>Ga0209796_10000131_pt1 | contig 86479 bp, 76 predicted proteins | sample AgamicOrSfrz_FD_187167 | JGI IMG/M metagenome (GOLD analysis project Ga0209796, IMG submission 187167) | Agave microbial communities from Guanajuato, Mexico - Or.Sf.rz (SPAdes) (version 2) | ecosystem: Host-associated > Plants > Phyllosphere > Phylloplane/Leaf | place: Guanajuato, Mexico...
ATTAGCAGTGAACCGGGGCAACAAACCGGTGGTTGTAAAGAAATTCGGTGGAGCGGTAGTTCAGTCGGTTAGAATACCTGCCTGTCACGCAGGGGGTCGCGGGTTCGAGTCCCGTCCGTTCCGCCACCCTTATTAGGGGCGTAGTTCAATTGGTAGAGCACCGGTCTCCAAAACCGGGTGTTGGGGGTTCGAGTCCCTCCGCCCCTGCCAGAAATAATCCTTAGCATCTGCTAAGGATTTTTTTTTGCTTCTTTTTCAGTGCCCAAGCTATAAATAATCTCTCGCATGGCATCCTTGCCAAAAATATTCAATCAATCACTTTGATTTTCAAAAGATCACGTATCTGATTCTGTTTATCGCTATTCTGCAGCCAAATTGCATAAAGTGGACGAGAAAGTGTCGTTGTGTCAGCAACCGGATACAACTTCTCTTTTTGCTCTGCCCATGAGACAGGCAGCCAGGTGCAGCCATTGAGCTGCGGTAATTGCTGATGCGCCACTTCTGCTGAACTGGTCGTCAATGTTGGCACGTCATCACTGGCGATTAACTCCGCTTCGTGCTGCTGAAAATCCGGACCCCATTCGAGGCGCAGGTAATTCAATTCTGACTTGCTCTTTTCGGGGGTTGCGCAATAAAGCGCAAGTGTGAAATGGCCGAGCAACTGGCTGCTAAATTCATCCATCTTCGGCGTTTCAGTCGTGATCAGCAGATCCAGTTGCCGTTCATGTAGCTGTTTAACCAATGATTGCCGTTGTGCAATTCGTGCTTCGAACTGAAGGTTTCCTTGCAGGTTATAGAGCCTGGTTAACCAATCGCTAAGCATGCATTCCCACAGGGATGCGCTGGCCCCAATTGAAAATTGGTGGTGTCGCGATGTGTGCGCCACTTCCTTTCTTGCTGCTTGCCAGGTGCTCATCAATGTTTCCGCATACGGCAGCAGCTTTTCGCCCGCTGCTGTCAGGCGGATATTGTTGCGATGGCGTGTAAAGAGATTAACCCCAAGTTGGTTCTCTAACTGGCGAATACGAAAACTCACCGCGGACTGGGTCAGATAGAGTGCTTCGGCTGCACGACCGAAGTGACGAGTCCTGCTAACTTCGAGGAAAGTTTTTAATAATTCCGTATCCACAGTTTTCTCCACAAAAAAATTTGTCGTAATGATTTAAATGTTTTGTTTTACACTCTGTCAAGCGTAACTAATACTCCGCGCCATAAATAGCTCGGCCAAAGAATTAGGAGCGTGCAGGATGGCGGAAAGCTTTACGACGACGAATCGTTTTTTCGACAATAAGAATTATCCGCGCGGGTTCTCTCGCCACGGTGACTTCACCATCAAAGAGGCGCAACTGCTTGAGCGCCATGGTTATGCTTTTAACGAGCTGGAACTCGGTAAGCGTGAACCAGTGACTGCAGAAGAAACGCAATTCGTTGCAGTGTGCCGTGGAGAGCGTGAGCCAGACACCGAAGCAGAACGCGTCTGGATCAAATATATGGCACGCATTAAGCGTCCGAAACGCTTTCACACCCTTTCAGGTGGGAAACCACAAATGGAAGGCGCGGAAGACTATACGGATTCCGAAGATTAAGAGAAAAGGGGCTAAGGCCCCTTTTTTTACATCAGCATCTTTTGCAAATGAATCAGTAGTCTGTCGATTGCGCGATAACTTAACGCCTCCTGCAGGTGCGCTCGCTGGATCGCTGGCTCTTCTTCAAGATCGGCTATCGTTCGTGCAACTTTCAACAGGCGTTGCCAGGCCCGTACCGACAATCCCAGCCGTGTTAACGTCTCTTCCAGCCAGTTCCCGTCTTCTCTGGTAAGTATACAAAGCTGTTTCGTTTCGCTACTGTCCAGACGTGCGTTGAGTTTATTCTGCCGCTGGTATTGCCGTGCCCGGGCCTGAATAACCCGTAAGCGTACTGTTTCGCTGCTTTCACCTTTATGCTGTTGCTGGCTCATCAACCCCGGTACAAGCAGGGGGATTTCAAGCGAGAGATCGAAGCGATCGAGAAAAGGGCCTGATAGCTTTCCCAAATAGCGCAGCGTTTGCTCCGGTGTCGAGCGGTTATGGTTTCCCCGGTAATGTCCGGTCGGGCTCGGGTTCATGGCGGCGATTAACTGGAAACGTGCGGGATAGGTAACTTTGGCCCTTGCCCGCGAGAGATGGATTTGTCCGGATTCAATAGGTTCGCGGAGTGCATCCAGCACACGGCGTTCAAATTCCGGTAATTCATCCAGAAATAGAACACCATTATGCGCCAGTGAAATCTCCCCCGGACCGGGTATGGAGCCGCCGCCGACAAGCGCCGCTAGTGAAGCACTGTGATGCGGCGCTCTGAATGGGCGTCTGCGCCAGTGACGAGAGAGTGCTGCTGAATTTACCACGCTCATAATTGCCGCGCTTTCCAGCGCCTCCTGGTTATTCAATGGCGGCAACAATCCCCCCAATCGACTAGCCAGCATGGTCTTGCCCGTGCCTGGAGGTCCTATTAACAACAGGTTATGTCCACCTGCCGCAGTGATTTCCAGTGCGCGCTTCCCTTGTTCCTGCCCAATAACATCGCTTAAATCCTCACTGTAGGCCTCCTGGCTGCCACAAAAGGGTACAGGTGAAGCTAGTGCCTGTTTTCCTTCCAGAAACGCACACACTTCCTGTAAATGGTCGGCAACCAGACACTCCTGTGTTTCTGTAAGGCTAGCTTCAGCTTCGTTTTCTCTGGCAATAACAATGCGCCTGTTGGCTTTTACCGCTTCAATGACAGAAGAGATGGCGCCGGGAACCCCGCGTAATGAGCCTGTAAGGGCAAGTTCGCCGACAAACTCATAACGACTCAGTTCTGATGCCGTTAGCTGCTCAGAAGCGGACAAAAGCGCGATAGCGATGGGTAAATCATATCGTCCACCTTCTTTGGGTAGATCCGCAGGTGCCAGGTTGATCGTGATCCGTTTCGCCGGGAATTCATATCCGCTGTTGATAATGGCGCTACGAACACGATCGCGTGCTTCTTTAACCGTGGTTTCCGGTAGCCCGACAATAGTCAGCCCCGGCAGCCCATTACTGATATGCACTTCAACGGTAACCAGGGGGGCCGTCACGCCTAACGCCGCTCGCGTAAAAATTACAGACAATGCCATAGGCTCTCCTTTTCGCAGACATTATCTGTTTTGGTTATCGTTTTTCATTATCGGAAAGCTGTTTTTGCGCGCACGTTTCCTGAATTTCGCTGCAATTAGTCACTTATTTCATCGTGTTGGAATGTTGATCGCAGCGTTTTATCACGACTGCGAGGCGTGAGAAATTTTCATTAAGACTTTTCTCTATATAAAACAAACATTTTTTGTCAATTTGTCGGTGCGGCCGCAAACTGCGTCATAAATTTTTCTTGTTTCTTGTCTTAAATCTGTGTTACCTCTTTAGGCATTCCTTCGAACATGAAGCAAGAACGAACACAAATGAAAGCCCTTCTACGAGTGATTAGCCTGGTCGTGATTAGCGTGGTGGTGATTATTATCCCACCGTGCGGGGCTGCACTTGGACGAGGAAAGGCTTAAAAAACAAGCCTTAACGAACTAAGACCCCCGCACCGAAAGGTCCGGGGGTTTTTTTATGACCTAAAAACATAAACGAGGAGCAGAGAATGAGTAGTAGCACAAAATTCTGTTTCTCCCGATATCCGGCGGGGAACTGACTATGAATGGGGCACAGTGGGTAGTACATGCGTTGCGAGCGCAGAAAGTCGATATCGTCTTCGGCTATCCGGGCGGCGCAATTATGCCGGTTTACGATGCATTGTATGACGGCGGCGTGGAACACCTACTTTGCCGGCACGAGCAGGGCGCGGCGATGGCCGCTATCGGCTATGCTCGCGCCACCGGTAAGACCGGCGTTTGTATCGCCACTTCCGGCCCGGGTGCGACGAATCTGATCACCGGTCTTGCTGACGCATTATTAGATTCCGTTCCGGTTGTTGCCATTACCGGCCAGGTTGCAGCTCCGCTTATTGGCACCGATGCGTTTCAGGAAGTGGACGTACTGGGTTTATCCCTCGCCTGCACGAAGCACAGCTTTCTGGTTGAATCGCTGGAAGAATTACCGCGAGTCATGGCTGAGGCTTTCTACGTGGCAAATTCTGGCCGCCCTGGCCCGGTTCTGGTTGATATTCCGAAAGACATTCAACTGGCTGTAGGCGATCTGGATCCCTGGTTCGCGACTGTCGACGATGAGCATTATTTCCCGCAGGCTGAAGTTGAACAGGCCGTGCAGATGCTCTCGCAGGCAACAAAACCGATGCTGTACGTTGGCGGTGGTGTTGGCATGGCGCAGGCGGTTCCGGTGCTGCGTGAGTTTCTGAGCGTGACGCAAATGCCAGTTACTTGCACGCTGAAAGGGCTGGGCGCGGTGGAAGCTGATTATGCTTACTATCTTGGCATGCTGGGGATGCACGGTACGAAAGCCGCGAATTTTGCCGTGCAGGAGTGCGACCTACTGATTGCCGTTGGCGCCCGATTTGACGATCGCGTGACCGGCAAGCTGAATACCTTCGCGCCGAATGCCAAAGTGATCCATATGGATATCGATCCGGCGGAAATGAGCAAACTGCGGCAGGCGCACGTTGCGTTGCAGGGTGATTTAAATGCGTTGCTGCCTGCGCTGCAACAACCGTTGGCAATTGATGCATGGCGTCAATACAGCGCGGATCTGCGTCGCGAACACGCCTGGCGTTACGATCATCTAGGCGAAGCTATTTATGCGCCGCTGTTGTTAAAACAGCTCTCCGATCGCAAACCGGAAAACAGCGTAGTCACTACCGACGTTGGCCAGCATCAGATGTGGGCGGCGCAACATCTGTGTTTCAGCCGCCCGGAAGATTTCATTACCTCCAGTGGATTAGGCACGATGGGTTTTGGTTTGCCGGCCGCCGTTGGCGCGCAGGTTGCCCGCCCGGACGATACGGTAATCTGTATCTCCGGTGACGGCTCCTTCATGATGAATGTTCAGGAGCTCGGCACCGTTAAACGTAAGAAATTACCGCTGAAGATTGTCTTACTGGACAACCAGCGTTTAGGGATGGTTCGCCAGTGGCAGCAGTTATTCTTCAACGAGCGGTATAGCGAAACCACCCTCACTGATAACCCCGATTTCCTCACGCTGGCCAGCGCTTTCGGCATTCCCGGCCAGCACATCACCCGAAAAGACCAGGTTGAAGCGGCACTCGACACGATGCTCACGAGCCCAGGGCCATACCTGCTTCATGTCTCAATCGATGAACTTGAGAATGTCTGGCCGTTGGTGCCGCCCGGCGCCAGTAACTCACAAATGCTGGAGAAATTATCATGATGCAACATCAGGTCGCCGTTGAGGCCCGCTTCAATTCGGAAACATTAGAACGCGTACTGCGTGTGGTGCGCCATCGTGGCTTTCAGGTGTGTGCCATGAATATGGAAACCGCCAGTGATGCACGGAACATAAATATCGAATTGACCGTTGCCAGCCCGCGGCCTGTCGAATTACTGTTTAGCCAGTTAAGCAAACTTGTTGACGTTGCCCGGGTTGATATCCGCCAGCGTGCCACATCATCACAATCACAACAAATCCGCGCGTAAGCGCAAAAGGAAGAATAATGACGACGAAAAAAGCAGACTACATTTGGTCTAATGGCGAGATGGTTCGTTGGGAAGATGCAAAAGTCCACGTGATGTCCCACGCGCTGCATTACGGCACCTCCGTATTTGAAGGTATCCGTTGCTATGACTCGCACAAAGGTCCGGTAGTCTTCCGCCATCGTGAACATATGCAACGTCTGCGCGATTCCGCCAAAATCTATCGTTTCCCGGTATCTCAGAGTGTTGATGAGCTGATGGAAGCCTGCCGCGCAGTGATCCGCAAAAACAATCTGACCAGCGCCTATATTCGTCCGCTGGTGTTTGTGGGCGATGTTGGCATGGGCGTTAACCCTCCGGCGGGCTACACCACTGATGTGATCATCGCCGCGTTCCCGTGGGGCGCTTACCTCGGTGCGGAAGCACTGGATCAGGGGATCGACGCGATGGTTTCTTCCTGGAACCGCGTCGCGCCGAACACCATCCCGACAGCCGCGAAAGCGGGCGGTAACTACCTCTCTTCCCTGCTTGTTGGCAGCGAAGCGCGCCGTCACGGCTACCAGGAAGGGATTGCGCTGGATGTTAACGGCTACATCTCTGAAGGCGCAGGCGAAAACCTGTTTGAAGTAAAAGATGGCATCCTGTTCACGCCGCCGTTCACCTCTTCTGCCCTGCCGGGTATCACCCGCGATGCGATCATCAAGCTGGCGAAAGAGCTGAATATCGAAGTTCGCGAGCAAGTGCTGTCCCGCGAATCGCTGTATCTGGCGGATGAAGTGTTTATGTCCGGTACCGCAGCGGAGATCACGCCGGTACGCAGCGTCGACGGTATTCAGGTTGGCGAAGGTCGTTGCGGCCCGGTCACTAAACGTATTCAGCAAGCATTCTTTGGCCTCTTCACCGGTGAAACGGAAGATAAATGGGGCTGGTTGGATCAAGTTAATCCATAAATACCCGTCATACTTCAGGTTGTAGGTGTGTTGGCCGCACTCGTTCACCCCAGTCACTTACTTATGTAAGATCCCGGGGATTCGCTCGCTTGCCGCCTTCCTACAACCCGAATTATTTAGGGTGTAGCAAATAAATATGGGATGGCACGCACCACCCCATCGACAAGATAGACGGGAGTAAAAGAGCATGCCTAAGTACCGTTCCGCCACCACCACCCACGGGCGCAATATGGCGGGTGCCCGCGCGCTGTGGCGCGCAACCGGGATGACCGACGCCGATTTCGGCAAGCCGATTATCGCCGTCGTGAACTCGTTTACCCAGTTCGTGCCGGGCCACGTTCACTTGCGCGATCTTGGTAAGCTGGTTGCGGAGCAAATCGAAGCCGCAGGCGGCGTGGCGAAAGAGTTCAACACCATCGCCGTTGATGATGGCATCGCCATGGGCCACGGCGGCATGCTTTACTCACTGCCTTCCCGCGAGCTGATTGCCGATTCCGTTGAATATATGGTCAATGCCCACTGCGCTGACGCGATGGTGTGTATTTCCAACTGCGACAAAATCACCCCAGGGATGTTGATGGCCTCTCTGCGGTTGAATATTCCGGTGATTTTCGTCTCCGGCGGCCCGATGGAAGCCGGGAAAACAAAACTCTCCAATCAGATAATCAAACTCGATCTGGTGGATGCGATGATTCAGGGCGCAGATCCGAAAGTCTCTGACGATCAGAGCGATCAGGTAGAACGTTCCGCCTGCCCAACTTGCGGCTCCTGCTCCGGCATGTTCACCGCCAACTCGATGAACTGTCTGACCGAAGCGCTGGGGCTGTCGCAGCCGGGTAATGGCTCGCTGCTGGCGACCCATGCTGACCGCAAGGATCTGTTTATCAACGCGGGCAAACGCATTGTTGAGCTGACCAAACGCTATTACGAGCAGGATGACACCAGCGCGCTGCCGCGTTCTATTGCCAGCAAAGCGGCGTTCGAGAACGCCATGACGCTGGATATCGCCATGGGCGGCTCCACTAACACCGTTCTGCATCTGCTGGCCGCCGCGCAGGAAGCGGAAATTGATTTCACCATGAGTGATATCGATAAGCTGTCCCGCAAAGTTCCGCAGCTGTGTAAAGTCGCGCCGAGTACGCAGAAATATCATATGGAAGATGTGCACCGCGCCGGTGGCGTGCTGGGCATCCTGGGTGAGCTGGATCGCGCTAACTTGTTGAACCGTGACGTGAAAAACGTGCTCGGTCTGACGCTGCCGCAAACCCTTGAGCAGTACGACGTGATGCTGACCAAAGACGACGCGGTGAAAACCATGTTCCGCGCAGGTCCAGCGGGCATCCGCACCACGCAGGCGTTCTCGCAGAATTGCCGCTGGGACACGCTGGATGACGATCGCGCTGAAGGCTGCATCCGTTCGCTGGAGCACGCTTACAGCCAGGACGGTGGTCTGGCGGTACTGTACGGTAACTTTGCGGAAAACGGCTGTATCGTCAAAACCGCAGGCGTTGATGACAGCAACCTGAAATTCACCGGCCCGGCGAAAGTGTATGAAAGCCAGGATGCGGCGGTGGAAGCCATTCTCGGCGGTAAAGTTGTCGCTGGCGATGTGGTGGTGATTCGCTACGAAGGGCCGAAAGGCGGGCCGGGGATGCAGGAAATGCTCTACCCAACCAGCTTCCTGAAATCGATGGGCCTCGGCAAAGCGTGTGCGCTGATCACCGACGGGCGTTTCTCCGGCGGAACATCGGGTTTGTCTATCGGTCACGTTTCCCCGGAAGCGGCAAGCGGCGGCAATATCGGCCTGATTGAAGACGGCGATATCATTGCTATCGATATTCCGAGCCGTAGCATTCAACTGCAACTGAGCGACCGTGAACTGGCGGCGCGCCGTGAAGCACAGGAAGCCCGTGGTGATAAAGCCTGGACACCGGTTGACCGTGAGCGTCAGGTCTCCTTCGCGCTGCGCGCTTATGCCAGCCTCGCGACCAGTGCGGATAAAGGCGCGGTTCGCGATAAATCCAAACTTGGGGGTTAATGATGGCCGAATCTCAACCCCTCTCAGCCGCTCCCGAAGGAGCGGAGTATCTGAGAGCGGTGCTGCGCGCGCCGGTTTACGAAGCGGCGCAGGTAACGCCGCTGCAAAAAATGGAGAAGCTCTCTTCGCGTCTCGACAACGTGATCCTGGTGAAGCGCGAAGACCGCCAGCCAGTGCACAGCTTTAAGCTGCGTGGCGCGTACGCAATGATTGCCGGGCTGACGCCTGAGCAGAAAGCGCACGGTGTGATTACTGCTTCTGCGGGCAACCACGCGCAGGGCGTGGCGATGTCATCGACGCGGCTGGGTATCAAATCGCTGATTGTGATGCCGGTTGCCACTGCGGATATCAAAGTGGATGCGGTGCGCGGCTTTGGTGGCGAAGTGCTGCTGCACGGTGCCAACTTCGACGAAGCGAAAGCGAAAGCCATTGAACTGGCTGAACAACAAGGTTTCACCTTTGTGCCGCCGTTTGATCACCCGATGGTGATCGCCGGGCAGGGCACGTTGGCGCTGGAGTTGCTGCAACAGGACGCGCATATCGATCGGGTTTTTGTGCCGGTCGGCGGCGGCGGTTTAGCGGCGGGCGTGGCAGTGTTGATTAAACAGCTGATGCCGCAAATCAAAGTGATTGCGGTGGAAGCGGAAGACTCCGCGTGCCTGAAAGCGGCGCTGGATGCAGGTCATCCGGTCGAGCTACCGCGCGTGGGCTTGTTTGCCGAAGGCGTGGCGGTAAAACGCATTGGTAACGAAACCTTCCGCCTGTGCCAGGCGTATCTCGACGATATCATCACCGTCGATAGCGATGCGATTTGCGCGGCGATGAAAGATTTGTTCGAAGATGTCCGCGCTGTGGCGGAACCGTCCGGCGCGCTGGCGCTGGCGGGGATGAAAAAATACATCGCTAAACACAACATCCGCGGCGAACGGCTGGCGCATGTGCTTTCCGGCGCGAACGTCAATTTCCACGGCTTACGTTATGTTTCTGAGCGTTGCGAGCTGGGCGAGCAGCGGGAAGCGCTGCTGGCGGTGACCATTCCGGAAGAGAAAGGTAGCTTCCTGAAGTTCTGCCAGTTGTTGGGCGGGCGCTCCGTTACCGAGTTTAACTATCGCTTTGCCGATGCCAAAGATGCCTGCATTTTTGTCGGTGTACGTTTAAGCCGCGGGCTGGAAGAGCGCAAAGAGATCCTCGCGCTGCTGAACGAAGGCGGTTATAGCGTCGTGGATCTTTCCGACGATGAGATGGCGAAACTGCACGTGCGTTACATGGTCGGCGGGCGACCGTCAAAACCGCTGCGTGAACGTCTGTACAGTTTTGAGTTCCCGGAATCGCCCGGCGCGCTGCTGAAATTCCTGCATACGCTCGGTACGCACTGGAATATTTCATTGTTCCATTACCGTAGCCACGGTACCGATTATGGGCGCGTTCTGGCCGCATTTGAACTGGGCGAGCATGAGCCGGATTTCGAAACCCGGCTCAACGAGCTGGGCTACGAGTGCCACGACGAAACAAATAACCCGGCGTTCCGCTTTTTCCTTGCCGGTTAGTTGTTTGGCAGGATTTTCCAGAACGCATCAATAAGCGGCTCATAGAGCCGCTTTTTTTGTACACACACGCCAAGCTCAAACGGCGTTTTCTCATCGCTGCGTTCAAGGATCATCACGCGGTTGCGCACCGGCTCCGGGCTGTTTTCCAGCACCACTTCCGGGATTAGCGCCACGCCGCAACCGAGCGCGACCATCGACACCATTGCTTCGTGACCACCGACGGTGGCGTAAATCGACGGGTTGCTGATTTTATGACGGCGGAACCACAGCTCGATACGGCGGCGCACCGGGCCTTGATCCGCCATGATAAACGGCACGGTTGACCAGTCCGGTTCGGGCTGCGAAACCTGGTTTCGCACCGGGCAGGGAAGCGCAGGTGCTATCAGCACCACGGCCAGGTTTTCCAGCATCGAAAACGCTACCGCGCCGGGCAGCGTTTCTGGTTTCCCGGCAATGGCCAGATCCGCTTCGCCGGTGGCCACTTTTTCCATCGCATCGGCGGCATCGCCGGTGGTGAGTTTGATCTCTACCGACGGATGCTCCGCGCGAAAGCGATCGAGAATTGGCGGCAAATGACTGTAAGCCGCGGTAACGGAACAGAAAAGATGCAGCTCACCGGAGAGCGACGGACCTTGCTGGTCGATGGTGTGGCGCAATTGCTGATACTGCAATAACGTTTGCTGCGCGAAAACGCGTAACTCTTCGCCCGCTTCTGTCAGCGTGACGGTACGGTTATCGCGCACAAACAGCGGCTGCCCAAGATCTTCTTCCAGCCGCTGGATTTGTCGCGAAAGCGTGGAGGGACTGACATGCATGGCGCGCGCGCTGCGGCCAAAATGGCGGCTTTCGGCCAGATGCAGGAATGTTTTCAGATCGCGTAAATCCATGAGACAGACTCCACAAATTTACATTGCAAAAATTGCAATGTGACATTGTTAATATATCAATTTAAGCAACGCATTTCCTGTCATATAGTGGGTTCAATCTCGCTTATCAGCGAACTGAACAATAAATATTGCCCTGAATAATTTGCGCAACAGAAAATCCAACGCGTTAGCGCAAAAGAAGAACGGCACAACACAACATCACACGACGAGGTCTCAAATGGCTAACTACTTTAATACACTGAACCTGCGCCAGCAGCTGGCGCAGCTGGGCAAATGCCGCTTTATGGCGCGTGACGAATTTGCCGATGGCGCAAGCTACCTTCAGGGTAAAAAAGTGGTCATCGTCGGCTGCGGCGCTCAGGGCCTGAACCAGGGCCTGAACATGCGCGACTCCGGTCTGGATATCTCTTACGCGCTGCGTAAAGAAGCCATTGCGGAAAAACGCGCGTCCTGGCGCAAAGCGACCGAAAACGGTTTTAAAGTCGGCACGTATGAAGAGCTGATCCCGCAGGCGGACCTGGTCGTGAACCTGACGCCGGACAAACAGCACTCTGACGTTGTGCGTTCCGTGCAGCCGCTGATGAAAGACGGCGCGGCACTGGGCTACTCTCACGGTTTCAACATCGTGGAAGTGGGTGAGCAGATCCGTAAAGACATCACCGTTGTGATGGTGGCGCCGAAGTGTCCTGGCACTGAAGTGCGTGAAGAGTACAAACGCGGTTTCGGCGTTCCGACCCTGATCGCCGTCCACCCGGAAAACGACCCGAAAGGTGAAGGTATGGCTATTGCTAAAGCCTGGGCTGCGGCAACCGGTGGTCACCGGGCGGGCGTTCTGGAGTCCTCTTTCGTTGCGGAAGTGAAATCTGACCTGATGGGCGAGCAGACCATCCTCTGCGGCATGCTGCAGGCGGGTTCCCTGCTGTGCTTCGACAAGCTGGTGGCGGAAGGTACTGACCCGGCTTATGCAGAAAAACTGATTCAGTTCGGTTGGGAAACCATCACCGAAGCGCTGAAACAGGGCGGTATTACGCTGATGATGGATCGCTTGTCCAACCCGGCGAAACTGCGTGCTTACGCGCTTTCTGAACAGCTGAAAGGTATTATGGCGCCGCTGTTCCAGAAACATATGGACGATATCATCTCCGGTGAGTTCTCTTCCGGCATGATGGCTGACTGGGCCAATGACGATAAGAAACTGCTGACCTGGCGTGAAGAAACCGGTAAAACCGCGTTCGAAACCGCACCGCAGTTTGAAGGCAAAATCAGCGAGCAAGAGTACTTTGATAAAGGCGTGCTGATGATTGCGATGGTTAAAGCGGGTGTTGAACTGGCGTTCGAAACCATGGTGGCGTCCGGCATTATCGAAGAGTCCGCTTACTATGAATCGCTGCATGAACTGCCACTGATTGCCAACACCATCGCGCGTAAACGTCTGTATGAGATGAACGTGGTTATCTCCGATACCGCAGAGTACGGCAACTACTTGTTCTCTTACGCTTGCGTACCGCTGCTGAAAGAGTTTATGACCACGCTGCAAACGGGCGATTTGGGTAAAGCGATTGCTGAAGGCGCGGTAGATAATGCGCAGCTGCGCGATGTGAATGATGCGATTCGCAGCCACGAAATCGAGAAAGTGGGCCAGAAACTGCGCGGTTATATGACGGATATGAAACGTATCGCCGTCGCGAGCTAATTCGGCATCATCTTTCGGTAGCGACAAGCCGACGTTCATAGAAAAGTTTAAGCCCGGAGGCGTTAGCGCTTCCGGGCTTTTTTTATGCGCTGCAATGGACGCGATCTTTTTTGCCATTTATCTTGTTGAATTCGTCTTTATGTAATATCGTAAGTTACATGAAAATAAATAACTCATTCTCCGCAACGCTGCACATCCTGCTCCATATGGAACAGGCCGATAAACCGATGACATCGGAACAGATGGCTGAGTACATCGACGGCAATCCTGCGTTTATTCGCAAACTGCTCGCCGGGTTACGGGAAAAGCAGATTGTCTGCGCGACCAAAGGGCACCACGGCGGCTGGCGGCTTTGTCGCTCCGCCAGCCATGTCACTCTCTATGACATCTACATTGCACTGGGATCGCCCGCGCTGTTCGCATTGGGTAATCGTAACGAGAACCCCGAATGTCTGGTTGAACAAGGGGTGAACCGGGTGATGTCATCGACGCTTGCCGACGCACAATCGCTGATCCTTGAACGTTTTAAAAACCTGACGCTACAAGATGTCGGCGCGGAATTTATTAGTTACTTCAACGAAAAGGGGCACCACTGATGATTGCAGATTTAATCACTTGCCTGATGATTGCGCTGGCTGCCAGCAGCATTTCAATAACGGTGACGCAAACGGAGCTATTTGCAGCTTTTCGTGAATGGACGGTGAAAAAGAACGCGATGATAGGGCACTTGTTTCAGTGTTTCTATTGTCTGAGCCACTGGGCGGTGTTTGGCGGCATGCTGGTGTACCGCCCTGCGCTGTTGCACAGCGGCTTTGCATTGATTGACTGGGTGATGACGGCGTTTATTACCATTACGCTGGCGACGTTGGTCAATGGCCTGATGTTTAAAGTGTTCCAGGCGGCGATCGGTATGCATGTGATGAAGCATGACGCGCAGCAGAAGTTGCAATCGCACAAATAAAAAACAGCCTCTCTGTAGTGAGAGGCTCAATGATTAGTTGCGGTACAGCACTTTGATGATGTGGTAACCGAACTGGGTGTGCAGCGGGCCGGTTGGCTCCAGCACCGGGCAGGAGAACACCACTTTATCGAACGCGGGAACCATCTGGCCCTGGCGGAATTCGCCCAAATGTCCGCCTTTTTTGCCTGACGGGCAGATAGAGTGTTTCTTCGCCAGCTTCTCGAAATCGCCGCCGTTTTTGATCTGTTCCAGAAGATCCAGTGCCAGTTTCTCTTCTTTAACAAGGATATGCAGTGCTGCTGCGGTTTTTGCCATGATCGTGCCTTGAGTGAGGTTGTTGAGGCTGGCTATACTACCACGCGTTTATACACTTCGATCTTCATTCTGCCCCGGCTTCGAGTTGCGTCTGCGGTTCAACTTATGCGAGGGCCGTTGGTGCCGCAGTAAGCTGCGTTAAAATCTGAATCCCGGCAGATTCGTTATCCCACCACTTACATTAGTAAGCGGCTGAAGATTCACGGCCTGAATGATTTTGTGTATATATTTCCCCTCCAGACTTTTCATTGAGTGATTTTTTATGCGTTTAAACCCCGGACAACAACAAGCCGTCGAATTTGTCACCGGACCATGCCTGGTGCTTGCGGGGGCGGGATCCGGTAAAACACGCGTGATCACCAATAAAATCGCCCATTTGATCCGTGGCTGCGGCTATCAGGCGAAACATATCGCGGCGGTAACCTTCACCAACAAAGCGGCGCGCGAGATGAAAGAACGTGTTGCGCAGACGCTGGGGCGCAAAGAGGCCCGCGGATTGATGATCTCTACGTTCCATACGCTGGGGCTGAATATCATCAAACGTGAGTTCGCCGCGTTAGGGATGAAATCTAACTTTTCCCTGTTTGACGATACCGATCAGGTTGCGCTGCTGAAAGATCTGACTGAAGGGCTGATCGACGATGACAAAGTGGTGCTGCAACAGTTGATCTCTACGATCTCAAACTGGAAAAACGATCTGCTGACACCGTCGCAGGCCGCTGCGCGCGCAAACGGCGAACGCGATCGTATTTTTGCTCATTGCTATGGTCTGTACGACGCCCATATGAAGGCCTGTAACGTACTCGATTTTGACGACCTGATCCTGCTGCCAACACTGTTATTACAGCGCAATGAAGAGGTACGCGAACGCTGGCAGAACAAGATCCGTTATCTGCTGGTGGATGAATATCAGGACACCAACACCAGCCAGTATGAGCTGGTAAAGCTGTTAGTGGGCCAGCGTGCGCGCTTCACCGTCGTGGGTGACGATGACCAGTCTATTTATTCGTGGCGCGGGGCGCGACCGCAAAACCTGGTGCTGCTGAGCCAGGATTTCCCGGCATTGCAGGTAATTAAGCTGGAGCAAAACTACCGCTCTTCCGGGCGCATCCTGAAAGCGGCGAATATCCTCATCGCCAACAACCCACACGTGTTCGAAAAGCGGCTTTTTTCCGAGCTGGGTTACGGTGCAGAGCTGAAAGTGCTCAGCGCCAACCACGAAGAACATGAAGCCGAGCGCGTGACGGGTGAGCTGATTGCTCACCACTTCGTGAATAAAACCGAATATAAGGATTATGCGATCCTCTATCGCGGCAACCACCAGTCGCGAGTATTCGAAAAATTCCTGATGCAAAACCGTATTCCGTACAAGATTTCCGGCGGCACCTCGTTCTTTTCGCGCCCGGAAATCAAAGATCTGCTGGCCTATTTGCGGGTACTGACCAATACGGATGATGACAGTGCGTTTTTGCGCATCGTGAATACGCCAAAGCGTGAAATTGGCTCGGCGACGCTGCAGAAGCTGGGCGAATGGGCGATGTTGCGCAATAAGAGCCTGTTTGCCGCCAGCTTTGACGTTGGCCTGAATCAGACGCTGACCGGACGTGGCTATGATGCGCTGACGCGGTTTACTCACTGGCTGGGCGAGGTTCAGCGTTTGTCGGAACGCGAGCCTATCGCGGCAGTGCGCGATTTAATTCACGGCATCGATTACGAGTCCTGGTTGTTCGAAACATCAGCCAGCCCGAAAGCGGCGGAGATGCGCATGAAAAACGTCAACACGCTATTCGGCTGGATGACGGAGATGCTGGAAGGCAGCGAACTGGACGAGCCGATGACGCTGGCGGAAGTCGTAACGCGCTTTACCCTGCGCGACATGATGGAGCGTGGCGAGAGCGACGACGAAGCCGATCAGGTGCAGTTGATGACGCTGCACGCTTCTAAAGGCCTTGAATTCCCGTATGTTTTCCTCGTTGGTATGGAAGAGGGATTATTACCGCACCAGAGCAGTATCGATGAAGATAACGTCGATGAAGAGCGGCGGCTGGCTTATGTAGGCATCACCCGTGCGCAGAAAGAGTTGATTTTCACCCTCTGCAAAGAACGCCGCCAGTACGGCGAGTTAGTCCGCCCTGAGCCGAGCCGCTTCCTGCTGGAACTGCCGCAGGACGATCTGATTTGGGAGCAGGAACGCAAAGTGGTCAGCGCCGAAGAGCGCATGCATAAAGGCCAGGCCAACGTGGCGAATATTCGCGCGATGCTGGCGAAAGCGAAGGACAAATAAAATCTGCTTTCAGTGAAGGCGGCGTTGATTACGTTCTCGAAGAGCGCGCTGAAAAAGTTAAAAAGAAGCGTCTGCCCGCTCTGTAAGGTTTGAACCCGGCAGAGCTGCGGAACGTTGGTTTTCAGCGAGCAATAAAAAGCCCGCAACGAGCGGGCTATATTCGTATGAGAATTACTGGATTTCCAGCGACCAGTGCACGTAACTTTGCCACTGGCTTTCCTGATCAATCAGCTCTGCGCCAAGCGGATGGCTTGCCAGCCACCCTTGCGGTAGCGTCAGCACCAGCTTCTCTCCCTGCGCGGTGACCGTAATTTCCGGCAGCAGATCGTCGCGACGACGGCTGGCGAAAATAATGGCAAGACGAAGCAGACGACAAAGATGCTCGGCTACGCGCGGCGGTACGGCGTTTTGCTGATGCAGTGACGAGAGATCGACGGCGTTCGTCTGATTAAGCAGCAACGTCGCGAGCAGTTTCTTTTGCGCGGGGGTAAACCCTGGCAGATCGAGATTGCGTACCAGCCATGCCGCGTGTAGCGGTGCTTGCTTAAACTCAATGCTCAAACCAATTTCATGCAGTTCGCAGGCAACTTTCAGAATTTCGATGCTGTACGCATCTAATTCCCACACTTGAGCGACGTCCTGCGCAAACCGCCCGGCCAGCGTTGTCACGCGGCGGGATTGATCGGTATCGATAATAAAACGGCGTTGAATATTGCGCAGCGTGCGGCTACGAATGTCTTCATCTACCGCCAGGTGCAACATGCCGTAGACCAGACCTTCGCGTAATGCGCCACCGGCCAGCGTCATGCTTTCAATATTCATTTCGGTGAAGATAGCGATAAGGATTGCCAGACCGCTCGGGAACACCAAAGCGCGTTCGAGTGTCAGGCCTTCGATTTCCAGCTCTTCAAGCCGTCCGCACTGTATGGCGCGCTGTTTAAGCTGCTGCAATTTCGCAAGGGTGATGCGCTCATCCATGCCCTGCGCCATCATGATTTCTTGCAGTGCCTGAACTGTACCCGATGCCCCGACACAAACTTTCCAGCCATGGCGGCGAAGCTCATCGGCAACCGGGCGCAGCACTTCACGCGCGGCCTGTTCGGCGGCGGCGAAGTTTTCCTGTCCGAGATTTCGGTCGGTGAAAAAGCGCTCAAGCCAGGTGACGCAGCCCATCGACAGGCTGAAAAGAGAGGTCGTTTGTGCCCCGGTGCCGGTAACCAGCTCTGTGCTGGCACCGCCAATATCAACCACCAGACGCTGATCCGCGCCACCCGTTGTGTGCGCAACGCCCTGATAAATCAGCCGCGCTTCTTCCTCGCCGCTAATGACCTGCACCGGGCAGCCAAGGATTTCTTGCGCTTTGTCGATAAATTCCTGCGCGTTAACCGCCAGGCGCAACGTGGCCGTTGCTACGACGCGGATTTGCTCCTGGGGAATATCCTGTAGACGTTCGGAAAACAGCCGCAGGCACTGCCAGCCTCGCTCCATCGCTTCCTGAGAAAGACGATTATCGGGGCTTAATCCTGCAGCCAGGCGAACTTTACGTTTGATGCGAGAAAGCGTCTGAATGCTTCCCGCCACCTCGCGCACAACCAGCATATGAAAACTGTTGGATCCAAGATCAATAGCGGCATAGAGCGAGGCGGAACCGAGCATATTTTTAACCTGAACGACGACGATTACGTGGAGCGCCACCGCTGCGGCGCGGGCCGTTGCCAGAGCGTGAACGCGTCAGACGTTTTGGCGGCGGCAGCTCGGTGAGCAGGGCATCCGGATCGTATTTGCTGACCGGAATTGAGTGCCCGATATAGGTCTCAATCGCCGGCAGGTTCAATGCGTACTCTTCACAGGCGAGGCTGATTGAGTGACCGCTGGCGCCAGCACGACCGGTACGACCGATACGGTGAACGTAATCTTCGCAATCATCCGGCAGATCGTAGTTAAAGACGTGTGTAACCGCAGGAATATGCAGACCACGTGCGGCAACGTCAGTCGCCACCAGAATGTCGAGATCGCCGCGCGTGAACTCATCAAGAATACGCAGGCGTTTTTTCTGCGCAACATCGCCGGTCAGCAAACCAACACGATGACCATCTGCAGCCAGGCTGCCCCAGATATCTTCACAGCGGTGTTTGGTGTTAGCGAAGATAATGGCGCGATCTGGCCACTCTTCTTCGATCAACGTTTGCAGCAGGCGCATTTTCTCGTCGTTAGACGGGTAGAAAAGCTCTTCTTTAATACGGTGGCCCGTTTTTTGTTCCGGCTCCACTTCCACGTATTCAGCGTTATTCATCTGCTCAAACGCCAGCTCGCGCACCCGGTAGGACAGCGTGGCGGAGAAGAGCATATTCAAACGTGAAGTCACGGGTGGCATACGGCGGAACAGCCAGCGGATATCTTTGATAAAGCCCAGATCGTACATACGATCTGCTTCGTCCAGCACCACGACCTGGATCGCGCCCAGGTTAATATGATTCTGTTTGGTGTAATCGATCATTCGGCCCGTGGTGCCGATTAAAATATCGACGCCGCTTTCCAGCACTTTCAGCTGTTTGTCGTAGCCATCACCGCCGTAAGCCAGACCCAGTTTCAGGCCAGTCGTCTGTGCCAGCGGTTCTGCATCGGCGTGAATTTGCACCGCGAGTTCACGTGTCGGCGCCATAATAATCGCGCGCGGCTGGTTCACTTTACGGTCTTCAATTGCCGGGTGAGAGAGAAGATAATGAAACGTTGACGTTAAAAACGCCATCGTTTTTCCGGTACCGGTTTGCGCCTGACCTGCAACATCACGGCCCGCCAGCGTCAGCGGAAGAGCCAGAGCCTGAATAGGCGTGCAATTATGAAACCCTTTTTTTTCAAGGGCTTCGATCACCTTTGGGTGCAGGGCGAAGTCGGTAAACTTCTGTTCTGTTAAATGTGTTTTGCTCATAGTGTGGTAGAATATCAGCTTACTATTGCTTTACGAAAGCGTATCCGGTGAAATAAAGTCAACCTTTAGTTGGTTATTGTGGCATCAACACGTTGCTGTTTTATGCTACACCAACATGCCAGGCTTATTCCTGTGGAGTTATATATGAGCGATAAAATTATTCACCTGACTGACGATAGTTTTGACACGGATGTACTCAAAGCGGACGGGCTTGTGCTCGTTGATTTCTGGGCAGAGTGGTGTGGACCGTGTAAAATGATCGCCCCGATTCTGGATGAAGTCGCTGATGAGTACGAAGGCAAGCTGACCATTGCGAAACTGAACATCGACCAGAATCCGGGCACCGCGCCGAAATATGGCATCCGTGGCATCCCGACCCTGCTGCTGTTTAAAAACGGCGAAGTTGCAGCAACCAAAGTTGGCGCCTTGTCTAAAGGCCAACTGAAAGAGTTCCTGGACGCCAACCTGGCGTAACCCCAGACTCTGCCGGCGTGCCAGCAGTCCTAATTTTTTTGGATCGCTGGACGCCCGGCTTCAGCCGTGCTAATTTAGTTTTGACTTCGTTTTGAACATACCTTTAGTTGTTTGAATCTTGCATTACCCCGATACTTCCCGCAGAGCAACACCATCGCGAGAGAAGTCGACAGATTCCGGGCTTATCACTTATTCCGTCTTATCGTTTCAGTTCTGCGTACTTTCCTGTGACCAGGCACCGATCAGACATAAGTTGATGGCCGTTAACAGGCATGGATGACCCTGCCATACCATTCACAACATTAAGTTCGAGATCTACCCCGAGTTTAAGAACCCACACCATTATGAATCTTACCGAATTAAAGAATACGCCGGTTTCTGAGCTGATCACTCTCGGCGAAAATATGGGGCTGGAAAACCTGGCCCGTATGCGCAAACAGGACATCATTTTCGCCATCCTGAAGCAGCACGCGAAGAGTGGCGAAGATATCTTTGGCGATGGCGTGCTGGAGATTCTGCAGGATGGATTTGGTTTCCTCCGTTCCGCAGACAGCTCCTACCTCGCCGGCCCCGACGACATCTATGTATCCCCCAGCCAAATCCGCCGTTTCAACCTCCGCACTGGTGACACCATTTCAGGTAAGATTCGCCCGCCTAAAGAAGGTGAACGTTACTTTGCATTGCTGAAAGTTAACGAGGTGAACTTCGATAAGCCGGAAAACGCGCGCAATAAGATTCTGTTCGAAAACTTAACGCCGCTGCACGCGAACTCTCGTCTGCGTATGGAACGTGGTAATGGCTCGACGGAAGACTTAACCGCACGCGTACTGGATCTGGCGTCGCCGATCGGTCGTGGTCAGCGTGGTCTGATTGTCGCACCGCCAAAAGCCGGTAAAACCATGCTGCTGCAGAACATCGCGCAGAGCATTGCTTACAACCATCCTGACTGCGTACTGATGGTGCTGCTGATTGACGAGCGTCCGGAAGAAGTGACCGAGATGCAACGTCTGGTTAAAGGCGAAGTGGTTGCTTCTACCTTTGACGAACCGGCTTCCCGTCACGTGCAGGTTGCAGAAATGGTTATCGAGAAGGCCAAGCGCCTGGTCGAGCACAAGAAAGACGTTATCATTCTGCTGGACTCCATCACCCGCCTGGCACGCGCTTACAACACCGTTGTTCCGGCCTCCGGCAAGGTGCTGACCGGTGGTGTCGACGCGAATGCCCTGCACCGCCCTAAACGCTTCTTCGGTGCCGCGCGTAACGTAGAAGAGGGCGGCAGCCTGACCATTATTGCGACCGCGCTGATTGATACCGGTTCGAAAATGGACGAAGTGATTTACGAAGAGTTTAAAGGCACCGGTAACATGGAACTGCATCTCTCACGTAAAATTGCTGAAAAACGTGTCTTCCCGGCGATTGATTACAACCGTTCTGGTACGCGTAAAGAAGAGCTGCTCACCACTCAGGAAGAGCTGCAGAAAATGTGGATCCTGCGCAAAATCATTCACCCGATGGGTGAGATCGACGCGATGGAGTTCCTCATTAACAAGCTGGCAATGACGAAGACCAATGATGAATTCTTCGACATGATGAAGCGCTCTTAATATAAATAAACCTCGGAAACGCCACGTTTTTACGTGGCGTTTTTTATTTGCGAGCTATACGCTATATGCACCGGGACAGGCACTGTCCGATGCTGGCCGCTCAAGAGTGATAGATAAATCTGTTGAATATCTCGTTCGGTTGAAAAACAGACAATAAAGCTTGTAAACGACCTGCTTTCTCATTTTATGAGGCATTACAACGTCGTTATACTGCCAGGATTAACATTCGCTGAGAGCATCCATTGTGAATTTACTCACTGCGTTTACTGAATTGTTCAGTATTTTCTTGTTCACAACCGTCTTTTTGTTTTTTGCTCGTAAAATAGCAAGATATATCGGGCTGGTGGACAAACCCAACTATCGTAAACGGCATCAGGGATTGATCCCTCTTGTTGGGGGGATCTCAGTATTCGCAGGGGTCTGCTTTACGTTTGGTATCACGGATTATTACATTCCCCACGCTGCCCTCTATCTGTGCTGCGCCGGTGTTTTGGTGTTTGTCGGTGCTCTGGATGACCGATTTGATATTAGTGTAAAAATCCGTGCTGCTGTCCAGGCATTGATTGCCATTATCATGATGGTCGTCGGCAAACTTTATCTCAGCAGCCTCGGCTATATTTTTGGCTCTTGGGAAATGGTGTTAGGCCCTTTCGGCTACATACTGACACTATTTGCTATATGGGCGGCAATCAACGCGTTCAATATGGTTGATGGTATTGATGGTCTGCTGGGCGGGCTGTCCTGCGTTTCGTTTGCTGCGATCGGCTTCATTTTATGGTTTGACGGGCAGTTTAGCCTTGCGCTGTGGTGCTTCGCCATGATCGCCGCAATAATTCCTTACATCTTGTTGAATTTGGGTATCCTGGGACGTCGCTACAAAGTTTTTATGGGTGACGCCGGAAGTACGCTTATCGGTTTTACCGTCATTTGGATTTTACTCGAAACGACGCAGGGCCAAACACACCCGATCAGCCCGGTTACGGCTTTATGGATCATCGCCATTCCTTTAATGGATATGGTGGCCATCATGTATCGCCGTTTACGCAAAGGGATGAGTCCTTTTTCGCCGGATCGCCAGCATATTCATCATCTGATCATGCGCGCAGGGTTTACTTCCCGTCAGGCCTTTTTGCTGATTACTCTTGCAGCCGCTGTGCTGGCCAGTATCGGCGTTGCCGCAGAATATCTCCGCCTCACCCCGGAATGGGTGATGTTGGCACTGTTTTTGCTAGCGTTCTTTCTCTATGGCTACTGTATTAAGCGCGCATGGAAAGTGGCGCGCTTTATCAAGCGAATTAAACGCAGAATGCGCCGTAATAGCGTTTCTAAATCAACACTAACCAAGTAAATCCGGGAAAGCGATGATTCAACCAGCGTCAGGAACACCTTCAATGGGGACGGAAAACGAACTGGATATCCGGGGCTTATTCCGTACTTTGTGGGTAGGAAAATTATGGATCGTGGGAATAGCACTGCTGTTTGCTTTGCTCGCCTTAGTCTGGACCTTCTTTGCTACCCAGGAGTGGAGTGCAACCGCAGTTACCGATCGCCCCACGGTTAATATGCTGGGGGGCTATTATTCCCAGCAACAGTTCCTGCGTAACCTGGACGACAAAGCTAACCAGACACCTACCGATCAGGTATCGGTCATGGATGAGGCGTATAAAGAGTTCATTATGCAACTCGCCTCCTGGGATACACGGCGTGATTTTTGGTCGCAGACGGATTACTACAAACAGCGTCTGGTTGGTAACAGCAAAGCGGATGCGGCAATGCTTGATGATCTGATCAATAACATCCAGTACACGCCCGGAGATGTTGTCCGCAACCTTAATGACAATGTTAAGTTGATTGCTGAAACCGCGCCAGATGCCAACAATTTGCTGCGTCAGTATGTCGCTTTTGCCAGCCAGCGTGCCGCCAGCCATCTTAACGATGAGCTGAAAGGTGCCTGGGCCGCGCGTACCATCCAGATGAAAGCACAGGTTAAACGCCAGGAAGAAGTAGCAAAGGCAATTTTTAACCGCCGTCTGCACAGCGTTGAGCAAGCACTTCAAATCGCTCAACAGCACAACATTTCCCGCACTGAGACAGAAGTTCCGCCAGATGAACTGCCAGATTCAGAACTGTTTATGCTGGGGCGCCCAATGCTGCAAGCGCGGCTGGAAAACCTGCGGGCAGTGGGGCCGCAGTTTGATCTGGACTATGATCAAAATCGGGCAATGCTGAATACGCTTAACGTCGGTCCGACCCTTGATCCCCGTTTTCAGACATATCGTTATTTGCGTACGCCGGAAGAACCGGTAAAACGCGACAGCCCGCGTCGTGCTTTCCTGATGATCATGTGGGGAATTGTCGGTGCGCTAATCGGGTCGGGTATTGCATTAATGCGCCGCCGTTCGAACTAAACGCTGTCCGAGATGAAGGCATGATGCCTTCATCCTCTAATCGAAGAGAATCGTTGTGAAAGTACTTACCGTATTTGGCACGAGGCCAGAAGCCATCAAAATGGCTCCGCTGGTACATGCGCTGGCAAAGGATCCAGACTTTGAAGCAAGAGTTTGCGTCACTGCGCAGCATCGGGAGATGCTTGATCAGGTGCTAACACTCTTCTCTATTGTTCCGGATTACGATCTAAATATTATGCGGCCGGGACAAGGGCTTACGGAAATTACCTGCGGCATCCTTGAAGGCTTAAAACCCATCCTTGAATCCTTCCGCCCGGATGTGGTGCTGGTGCATGGCGACACGACAACGACGATTGCGGCGAGCCTTGCTGCGTTTTATCAGCGTATTCCTGTCGGGCATGTTGAAGCGGGCCTGCGAACTGGCGATCTCTCTTCGCCATGGCCAGAAGAGGCAAACCGTACGTTGACCGGCCAACTGGCAATGTATCATTTTGCGCCGACGGAAAACTCCCGCCTCAACTTACTTCGTGAGAATGTTGCGGATAACCGCATTTTTGTCACTGGCAATACCGTTATTGATGCGCTTTTCTGGGTTCGCGACAGCGTGATGAATAACCCTTCGCGCTACGAGGCGCTGGCGGCACGTTATCCGTTCCTCAATAGAGATAAAAAACTGATTCTTGTCACCGGGCATCGCCGTGAGAGTTTTGGGCTTGGTTTTGAACAGATATGCCATGCGCTGGCGGATATCGCCGCGCAACACGATGATGTGCAAATTGTTTATCCGGTTCATCTGAATCCCAACGTCAGCGAGCCAGTTAACCGCATTCTTGGCCACGTTGAGAACGTTACGCTAATCGAACCCCAGGATTACCTGCCGTTTTTGTGGTTGATGAATCATGCCTGGCTGATCCTGACGGATTCGGGCGGTATTCAGGAAGAAGCTCCTTCGCTCGGCAAGCCGGTGCTGGTGATGCGTGATACCACCGAACGCCCGGAAGCCGTCGATGCGGGCACGGTTAAACTGGTTGGCACGGATCGCCAGCGCATTGTGGAAGAGGTCTCGCACCTGCTTCATGACAACGATGCCTGGCAGGCGATGAGCCGCGCGCATAACCCTTATGGTGACGGGCTGGCCTGTGGTCGCATTTTGCACGCACTTAAAAATAATCGGGTAACACTATGAGCTTTAAAACCATTTCCGTTATTGGCCTGGGCTATATTGGTCTGCCTACCGCGGCGGCATTTGCTTCACGGCAGAAGACGGTTGTTGGCGTCGATATCAACGCCAGCGCGGTGGAAACCATTAACCGCGGCGAAATCCATATCGTCGAGCCGGAACTGGGAAGTGTAGTGAAATCGGCGGTAAACGGTGGCTATCTTCGCGCGAGCACCACACCTCTCGTCGCAGATGCTTACTTGATCGCCGTGCCAACGCCGTTTAAAGACGAGCACGAGCCGGATATGGCCTATGTTGAGGCGGCGGCTAAATCCATCGCGCCAGTGCTGGGCAAAGGCGCGTTAGTGATCCTTGAGTCGACCTCGCCGGTAGGGGCAACAGAGCAGATGGCGCAGTGGCTTGCCGAAGCGCGTCCGGATCTTACTTTCCCGCAGCAGGCGGGTGAAAATGCGGACATCAATATCGCCTACTGTCCGGAGCGCGTGCTGCCGGGGCAAGTGATGGTTGAGCTGATTAAAAACGACCGCGTGATTGGTGGGATGACGCCGGTTTGTTCGGCGCGTGCCAGCGAGCTGTACAAAATTTTCCTCGAAGGCGAATGCGTGGTGACCAACTCGCGCACCGCTGAAATGTGCAAACTTACCGAAAACAGCTTCCGCGATGTCAACATTGCGTTTGCCAACGAACTGTCGCTGATTTGCGCCGATCAGGGGATCAACGTTTGGGAGTTGATTCGCCTGGCGAACCGCCATCCGCGTGTCAATATTCTCCAGCCTGGGCCTGGCGTCGGCGGGCACTGTATCGCCGTTGATCCGTGGTTTATTGTCGCGCAGAACCCGCAGCAGTCACGGCTTATCCGCACCGCGCGTGAAGTTAACGACTTTAAGCCGCACTGGGTGCTGAATCAGGTTAAAGCGATGGTTGCCGATTGCCTGACGGTCAGCGGCAAACGCGCCAGTGAAATCAAAATCGCCTGTTTCGGGCTGGCCTTTAAGCCCAATATCGATGATTTGCGTGAAAGCCCGGCAATGGAAATTGCCCTCGACATCGCGCAGTGGCACAGCGGTGAAACGCTGGTGGTGGAGCCGAATATTCATCAACTGCCGGCTAAGTTCGCCGGACACGCCACGCTGGTAAATACCCATGATGCGCTGGCGCAGGCCGATGTGCTGGTGATGCTGGTTGATCATAATGAGTTTAAAGCGGTGGAGAGCGCCAGCATTGGCCAGCAGTTCGTTGTCGATACCAAAGGTGTCTGGCGCTAAGCGAGCGAGCACAAAGGGAACAGCATGACCATTCACGGCACGGTAGAAGAACTGGCATGGGAAAGCCGCTTTTTTAGCTTGCGTAGCGCGATTGTTCGCCTGCAACCCTCGGCGCCAGCGTTGACCCGCGCGGATTTCGCTAATTGGGCGCGTGTGCAGGTGAAACTACCGGCATCGCAGCCCCACCAGTTAGATGCATTGCAGCAGCTCGGTTTTCAACTGGTTGAAGGCGAAATCGACCTCTCGCTGGTGGTAGAGGAACAGGGCGTCGATCCGGCGGCTGAAGTGGCAACGCTTGCGGATATCCCTGTGCTACGTCAGATGGCAGCCGAAATCTTTGTGCAGAGCCGGTTCCGCGCCCCCTGGTATCCAGCAGAGGCGAGCGGGCGTTTTTATGCACAATGGATTGAAAACGCGGTAAAAGGCGAGTTTGACCATCAATGTCTGGTCTTTCGTAATGCGCAGGGCGCTATCACAGGCTTTGTTTCGCTGCGCCAGCTCAACGAACAGGAAGCCCGCATTGGCCTGTTGGCCGGACGCGGTATGGGCGAAAAATTAATGCAGGCGGCGTGCCATTGGGCGCGCCAGCGCGAGCTAAAACGTGTGCGGGTAGCGACTCAGCTTGGGAATACTGCCGCACTTAAACGCTATATTCAGAGCGGGGCGAATATTGAAAGCACCGCCTTGTGGCTATACAGGTGACTCTATGATCCCCTTTAACGCTCCACCAGTGGTGGGAACGGAACTCGACTACATGCAGTCGGCGATGGGCAGCGGTAAGTTGTGCGGCGATGGCGGTTTTACCCGCCGTTGTCAGCAGTGGATGGAGCAGCGTTTTCGCAGCGCGAAAGTCTTGCTGACACCTTCCTGCACGGCATCGCTGGAGATGGCCGCGCTACTGCTCGATATCCAGCCTGGCGATGAAGTGATCATGCCGAGCTACACCTTCGTTTCAACCGCCAATGCGTTTGTCCTGCGCGGTGCGAAAATCGTTTTTGTCGATATCCGCCCGGATACCATGAACATTGATGAAACGCTGATCGAAGCCGCCATCACCGAAAATACTCGCGCCATTGTGCCGGTGCATTACGCGGGTGTTGCCTGCGAAATGGATACCATTATGGCGATTGCCAAACACCATAATTTGTATGTGGTGGAAGATGCCGCACAGGGCGTGATGTCGACCTATAAAGGGCGGGCGCTGGGCACCATCGGCCATATTGGTTGCTTTAGTTTCCATGAAACCAAAAACTACACCGCCGGCGGCGAAGGTGGCGCGACGCTGATTAACGATCGTGCGCTGGTAGAGCGGGCAGAGGTCATTCGTGAGAAAGGCACTAACCGCAGCCAGTTTTTCCGGGGACAGGTGGATAAATACACCTGGCGGGATATCGGTTCCAGCTATCTGATGGCGGATCTCCAGGCGGCCTATTTATGGGCGCAACTGGAAGCGGCAGAACGCATTAACCAGCAGCGTCTGGCCTTGTGGCAAACCTATTACGACGCGTTAAAACCGCTGGCGCGCGCGGGTCGTATTGAGCTGCCCTCGATCCCTGCGGAGTGTAGCCATAATGCGCATATGTTTTATATCAAACTGCGCGATGAAGCCGACCGTAGTGCCCTGATTGCCTTCCTGAAAGAAGCGGAAATCCTCGCGGTGTTCCACTATATCCCGCTGCATGCTTCACCGGCCGGTGAAAAATTCGGTGAATTCCACGGCGAAGATCGTTACACCACACAAGAAAGTGAGCGTTTGCTTCGTCTGCCGCTGTTCTACAACCTGGCACCGGTTAATCAGCGCACCGTTATCAGCACGCTTCTGAGCTACTTTAACTGACATGTCGCTGGCAAAAGCATCGATATGGACGGCCGCCAGCACGCTGGTCAAGATTGGCGCGGGCTTGCTGGTGGTCAAATTGCTTGCGGTGGCGTTTGGGCCGTCAGGCGTCGGGCAGGCGGGGAATTTCCGCCAGCTTATCACCGTGCTGGGTGTGCTGGCAGGCGCCGGGATTTTTAACGGCGTAACGAAATTTGTCGCGCAATACCATGACGATCCGGCTCGCTTGCGCATTGCCGTAGGCACGTCGTCCGCGATGGTGCTGGGCTTTTCGACGCTGCTGGCGCTGATTTTCCTGCTGACGGCAGCACCAATCAGCCAGGGGTTATTTGGTCATAAAGATTATCAGGGTCTGGTGCGTCTGGTGGCGCTGGTGCAGATGGGCATTGCATGGGCCAACCTGCTGCTGGCGGTAATGAAAGGGTTTCGCGACGCAGCAAGTAACGCGCTGTCGCTGATTATCGGTAGCGTGATCGGCGTACTGGCGTGGTTTCTCTGCTTCAAACTGGGTGGCTATCAGGGTGCGTTGCTGGGAATGGCGCTGGTTCCGGCGCTGGTGGTTATCCCGGCAATGATCATGCTGATGCGGCGTGGCAGTGTTCCGCTGGGGTACTTTGCGCCGCGATGGGACAACGGATTAGCGGGGCAGTTGAGCAAATTTACGTTAATGGCGCTGATCACCTCGGCGACCCTGCCATTGGCCTACGTGATGATGCGAAACCAACTGGCTGCGCACTACAGCTGGGATGATGTGGGGATCTGGCAAGGGGTCAGCAGTATCTCCGATGCTTATCTGCAATTTATTACCGCCTCGTTCAGCGTTTATCTGTTACCCACATTGTCCAGACTGACGACAAAAGCAGAGATCTCGCGCGAAATCGTTAAATCGCTGCGTTTTGTGTTACCGGCGGTAGCGGCAGTGAGCCTTTGCGTCTGGCTGCTGCGCGATGTGGCAATTTGGCTGCTGTTTTCCGACAAGTTCACTGCGATGCGCGATCTGTTCGCCTGGCAGCTGGTCGGGGATGTATTGAAAGTGGGCGCTTACGTATTTGGTTATCTGGTGATCGCCAAAGCGTCGCTGCGCTTTTATATTCTGGCTGAAGTGAGCCAGTTCGCGCTGTTAACGCTGTTTTCGCGCGTGCTTATCCCGGCACATGGCGCTATCGGCGCGGCGCAGGCCTATATGGCGACCTACATTATTTATTTTGCCGCGTGTTGCGGCGCTTTTTTGATTTGGCGTAAGAAGGCATGACTGCACTGATTCACGTATTGGGATCGGATATCCCACACCATAACCAGACTGTTCTGCGGTTTTTTAACGAAAACCTCGCGGCTTCGGGCACGTATGCCCGTGAATTTATGGTTGTTGGCCGCGATGAAGGGCAACGCGCAGCGTATCCGAAATTAACGCTGCACTTCTATGCCGATAAAAACGCGCTGGCAAAGGCCGTTGTCGCGCGCGCAAAAGCCGATCGTCAGCAACGCTTCTTCTTTCACGGCCAGTTTAACTTCGGCCTGTGGCTGGCGTTGTTGCGCGGTGCCATTAAGCGCGAACAGTTCTACTGGCATGCCTGGGGCGCCGATCTGTATGAAGTGTCGCGCAGCCTCAAATTCCGTCTTTTTTATCCGCTGCGCCGTTTAGCGCAACGCCGGGTGGGCTGCATTTTTGCTACCCGTGGCGATCTGGCCTGGTTCGGGCAACGTAACCCAGCTGTGCGCGGCGAGCTGCTCTATTTCCCTACGCGTATGGATTCGGCGCTGAATACCATGGCGCATGAGCTGCAACGGGAAGGCAAACTGACGATTCTGGTGGGTAACTCCGGCGACCCGAGCAACGAGCACATTGCTGCATTGCGAGCGATTCACCGCCAGTTTGGCGACACGGTCAATATCATTGTACCGATGGGTTACCCGGCAAATAACGACAGCTATATCACCGCGGTCCGCAACGCCGGTCTGGCGCTATTTAGCGCAGATAACTTGCGTATTCTGAGCGAAAAAATGGACTTTGATGCCTATCTGGCACTGCTGGCGCAATGCGATTTAGGTTACTTTATTTTCGCCCGTCAGCAGGGGATCGGCACGCTTTGCTTACTGATTCAGGCTGGCGTTCCCTGCGTACTGAACCGGGAAAATCCGTTCTGGCGCGATATGGTGGCAGAAGATATTCCGGTGTTGTTTACCAGCGATGCGCTAAGCGAATCGGTGATCCGCGAGGCCCGGCTACAACTGGTGGCCGTGGATAAGAATGCCATTACGTTCTTTAGCCCGAATTACATTACGCTTTGGCATAAAACGCTGCGTATGGCTGCGGGGATCGTCGGATGAGCCCACTTGAGTTTTGCGGACTGCTTATCATCTGGCTGCTGGCGACACTCTTTATCGCCACGCTGACCTGGTTTGAATTCCGCCGTGTGCGTTTTAACTTTAACGTTTTCTTTTCGCTGCTGTTTCTGCTGACCTTTTTCTTCGGTTTTCCGCTGACGTGCGTACTGGTGTTCCGCTTTAACGTCGCCGTGGCACCGCCGGGAATTATGATGCAGTCATTGCTGGCGGCGGCGTGTTTCTATGGCATCTATTACGTCACCTATAAAACGCGGCTGCGGGCGAAAGCCGAACAGGCGACACGTCGCCCGCTGTTCACCATTAACCAGGTGGAGGCGCATCTGACATGGGTGATGCTGATGATCATCGCGCTGGTGAGCGTGGGGATCTTCTTCATGCACAACGGCTTTCTGTTATTCCGCTTGCACTCCTATAGCCAGATCTTCTCCAGCGAAGTGTCCGGCGTCGCGTTAAAGCGTTTTTTCTACTTCTTTATTCCGGCGATGTTGGTGGTCTACTTTCTGCGTCAGAGCGCACAGGCATGGCTATTCTTTCTGGTCAGCACCGTGGCGTTTGGTTTGCTGACCTACATGATTGTTGGCGGTACGCGCGCCAATATCATTATCGCGTTCGCGATTTTCCTGTTTATCGGCATTATTCGCGGCTGGATTTCGCTCTGGATGCTGGCCGCTGCGGGCGTGCTGGGGATTGTCGGTATGTTCTGGCTGGCGCTGAAACGCTATGGCTTAAATGTCAGCGGCGACGAGGCGTTTTACACCTTTTTATACCTGACGCGCGATACTTTCTCGCCGTGGGAAAACTTGTCGTTGCTGTTGCAAAACTACGACAAGATTGATTTTCAGGGGCTGGCGCCAATTGTGCGCGACTTCTACGTGTTTATTCCTTCCTGGCTATGGCCTTCGCGGCCAGGCATTGTGCTCAACACGGCGAACTACTTCACCTGGGAAGTGCTCAACAACCACTCCGGGCTGGCGATTTCGCCCACGCTGATTGGTTCGTTAGTGGTGATGGGTGGCGCGTGGTTTATCCCGCTGGGCGCGGTGGTGGTGGGCCTGATCATTAAATGGTTCGACTGGTTATATACTTTAGGAAACCGGGAAACCAACCGCTATAAGGCCGCGATTCTTCACAGCTTCTGCTTTGGCGCTATTTTCAACATGATTGTGCTGGCGCGCGAAGGGCTGGATGCGTTTACCTCGCGGGTTGTCTTTTTCCTTGTCATTTTCGGCTTCTGCCTGCTAATAGCGAAACTGCTCTACTGGCTGTTTGACAGTGCAGGACTTATACATCGTCGCGATACGCGCGTAGTGAAACCCCTCTCCCAGGTGTGAAAAAGGATTTAACATGACGGATAAGACGGCAGCGCCGCTGTATGACCTGCGCGGTCTGAAACTGGTCGGCTGGCGCGATATGCAACACGCGCTGGATTTTCTCTGTGCGGATGGGCAAATCAAACAGGGCACGCTGGTGGCGATCAACGCCGAGAAAATGCTGACGCTGGAAGATGACGCGCAAGTTCGCGCGTTGATTGAGGCGGCGGAATATAAGTACGCCGATGGCATCAGCGTCGTGCGATCGCTGCGCAAGAAATTCCCGCAGGCACAGGTTTCTCGTGTTGCGGGTGCCGATCTCTGGGAACAACTGATGGCGCGGGCAGGAAAAACGGGCACACCGGTGTTTCTGGTCGGTGGAAAACCCGAAGTGCTGGCGCAAACAGAGCAGAAACTGCGCACGCAATGGCAGGTGAATGTGGTGGGAAGCCAGGATGGCTACTTTAGCCCAGCGCAGCGACAAGCGCTGTTTGAGCGGATCCGCGATAGCGGGGCGAAAATCGTCACCGTCGCCATGGGCTCGCCAAAACAAGAGATTTTTATGCGCGATTGCCGTGCTGTCTGGCCGGATGCGCTGTATATGGGCGTGGGCGGCACTTACGATGTCTTTACCGGGCATGTGAAACGCGCGCCGACGCTCTGGCAGAAATTCGGGCTGGAGTGGCTGTATCGCTTATTGTCACAACCGACGCGGCTGAAACGCCAGTTACGTTTGCTGCGTTATCTCCGCTGGCACTATAGCGGAAAACTCTGACACTCTCCCGGCGGCGTAATGCGCTGCCTTTTTCCTTCCGGTTGTTGTTTTATTGTGCATGATGCCTGTTTTTTTTATACATCGTTTGCCATTTCCCTCATTTTAAGAAACCATTCGCTCACTCATTGCAGTGCCGTGGTGTTTTTTGCGCCAACCATTTCCGGGTCGGTGCAGCATGGCCTGTTATGAGCTGAGGGAAAACTCATAACAATAACCCGCAGAGCGGGCAAAGAAAGAAGCAAACACAACAGAGGATTTATGGCCGAAAACAAACCAGAGCTTCAGCGTGGTCTGGAGTCTCGTCACATCGAATTAATTGCCCTCGGGGGCACTATAGGCGTAGGCCTGTTTATGGGGGCTGCCAGTACGCTGAAATGGGCAGGCCCGTCGGTATTGCTGGCGTATATCATCGCCGGTGTTTTCGTCTTCTTTATTATGCGCTCCATGGGCGAAATGCTGTTTCTGGAGCCGGTCGCCGGGTCCTTCGCAGTTTATGCGCATCGCTATATGAGCCCGTTCTTTGGCTATCTCACCGCCTGGTCCTACTGGTTTATGTGGATGGCGGTTGGCATCTCGGAAATCACCGCGATTGGCGTGTATGTCCAGTTCTGGTTCCCGGATCTCGCGCAGTGGATACCCGCGCTGATTGCGGTGGGGCTGGTCGCCCTGGCCAATCTGGCAGCGGTGCGTTTGTATGGCGAAATTGAATTCTGGTTTGCGATGATCAAAGTCACCACCATTATCGTGATGATTGTCGTGGGCCTGGGCGTGATTTTCTTTGGCTTTGGTAACGGCGGTCACTCGATTGGTTTTGGCAACCTGACCGAACATGGCGGTTTTTTTGCCGGCGGCTGGAAAGGCTTTTTAACCGCGCTTTGTATCGTTGTAGCCTCTTATCAGGGTGTCGAGTTGATTGGTATTACCGCAGGTGAAGCGAAAAACCCGCAAGTGACGCTGCGTAGCGCGGTCAGCAAGGTGCTGTGGCGCATTCTGATTTTCTATGTGGGCGCCATTTTTGTCATCGTCACCATCTTCCCGTGGAATGAAATTGGCACCAATGGCAGCCCGTTCGTGCTGACTTTTGCCAAAATCGGTATCACGGCGGCTGCCGGGATCATTAACTTTGTCGTGCTGACGGCGGCGCTATCCGGTTGTAACAGCGGTATGTATAGCTGTGGGCGTATGCTTTACGCGTTGGCGAAGAACCGCCAGTTGCCGGCTGCGGTGGCTAAAGTGTCCAAAAGCGGCGTTCCGGCGATGGGCGTGACCATTTCCATCATTATTCTGCTGGTCGGCTCCTGCCTGAATTACGTGATTCCGAACCCACAACGGGTGTTTGTTTACGTCTACAGCGCCAGCGTGTTGCCAGGCATGGTGCCGTGGTTCGTGATTTTGATAAGCCAGCTGCGTTTCCGTAAGGCGCACAAAGAAGCGATTGCCAGCCATCCGTTCCGCTCGATGCTGTTCCCGTGGGCAAACTGGTTAACCATGGCATTTCTGATTTGCGTGCTGGTGGGGATGGGCTTCAACGACGACACGCGTATGTCGCTGTTTGTCGGCATTATCTTCCTCGCTGCGGTAACGGTGGCGTATAAGGTATTTGGCTTCCATCGGCATGCTATTACGCAACGGGTGGGTGAATAAGAGGCAAAATGCGCAAAGCATAACCAAACGCGCATTTTCTTTAAAAAAAGCACTAGACAGCCGCGCCCGAAGTCCGTACTATCCACCCCCGCAACGGCGCTACGCGCCCGTAGCTCAGCTGGATAGAGCGCTGCCCTCCGGAGGCAGAGGTCTCAGGTTCGAATCCTGTCGGGCGCGCCATTTAAACCCGGCGCTTGAGCTGCGGTGGTTCGTGAAATATCACGATACCGCGTGAAAAGATTTACAGTGGTGGCTATAGCTCAGTTGGTAGAGCCCTGGATTGTGATTCCAGTTGTCGTGGGTTCGAGTCCCATTAGCCACCCCATTATTTTGCATTACAAGTTTCGTGGAATGCGAAGGTGGCGGAATTGGTAGACGCGCTAGCTTCAGGTGTTAGTGTCCTTAGGATGTGGGGGTTCGAGTCCCCCCCCTCGCACCACAACTTAGATTGAACGAAAAATTCAAAAAGCAGTAAAACGGCGAGTAGCGCAGCTTGGTAGCGCAACTGGTTTGGGACCAGTGGGTCGGAGGTTCGAATCCTCTCTCGCCGACCAATTTTGAACCCCGCGTAAGCGGGGTTTTTTGTTTTTGCCTTTTCTGCCACATCTTCTGCATTTCGTGCCTTTCCATCGTCCTTTTTGCCTGTGTTGCTTCTGAGCGACAATGAGCACCTGCTGTGTCGCTTAATGGCGACATGTAACTTACTGATTTTAAATGACTAAAATAATTAGTCTGCTATTTGTCGCCAGCAAGCGACATACTGGCTTTTGGGAAAGACGACTAAGGCGTGATTGCGGGGCAAGAAACGCTGAATTTGCTGGTATTTTAAAAGTTTGCGCTCTGTAACATTAGTTAATGCAGTTATGGCACGGTATGTGCAATAATCTACGCGTAGATGCTCATTCCATCTCTTATGTTCGCCTTCAGGCCTCATAAACTCAGGAATGATGCAGAGCCGTTTACGGTGCTTATCGTCCACAGACAGATGTCGCTTCGGCCTCATCAAACACCATGGACATAACGTTGAGTGAAGCACCCATTTAGTTGTCAAAGACCTGTTTTAACGCCTGCCTGAGTATTCCGGCAGGCGTTTTTTTATGTCGTAACACTCCATGTTTCGAGTTGCAGATGCTTTGTCTTTCCTGCAACTCGAATCAAAGTGTTAGTGAGGCGGGTTATTTTGCAGCGTCAGTAACAAACCGTCACGGCGCATGGTGGCGGCTTCTTCCGGTTGATGCAGGCGATCGAGGCAGTCGGCGAGCCAGGCATAATCAAACGCGTCCGCGCGCTGTTTCAACGCGGCACGAAACGCAAGGCAGGCTTCCTGCCATTCACCGTGCTTCATCAACGATTGCCCCAGCGTACTCCACAGCAATGGGCGGTCGCCCTGCGTTTTGATTTGCTGGCGCAGGACTTTTTCGATCTGCTCCGGGTTATTGGTTTTCAGGCGAGGGATGACCAATACCAGACGATCGTCGTATTGTCGCTTCAGGCCATCAAGCACGATCTCCTGTGCGGTATCGTGATCGTCGCACTCAATTAAGTGCTCGGCCATGGCCACCTGCAACACCACCTGCTGGCGGGTTTTGCGGCTCTGGTTTTTCCACCAGGTTTTCAGCCCCTCGCTGCCTTGATCGGCACGCGCTTGATCCATCATGCCGATCCACGCCTGCTGCTGCAGAAGATCGCGGTGTTCATCGTCGCCAACGTTGGCTTTCGCCATCGACGGAATGATATCCACCAGCGATGTCCACGCGCCGGTGCGAATATAAGCCTGCTCCGCCAGACGCAGCACTTCGGGATGGCGAGGAGTGATTTCCAGTAACTTATCCACGCCATGACGTGCGGCATGATTTTCGTTGCGCGCCAGCTGCAGACGCACCCGGGTGATTTCTACCGGAATCGGATCGTTTTCCGCCAGCTCTGCGGCGCGTTCCAGATGCTGATTCGCGCGGACTTCATCACCGCGCTGCTGCGCCGCTTCTGCCGCCAGCAGATAGTTAACCACCGGTTGCTCAGCGTGATCGGCATTCTTCGACATCAGCTTTTCAACCTGCTGATAATCGCCTTCCGCCAGTTTCAGTAGCGCCTGCTCTGTCTGTTTACGGGCGCGACGGCGTTTGCGGCCAACGAACCAGCCACGCGTATGCGAGCCGGTACGGAAAATGCGGCGCAGTACCCACTCGAGAGCGAAGATAAGCACTAACGCCAGCACCAGAATAATGACCAACCCGGTAACGCTGGTTTCAATGTTGTAGTTATCGGTCTGGATCAGCACGTATCCCTGATGCCCGGCGAGCATAGGGCCAAGCACGATCCCGGCGATCAACAGTGCAAAGAGCAATAACACTTTTAACATGGTTACTCTCCTTGTGCTGCGGCGGCGGCAGGTGCCTGTTCAGCCGCTACGGCGGGCTGGGCCATCAGATTGCGTACGCGTGTCTGCATCAGTTTTTCCAGAATCGGCTGGCTTTGCAGTGATTCCGGCAAATCCATGGCAATGGTTTGCTGACTCAGCTTGTCCACTTCCTCAAGAAACGCTTTGGTCGCGGCATCATCGGTATCGTAGTAGGCCCGCACCCAGGTGGAGACGTTATCCAGCGCTTGTTTGTAAGTCTCTTCCTGGTGACGCGGAACGGCCTGCGCGGCAACCAGCAGACGCGAACGGATATTCTCACGCAAATAGATATCCTGATTCGGTGCGAGCAGCGGCACGGCTGTTTCATCACGGCGACGAATGGTAATAAAGCTATCCATAAAGTTCTGCCAACTTTTTTGCAGGTTTACCCGCCATTCGCTGATTGAGCTGGACAGCTCGCTGCTGTCAGCATCCATCGGGGAGTCGTCATCGTTATTGTCCGCCAGACGCAGGTTATCAATCTGATTGGAAAGCTGATTTAGCTTCAGAATGGTGCCGTCGTAATCCACCTGAGTGATAGCGGAAAGACTGGCGATATCGTCAGTAATCGCCCGGCGGGCGGTGATAAGGCTCGGATCGTTCATATCCGCCAGGCTGGCATCGGCGCTTTTCAGCAGTGCCGCCGCGGTGGTGACGTCCTGATCGCTCCACAGTTTGCGACCGGCCAGTTTCACCAGAAAATCAGCCTGCGCCAACTGCCAGGTTTTTGCGTCGGAACCGGAAATAGTTGCCACTTTCTGCTGTACTTCATTTAGCTCTTTTGCCAGCACGTCATTCTGGTGTTTAGCCGCTGCAAGCTCGCTGGATTGCTGCTTGATTACGCCTTCCAGCTCCGCACGCTGCTTATCCTGCGACTGCTGTAGTGCAATAACCTGGTCGGCGAGTTCGCCATTGTTGTTGTTCAGGGTTGCGGTCTGCTGTTTCACCCAGCCATAAAGCCCTGCGCCAGATGCCAGTGCAATCGCGATGGCGATCGCGCTGAGTGCAAGGCTGGTCCTGTTAGCGCGTGCATTTTTCTCTGCTTTCTCCGGCGGCGGCGTTGCGCCGTCAGCCGCTTTGGTCTCTTCAACCTCGGCGGAGGAGTGTTGTTGTTCCGTCATTATGGCTTCCCATTATGAGAGTTATTGTAATGCGCGAAGCAGCGCATCGTTGTCGGCATTGTCAGCGACCTGAATATCCTGCCAGCCCAGATCCCGGGCGAGGTGCGCCAGACGTTCGCTTACCACGACCAGGCGGCAGCGAAGTAACCAGTTCTCCCGATACCAGGGAGGAATAAGTGAATACAGTTGTTGCATCATTTCGCCGCTGGTGACCACAAGCGTGGTCACGCCGCGTGTGTGCCAGCGCATCGCTTCTTCCGCGCCGTCATAACATTTCGCGCTGCGTTGATAGCACTCGCAAAACTCAACGTCGGCACCGCGTGCTGCCAGCGTTTCCGCCAGCACTTCGCGCCCGCCGTTACCTCGTAAGATTAGCGCATGCTTGCCCTGAACACTTTGTAATTCAGGTAATTGTAGCAACACTTCGCTGATTTCCCGATCGAAGGGATAGCGCACGTCAATTCCGCTGACGGTGTGCAGTGCCAGCGCGGTGGTGCGACCAATCGCGAAATAGTGCGGTTCGCCCGGAAAGCGCAGACCTTGTTGTTGCAGGTGCGCGTGAGCGAATGAAACGGCATGTTGCGACAGCGCAAACACCATGTCGTTTGCGGTTAACGCGGCAAGCCGGGCGGGGAGCGAATTCAACTCACGACCCGGTATAAATTCGATCAACGGAAAGCTCCAGGCCACCAACCCCAGTGTGCGCAGTCGGCTCACTAATTCTTCCCCTGCGGGGGACGGGCGGGTGACCAGAATGCTCATGCGGGGGCGTCTCCGTTATAAATTTCGGCCAGAATGGCGCGTGCGCCATTATCGAGTAGCTCTTCCGCCAGTGAGATGCCAAGCTGTTCGGCATCCTCCAGGCGGCCACGACGTTCGCCGCGTACCATGATGGAACCGTCTGGCGCGCCGACCAACCCACGCAGCCAGATCCCGCCATCAATCAGTTCAGCATAGCTGCCAATTGGCACCTGGCAGCCGCCTTCAAGACGCGTATTCATGGCGCGTTCAGCTTTCACGCGAACGGCGGTGTCGTCGTGGTTGAGCGGCGCGAGCAGGGCGCGCGTACGCGCATCGTCCAGGCGACATTCAACACCTACTGCGCCCTGGCCGACAGCTGGCAGCGAGGTTTCCGGTGGCAGCGCGGTGCGTACACGGGAACTTAATCCAAGGCGGTTAAGACCGGCAACGGCGAGAATAATCGCGTCATAGTCACCGTTATCCAGCTTACTAAGGCGCGTGCCGACATTCCCGCGCAGGGAGCGGATCACCAGGTCCGGGCGATGCTCTGCCAACTGACACTGACGGCGCAAGCTGGAGGTGCCAACAATGCTGCCAGCGGGCAATTCGTCCAGCGAGTTATAGCGATTTGATACAAACGCGTCGCGTGGATCGTCGCGCTCACAAATGGTCACCAGGCCAAGCCCTTGCGGGAAATCGACCGGCACATCCTTCATCGAATGCACAGCGATATCGGCACGGTTTTCAAGCAGTGCCAGTTCGAGTTCTTTGACAAACAGGCCTTTACCGCCCACTTTTGCCAGCGGTGTATCGAGGATCACATCTCCGCGAGTGACCATCGGCACCAGTTCAACTGTAAGCCCTGGGTGGCTCGCCTCAAGGCGTTCCTTAACGTAATGTGCCTGCCAGAGCGCAAGAGGGCTTTGCCGTGTGGCAATTCTTAAAACATTGTCTAACATGCTTGTTACCGTCCTTATCGTCCGTTGACCATCCTAACATTGTTGCATTAGGGTGTCAGTGCTCGCGGTGGATTGCATAGGTGCGAGAAGGCGGCACCTCTGCAATGCAGGCGCAACCGGGCTGTAATTCGGACTTTACAGAGAGCGTTTGCTGCTACACTGGTTTGTAGCGCATCTTTCTTTACGGTCAATGAGCAAGGTGTTAAATTGATCACGTTTTAGACCATTTTTTCGTCGCTCCCCCTATAAAGATAAGGGCGAAAAAAGGTGACGGCTATTTTGGATTTTCTGTAAACATCAGGCGATATGTCTTGTACCTCTATATTGAGACTCTGAAACAGAGACTGGATGCCATCAATCAATTGCGTGTGGATCGCGCGCTTGCTGCCATGGGGCCTGCTTTCCAGCAGGTTTACAGTCTGCTGCCTACATTGTTGCATTACCACCATCCGCTGATGCCGGGCTACCTTGAAGGTAACGTTCCCCAGGGCATTTGCTTTTACACGCCTGATGAAAACCAACTTCACTACCTGAACGAACTTGAGCTGCATCGTGGCATGCCGCCGCAGGCTTCGCCAAAAGGCGAACTGCCGATCACCGGCGTCTATTCTATGGGCAGTACCTCATCGGTTGGGCAAAGCTGTTCCTCGGATCTCGATATCTGGGTCTGCCATCAATCCTGGCTTGATAATGAAGAGCGTCAACTGTTGCAGCGTAAGTGCAGCCTGCTGGAAAGCTGGGCGGCCTCGCTCGGCGTTGAAGTAAGCTTCTTCCTGATTGATGAAAACCGTTTCCGCCACAATGAAAGCGGCAGCCTCGGTGGTGAAGACTGCGGTTCTACGCAGCATATCCTGTTGCTTGATGAATTTTACCGCACCGCCGTGCGCCTGGCAGGTAAACGTATTCTGTGGAATATGGTGCCGGGAGACGAAGAGGAACATTACGACGACTACGTCATGACGCTCTATGCGCAGGGCGTTTTAACGCCGAACGAATGGCTGGATCTGGGTGGCTTAAGTTCGCTTTCGGCTGAAGAGTACTTCGGTGCCAGCCTGTGGCAGCTCTATAAAAGTATTGATTCACCGTACAAAGCGGTGTTGAAAACATTGCTGCTGGAAGCCTACTCCTGGGAATACCCAAACACGCGTCTGTTGGCGAAAGATATTAAACAGCGTTTGCACGATGGCGAGATTGTCTCGTTTGGTCTCGATCACTACTGCATGATGCTGGAGCGCGTGACGGAATACCTGATCGCGATTGAAGACACCGCGCGTCTCGATCTTGCTCGTCGATGTTTCTATTTAAAAGTCTGCGAAAAACTGAGCCGCGAGCGCGCCTGCGTTGGCTGGCGTCGTGAAGTAATTTCGCATTTGGTGAAAGAGTGGGGCTGGGATGACGCGCGTGTAACGATGCTGGATAACCGCGCGAACTGGAAAATCGATCAGGTTCGCGAAGCGCACAATGAGCTGCTCGACGCGATGATGCAGAGTTACCGCAACCTGATTCGCTTTGCGCGCCGCAACAATCTGAGCGTTTCCGCCAGCCCGCAGGATATTGGCGTATTAACCCGTAAGCTGTACGCGGCGTTTGAAGCGCTGCCGGGTAAAGTGACGCTGGTGAACCCGCAAATTTCACCGGATCTCTCCGAACCGAATTTAACCTTTATTCATGTGCCGCCGGGCCGCGCTAACCGTACGGGTTGGTATCTTTACAACCGCGCGCCAAATATGGATTCGATCGTTAGCCACCAACCGCTGGAATATAACCGCTACCTTAATAAGCTGGTCGCCTGGGCGTGGTTTAACGGTCTGCTGACTTCGCGTACGCACCTGTTTATTAAAGGCAACGGCATTGTTGATTTGCCGAAGTTGCAGGAAATGGTGGCAGATGTTTCCCATCACTTCCCGCTGCGGCTGCCTGCACCGACGCCAAAAGCGCTCTACAGCCCTTGCGAAATCCGTCACCTGGCGATCATCGTTAACCTGGAATACGACCCAACGGCGGCGTTCCGTAACCAGGTTGTACATTTTGATTTCCGCAAACTTGATGTGTTCAGCTTTGGTGAGCAGCAAAATTGCCTCGTTGGCAGCGTCGATTTGCTCTATCGCAACTCGTGGAATGAAGTGCGAACCCTGCATTTCAACGGCGAGCAGGCGATGACCGAAGCGCTGAAAACCATTCTGGGGAAAATGCACCAGGATGCCGCGCCACCGGACAGCGTGGAAGTGTTCTGCTACAGCCAGCATTTACGTGGTCTTATTCGTACGCGTGTGCAGCAACTGGTGTCGGAGTGTATTGAGCTGCGCCTTTCCAGTACGCGGCAGGAAACCGGGCGTTTCAAAGCGTTGCGTGTTGCCGGTCAGACCTGGGGGCTGTTCTTTGAACGTCTCAATGTCTCCGTGCAGAAGCTGGAAAACGCGATCGAGTTTTACGGCGCGATTTCTCACAACAAGCTGCATGGCCTTTCGGTGCAGGTGGAAACCAATCACGTTGAGTTACCTGCAGTCGTGGATGGTTTTGCCAGTGAAGGGATTATTCAATTCTTCTTTGAAGAGACCGGCGAAGAGGGCTTTAACATCTATATTCTGGATGAGAGCAACCGCGCGGAAGTCTATCACCACTGCGAAGGCAGCAAAGAAGAGCTGGTGCGCGATGTCAGCCGTTTCTATTCCTCATCTCACGATCGCTTTACTTACGGTTCGAGCTTTATCAACTTTAACTTGCCGCAGTTCTACCAGATTGTGAACGTTGAAGGGCGCGCGCAGGTGATTCCGTTCCGTAATCAGGCAATCAGCACCGCGACGCCGGCAAATCAGGATAACGACGCGCCGTTGCTGCAGCAGTACTTCTCTTAAGCGATTTGCCCGGCGTTTCACCGGGCAATGAATGTCAGCGGAAGCTGACGGTTTCTCCCGCCTGTTGGCTTGCCGCCTGTTCCAGCAGATCCCAGAATGTTTCACCGCTGCGGTCGCACACCCATTCGTCACCTTTCAGGTCAAAATGGTAGCCGCCTTGCCTGGTTGCCAGCCAGACCTGGTGTAGCGGTTCCTGGCGGTTAATAATGATTTTGCTGCCATTTTCAAAGCTGAGGGTCAGCACGCCGCCATTGATCTCGCAGTCGATATCACTGTCGCCGTCCCAGTCATCCAGGCGTTCTTCGATGGTCAGCCACAGGCCGTCTGCGAGGCGATGAAATTCACTGTCGTTCATTCTCTTATCCCGTTTTTTATGATGGCAGCAGTATAACGCGAAACATTTCCCGATGCCCTAAACGCGCAAACTCTTGCTTTTGTGTCTTCTCCTGCGATGATAGAAAGCAGAAAGAACGAACTTACAGGCAACTTATAATGAAAGATGTGTTTCGCACGCTGGCCGTACTGCTGACTCTGTTCAGCCTGACGGGCTGTGGTCTGAAAGGCCCACTCTACTTCCCGCCCGCCGATAAAAACGCGCCGCCGCCAACCAAAACGCAAACCAGCACGATTCAGCCGACCACGCCGGATAAAAACGATCGTGGTGATGACGGCTCGCCGACGCAGGTGAATTACTGACGTTACCGTTCTGTATCCGCGCAAATGGAGTAGATGATGCAGTTCTCAAAAATGCATGGCCTTGGCAACGATTTTATGGTCGTCGACGCGGTAACGCAGAATGTCTTTTTTTCCCCGGAGCTGATCCGTCGTCTGGCGGATCGCCATCTTGGCGTAGGGTTCGACCAGTTGCTGGTGGTTGAGCCGCCCTATGATCCTGAACTTGATTTCCACTATCGGATCTTTAATGCCGATGGCAGCGAAGTGTCGCAGTGCGGCAACGGCGCACGCTGCTTCGCCCGTTTTGTTCGCCTGAAAGGGTTGACCAATAAACGTGATATCCGCGTCAGTACGGCGAACGGTCGTATGGTATTGAGCGTAACGGAAGATGAGTTAGTGTGCGTGAATATGGGCGAGCCGAACTTCGAACCGTCGCAGGTGCCGTTTCGCGCGAACAAAGCGGAAAAGACCTATATTATGCGTGCAGCAGAGCAAACAGTATTGTGCGGCGTTGTCTCGATGGGCAATCCGCACTGCGTGATTCAGGTGGACGACGTCAACACCGCCCCCGTCGAAACGCTGGGGCCGGTTCTGGAAAGCCACGAACGTTTTCCTGAACGCGCGAACATCGGCTTTATGCAAGTCGTTAAACCGGACAACATTCGCCTGCGCGTTTATGAACGCGGTGCCGGGGAAACCCAGGCCTGCGGCAGCGGCGCTTGCGCAGCGGTCGCTGTCGGCATCTCGCAGGGTTTGCTGGCAGAAAATGTTCGTGTGGAGTTACCAGGCGGTCGACTTGATATCGCATGGAAAGGCCCGGGCCAACCACTGTATATGACTGGCCCGGCGGCACATGTCTACGACGGGTTTATTCAGTTATGAAGCAGCCAGGGGAAGAACTACAGGACACCTTTACACAGCTGGATGACAGCGATGTCGTTGATTATCTGCTGCGTAACCCTGATTTCTTTATCCGCAATGCACGACTGGTGGAACAGATGCGCGTGCCGCATGCGGTACGCGACACCGTTTCACTGGTGGAATGGCACATGACGCGTTCGCGCAATCACATCAATACGCTGGAAGAGAACATGACGCTGTTGATGGAGCAGGCCAGCGCTAACGAAGGTCTGTTCTATCGCTTGCTGCGTTTGCAGGGACGGCTGGCGTCTGCGCCGAGCCTCGATGAATTGCTCAACCGTTTCCATCGCTGGGCGCGTGATTTAGGGCTGGCGGGCGCCACTATCCGCCTGTTTCCCGATCGCTGGCGTCTTGGCGCACCGTCGAAGTTTACCCATCTTGCGCTCTCCCGACAGGCGTTTGAGCCGCTACGTATTCAGCGCCTTGGCCAGCAGCATCACTATCTTGGGCCGCTCAACGGGCCGGAATTACTGCTGCTGTTGCCAGAAGCGAAAGCTATTGGTTCCGTCGCGATGTCGCTGATGGGACAAAAGGGTGATCTGGGCGTTGTGTTGTTCAGCAGCCGCGACGTTTATCATTATCAACAGGGACAAGGCACCCAGTTGCTGGAAGAGATCACGCAGATGCTGCCAGATCTGCTGGAGCGCTGGATTGAGCGCGCATGACCGATTCTCCGCTGTTTTCGTTCGTCACCCGTTTTCTGCGCTACCTTAGCGTTGAACGTCAGCTCAGCCCCATCACGCTTTTAAATTATCAGCGTCAGCTTGATGCCATTATTGCTTTGACCGAAGAAACGGGTCTGAAAAGCTGGCAACAATGTGATGCTGCGATGGTGCGTACCATTGCCGTGCGCAGCCGACGCAAAGGGCTGGGCGCCGCGAGCCTGGCGCTGCGGCTCTCGGCGTTGCGCAGTTTCTTTGACTGGATGGTCAGCCAGGGCGAGTTGCCCGCTAACCCGGCAAAAGGCATTTCCGCGCCAAAAGCGCCGCGCCATCTGCCGAAAAATATCGATGTTGATGATATTAACCGACTGCTGGATATCGATCTTAACGATCCGCTCGCCGTGCGCGATCGCGCGATGCTTGAAGTGATGTATGGCGCGGGTCTGCGTTTGTCTGAACTGGTGAATCTGGATATTAAACATCTGGATCTGGAAAGCGGCGAAGTGTGGGTGCTGGGCAAAGGCAGTAAAGAACGCCGTTTGCCGATTGGCCGCAACGCGGTTGCCTGGATTGAGCACTGGCTTGATTTACGCGGTTTGTTTGGCGCACAAGACGATGCGCTGTTTCTGTCGAAGCTTGGCAAACGCATCTCGGCGCGCAATGTGCAAAAGCGCTTCGCTGAATGGGGCATTAAGCAAGGGTTGAACAGCCACGTGCATCCACATAAGCTGCGCCACTCTTTCGCCACCCATATGCTCGAATCGAGCGGCGATCTGCGCGGCGTACAGGAGCTGCTCGGTCACGCCAATCTGTCTACCACTCAAATATATACTCATCTTGATTTTCAACACCTTGCTTCGGTATACGATGCGGCGCACCCGCGCGCCAAACGGGGGAAATAATGCGTTTTTACCGCCCATTAGGTCAGATCTCCGCGATCACCTTCGACCTGGACGACACTCTTTACGACAACCGGTTAGTTATCCAGCGCACTGAACAGGAAGCGCTGGCGTTTGTGCAGCGTTATCACCCGGCGTTAAGCAACCTGGAAAACACAGAGTTCCATCGTCTGCGCCAGTCGCTGCGGGAAACCGAACCGGATATTTACCACGATGTCACCGAGTGGCGCCGGCGTGCCGTCGAACGTGCGATGCTGGATGCCGGTCTGACCGCGGAAGAAGCGGCGGCCGGTGCAAATGCCTCGATGGTCAATTTTGCCAAATGGCGCAGCCGCATTGATGTGCCGGAGGAAACCCACGACACACTGACGAAGCTCGCCAAAAAGTGGCCGCTGGTGGCGATCACCAACGGTAACGCGCAGCCGGAGTTGTTCGGTCTGGGCGACTACTTTGAATTCGTGTTGCGCGCCGGGCCGGACGGGCGCTCAAAACCGTTTAGCGATATGTATCACCTGGCAGCTGAGCGTCTTGGCGTGGCGATTGGCGATATCCTGCATGTCGGCGATGATTTAACCACCGACGTCGCCGGGGCAGTGCGCTGCGGTATGCAGGCCTGTTGGATTAAGCCGGAAGGCGCAGATCTGCTGCAAGCCAGCGACAGCCGGTTACTGCCGCATGTGGAAATTTCGCGGTTGGCATCCCTCACTACGCTGATATAATCACCAGCTGTTCTGTATAAATTCCCAGTAATATTTCGCGGCGGTGCCAATGGACGTTTCTTATCTGCTCGACAGCCTCAATGACAAACAGCGCGACGCCGTAGCCGCCGAGCGCAGCAATATGCTGGTGCTGGCAGGGGCGGGGAGCGGTAAGACGCGCGTGCTGGTACACCGTATCGCCTGGCTGATGACCGTGGAAAACTGCTCGCCATACTCCATTATGGCGGTGACCTTCACCAACAAAGCGGCGGCGGAAATGCGTCACCGCATCGGCCAGTTGATGGGCACTTCGCAGGGCGGGATGTGGGTTGGCACGTTCCACGGCCTCGCGCACCGTTTGCTGCGCGCGCACCATATGGACGCCAATCTCCCGCAGGATTTCCAGATTCTGGACAGCGAAGATCAGCTTCGTTTGCTCAAGCGTTTGATCAAAGCGATGAACCTGGACGAGAAACAATGGCCGCCGCGCCAGGCGATGTGGTACATCAACGGCCAGAAAGACGAAGGCATTCGTCCGCACCATATTCAAAGTTTCGGTAACCCGGTGGAACAAACCTGGCAGAAAGTTTATCAGGCCTATCAGGAAGCCTGTGACCGTGCCGGGCTGGTGGATTTCGCCGAGCTGCTGCTGCGCGCCCATGAGTTGTGGCTCAACAAGCCGCATATTTTGCAGCATTACCGCGAACGCTTTACCAATATCCTGGTGGACGAGTTCCAGGATACCAACAACATTCAATACGCGTGGATCCGCCTGCTGGCGGGTGATACCGGCAAAGTGATGATCGTCGGCGACGATGATCAGTCCATTTACGGCTGGCGCGGTGCGCAGGTGGAAAACATCCAGCGCTTTCTGAAAGACTTCCCCGGCGCGCAGACGATCCGCCTGGAGCAGAACTACCGTTCGACCAGCAATATCCTGAGCGCGGCGAACGCCCTGATTGAGAACAATAACGGGCGTCTGGGTAAAAAGCTGTGGACCGATGGCGTCGACGGCGAGCTGATTTCACTCTACTGCGCCTTTAACGAGCTGGATGAAGCGCGTTATGTCGTCAATCGCATTAAAGCCTGGCAGGATAACGGCGGGCAACTGACGCAGTGCGCCATTCTCTATCGCAGCAACGCTCAGTCGCGCGTGCTGGAAGAAGCGCTGCTGCAAGCCAGCATGCCGTACCGGATTTATGGCGGTATGCGCTTCTTCGAACGTCAGGAAATTAAAGATGCGCTCTCCTACCTGCGCCTGATCGCCAACCGCAATGATGACGCCGCCTTTGAGCGCGTGGTGAATACGCCAACGCGCGGCATCGGCGACCGTACGCTGGACGTGGTGCGCCAAACCTCGCGTGACCGCCAGTTGACGTTATGGCAGGCAACGCGCGAGTTATTACAGGAGAAAGCGCTGGCGGGTCGTGCGGCGAGCGCGCTGCAACGTTTCCTTGAACTGATTGACGCGCTGGCGCAGGAAACGGCGGATATGCCGCTGCATGTGCAAACCGACCGGGTGATCAGCGATTCCGGCCTGCGCATGATGTACGAGCAGGAAAAAGGCGAAAAGGGTCAGACGCGTATCGAGAACTTAGAGGAACTGGTTACCGCGACGCGCCAGTTCAGCTACAACGAAGAAGACGAAGATTTGATGCCGCTGCAGGCATTTCTCTCCCACGCCGCACTCGAAGCGGGTGAAGGGCAAGCAGATACCTGGCAAGATGCCGTGCAGTTAATGACGCTGCACTCGGCGAAAGGTCTGGAGTTCCCGCAGGTGTTTATTGTCGGCATGGAAGAGGGCATGTTCCCCAGCCAAATGTCACTGGATGAAGGCGGGAGGCTGGAAGAGGAGCGCCGTCTGGCGTATGTCGGTGTGACGCGCGCCATGCAAAAACTGACCTTAACCTATGCGGAAACGCGTCGGTTGTACGGCAAAGAGGTGTATCACCGCCCGTCGCGCTTTATTGGCGAGTTGCCGGAAGCGTGTGTGGAAGAGGTGCGTTTGCGCGCCAGCATCAGCCGTCCGGTTAGCCATCAGCGCATGGGGACGCCGGTTGCGCAAAGCGATACCGGCTATAAACTTGGCCAGCGCGTACGCCATGCCAAATTTGGCGAAGGCACGGTGGTGAACATGGAAGGCAGCGGTGAGCACAGCCGTTTGCAGGTGGCTTTCCAGGGGCAAGGTATCAAATGGCTGGTGGCGGCTTACGCCAAGCTCGAAACTGTGTAACTTTCAGAAAAATATCATTATTTTGTAATATTCTGCTAGCCTTATACGCTGAAGGGCAAATATTGCTCTTTAGCGTTTCGTTGCGTGTTGACGCCTTCTGAGTGCTGGCGTAACATGCGCGCACGATCACGCTAAGAGGACATTCGCCTTGGACACACCCAGTAGATACTGGCTCAATTTCCTGGTTTTCAGGAACAACTCCTAAGGCTATCTCCTCATGCTGATGGCCTTAGAGGTTGTCAGCGACCCGCTGTATCCCCGTCGCTCTGAGTCAGGCTGTTTAATGGTCTGAAACCCAATTTGTTTCTCTGTGTGCCCACCGAACTGTCCGATATTTTTTGCATTGGGAGTCCCGGCTATGCTGAGCGCATTTCAACTGGAAAACAATCGTTTAACCCGCCTTGAGGCTGACGAAATCAAGCACCTCGCCAGCTCTGTTTGGGTTGATTTGGTCGAGCCGGACGATGAAGAACGTACCCGCGTGCAAACGGAATTGGGTCAGAACCTGGCCACCCGACCTGAACTGGAAGACATCGAGGCGTCGGCGCGTTTTTTTGAAGACGAAGACGGCCTGCACATCCACTCCTTCTTCTTTTTTGAAGATGCTGAAGATCATGCAGGAAACTCAACCGTAGCATTTACCATCCGCGAAGGTCGCCTGTTCACCCTGCGTGAGCGCGAGTTGCCCGCGTTTCGCCTGTATCGTATGCGCGCCCGTAGCCAGGAGATGGTCGACGGCAACGCTTATGAACTGCTGCTGGATCTGTTCGAAACCAAAATTGAGCAACTGGCGGATGAAATCGAAAACATTTACAGCGATCTGGAAAAGCTGAGCCGCGTCATTATGGAAGGCCAGCAGGGCGACGAGTATGACGACGCGCTTTCGACGCTGGCGGAACAGGAAGATATCGGCTGGAAGGTGCGCCTGTGTCTGATGGATACTCAGCGCGCGTTGAACTTCCTGGTGCGTAAGGCGCGTTTACCGGCCGGTCAGCTTGAGCAGGCGCGCGAGATCCTGCGCGATATCGAATCCCTGCTGCCGCACAACGAATCGTTGTTCCAGAAAGTGAACTTCCTGATGCAGGCGGCGATGGGCTTTATCAATATTGAGCAGAACCGCATCATCAAAATCTTCTCGGTGGTATCGGTCGTGTTCCTGCCGCCGACGCTGGTGGCTTCCAGCTATGGCATGAACTTTGAATTTATGCCCGAACTGCACTGGAGCTTTGGCTACCCTGGCGCAATCATCTTTATGATCCTTGCAGGGCTCGCGCCTTATCTCTACTTCAAGCGCCGTAACTGGCTGTAAAACAAAAAGGTTCAGCATCGCGCTGAACCTTTTTTATTACAGGCTCCAGTCCTGTTTGCCCTTCACTTTTAGATCGTAATACCAAATGTTGGCCCGACAGGCGATGATGGCGTTGACCATATAACCCAGGAAGCCAATGTTAAAAATAACCGCAACCACGATCACGACAACGTTGATAACTAAAACTAACAGGGCTTTCTTCCACAAACCAAGGATCAGCAAATAGATAATAGAAAAAAACCAGGCGAAGAAATTGAAAGAGACTTTTATCTTCTGCCCGAAGGTCATTTCTTTATAGGCGTTTTTCCATGCCGGGCTCATCCCCCAAAAAGAGGGATAGCCATTCTTTTCATAGAATGCGAAACGATACTTCCATTTGTCGCTTAATGAATGGTCGCTTTTATAATCATAAGTGTTGATGTTACTCATTTTCCCCTCCTGAAATAGACACGTGGTCCGTCGAATTAATTTGTTGCTTTAACTGCGTCGGTGCGAGCATAAAGACAAAAAATACCAGCACGTCGTAACCGAAATAGATTCTGATACCTAAGCTCACGCACTCTACATCGCTGACAACACCGGTGGCGGTAACCGCCAGCGAGGCCAGGTAGACAAGCAATGAAAAAATGACCACATAGCGGCCTTTTGCACCGCTATCTCTGCAGCGTTGCGCGTTAATATTTAGCTTTAAATAGGTGTAAAGCAGAAAGCACACCAGCGGCAGAACAGGCAGTTCGGCCACATTAAAGGCGACCACTAAAAAGAGAATATGCAGAAGTAAAAAGATAAGGATATACGGCCCACGCGCGAGGCACGTTTTGCCCGACGGCAAAAAAATCCTGCGGATCATCGCTGATTCATCCTGAATAACGTAATGACGAAGGGGCAAACATAGCATTCCATTGCGCATTACGCGATTGAGTAAATCCTTACCTCTAAATTTTTGTAGGTATTGGGCGGCTATTCCGCCCATGTGTTTAATCAGGCTTTTTTGCGTAACCCGCGCTGTGTATAAACCGCGTCGAGGACAAAGATAGCCAGCGCAACCCAGATAAAACCGAAGGTCACCATTTTATCCGCTCCGGGATGTTCGCCGTAAAAAAGCACCGCCAGCACGAACATCAGCGTCGGGCCAATGTACTGGAAGAAGCCGAGCGTCGACAGGCGCAGACGCGTTGCCGCACCGGTAAAACAGAGCAGCGGCACCGTGGTTACGACACCTGCGGCCATTAAAAGCAGATTAAGCGACAGGCTATTTTGCCCCATATGGCTGGTCGGGCTGTCGGTAATGCCAAACAACCAAATCGCCGCCACCGGCAGCAGCCACAGCGTTTCTATCAACATGCCGGTTTGTGCTTCCACCGCAATCTTTTTGCGCAGCAGGCCGTAAAAAGCAAAGCTGAAAGCCAGGCCAAGCGCGATTACCGGCAGCGAACCAAATGTCCACAGTTGTACCAGCACACCGATCGCCGCCAGCAGCACCGCCAGCCACTGCATGCGGCGAAAACGTTCACCCAAAAACAGCATCCCCAGCAGAATATTCACCAGCGGGTTAATAAAGTAGCCCAGGCTCGCTTCCAGCATATGGTTATGGTTGACCGCCCAAATAAACAGCAACCAGTTTCCCCCGACCAGCACGGCAGAGAGCGCCAGCAGCAGGATCTTTTTTGGCGTTTGCAGCAGGGCTTTCACACTGCTCCACTGGCGGCTTACGCTAATCAACGCCAGCATAAAGAAGAAAGACCAGATCACGCGATGCGTAAGAATTTCGTCGGCCGGAACGAACCAGATCGTTTTGAAATACGCCGGGGCAATGCCCCAAATAAAATAAGCGGCCAGGGCGAGAAGCACGCCCAGCCGCGTCTGTTTTGCATCCATCGGGAAAGCTCTTAGCTGAAATGAATCCTCATGGTACCCGATTTTTCTGAGTGGCTCACCCCACCATATAGGTGGCGGTCGCGCTGGCGATATAGAGTTGTTCTTCGTTGTGCAACTCTACGCGCGCGACGGCAACTTTGTTACCCGCGCGCAGCAAGCTGCTGCTGGCGGTAAAACGCGTGCCGCGACCCGGTCGCAGGTAATCGACGCGTAAATCGATAGTGCCCATGCGTGCTAAACGCTGGCGCAGCTCCTCTTCACTAATGGTTTCATGGCGCGTTAACGTGCTGCCCACGCAAACCAGACCCGCGGCGACATCCAGCGCGGATGCAATCACGCCGCCGTGTAAAATGCTTTGCGCCCAGTTGCCGACCATCATAGGTTGGTTATTAAAACTCAGCTGCGCGTACTCTTTTTCATAGCGCTCCAGCTCAAGCCCTAACGCACGATTAAACGGCATGTGGTAAACGAATATCTCGCCGACCGTTTTCAGGACTTCTTCCGCTGTGAGAACAACTGACATGGCTATCTGATCCGATGAGTTAATGAAATGTTGATTTTATGCTTATCGATTGTTGATTTCCACTTTCGGAACCGATACATGAGCAGTGACTCAATAAATATGTAGAATACTTGCGGGGAAATTCGTCAATTCAACAATATGATTTGGAGCAGCAAACCGATGCGGACCTCTCTGGGTTGGTTTTTCGCAGTGCTTGCACTGCCGTTTATGGCTTACGCACAAGAAGCGACGGTAAAAGAAGTTCATGATGCACCCGCCGTGCGCGGCAGCATCATCGCCAATTTATTGCAGGAGCACGACAATCCGTTCACGCTCTATCCGTATGAATCCAACTACGTTATCTACACCGATACCAGCGATCTGAACAAAGAAGCGATTCGCTCCTATAACTGGGCGGATAATGCGCGCAAAGATGAAGTGAAGTTCCAGCTCAGCCTGGCGTTCCCGCTCTGGCGCGGGATTCTGGGGCCAAACTCGGTGTTCGGTGGTTCCTACACGCAAAAATCCTGGTGGCAGCTGTCAAATAGCGGCGAGTCCTCGCCATTCCGTGAAACCAACTACGAACCGCAACTGTTCCTCGGTTTCGCCACCGATTACGAGTTTGCAGGCTGGACGCTGCGCGATGTGGAGTTTGGCTTTAACCACGATTCGAACGGGCGTTCCGACCCGACTTCACGCAGCTGGAACCGCGCCTATACGCGCTTAATGGCGCAAAACGGCAACTGGCTGGTGGAAGTGAAACCCTGGTATGTGGTGGGGGCGGTCGATGACAACCCGGATATCACCAAATATATGGGTTATTACCAGTTGAAGATTGGTTATCAACTGGGCGATGCGATCCTGAGCGCAAAAGGCCAATATAACTGGAATACCGGCTACGGCGGCGCGGAAATCGGGCTAAGCTATCCTGTTACTAAACACGTGCGCCTTTATACGCAGGTCTACAGCGGGTACGGCGAATCGCTGATTGACTACAATTTCAATCAGACACGTGTCGGCGTGGGCGTGATGCTTAACGATCTGTTTTAAGCGTTGCAGTTTCTCTCTCAGGCGCTGAAAATAGCGCCTGTTTTTATTTCAGGCAGATGGGGTCAGAGTGGCACAGGCGGAAGTATTGAATCAGGAATCGCTGGCGAAACAGGTTTTGCAAGAGACCTTTGGCTACCAGCAATTCCGCCCGGGCCAGCAGGATATTATCGACACCGTGCTCAGCGGCCGCGACTGCCTGGTTGTAATGCCGACTGGCGGCGGGAAATCCCTGTGTTATCAGATTCCGGCGCTGGTGTTAGATGGCCTGACGGTGGTGGTTTCACCGCTCATCTCGCTGATGAAAGATCAGGTCGATCAACTGCTGGCAAACGGTGTTGCGGCGGCATGCCTGAACTCTACCCAGAGCCGCGAACAGCAGTTTGAGGTCATCAACGGTTGTCGCAACGGCCAGATTCGCCTGCTCTATATCGCCCCTGAGCGCCTGATGCTCGACAACTTCCTCGATCAACTGCGCCAGTGGAACCCGGTGCTGTTGGCCGTGGACGAAGCGCACTGTATTTCCCAATGGGGTCATGATTTCCGCCCGGAATATGCCGCGCTGGGCCAGTTGCGCCAGATGCTGCCTTCCGTGCCGTTTATGGCGCTGACCGCCACCGCAGATGACACCACCCGCCGCGACATTGAGCGTTTGCTGGGGCTTAACGATCCGCTGATTCAGGTCAGCAGCTTCGACCGTCCGAACATCCGTTACATGCTGATGGAAAAATTTAAGCCGCTCGATCAGCTACTGCGTTATGTGCAGGAGCAGCGCGGCAAGTGTGGCATCGTGTATTGCAACAGCCGGGCGAAAGTGGAAGACACCGCCGCCCGTTTGCAGAGTCGCGGTTTTAGCGCGGCGGCTTACCATGCCGGGCTGGAAAATGAGGTGCGGGCGCGCGTGCAGGAACAGTTCCAGCGCGACGATTTGCAGATTGTCGTGGCGACAGTCGCGTTTGGTATGGGCATCAACAAGCCTAACGTGCGCTTCGTGGTGCATTTCGACATTCCGCGCAATATCGAATCCTATTATCAGGAAACCGGTCGCGCCGGGCGTGACGGCCTGCCTGCGGAAGCGATGCTGTTTTACGATCCGGCGGATATGGCGTGGCTACGCCGCTGCCTGGAAGAAAAACCCTCCGGGCCGTTACAGGATATCGAGCGACACAAGCTTAATGCGATGGGCGCCTTTGCTGAAGCGCAAACCTGCCGCCGTCTGGTGCTGCTTAATTACTTTGGCGAAGGTCGCCAGGAGCCCTGCGGTAACTGCGATATTTGCCTCGATCCGCCGCGCCAGTACGACGGCTTACAGGACGCGCAAAAAGCGCTGTCGGCTATCTACCGCGTGAATCAACGTTTCGGTATGGGCTATGTGGTGGAAGTGCTGCGCGGGGCGAACAACCAGCGCATCCGCGAGTTTGGCCACGACAAATTACCGGTCTACGGTATCGGCCGTGAGCAAAGCCACGAACATTGGGTGAGCGTGATCCGCCAACTGATTCACTTAGGCTTTGCCACGCAAAACATTGCTCAGCACTCGGCGTTGCAGCTCACCGAAGCGGCGCGTCCGCTACTGCGCGGCGAAGTGCCGCTGATGCTGGCGGTGCCGCGTATGGTGGCGCTGAAACCAAAAGTGATGCAGAAAGCGGCGGTCGGTAACTATGACCGCAAGCTGTTCGCCAAGCTGCGCAAGTTGCGTAAAGCGATTGCCGATGAAGAGAACATTCCTCCTTACGTGGTATTTAACGATGCGACGCTGATTGAAATGGCCGAGCAGATGCCACTCTCTCCCGGTGAAATGCTCAGCGTCAATGGTGTGGGGACGCGCAAACTTGAGCGCTTCGGCCAGGAGTTTATGGCGCTGATCCGCGCCCATGTCGACGGCGAAGAAGAGTAGTCAGCCAGCGAAAAAAATGGGAGGATGGTTTCCCCCTGAACTATTTTCCCGCGAGTTATCTATGTTGATGTTATTTCTCACCGTAGCGCTGGTGCATATCGTCGCACTGATGAGCCCCGGCCCCGATTTCTTCTTCGTTTCACAAACCGCTGTCAGCCGCTCGCGCAAAGAAGCGATGATGGGCGTGCTCGGTATCACCGCCGGTGTCATGATTTGGGCAGGCGTGGCGCTGCTCGGCCTGAACCTGATCCTCGCAAAAATGGCGTGGCTGCATAACATCATTATGGTCGGTGGCGGCCTGTATTTATGCTGGATGGGCTATCAGATGTTGCGCGGCGCGCTGAAAAAAGGTCCGCAAAGCAGCGACGCGCCGCAGGTTGAGCTGGCCGCCAGTGGACGTAGTTTTATCAAAGGATTACTGACCAATCTCGCCAATCCGAAAGCGATCATTTACTTTGGCTCGGTGTTTTCACTGTTTGTTGGCGATAGCGTGGGTGCTGGTGCGCGCTGGGGTATTTTTATGCTGATTGCGGTGGAAACTTTCGCCTGGTTTACCGTAGTAGCCAGCCTGTTCGCCTTACCGCAAATCCGTCGGGGTTATCAGCGTCTGGCGAAGTGGATTGATGGTTTTGCTGGCGCACTGTTCGCCGGTTTTGGTATCCACCTGATTATTTCCCGCTAAGCGATAAAAGCCGCCGGATAGTCGTTATCCGGCTCTCTTCTCAGGCGTGTCTTGCCGATGCCAGCAGTGCACCGACCAGCATAAACAACGAACCAAACACTTTATTCAGCGCTTTCATCTGGCGCGGGCCCTTAATCCATGCCGCAATACGCTGCGCCAGCGTGGCGTAGCCAATCATCACAATGATATCCACCACAATGGTGGTGACGCCGAGTACCACGTACTGCATCACTTGCGGTTGATGCGGAACGATAAACTGCGGGAACAGGGCGGCGAGAAAAACAATGCTCTTCGGATTGGTCAGATTGACGAATACGGCGCGCTTAAACAAATGCCCGCGCGTTTGCGTCTTCACCAGCGTATTGAGATCGATAGCGCCAGCGGCACGCCACTGCTGAATGCCAAGCCAAATCAGATAAGCCGCGCCCGCCCATTTCAGCACTTCGAAGGCCAGCACCGAGCGTGAAAATAACGTACCTAAACCGACACCAACCAGCACGATATGAATGCCTAAGCCGGTTTGCAGCCCGGCAATCGACGCCGCCGCGCCGCGATAACCGTGGCTGATGGAAGTGGACATGGTGTTAATCGCGCCGGAGCCGGGGGAAAGGCTCAGAATTAAGGATGTCAGCAGATAAGCGAACCACCATTCGAAGGTCATGAGAATCTCCCTGGATGTCTGTTTTTATGCCACAATACGCTATTGTCAGCGGAATTTGCTATTGGTCACAAAAAAACGATTTTACATGGCTAAAAGGGGCGAAATCCCAATGTTTCGGCAAAAAACGGCATGGGAAACCAGAGAAAAAGCGTTCGCGGCTTTTACCATGGGACCGTTGATGGATTTCTGGCGTTCGCGGGAAGAAGCGGCCTTTACCGGCGTGGACAATGTGCCGGTCAGTTTTGTCCGTTTTCGCGCGCAAAGTAACGATCGCGTGATTGTGATTTGTCCCGGCCGCATCGAAAGCTACGTAAAATACGCAGAGCTGGCGTATGACCTGTTCCACCTCGGTTATGACGTGTTGATTATCGATCATCGCGGCCAGGGACGTTCCGGGCGAATGTTGCCGGACACGCATCGTGGCCATGTGGTGAAATTCAGTGATTATGTTGACGATCTGGCGGCGTTCTGGGATCAGGAAGTGGCCAGCGGGCCGTGGCGTAAACGCTATATTCTTGCTCATTCAATGGGTGGCGCTATTTCCACCTTGTTCTTGCAGCGTTATCCGCAAGCCTGCGATGCGATTGCCCTGTGCGCGCCCATGTTCGGCATTATCATTCGCCTGCCGGAATGGATGGTGCGCCCGTTGCTGGACTGGGCCGAAAGCTACCCGAGCCTTCGTGAAGGTTACGCCATTGGTACCGGGAGCTGGCGCCCGTTGCCATTCGCGATAAACGTATTAACCCACAGCCGCGAGCGCTATCGCCGTAATTTGCGTTTTTATGCCGATGAACCGCAGCTTCGCGTTGGCGGACCCACCTGGCACTGGGTGCGCGAAGGGATCTTAGCTGGTGAACACGCGCTGGCAGGGGCGGAAAAAGACGCCACGCCGACATTGATTATTCAGGCAGAAGAGGAGCACGTGGTCGATAACCGCATGCATCAACGCTTCTGTGAACGACGCGCCGCAGCGGGCCACCCTTGTGAAGGGGGGAAACCGCTGGTCATACAAGGCGCGTACCATGAGATCCTTTTTGAAAAGGACGCCATGCGCTCGGTCGCGCTCAACGCCATCGTCGAATTTTTCGACCGGCATAACTGATGAATTATTGAGGTTAAATTTTCTTATGTACCAGGTTGTTGCGTCTGATTTAGATGGCACATTGCTCTCCCCCGACCACACACTGTCGCCCTTTGCCAAAGAAACGTTAAAACTGCTTACCGCGCGCGGCGTCAACTTCGTCTTCGCCACCGGCCGCCACCATGTCGATGTCGGGCAAATCCGCGACAATCTAGGCATTAAAGCCTACATGATCACCTCCAACGGTGCGCGGGTACACGACACCGATGGCAATCTGGTGTTCACCCATAACCTGGATCGCGATATCGCCACCGATCTTTTCGGCGTGGTGCATAACGAGCCGGATATCATTACTAATGTCTACCGCAACGATGAGTGGTTCATGAACCGCCACCGCCCGGATGAAATGCGTTTCTTCAAAGAAGCGGTGTTCCAGTATTCATTGTATGAGCCGGGTTTGCTGGAGCCGGAAGGGATCAGCAAAGTCTTCTTTAGCTGCGAAAGCCATGAAAAATTGCTGCCGCTGGAGCAGGCCATCAACGCCCGCTGGGGCGATCGCGTGAACGTCAGTTTCTCTACCTTAACCTGCCTGGAAGTGATGGCGGGCGGCGTGTCGAAAGGGCATGCGCTGGAAGCGGTCGCGGGCGCGCTGGGTTATAGCCTGAAAGAGTGCATCGCCTTTGGCGACGGCATGAACGACGCGGAAATGCTGTCGATGGCGGGCAAAGGTTGCATTATGGGTAACGCTCACCAGCGCCTGAAAGAGCTGCACCCGGAGCTGGAAGTTATCGGCACCAATGCCGATAACGCGGTGCCGAATTACCTGCGTAAGCTGTTTCTCGATTAAGATTGACAAATGGCTTTAAATTAACCACTCGTCAACTAAATACTCAAACTTTGCGCAACTGAGTTCGCTACAATGCCTGTCCACTTATCGAAGAGACATTCATTGTGGCGTTACTCATCATCACCACTATTTTGTGGGCTTTCTCTTTTAGCCTGATTGGCGAATACCTTGCGGGTCATGTCGACAGCTACTTCTCCGTGCTGATGCGCGTGGGGCTGGCGGCGCTGATCTTTTTACCGTTCCTGCGCACGCGCGGTCACAACCTGAAAACCATTGGCCTGTACATGCTGGTGGGCGCGCTGCAACTGGGCATTATGTACCTGTTCAGCTTCCGGGCATATCTCTACCTGACGGTATCTGAATTCCTGTTGTTTACCGTTTTCACCCCGCTGTATGTCACCCTGATTTACGATCTGCTCAGTAAGCGCGGGCTGCGCTGGAGCTACGCGCTGAGCGCCGGGCTGGCGGTGATTGGCGCGGCGATTATTCGCTATGACAAAGTGAGCGATCACTTCTGGATTGGCCTGATTCTGGTGCAACTGGCGAATATCAGCTTTGCTATTGGTATGGTCGGCTATAAACGCTTGATGGAGACGCGCCCAATGCCGCAACACAACGCGTTTGCCTGGTTTTATCTTGGCGCATTCGTGGTTGCCGTGGTGGCGTGGTTTGTGATGGGCAACCCGCAGAAACTACCGACCACGACGCTGCAATGGAGCGTACTGGTGTGGCTTGGCGTGGTGGCATCGGGGCTGGGTTATTTTATGTGGAACTACGGCGCCACGCAGGTGGACGCCGGAACACTCGGTATCATGAATAATGTGCATGTTCCCGCCGGGTTACTGGTTAACCTTGCTATCTGGCAGGAACAGCCGCACTGGCCGAGTTTTATTATTGGTGGTGCGGTGATAATGGCCTCGCTGTGGGTGCATCGCCGTTGGGTCGCTCCGCGCTCCGCACAAACGGCAGATGGTCGCAAGCGTGGTTCCGCGCTGAGCGAATAAACGCTTCCGTTACCGGCTGACGCTGCTCGCCGTCGCGCACGGCGGCATACAGCCGGCTCCACAATCCTTCGCCCAGGGTTTTGGTCACCACCAGACCCTGGCGCTCAAAACTTTCCACCACCCAGTGCGGCAGTGCCGCAATACCCATCCGCGCGGCGACCATCTGAATCAGCAGCAGCGTGTTATCAACACTTTTCAGCGACGGACTCACGCCCGCCGGTTGCAGGAAGTGACGCCAGATATCCAGGCGACTGCGCTGTACCGGGTAGATCAGCAGCGTTTCGCTGGCGATATCGTCCGGCGTGATGCGCGCTTTCGCCGCCAGCGGATGATCCGGTGCCAGCACCAGTCGCACCTCAAAATCAAACATCGGTGAATAGTGCAGGCCGCTGCGCGGCAGAATGTCGGAGGTCATCACCAGATCCAGCTCGCCCTGTTGCAGCGCAGGTTGCGGATCAAACGTGACGCCGGATTTGAAATCCATCTCCACTTGCGGCCAGTTCTGGCGGAAGTTCTCAAGCGCGGGCGTTAGCCACTGAATACAGCTATGGCACTCAATCGCGATGCGCAGCGTGGCTTGCTGCGGCTCATTGCAGGCCTGCAGCGCGCGGCTAATTTGCGGCAGCACCTGATTCGCCAGTTGCAGCAGAATTTCACCCTGCGGCGTAAAGCGCAGCGGCTGGCTTTTACGCACAAACAGACGAAAGCCAAGGCGCTGTTCCAGATCGCTGAACTGGTGGGAAAGCGCGGACTGCGTTTGATGCAGCGTTGCCGCCGCTGCCGCCAGCGACCCGCTGTTTCGTAACGCCTGTAGCGTTTTCAGGTGTTTAATTTCGATCATGAAAGTCCTTCACTCCGGCATGAACATTTTGCGCTTGAGGAATATACAGTACTTGCGAATTATAGATGTGTAAACATCTGGACGTCTAAAAATCCTGCGTCTTTCGAATTAATGGTGCGTTGGCTGCGCTCATTCACCCCAGTCACTTACTTCAGTAAGCTCCTGGGGATTCATGAACTTGCCGCCTTCCCTTAATCCGAAATCCTTTGGATTAACCCAATTGAAGAGGCTAAAAATGACAATTCTTAATCACACCCTCGGTTTCCCTCGCGTTGGCCTGCGTCGCGAGCTGAAAAAAGCGCAAGAGAGTTACTGGGCGGGTAACTCCACCCGTGAAGAGCTGCTGGCAGTGGGGCGCGAGCTGCGTGCCCGCCACTGGGAGCAGCAAAAAGAGGCCGGTATCGATCTGCTGCCGGTGGGCGATTTCGCCTGGTACGACCATGTTCTGACCACCAGCCTGCTGCTGGGCAATGTGCCGGCTCGTCATCAGAACAACGACGGCTCGGTGGATATCGACACCCTGTTCCGCATTGGTCGTGGACGTGCGCCAACCGGCGAACCGGCGGCAGCGGCGGAAATGACCAAATGGTTCAATACCAACTATCACTACATGGTGCCGGAATTCAGCAAAGGCCAGCAGTTCAAACTCAGTTGGACGCAACTGCTGGACGAAGTAGACGAAGCGCTGGCGCTCGGCCACAAGGTGAAACCCGTGCTGCTTGGCCCGGTCACTTACCTGTGGTTGGGTAAAGTGAAAGGCGAACAATTTGACCGCTTAAGCCTGCTGAACGACATTCTGCCGGTCTACAAACAGGTGCTTGGCGAGCTGGCAAAACGCGGTATCGAGTGGGTACAAATCGACGAACCGGCGCTGGTGCTGGAGCTGCCGCAAGCCTGGCTGGATGCGTTTAAACCGGCTTACGACGCGCTTTCCGGCCAGCTGAAACTGCTGCTGACCACCTATTTTGAAGGCGTGACGCCGAACCTTGATGTGATCACCGCGCTGCCGGTTCAGGGGCTGCACGTTGATTTGGTACACGGCAAGGACAACGTGGCCGAGCTGCACTCGCGTCTGCCTGCTGACTGGCTGCTCTCTGCTGGTCTGGTGAACGGTCGTAACGTCTGGCGTGCCGATCTCACCGAGAAATATGCGCAAATCAACGAAGTGGTCGGTAAACGTCCGCTGTGGGTTGCCTCTTCTTGTTCTTTGCTGCACAGCCCGATCGATCTGAGTGTTGAAACGCGTCTGGATGCGGAAGTGAAAAGCTGGTTCGCCTTCGCCCTGCAAAAATGTCAGGAACTGGCGCTGCTGCGCGATGCGCTGAACAGCGGTAACACGGAAAAACTGGTGGAATGGAGCGCCCCGATTCAGGCGCGTCGCCACTCTACGCGCGTTCACAATACGGCAGTGGCACAGCGTCTGGCGGCGATCACCGCGCAGGACAGCCAGCGTAACAGCCCGTACGCCGAACGTGCGAAAGCCCAGCGCGCGCGCTTTAAGCTGCCCGCCTGGCCGACCACCACTATCGGTTCTTTCCCGCAAACCACGGAAATTCGCGGCCTGCGCCTGGATTTCAAAAAAGGTAATCTCGACGCGGGTAATTACCGCACGGGTATCGCCGAACATATCAAACAGGCGATTGTCGAGCAGGAGCGTCTGGGCCTGGACGTGCTGGTGCATGGTGAAGCCGAGCGTAATGACATGGTGGAGTACTTCGGTGAAAACCTCGACGGCTTCGTCTTTACACAAAACGGCTGGGTGCAGAGCTACGGCTCCCGCTGCGTAAAACCGCCAGTGGTTATCGGCGACGTCAGCCGCTCGGAAGCGATTACCGTGGAGTGGGCGAAGTATGCGCAGTCGCTGACCGATAAACCGGTAAAAGGCATGCTGACCGGCCCGGTGACCATTCTTTGCTGGTCGTTCCCGCGCGAAGATGTGAGCCGCGAAACCATCGCCAAACAGATTGCGCTGGCACTGCGTGATGAAGTGGCGGATCTGGAAGCGGCAGGGATTGGCATTATCCAGATTGATGAACCGGCACTGCGCGAAGGCTTGCCGCTGCGTCGCAGCGACTGGGATGCCTATCTGGCGTGGGGCGTGGAGGCCTTTCGCATCAACGCGGCGGTGGCGAAAGATGACACGCAGATCCACACCCATATGTGTTACTGCGAGTTTAACGACATCATGGATTCCATTGCCGCGCTGGATGCCGATGTGATCACCATTGAAACCTCGCGTTCGGATATGGAACTGCTGGAGTCGTTCGAAGAATTTGAGTACCCGAACGAAATCGGCCCAGGCGTGTACGACATTCATTCGCCGAACGTACCGAGCGTTGAGTGGATCGAAGCGCTGTTGCAGAAAGCGGCGCAGCGTATCCCGGCACAACGCCTGTGGGTGAACCCGGACTGCGGCCTGAAAACCCGCGGCTGGCCGGAAACCCGTAGCGCGCTGGCAAACATGGTGAAAGCCGCGCAGAACCTGCGCCAGCAGTAAGCCTTACCGCGCCGTCCGGTGTGAAACCGGCGGCGCATCATTCCTCTGTAACAAGCCAACATCGCTTCGGTAACATTTTTGTCAAACTCCCTTGTTTTAATCGTCGCAACGAAAACACAGGGGACTGAACCATGAGTAAAAAAAGTGCGCTGGCGGCGATACTGCTGGCCGTGATCAGTACGTCGGCTTTCGCCAAATCCACACTGACGCTCTATACCAGCCAGCCCAATGAAGATGCGCAAATGACCGTCAGTGCCTTTGAAAAAGCGCACCCGGACATTGAAGTGAAATGGATCCGCGACGGAACGACCAAGCTGACCGCGCGCTTGCAGGCAGAGTTAGCCGCCGGTGGCGCCGCCCCGGACGTGCTGCTGATTGCCGACAGCGTGACCATGGAATCCCTGAAACAGCAAAACCTGCTGGCACCGTATAAATCACCGCAAGCGACGCGTTTTGATGCGCAGTTATACGACAAAGACGGTTACTACTACGGCACCAAACTGATCACCACCGGTATTGCTTATCACAGCAAAGCCCCGGTTAAGCCTACCTCCTGGCAGGATCTGCTCAAACCGGAGCTGAAAAACATGACCACGCTGCCAAGCCCGCTCTATTCCGGCGCGGCGCAAATCCACCAGGCGACGCTGATGAACGATCCGGCGCTCGGCTGGCAATACTACGAGAAACTGAAAGAGAACGGTGCGATGCCGCAAAGCGGTAACGGCGCGGTGATGAGCGCGATTGCCTCTGGCAGCAAAGCCTACGGCGTACTGGTGGATTACATGGCGATCCGTGAAAAAGCCAAAGGCGCACCGATTGAGTTCGTGTTTCCGAAAGAGGGCGTCAGCATTGTTACCGAGCCGGTAGCGATGATGAAAAACGCGAAAAACCCGCAGGCGGCGAAAGCGTTTATCGACTTTGTGCTCTCGGATGAGGGGCAAAAACTGGTGCTCCAGCAGGGCTACCTGCCCGCCGATGCCAACCTGCCGGTTCCGGCCGGATTCCCGCCGCGCGACAGCATCAAGCTGATGCCGTTTGATGCAGCAAAAGCGTTGGCCGAGACGGAAGCCAATAAAAAACGCTTTGCCGACCTGTTCGGAAACCGCTAGTTGATGACCAGTATGACGCTGCGCCAGCACGCCAGCGGCGGCCCGGCCAAAGGGCTGCTCTGGCTGTTATTGTTTCTCGTTGCGCTACTGAGCCTGCTGCCCAGCCTGCGGTTGCTGTTCTCTGCGCTGGTGGACGGGCGCCACGGCAGCGACAGCAGTTTGTGGCGCGTGGTGAGTAACCCTTCCACCTGGCTTGCGTTGTGGCACAGCCTGTATACCAGTGGGCTGGGCACGCTGCTGTCACTGCTACTGGGCAGCCTGTTCGCTTTTTGCCTGGCGCTGACTAATATCCGCCTCAAACAGGTGTGGGTATTTCTGTTTATGCTGCCGATGATGATCCCGCCGCAGGTCACCGCGTTAAGCTGGCTGCAACTTTTTGGGCCGGGCAGCATCTTGCTCAATAGCATTGGTCTTGCGCCGGGGTTTGGCAGCAGCAACCCGCTCTATTCGGCAGAAGGCATCGCGTTGTTGCTCGGTATTCAGCATGCGCCGCTGGTGTTTCTGGCGCTGCGCACGCAGCTACAGAGTTTGCCAAAAGAGCATATTGAAGCCGCACGGCTGCACGGCGCATCACTGTGGCGGGTGTTCTTCGATATTGTGCTGCCGCTGTGTCGCACTGCGCTGTGGGCCGGAGCGGCGATTGCGTTTGTTTCGGCGCTCGGTAACTTCGGTATTCCGGCGATGCTGGGTATCCCGATTTCCTACTTTGTACTGCCTGTGTATATCTATCAGACGCTTTCCAGCTTTGGCCCGGCGATGCTGAACGACGTGGCGGCGCTGTCGGTGCTGATGGGGATGCTGGCGATTGGTATTGTCACGCTGCAAGGCCACATGCAGCGGCGTTATGCGCTGCCGCTGATTGGCATGGCGGGGCGTGCGCTGGGTTTTACCCTCGGCAAATGGCGGCTGGCGGTTGAGTTATTACTTGGGGTGGTGCTGTGTGCCATCCTGCTCGCGCCGCTGCTGGCGCTGATTAGCACCTCACTGGTGCCGACGCTTGGCGTATCGCTTAACAGTGAAACCCTTACTTTTGCCGCCTGGCACGGCATCTTTGATGCGCAAAGCTCGACATTGCGCGCGCTCAGCAACAGCCTGTTTTTATCGATCTCGGCGGCCGTGATGTTGATGTTGCTTAGCCTGCCGCTGGCGTGGCTGCTGGTGCGCTACCCGACCCGGCCGTTGCGCTGGTTGTATTTAATTATCGATATTCCCTATACCTTACCCGGCGTGGTACTGGCGATTGCCTGTATTTTGCTGTTTGCTCGCCCATTGCCGCTGATCGATATCAGCCTTAGCGGCACGCTGAGCATTATCTTTTTCGCCTACCTTGCACGTTTCCTCACGGTTTGCCTGAAACCGGTGCACAGCAGCATGCTGCAACTGGATCCCGCAATGGAAGAAGCCGCCAGCCTTGCTGGGGCGAATTTTTCTCAGCGGCTGCGCCATATCGTCCTGCCGTTACTGGCACCGGCGGCGTTTGCCGGGGCGTTACTGGTATTTCTCACGGCGGTGAATGAACTCACCGTCTCGGCGCTGCTGTGGAGCGCCGGGAAAGAGACGCTGGGCGTAGTGATTTTTAACCTTGATGAGAGTGGCGATAAGGTGCTGGCATCGGCGCTTTCCGTGCTGGTTGTCATCCTTGTGGCACTGGTAATGCTGCTCCTCAGCGCGCTTGGCCGTTATTTACCGAAAGGAGTGATCCCTTGGCAAAGCTGAGACTGGAGCGGCTAAGCAAAGCGTTTGCCGATCAGACCGTGGTGCGGGATATCAATCTGACCATTCCGCAGGGGGCGTTTACCGCCCTGTTGGGGCCAAGCGGCTGCGGCAAAACCACCACGCTGCGTATTCTTGCGGGGCTTGAAACATTGAGCGAAGGGCGCTTGTGGCTGGGCGATCGTCTGCTGGCGGATAAAACGCTGCACACACCGCCAGAGCAGCGCGATATGGGGATGGTGTTTCAGTCTTACGCGTTGTGGCCGCATATGACGGTTGCCGAGAACGTTGGCTATCCGTTAAAGCTGCGCAACGTGAACGGCGCTGCGCGCCATAAACAAGTGATGGACGCGCTGGAAGTGGTTGAACTGGGTGCTTACGCCGCACGTTCACCGCAAGAGTTAAGCGGCGGTCAGCGTCAACGCGTGGCGCTGGCGCGCTGCCTGGTCGCAGAACCGCAAGTGGTGCTGCTTGATGAACCGCTGGCAAACCTCGATCGCCATCTGCGCGCCACCATGGAACAGACTTTCCGTGATTTTCACCGCCGTACTGGCGCGACATTTGTCTATGTCACCCATGATCAGGCGGAAGCAATGGCGCTCGCCAGCCATATCGCGGTAATGCACCAGGGCGAACTGATGCAGTGGGGCGCACCGCAAGCGCTGTATCAGCAGCCGCAGAATGGTTGGGTGGCGCGTTTTATTGGGAAGGGCAGCGTGCTGATGCTGGCGACGCCCGCCGGGACGCAACAACTGGATGGTGCGCAAATGCATGCAGGTTTGGCACATACTGGCGCAAATACCCACCAGCCGGTGCTGGTTCGCCCCGAACATGTGCAGATAACGCGTGAGGGTCTGAGCGCTGAGGTGGAAAGCTGTATTTATCAGGGCGAGCGCTATTTGCTTGATTTACGTCTGCGCGATGGGCAAACGCTGAGTGCGTTTCATCATGCACCGCTGCAACGCAAACAGGCAGTGGCGGTACGTTTGACGCAGGGCTGGCGTCTCGAAACAGCATGAGCTGCGCCGGGCGTTTTTTCCGGCGCAAACCGTCACTTTTTACTGTACTGCGCAAACCATGCCAGCATCCGCTGCCAGCCATCGGCGGCGGATTCTGCGTGATAGCTTGGGCGATAGTCCGCATTAAACGCGTGACCTGCTTCGGGGTAGACGATGATTTCCGCTATGGCGTTGGCGGCTCTTAGCGCCTGGCGCATAGTTTCCACACTCTCCAGCGGAATGCCGGTATCCTGTGCGCCATATAAACCGAGCACCGGCGCGGTAAGTTCAGTGGCAATATCCACCGGGTGGCGTGGAGAATTGAGCGATTTCTCCCCCACCAGCTTGCCATACCAGGCGACGGCGGCTTTCAACTGCGGATTGTGCGCGGCATACAGCCAGGCAATACGCCCGCCCCAGCAAAAACCGGTCACTAAAAGTTGGTGAGCGTTCCCGCCGTTACGCGCCGCCCAGCTGGCGACGTGATCCAAATCGGCAAGCACTTGCGCGTCCGGTACTTTGCTTACCAGGCCGCTCAGCAGGGTTTGAATGTCGGCGAAATCATTCGGATCGCCCTGGCGGAAATAGAGCTCTGGTGCGATGGCGAGATAACCCTCCAGCGCCAGACGGCGGCACAGATCGCGAATATGCTCATGCACACCGAAAATTTCCTGTACCACAATGACAATCGGCAAGGGGCCTTCGGCATTTTTCGGCCGGGCGTGAAACGCGGGCATGTTCTCGCCCTGTGTCGGAATAGACGTTTCGCCCGCGATTAAGGCGTCTTCCGGCGTGTGCACAACGGTTGAAGCAAGGGGTGAAGCCGCAGGTGCAAAGCCTGGTGTGTTGTTGGTTGTCATGGCATTCTCCATACCTTTTTTAGCGCTTCAATAACTATAGACGGGAAGAGTTGCTGCGCGCGCAAATCACCGTGCCGTAGACTATCTTTGCTGCTGAGTTGTGGGATACGTCATGTTAATGTGATGTAAGTCACTAATTTATGGAAATGAAATGCAATCAGTTTCATTCATGGTGATATCAGTCACGAAATTATGTCCGTGCCTTCTGTAAAGTATCTTTTTGCCTCTACTGATAAAACCGACCACAGAGGAGTCTGTTATGTCCAAGTCTGATGTTTTTCATCTCGGCCTCACCAAAAATGATTTACAAGGGGCTACGCTGGCCATCGTCCCTGGCGATCCGGAGCGTGTGGAAAAGATCGCCGCGCTGATGGATAAGCCGGTCAAACTGGCCTCCCACCGCGAATTTACCAGCTGGCGCGCAGAGCTGGATGGCAAACCGGTTATCGTTTGCTCCACCGGCATCGGCGGGCCGTCAACCTCTATCGCCGTAGAAGAACTGGCGCAGCTTGGCATCCGCACTTTCCTGCGCGTGGGCACCACCGGTGCGATTCAGCCGCACATCAATGTTGGCGACGTGCTGATCACCACCGCGTCCGTGCGCCTTGACGGCGCGAGCCTGCACTTTGCACCGATGGAATACCCGGCAGTGGCGGATTTTGAGTGCACTACTGCGCTGGTTGCGGCAGCGGATGCGATTGGCGCGACGAAACACATCGGCGTTACTGCCTCTTCTGACACCTTCTACCCAGGCCAGGAGCGTTACGACACCTTCTCTGGTCGCGTGGTGAACCGCTTTAAAGGTTCCATGGAAGAGTGGCAATCCATGGGCGTGATGAACTATGAAATGGAATCCGCCACGTTGCTGACCATGTGCGCAAGCCAGGGGCTGCGTGCTGGTATGGTTGCCGGTGTGATTGTGAACCGTACCCAGCAAGAGATCCCGAATGCGGAAACCATGAAGCAGACCGAAAGCCACGCGGTGAAAATCGTGGTGGAAGCGGCGCGTCGTCTTCTGTAATTCACTTTCCCATTTGCTAAGGCCGACGTGTTCGGCCTTTTCTTTTTGCGTACTGCCTCGCAGGAAAACCCCTTCCAAACTGGACGTTTATACAGCACAATCCTCCGCTATGTGCGTTATCACTAAGGGGACGTGGTGGACACTTCAATCATCGTCATGGCAGCCGTTGCGCTGGCGGGTTTATTGGTCGGCTGGTTGGCCGCAAGCTGGCGCGGGGCGCAGCAGCAGGCGGATCTGCTCGCGGAGCAGCGAGATGTCTTTAGCGAACTGAGCGCCGCCCGGCAGCAGATAACCCAAAACGAACACTGGCGTGAAGAGTGCGAGTTGCTCAATAACGAGCTGCGTAGCCTGCAACATATCAATAGCTCGCTGGAAGCGGATCTGCGTGAAGTCACTACCCGGCTCGAATCTACCCAGTTACATGCCGAAGAGAAGCTGCGCCAGATGCACAGCAGCGAGCAGCGGCTGAGCGAACAGTTTGAAAACCTTGCTAATCGTATCTTTGAGCAGAGCAATCGCCGCGTCGATGAGCAAAACCGGCAAAGTCTGAACGGGCTGCTAACGCCGTTGCGCGAGCAGCTTGATGGTTTTCGCCGCCAGGTGCAGGAGAGCTTTGGTCAGGAAGCGCGTGAACGGCACACGCTGGCACATGAAATTCGCAACCTGCAACAGCTCAATGCCCAGATGGCGCAGGAAGCGATAAACCTGACGCGTGCGCTGAAAGGCGATAACAAAACCCAGGGGAACTGGGGGGAAGTGGTGCTGACCCGCGTACTGGAAGCCTCTGGTCTGCGTGAAGGCTATGAATATGAAACCCAGGTCAGTATTGAAAATGACCATCGCGCGCGAATGCAGCCGGATGTGATCGTGCGTCTGCCGCAGGGCAAAGATGTAGTGATCGACGCAAAAATGACGCTCGTCGCCTACGAACGTTACTTCAATGCCGACGACGACTTTACTCGTGAAGGGGCGTTACAGGAGCATATCGCCTCGGTACGCAACCATATTCGCCTGCTTGGTCGTAAGGATTATCAGCAACTACCGGGGCTGCGCAGCCTGGATTATGTGTTGATGTTTATTCCGGTGGAGCCGGCCTTTTTGATTGCGCTGGACAGACAGCCTGAACTGATCACCGAAGCGCTGAAAAATAACATTATGCTGGTCAGCCCTACCACGCTGCTGGTGGCGCTACGCACCATTGCCAACCTGTGGCGTTATGAACATCAAAGCCGCAATGCGCAGCAGATCGCGGAGCGGGCGAGCCGCCTGTATGACAAAATGCGCCTGTTCGTTGACGACATGTCATCCATTGGTCAGAGCCTGGATAAAGCGCAGGACAATTACCGTCAGGCGATGAAAAAACTGAGTTCCGGGCGCGGCAATTTGCTGGCCCAGGCAGAGGCGTTTCGCGGGCTCGGTGTCGAAATCAAACGCGAGATTAATCCGGAATTGGTGGCACAAGCACAAGAACAGGACGAAGAGTTCCGTTTGCGTTCCGGGCAAAACGATTCCCTCGATTGCTTTGAAGACAATGCATTAGATAGCATGGCCGCAGGCGATGAGCCTGACTCGAAGGCTTCTTCGGGTGGTTGAATCGTAGGGCAATTGCCTCCAATCTGATACACTTCACAAACAATTTCTTGAATAGCAGGCACTAAGATGGCGGAAGATTCAAAAGAGACAACACACTTTGGTTTTCAGACCGTCGCCAAAGAAAACAAAGCCGACATGGTGGCGCATGTCTTCTATTCGGTCGCGTCAAAATATGACGTGATGAACGATCTGATGTCGATGGGCATTCACCGTTTATGGAAGCGCTTTACCATTGATTGCAGCGGCGTGCGTCGTGGGCAGAAAGTTCTCGATCTGGCCGGTGGGACGGGCGATCTGACGGCGAAGTTCTCCCGCCTGGTGGGCGAAACCGGCCAGGTTGTGCTGGCAGATATTAACGATTCGATGCTGAAAATGGGGCGCGAAAAACTGCGCAACCTCGGCGTGATCGGTAACGTAGAATATGTGCAGGCGAATGCTGAAGCCTTGCCGTTCCCGGATAATACCTTTGACTGCATCACCATCTCTTTTGGTTTGCGTAACGTGACGGAAAAAGAGAAAGCGCTACGCTCCATGTTCCGCGTTTTGAAACCGGGTGGCCGCCTGCTGGTGCTCGAATTTTCCAAGCCAATTATTGAACCGCTGAGCAAAGCTTATGACGCTTACTCTTTCCACGTTCTGCCGCGTATTGGTCAACTGGTAGCAAACGACGCGGAAAGCTATCGCTATCTTGCTGAATCCATCCGTATGCATCCCGATCAGGACACCCTGAAAGCGATGATGCAGGACGCCGGTTTCGAAAACGTCGATTACTACAACATGACGGCCGGTATCGTTGCTCTGCACCGTGGCTACAAATTCTGACAGGAGTGCGTATGCCTTTTAAGCCGATGGTTGCCGCCGGGATTGAACGCGTATTGAATACGTTTTTATACCGTGAAGGCGCGCTGAAACCCGCGCGCCAGCGTTTGCATGGCAAGGTGTTGCGCGTGGTGCTGCAAGAGTTCTCTTCCCCCTTTGTGCTGGTGTTCAGTGAGCGCCAGATTGATGTATTAGGCGAGTGGGAAGGTGAGGCCGACTGTTCCGTGATTACGCAACTGCGGGTACTGCCGAAGCTGCGCGACCGCCAGCAGCTGACCGCGCTTATTCGCAGCGGCGAGCTGGAAGTGCAGGGCGATATCCAGGTAGTGCAAAACCTGGTTTCGCTGATGGATTTAGCGGAATTCGATCCTGCCGAGATCCTCGCGCCATGGACAGGCGATATCGCCGCTGAGGGGATCAGTAAATTCCTGCGCGGTGGGGCTCGCTTTCTGCAACACGGTTTTCAACGCCAGCAACGCTATATCGCTGAAGTGCTAACGGAAGAGTGGCGCCTTGCGCCGGGCGCACTGGAAGTTGCCTGGTTTGCTGAAGAAACGGCTGCTGTGGAAAGGGCTGCGGATGCCTTAGCCAAACGCCTGGATAAACTGGAGGGCAAATGACGCCTGGAGAATTACGGCGCCTCTATTTCATCATCCAAACCTTTTTAAGTTACGGGCTTGATGAGCTCATTCCCAAAATGCGCCTCACCCTGCCGTTGCGGTTATGGCGACGGACGCTGTTCTGGATGCCAAACCGGCACAAAGAAAAATTGCTTGGGGAACGCCTGCGTCTTGCCTTGCAGGAGCTGGGGCCGGTGTGGATTAAATTCGGGCAAATGTTGTCTACTCGCCGTGATCTATTCCCGCCGCTGATTGCCGATCAGCTGGCGATGTTGCAGGACCGCGTTGCGCCTTTCGATGGTCATCTCGCCAAAAAGCAGATTGAAAAAGCGATGGGTGATCTTCCAGTTGAAACCTGGTTTGATGATTTCGCCATTGAACCGCTGGCCTCTGCGTCCATTGCGCAGGTGCATACAGCACGGTTGAAAGAGAGTGGCAAAGAGGTGGTGATTAAGGTCATCCGCCCGGACATTCTGCCGATTATCAAAGCGGATCTGAAACTGATCTACCGCCTGGCGGGCTGGGTTCCACGCCTGTTACCGGATGGTCGTCGCCTGCGCCCGCGTGAAGTGGTGCGCGAGTATGAGAAGACGCTGATTGATGAGCTGGATCTGCTACGTGAAGCCGCTAACGCGATCCAGTTGCGCCGCAACTTCGAAAACAGCCCAATGCTGTATGTGCCGGAAATCTATTCGGACTATTGCAGCCAAAATATGCTGGTAATGGAGCGTATTTACGGCATACCGGTTTCCGATATTGCTGCGCTGGAGAAAAACGGCACCAATTTAAAATTGCTGGCCGAACGCGGTGTGCAGGTTTTTTTCACCCAGGTTTTCCGTGACAGCTTTTTCCATGCAGACATGCATCCGGGTAATATTTTCGTCAGCTACGATCACCCGGAAGATCCGCAATATATCGGTATTGACTGCGGTATTGTCGGTTCACTGAACAAAGAAGATAAGCGCTACCTGGCGGAGAACTTTATTGCTTTCTTTAACCGCGACTATCGCAAAGTAGCGGAGCTGCATGTGGATTCAGGCTGGGTTCCGCCGGATACCAATGTAGAAGAGTTCGAATTTGCTATTCGCACTGTCTGTGAGCCGATTTTTGAAAAGCCGCTGGCGGAAATCTCCTTTGGTCATGTGCTGCTCAACCTCTTCAATACGGCTCGCCGCTTTAATATGGAAGTGCAGCCGCAACTGGTGCTGTTGCAGAAAACTTTGCTCTATATCGAAGGTGTCGGCCGTCAGCTCTACCCGCAACTGGATTTATGGAAAACCGCGAAACCTTTCCTTGAAACGTGGATCAAAGATCAGGTGGGTATTCCGGCGCTGGTCAGAGCGCTGAAAGAGAAAGGCCCATTCTGGATCGAAAAAATGCCGGAAATTCCTGAACTGATCTACAACGGGTTGCAGCAAGGCAAGCATTTGCAGCAAAGCGTGGATAAGATTGCCCGGGAATTACAGGCAAACCATGTGCGCCAGGGGCAATCGCGCTATCTGTTTGGCATTGGCGCAACGCTGTTATTGAGCGGTACGCTGTTACTGATTAATCGACCAGAGTGGGGTTTAACGCCTGCGTGGCTAATGGCAGGTGGCGTTCTGACCTGGTTTGTAGGTTGGTATAAAACACGTTAAGCGAAACGCCGCCTGGGTGGGCATGGTGCACAGAAGCTGTCAGCAAAGAGGCAGCTTAATGGATAAAGTGTATACTGGGGCCTGTTTTTAACATCATCTGTTACAGAGGACTATGTATGGGTGGTATCAGCATTTGGCAGTTGTTGATTATTGCGGTCATCGTTGTGCTGCTGTTTGGCACAAAAAAACTCGGTTCTATTGGTTCCGACCTTGGCGCATCCATTAAAGGCTTCAAAAAGGCCATGGATGATGACGATAAAGAGGGAAAGCAGGATAAATCGGCACAAGATGCGGATTTTACGGCTAAGTCTCTTTCCGACAGCAAGACATCCGACGACGCTAAAAAAGACGAAAAACGTCACGACAAAGAGCAGGTGTAATTCGTGTTCGATATAGGTTTTGGCGAACTGTTACTCGTTTTCATCATTGGCCTCGTGGTGTTAGGGCCGCAACGACTACCCGTGGCTGTGCGCACGGTGGCGGGCTGGGTTCGCGCGCTGCGCTCGCTGGCAACGACGGTGCAAAATGAGCTGACGCAGGAACTGAAGCTGCAGGAGTTCCAGGACAGCCTGAAAAAGGTGGAAAAAGCGAGCCTGGAAAATCTGACGCCAGAGTTAAAGCAGTCGATGGATGAGCTGCGCCAGGCGGCGGAATCGATGAAACGCTCTTATAGCGCTAACGATGCCGAAAAAGCCAGCGATGAAGCGCATACCATCCATAACCCGGTGGTGAAAGATAACGAAGCGCAGCATGAAGGCATTACGCCTGCCGCCGCTGAAAACCAGGCCAGTTCGCCGCAGCAAGTCCCCGACGTTGCGGAAACGAAAAAAGCACCGCAGGTGACTACCGCGGTGCAAGCGGCCTCGCCGGTTTCCGACTCCACACCTTCTTCAAGTGATAAATCCTGAACATGGCTGTAGACGATACCCAACCGCTGATCGCACACCTTATTGAGCTGCGTAAGCGTCTGCTGAACTGCATTATCGCCGTTATCGTGATTTTCCTCGCGCTGGTTTACTTCGCGAATGATATCTACCAACTGGTTTCCGCACCGCTCATCAAGCAGATGCCATTGGGCGCGACGATGATTGCCACCGACGTAGCCTCACCGTTTTTTACGCCGATCAAACTGACCTTCATGGTGTCGCTGATCCTTTCCGCGCCGGTCATTTTGTATCAGGTCTGGGCGTTTGTCGCGCCGGCGTTATACAAGCATGAGCGTCGTCTGGTAGTGCCGCTGCTGGTCTCCAGTTCGCTGCTGTTTTACATCGGCATGGCGTTCGCCTATTTCGTGGTGTTCCCGCTGGCCTTCGGTTTCCTGACACACACCGCACCGGAAGGCGTGCAGGTTTCCACCGATATCGCCAGTTACCTCAGCTTCGTGATGGCGCTGTTTATGGCCTTCGGTGTTTCGTTTGAAGTGCCGGTTGCCATTGTGCTGCTGTGCTGGATGGGCGTCACCACACCTGCCGATCTGCGGCAAAAACGTCCGTACGTTTTGGTTGGCGCGTTCGTTATCGGTATGTTGTTGACGCCGCCGGATGTCTTCTCGCAGACCTTACTGGCAATCCCGATGTATTGCCTGTTCGAAGTCGGCGTCTTTTTTGCTCGCTTCTATGTCGGCAAGCGCCGCATAACAGACGAAGAGAACGAAACAGAAACCAGCGAAGAGTAATTACCAGCCGCCCGACAGGGCGGTTGTTGTATGGGAAAAAGCATGTTTGATATCGGTGTGAATTTAACCAGCAGCCAGTTTGCAAAAGACCAGGATGACACCGTGGCGCGAGCGCAAGCGGCAGGTGTGACGGGGATGCTCATTACCGGAACCAATCTGCATGAAAGCCAGCAGGCACAGCAACTCGCCCAACGTTATTGTCATTGCTGGTCCACTGCTGGCGTGCATCCGCATGATAGCAGTGGCTGGACGGATGAAACCGCAGAGGCGATCCGCACGCTGGCGGCTACAGCGGAAGTTGTTGCCGTGGGTGAATGCGGGCTGGATTTCAACCGTAATTTTTCGACGCCGCAGGAGCAGGAGTGCGCTTTCGACGCGCAACTGTCGCTGGCCGCCGAGCTAAACATGCCGGTGTTTCTGCACAGCCGCGATGCGCATGAACGCTTTCTGACGCTGCTGGATCCGTGGCTGGATAAGTTGCCCGGTGCGGTACTGCACTGTTTCACCGGTTCGGCGCAGGAAGCGCGAGATTGTCTGGATCGCGGCGTCTACTTAGGCATTACCGGCTGGGTGTGCGATGAACGTCGCGGGCTGGAATTACGTGAAGTGGTTCCGCTGATCCCCACCGAGCGGCTATTGATTGAAACCGATGCACCGTACTTGTTGCCACGCGATCTCAAACCAAAGCCTGCGTCGCGGCGTAATGAACCGGCTCTGTTAGGGCATATTCTTGCCGCTGTGGCTGAGCTGCGCGGTGAAGATGCCCAGCAGTTGAGTTTGGTAACGGATCAGAACGTGCGGCGGTTATTCGGCGTGGATTTTTAACGCGACGCTTACGCCTTGCGAAAATCGGTATTTTTGACGCTTTGCAGTACCTGCTTATTGAGCAGGTGGAGCAAGAGCATGGAGCGTGCTTCGCCGTCCGGTTCTTTAAAGATCGCCTGCAACCCCTCGAGTGCGCCCTCGGTGATCACCACATCATCGCCTGGATAAGGCGTGTCAGGGTCGGTAATCCCTTCTGGCTGATAGAGTGAAAGCTGCTGAATGACGGATTGCGGAACGGTTGCCGGATGCATACCAAAGCGGACGAAATGGCTGACGCCGCGCGTGGCATTAATTGTGGTGGTATGAATCACTTCAGGATCGAACTCCACAAACAAATAGTTCGGGAAAAGAGGTTCGTTCACTGTTGTGCGTTTGCCGCGCACCATTTTTTCCAGTGCAATCATAGGCGTCAGACAGCTGACCGCCTGGCGTTCTAAGTGTTCCTGGGCGCGCTGAAGCTGGCCACGTTTGCAGTAAAGTAGATACCAGGATCGCATAATGACTCTTTTCCGTAAGTTCGGGCGCAAGAATATCAAAACCGCGGCATGATGGCTAAGTTGATTATAACTTGCGCCTAAAGATGTCGTTGTAATTCACGCAGATTTAACAAAAATACAGCAACCGCCGGACGAACACCGTATAATAAGTCCCTTATCTGGAGGCGATAATAGACCGCATGAAATACAACGACCTACGCGACTTCCTGACGCTGCTTGAGCAGCAGGGCGAGCTGAAACGCATCACTCTTCCGGTTGACCCTTATCTGGAAATGACGGAAATAGCCGACCGCACGCTGCGTGCGGGTGGCCCGGCGTTGTTATTTGAAAATCCCAAAGGTTACACCATGCCGGTGCTGTGCAACTTATTTGGCACGCCGCGCCGCGTAGCGCTGGGCATGGGGCAAGATGATGTCAGTGCTTTACGGGACGTGGGCAAACTGCTGGCGTTTCTCAAAGAACCGGAGCCGCCAAAAGGTTTTCGCGATCTGTTCGATAAACTGCCGCAGTTTAAGCAGGTGCTGAATATGCCGACAAAACGTTTGCGCGGTGCCCCTTGCCAGCAAAAAGTGGTGCAGGGTGATGACGTTGATCTGCGCAACATCCCGATTATGCAGTGCTGGCCCGAAGACGCCGCGCCGCTGATCACCTGGGGGCTGACCGTGACGCGTGGCCCGCACAAAGAGCGGCAGAACCTGGGTATTTATCGCCAACAGCTGATCGGTAAAAACAAATTAATCATGCGCTGGCTTTCCCATCGCGGTGGAGCGCTCGATTTTCAGGAGTGGCAGGCAGCGCATCCTGGCGAGCGTTTCCCGGTTGCGGTGGCGCTGGGTGCCGATCCGGCAACCATTCTCGGCGCGGTGACACCGGTGCCGGATACGCTGTCTGAATATGCTTTCGCCGGATTACTGCGCGGCACAAAAACCGAAGTGGTGAAGTGCGTATCCAGCGATCTTGAAGTTCCGGCCAGTGCAGAAATCGTGCTGGAAGGCTATATTGAGCCGGGTGAGATGGCGCCGGAAGGGCCGTATGGCGATCACACCGGTTATTACAATGAAGTCGATAATTTCCCGGTGTTGACGGTTACCCATATTACGCAGCGCGAAGATGCGATTTACCACTCCACTTATACTGGCCGTCCGCCAGATGAGCCGGCAGTGCTGGGCGTGGCGCTAAACGAAGTGTTCGTGCCGATCCTGCAAAAGCAGTTCCCGGAAATCGTTGATTTTTACCTGCCGCCGGAAGGGTGCTCCTATCGCCTGGCGGTAGTCACCATGAAGAAACAGTACCCCGGTCACGCCAAGCGCGTGATGATGGGCGTCTGGTCTTTCCTGCGTCAGTTTATGTACACCAAATTTGTGATCGTGTGCGATGACGATGTGAACGCCCGCGACTGGAATGACGTTATTTGGGCGATTACCACCCGAATGGATCCTGCGAGGGATACGGTTCTGGTGGAAAACACGCCGATTGATTATCTGGATTTTGCCTCGCCGGTTTCCGGGCTGGGCTCCAAAATGGGACTGGATGCCACCAATAAATGGCCGGGCGAGACCCAGCGTGAATGGGGTCGCCCCATCAAGAAAGACCCGGAAGTTACGGCAAGAATCGACGCCATCTGGGATGAACTGGCCATACTGAACGACGAAAATAGACCCGACAGAGAGAGCGCATGACAACCTTAAGCTGTAAAGTGACCTCGGTAGAGGCCATCACTGATACCGTATATCGTGTCCGTTTAGTGCCGGAGGCGGCTTTTTCGTTCCGCGCAGGCCAGTATCTGATGGTGGTGATGGATGAGCGAGACAAGCGCCCGTTCTCTATGGCTTCTACGCCGGATCAGCATGATTTTATCGAACTGCATATTGGCGCGTCTGAGCTGAATCTCTACGCCATGGCGGTGATGGATCGCATTCTGAAAGACCGGGAAATCGTCATCGATATTCCGCACGGCGATGCCTGGCTGCGTGACGATGAAGAGCGTCCGATGGTGCTGATTGCCGGTGGTACCGGCTTCTCGTATGTCCGCTCTATTTTGCTGACGTCGCTGGCGCAAAACCCGAATCGTGAAATCACCATTTACTGGGGCGGTCGCGAAGAGAAACATCTCTACGATTTAAGCGAGCTGGAAGCGTTATCGGTGGATCATCCGAATCTGCGTGTCGTGCCCGTCGTTGAGCAACCGGAAGCGGACTGGCGCGGCCGCTCAGGCACAGTGCTGGCTGCGGTGTTGCAGGATTTCGGATCGCTGGCCGAGCACGATATCTATATTGCAGGCCGTTTCGAGATGGCGAAAATCGCCCGCGATCTGTTCTGTAATGAGCGCAGTGCGCGTGAAGATCGCCTGTTTGGCGATGCGTTTGCGTTTATCTAAGCCTGTCTTCGCCTTTGTCACTCTGGCCGCGTTGGCTGCCTTCGCTTTCCCCGGTCACATAGTTCACTATGCTGCCGGGGATTGATTTATTGCCGCCTTGCTCTGCCACCAACGGTTTTACCATCGCCTTTTCTTCATTCTCTATACCGTGGTTACCTGCCGGATAACAGAAATAAAAAACCCGCCCCTGACAGGCGGGAAGAACGGCAACTAAACCTTCTCTTTACCCTTGACGCCATCGCGGTGTTGGCTCTTTCGCTCACCCCGGTTACATACCACTATGCTGCCGGGGATTCACTCAGTTGCCGCGTTGCTCTGGCACCAATGGCTTGACAGACCTTTTCTCTTTGCCCTAATCGCCATCAGCACTGCTGGCTGCTTTTGCTCACCCCGGCTACGCGCCGGGGATCCGCGCTGTTGCTGCCTTACTGTGGCGTTCAGGGTATTGAGACTGCACTTTTCCCGTTTGAAGCACTAAACGCGTTCAAACACCGTAGCGATCCCCTGACCTAACCCGATGCACATGGTCGCCAGACCAAATTGTGCGTCTTTGCGTTCCATCAGGTTCAGCAGTGTGGTGCTGATACGTGTTCCGGAGCAGCCCAGCGGGTGACCAAGCGCAATCGCACCGCCGTTGAGGTTGATCTTCTCGTCGATCTGCTCCATAAGGCCCAGATCTTTAATACACGGCAGGATCTGCGCGGCAAACGCTTCATTCATCTCAAACAGGTCGATATCGCTGGCGGTCAATCCGGCTTTTTTCAGCGCCAGTTGAGAAGCCGGAACCGGGCCACAGCCCATGATCGACGGATCACAGCCGACAACCGCCATCGAACGAATGCGCGCGCGCGGCTTCAGACCAAGCTCACGGGCGCGGCTCTCGCTCATCACCAGCATTGCTGATGCGCCGTCTGACAGCGCGGAAGAGGTGCCAGCGGTAACGGTGCCGCTTACCGGATCAAAGGCCGGGCGCAGAGTCGACAGTGCTTCGACCGTGGTTTCCGGGCGGATCACTTCGTCATAGGTAAACTGTTTCAGTACGCCGTCCGCATCGTGGCCGCCGGTAGGGATCAACTCATTTTTGAATGCACCGGATTGTGTTGCGGCCCAGGCGCGAGCATGGGAGCGCGCGGCAAAGGTATCCTGCATTTCACGGCTGATACCGTGCATGCGCGATAACATTTCAGCGGTCAGCCCCATCATCCCCGCCGCTTTTGCGACGTTACGGCTCATGCCCGGATGAAAATCAACGCCGTGACTCATCGGTACGTGGCCCATATGTTCCACGCCGCCGACCATACAAACTTGCGCATCGCCGGTTATGATCATGCGGGCGGCATCGTGCAACGCCTGCATTGAGGAGCCGCACAGACGGTTAACCGTTACAGCGGGTACGGAATGTGGGATCTCAGCCAGCAGCGCGGCGTTACGGGCAATGTTGAAGCCCTGCTCCAGTGTCTGCTGTACACAACCCCAGTAAATGTCGTCGATAGCGCTTGCGTCCAGCGCCGGGTTACGCGCCAGCAGGCTACGCATCAGATGAGCAGAAAGATCTTCCGCCCGCACATTGCGAAATGCGCCGCCTTTTGAACGGCCCATCGGGGTGCGAATCGCATCGACAATGACAACGTGTTCCATTGTGACTCCTTAAGCCGTTTTCAAATCGCCCACCGGGCGCGCAGGTTCAACCGCAGGATAGTAAGGTTCGTTGTGACGCGCTTTTTCACGCAATCCAGCCGGCACTTCATACAGTGGGCCAAGGTGCTGATAATGCTGCGCCATATCGAGGTATTTCGCGCTGCCGATGGTATCCAGCCAGCGGAACGCACCGCCGTGGAACGGAGGGAAGCCCAGGCCGTAAACCAGCGCCATATCCGCTTCTGCGGGGCTGGCGATGATGCCTTCCTCAAGGCAGCGCACCACTTCGTTGACCATTGGGATCATTATGCGGGCGATAATTTCGTCGTCGCTGAAGTCGTTTTTGCCTTTGCTGATTTCCGCCAGCATGCCGTCCACGGCGCTGTCTTCTTCTTTCTTCGGTTTGCCTTTGCTGTCTTCTTTATAGCGCCAGAAACCGAGGCCATTCTTCTGTCCAAAGCGGTTAGCGTCGAACAGCGCGTCAATCGCATCGCGATAATCTTTTTGCATCCGCTGCGGGAATCCAGCCGCCATCACTGCCTGTGCGTGATGCGCGGTGTCAATGCCGACGACATCGAGCAGATAAGCCGGGCCCATCGGCCAGCCGAACTGTTTTTCCATCACTTTGTCGACTTTGCGGAAATCCGCGCCGTCGCGCAGCAACTGGCTGAAACCGGCAAAGTAGGGGAACAGCACGCGGTTAACAAAGAAGCCAGGGCAGTCGTTGACCACAATCGGCGTTTTGCCCATCTTGCTCGCCCAGGCCACTACTTTCGCGATGGTGTCGTCAGAGGTTTTCTCGCCGCGAATGACCTCAACCAGCGGCATACGGTGCACCGGGTTGAAGAAGTGCATGCCGCAGAAATTTTCAGGCCGCTTCAGCACACTTGCCAGTTCACCGATCGGAATGGTCGAGGTGTTCGAGGCCAAAACGGTATCCGGGCGAACCTTGTCTTCTGTTTCCGCCAGCACCGCTTTTTTCACTTTCGGGTTTTCTACCACTGCTTCAACCACCACATCGACACGCTCAAAACCAGCGTATTCCAGCGTTGGCTGAATAGTCGCAATTACGTTCGCCAGTTTCAGGCCATCGATCTTGCCGCGTTCAAGCTGTTTATTCAGTAATTTGCCCGCTTCATTAATGCCAAGCGCAAGGGATTTCTCATTGATATCTTTCATTAATACCGGCACGCCTTTCCAGGCCGACTGGTAAGCGATACCGCCGCCCATAATGCCAGCGCCCAGCACAGCCGCATGTTTTGGCGTTTCAATATCTTTGGTGAGTTTTTTCGCCTTGCCTTTCACATACTGGTCATTGAGGAAAATGCCGACCAGCGCGCGGGCTTCATTGGTATGCGCGAGCGGAACAAAGCTCTGGTTTTCCAGCTTCAGCGCTTCCTCTCGGCCAAATCTGGCGGCGGCTTCAATGGTTTTAACCGCAGTGATCGGTGCCGGGTAATGTTTACCGGCGGTTTGCATCACCATGCCTTTGGCGATGGTAAAGCTCATGGCGGCTTCAATTTTACTCAGCTTCAAGGGCTCCAGCTTCGGCTGGCGTTTGGCTTTCCAGTCGAGATCGCCGTTAATCGCCTGACGCAGAATCGCCACCGCGCCATCACGCAGTTTCTCCGGTTTGACGATGCCATCGACCAGGCCGATTTTCAGTGCTTGTTCCGCGCCAACATCTTTCCCGGCGGCGATGATCTCCAGTGCGCTATCGGCGCCCAACAGACGCGGCATACGCACCGAGCCGCCAAAGCCCGGCATAATGCCGAGTTTGGTTTCCGGCAGTCCAATGCGCAGATCCGGCGTGGCTAAGCGGTAGTCTGTTGCCAGGACACATTCGCAGCCGCCGCCGAGAGCATAGCCATTCACGGCAGAGATCGTCGGAACGGGCAGATCTTCCAGACGGTTAAAGACGCTATTAGCAAAGTGCAGCCATTGGCTCAACTGTTCTTCCGGGACCAGGAACAGGGAGAGGAATTCGGTGATGTCGGCACCGACAATAAAGGCCGCTTTTTCCGAGCGCAGCAGCAGCCCTTTTAAATCTGATTGCTTTTCCAGCACGCCCAACGCTTCGCCAAGGCTGGCGACGGTAGCGGTATCAAGCTTGTTAACTGAGCCAGGCGCATCGAACACCAGTTCGGCGATGCCGTCTTCCAGCCAGTCGAGGTACAGATTGTTGCCTTTGTAGAGCATGTCAGTCTCCTGAATCCAGCGGTGATCTGGTCGTACCAGATGAAGCGGAGTGTGGTTTTTATGTTAATAAAATGCAAATAACTCATTAAAAAAATGCAGCACCGATCACGCTCGGCGGAAATCACTCAGTTGCGGACAGGTGTGCTAAGATGCGAAAACTTGAGGTCACAAGAAACAGAAGGAAAAACGATGGACTCACTGGCTGAACTTTATAAAAATCATATTGTTACTTTGCAGGAGCGTACGCGTGACGTGCTGGCGCGGTTTAAACTCGACGCGTTACTTATTCACTCCGGCGAGTTGTTTAACGTCTTTCTTGATGACCACCCATACCCGTTTAAAGTGAACCCGCAATTTAAAGCCTGGGTGCCGGTCACGCAGGTGCCGAACTGCTGGCTGCTGGTTGATGGTGTGAATAAACCGAAGCTGTGGTTCTATTTGCCGGTGGACTACTGGCACAACGTGGAACCGTTGCCGACCAGTTTCTGGACCGAAGAAATTGACGTTATTGCACTGCCGAAAGCGGACGGCATTGGCAGCCAACTGCCAGCAGCGCGTGGCAACATTGCCTATATTGGTCCGGTTGCGGAACGCGCGTTGAGCCTTGATATCGCGGCAAGCAATATCAACCCGAAAGGGGTGATCGATTATCTGCACTATTACCGCGCCTATAAAACCGATTATGAACTGGCGTGCATGCGTGAAGCGCAGAAGACGGCGGTGATTGGTCATCGCGCAGCGCATGAAGCGTTCCAGTCTGGCATGAGCGAGTTCGACATCAACCTCGCCTATCTGACCGCCACCGGCCATCGCGATACTGACGTGCCTTATGGCAACATTGTTGCTCTGAACGAACACGCCGCTGTGCTGCATTACACCAAACTCGATCACCGCGCACCGGCGGAAATGCGCAGTTTCTTGTTGGATGCTGGCGCGGAGTACAACGGCTATGCCGCTGACCTGACGCGTACCTGGGCGGCGAACAGTGATACCGATTACGCGCAACTGGTGAAAGACGTCAACGATGAACAGCTGGCGCTGATTGCCACCATGAAAGCGGGTGTCAATTACGTGGAGTACCATCTGCAGTTCCATCAGCGTATCGCGAAGTTGCTGCGTCGCCACCAAATCATCACCGATATCAGTGAAGAAGCCATGGTTGAGGAGGATATTACCGGGCCGTTTATGCCGCACGGTATTGGTCACCCGCTTGGCTTGCAAGTACATGATGTCGCTGGTTTTATGCAAGATGACAGCGGTACGCATCTGGCTGCGCCATCGAAATACCCGTATCTGCGCTGCACACGCGTGATGGAACCGCGCATGGTGCTGACCATTGAGCCGGGTATCTACTTTATTGAGTCGCTGTTGGCGCCGTGGCGCGATGGCCCACTCAGCAAGCACTTCAACTGGCAGAAGATTGATGCGCTGAAGCCGTTTGGCGGCATTCGTATTGAAGATAACGTGGTTATCCACGAAAACAGCATTGAAAACATGACTCGAGACCAGAAGCTGGCGTAATGGAGAGCTGGCTGATCCCGGCGGCACCGGTCACCTTTAGCGAGGAGATCAAAAAGAGCCGCTTTATTACGCTGCTGGCGCACACGGATGGTGTTGACGCGGCAAAAGCGTTTGTCGACGCCGTTCGGGCGGAACATCCGGACGCGCGTCACCACTGTGTAGCGTGGGTCGCTGGCGCGCCGGATGATTCGCAGCAGCTAGGCTTTTCTGACGATGGCGAACCGGCGGGCACGGCGGGTAAACCGATACTCTCGCAGTTAATGGGCAGCGGTATCGGCGAAATTACCGCCGTCGTGGTGCGATATTATGGCGGCGTGCTGCTGGGAACCGGTGGGCTGGTGAAAGCTTATGGTGGCGGTGTGCAACAGGCGTTAAGCCTGTTAACCACCGTCCGCAAAACGCCATTAACCGAATATACTTTGTGGTGCGATTACGCACAGCTCGCCGGAGTTGAAACGCTGCTTGGGCAATTTGAGGGGAAAATTGTCGCAAGCGAGTATCAGGCTTCCGTGCATCTGCGAGTGGCGCTTCCTCACAGCAGACTGGACGCATTTTCAGCAAGGCTTGCTGATTTTAGTCGTGGCGCATTGCAATTGTTAAAAACTGAAGAATAATCCCCCACCTGATTTTCTGAACACCTAAGGAAGCGGCAGAGATGCAATTTCGCGCCATAACCCGAATCGTTGGACTGCTGGTTATCCTCTTTTCCGGAACGATGATCTTACCCGGACTGGTAGCCCTTATTTACCGCGATGGTGCGGGTCGTGCATTTACCCAAACCTTTTTCGCTGCGCTGGTGATTGGCTCCATGTTGTGGTGGCCGAACCGTCGGGAGAAAAAGGAACTGAAATCCCGCGAAGGCTTTTTGATCGTCGTGCTGTTCTGGACCGTGCTGGGGAGTGTGGGCGCGCTGCCGTTTATTTTCTCGGAAAGCCCGAACCTGACGGTGACTGACGCCTTTTTTGAATCCTTCTCTGGCCTGACGACAACCGGGGCGACCACGCTGGTAGGGTTGGATTCGTTGCCGCATGCCATCCTCTTCTACCGCCAGATGCTGCAATGGTTTGGTGGGATGGGGATCATTGTCCTGGCGGTCGCGATACTGCCGATTCTGGGCGTGGGGGGGATGCAGCTTTACCGCGCGGAGATGCCAGGACCACTGAAAGATAACAAAATGCGCCCGCGTATTGCCGAAACGGCGAAAACGCTGTGGCTTATTTATGTGTTGCTGACCGTAGCGTGCGCGCTGGCGCTGTGGTTTGCCGGAATGCCCGCTTTTGACGCTATCGGCCATAGTTTCGCGACCATCGCCATTGGCGGCTTCTCGACACACGATGCCAGCGTGGGTTACTTCAATAGCCCAACCATCAACACCATCATTGCCATCTTCTTATTGATCTCCGGCTGTAACTACGGCCTGCACTTCTCTTTACTGAGCGGGCGCAGCTTGAAAGTTTACTGGCGCGATCCTGAATTCAGAATGTTTATTGGCGTGCAACTGACGCTGGTGGTGATCTGCACCGTGGTGCTGTGGTTCCACGATGTTTACAGCTCTGCGGTGACGACGGTGAACCAGGCTTTCTTCCAGGTGGTGTCGATGGCAACCACTGCCGGGTTTACCACTGACAGTATTGCGCGTTGGCCGCTGTTCTTGCCGGTGCTGCTACTGTGTTCGGCGTTTATTGGTGGCTGTGCGGGTTCTACCGGGGGTGGGTTGAAAGTGATCCGCATATTGCTGCTGTTTAAACAGGGTAACCGCGAGCTGAAACGTCTGGTGCACCCGAATGCGGTTTACAGCATTAAGCTTGGGAATCGCGCCTTGCCGGAACGTATTCTTGAAGCGGTGTGGGGGTTTTTCTCTGCTTATGCGCTGGTGTTTATTGTCAGCATGCTGGCGATTATCGCTACGGGTGTTGATGACTTTTCTGCCTTTGCTTCGGTTGTCGCCACGCTGAATAACCTGGGGCCGGGGCTGGGCGTAGTTGCTGATAACTTCGCGAGTATGAACCCGGTGGCGAAGTGGATCCTCATCGCGAATATGCTGTTTGGCCGCCTTGAAGTCTTCACATTGTTGGTACTGTTTACCCCAACTTTCTGGCGCGAATAAGGGAGCGTGACGTGAAAACATTGATTCTATTTTCGACCCGGGATGGGCAAACGCGGGAAATCGCCTCTTACCTGGCGTCCGAGCTGAAAGAGCTTGGTGTTTATGCTGATGTGGTGAATCTGAACCGTACGCCAGATATTGAATGGGATAACTATGAACGTGTGGTGATTGGTGCGTCTATCCGTTACGGCCATTTCCACCCGGCGCTGGCGAGCTTTGTGAAAAAGCACCTGCAGCAGTTGAATGCGCTACCGAGCGCGTTCTACTCCGTTAACCTTGTTGCGCGTAAGCCTGAGAAAAGCTCTCCGCAAACCAATAGCTATACGCGCAAATTTTTACTCTCTTCACCGTGGCAGCCAGATCAGTGTGCGGTGTTTGCCGGTGCGCTGCGTTATCCACATTATCGCTGGTATGACCGCTTGATGATTCAACTGATTATGAAGATGACCGGCGGCGAAACGGATCCCACGAAGGAAGTTGTCTATACCGACTGGCAGCATGTAGCGAGTTTTGCCCGCGAAATCGCTCAATTAAAGTGCAAATCGACCGATTAGCGGCCGTTGCGACTGAAAATTAAGCGAACGAAAACTTTTTTTAAATTTATACTTGTCAGCGGGAATTAACTCCCTATAATGCGCCTCCACTGACACGGCACAACGGCAAACACACCGGCCTGTCAGGTGAAGAATTCTGAAAATAAACAGTTGACTTCACGGCGGGAAAACGTAATATACGCAACCCGCGCCGCAGCAAAAAGCGAGGCGGCACTGCTCTTTAACAATTTATCAGACAATCTGTGTGGGCACTCAGGGTGAC
>Ga0209796_10000134_pt1 | contig 84228 bp, 42 predicted proteins | sample AgamicOrSfrz_FD_187167 | JGI IMG/M metagenome (GOLD analysis project Ga0209796, IMG submission 187167) | Agave microbial communities from Guanajuato, Mexico - Or.Sf.rz (SPAdes) (version 2) | ecosystem: Host-associated > Plants > Phyllosphere > Phylloplane/Leaf | place: Guanajuato, Mexico...
AACGAACTGAATATCGACGCTCTTCGAACGACGATAAAAGATACGTATCTAGTTGTATCTTTGCTCTTCGAGCGATTCGTTTCACTAAGTGAAACTCATTTCGTTTATCAACTCATTCCGTTCGTTCGGCCAGTTACTCTACCCACTGGGGTTCCCTCCAGCCACTCTACATTACGAAAACCAGATATTTTGACCAAACCGACAACTGCTCTCTCGATCCACTCAATCACTACCTCGAACTTCACACTAGAGAAACAATGCCCCTGCAAAAATATTCATAGCGTAAGAGTACCTTTTATCTTCCAAAGCTTGTCCGATTTCTTCCATCACTGTCCTTTCCTCTTCTGTCTTTTCCTGTTGCAGTATTGTTAGAGTTGGCTTCCCACCTCTATTCCAATATCTTTCGTAGCTGCTGGAAGAGGAAAGACTATCGTAGATCGTTGAGCTAGATGTCATACTCTCCTTAATTGGGAGTAAAAAGGAAAAGCCTTCAACTCATTCGGTCATCGATAAGCCTCTCCTTCCAACTAGGCAAACAGAACTCCCGGAACTTGCTCTAATCCTTCTCGTTCGATCCACATTCCATAGCTTCTCGCACCTTTATAAAGTCCCGCTAAGTGCACTAGTGGACTTCCCCTATGAGATTGACCCTGCTGGGATCACTGAATCTTCTTCCATATCATCCCATCGCTTCATGCCTTCGACTGAGACCTATCTGCTTCATTCCCGTTCAGCCAAAGAGGACCAAAGGGGAGAGGGTCAAGTCCGAGAAGAAACTTTTCCTTATAATAGAAAAACCTCTCTTTCCTCCTATGGGTGAATTGGACCAAGGGAAGTCGAACTTGCCGATCCTTTGATCAGCTCATGCTAGGATGTAATAGAAAGACCAATTATAGTAGGAGTTCCGATACCAGAGAATCTTATCCTCCCAGTGATAGCAGCCGTTCCATGAAAAGCTGCGCTCTAGCTGCCGATGACAGGTATGTATACTGATCCCATTATTGGCTCGCCCGGAAAACCATCAACTCGAGATCCAACTGCTGGCTATACTATTGGCAGTCAGATTCCCACCTACCGGAGTTGCAACCGCGCTTAGTTCTTCTGTTCATCCATGTATAATAAGATAAATAGTCTTATTCAAGATAGTACGCACAGGTGAGAACATCCCTAACGGAATGGCCAAGCTTTGTTTCTTCCTCTTTCTCTGCTTCGGTTTACCGAGGGTGAGGTCGACCTTCTTTCGGTGGTACCTTTTCTGTCTAGCTCGTTCTCTTATTCCCAGCTCGAAAGAAAAATGCTTTCATCTAAGATCCCCCCTGAGCCAGCTAACTCAACTCTTCTTTCTTAGCAATGATTTCTGGGATTTAATACAAGAGATGATAAAAAGTGCTGGAAGGCTCATTACTTCAACTAGTCTCCGTGTTCCTCGAAGGGATCTCTTAGTTGTTGAGAGGGTTGCCCAAAAGCGGTATATAAGGCGTACCCGGTAAAGCTTACAAGTAAACCAGATATAAAGATGGCGACTAGGGTTGCTATTTCCATTATTATAAAATTTAACGATCACAACTTGAAATGAACTACTTTACTTAACTTACTAGCTATATGACTGTAGTGAAGATATGCGAAAGAGGGAGAATGCGCTACATCGGATCTTGCTGTAGTTGATGAAAGAGCTGTAGTTTATGCTGTAGCATCGGCTATTGCTCAGGTTACAAATGACCTAATCTATCTATGGCAACCAGCCTAGGTGGAGATGCGCACAGGGAAAGACACATGAGGTATCACCGGACTTTACTTTTGTTCCCCTGTCTCAATCGGTCGAGCTGTATCGGTTATAGGGAACTGACCAATAGCTCTTCTTTCTTTTGGTAAAGAAAGGTTAACGGTCCTGTTCAAGCATTGGTGCATAACGGGAGGCTAGCTCAGTAGATTACCTTTCCTGTAGTTCTTGAATTGTTGAGTTAATGATTTGCTTTAAGTAGCTTCGGTCGTTCGGTCGATAGGGTAAGCGCTCATTTCGTTCTTGCTTGCTTTCATTCTGTTATGAGAGAGAGCTGCTATACGTCTATTCTCTTTAGACAAATGACTGTCCGCTGGCCAGAGTAGAATTCATCCGTGTGGTGAATGAAACAACATTCATTGAATGAGTTGACGCTAAACCTCCTGCTCTTTAAGAGAGTAAAGGCTGTCTGCATTACTGGATTAATTAGAATTTCAAGTAATAGAAACTAGGGTCCACGTAGACTATTCGGAGGAGGTATGCTAATCAATGATCTACTGATGTAGCTAGTCTTACTAAAGCTTTTGCGTTATATGCTATTGGCTTAACTGGCTTTAAAGCGGATAAAGGAATGGAATTTCAAGTACAAGTAGTCGTCTACACTTAAAAGCTTTCTTGTTTTCACTTCTTTTTTTTTAGTTTGGCCTAAGATTTTCTAAGTCCGACGCATAACTTACTTTTCGTCATCGTGGGTCCATAACCATTTTACTACCAATTTATGTGGTTGATATGAAGATCACTGGCATAATCACTCAGCCCTTGAGGATGCAGCTTCTACGGATTGAGGTTATTCCCCGCGTTAATGGGCCAGGTGGGATGGGAAAGCGGTTGAGCGTGCAAAGGCGCAAGTCGAGCAACGTATCTGAACTGAAATGTAAAAAAGCGTGCAAAAGAAAAGGTCGGCTTTTCTTTTGGCTAACGGTTCCAAAGATTCTATCATCGAACATCGAATTCTTGGCGGGTCCTTCCTTGATCCGTTCCTCGCCTCATCTCCCTAATCTCCCCTATAAATAACAAGGCCCTTGCGCAGGTGGTTAACAACTTTTTCAAGATTCGAGGGGCTGTTGCTGTGCTGCAGTTTCGCCGCTTGCTTTGCAATTCTCTTAGTTTTTAGGGCGGATAAGAGGTACCTTTCAGCATAAGAGCACAGCACGGTAGTCACGCCTCCCATCTCATTCTCTGGTCACGTATTCGTCCTATCTGTTCTAGTTCTCGCTCATGAATGCTTCTGTTCGCGCTTAGCTTCTTTGACCGATAGGGTTAGGCACAGTTGTACTTTCTCTCCTAAAGCTAGCTTTTCTTTTATACCTTTTGATTAGACGGAACTACATGAAAGTCTGACGGTACTCCATGGAATCTAAGTCACTACACCTATCAAGTCTTCGGCCCCTCCCGGCCTCCGTTTCTCTTGGCGCCTTGACGGAACTACACCTAAAAGAACAGCGCTAAAGAGGAACTCTACCCTGCCCCAACCTAATCGTTCGGAATTCAACCTTGACGCAGTGTATATAAACCAGAAGTAGTTATAGATGCAGACGATAACTTCAAGTCTTATCTTCATTTTATTAAAAGACCCTGTAGGGGTGATATGAAGAATGACGATAAGCTATGACTCCAGCATAAAAAACAGCACATTAATCCCGGAGCTGTGGATGATTGAGACAGCTAGCTCGTTGATCTTTTTGGTAGTTTCCCTTTAATAAGTTGTACTCATTGGTTTTGCTGAGAAATGATTGGGAGAAGGATAGTGCACCATCCATCAATCCAATCGTACTATATCTGTCTACCCCATCCTGCCAAGTAAGAAGGTAGCCTTCATTCAAAAGAAGACCATCCTAAAAGAGAATCAGTACTCGGGAATACAATGACTCTATCCTTCCGAAAAAGTCCTCATCTTCTGGGGGCCAAGCCTTTCAATAAGAAGCCATCAATCCCTTGAAGATGCTACCCATCTATTGCGACTGTTTCAATCTGCGGTCTATCCTTAATGAAAGTCCCAAACAATAAGACATCCGAGGACTTCTGTGGCTAAGCCCAGGTATCAAGGCGCCTAGGGCTAGGGGCGCAAAGGAGGGAATCAAAGCTTTCAGAATCTCCGGGACCAGAATCTTGTATGCTTCAAAGCTTGGGGCATCATTGGTAGGGAATGAAGCCTTTCCTTGCATGGTTGGGAAGATAAAGAGAAGTGTGTACTCTAAGCATGCCTTAGACTGAAGGATATAGCGCTTACCTGATAATAGCGCTTAAACACCTGATAAAACAGCTCATACAGTGCTTCAAAGTAGTAATGTATCAATCCCGGCCGTTGAGCATCATTCTATATGATGGATGTAACGCATTCTGTAATTCTGCACTTCCTTTCTTTGAGTAAGAGCCTTATCGGGTCAAACAAAAGGCATCCCTGTCAACAATCCTACGGAAAAGTTCCTTCGAGTAAGAAAAAGGTACTTTTTCCCACGTTTGGTGACTTCCCTTCTGTGTAGACTGCCTACCAGGCTTTCCGTCTTAGTACTATGGTGGCCAACCAGAAGAAAATCCATCTTCGCTTTTCTGGGTAAGCTATCGAGCAATCTACTTACCATCCCTCGGCCTCTAAGTCCGCATATACTTTCCCATCCCCCAGTGGAGCCGAGCCATCTACTTCTGACAGACCTGTTCCCAGGGATCCAGATCAATATGCCTCGGAATGGGAAAGAAATTACCCCTACTATCGATCGTCTGGTTTTCCGTTTATCTCGTCCGAACCGAGACCATCAAAAGTGGCATAAGAACCACCTGGATTCTATTCCTTTGATCTATCTACTTCGTCCGAACCAAGTAGGTAGGCTCCATCTTATTCTATTTCTCCACTGTCCAGGGCCATACCCTGCAGAACAAGGCTTTCTCTTTCGGTGCTAGGCGAGGTTTGGAACCCTACCATCTATTCTATATGCATCTCAATAAATTCAATCCTCTGCTTGGAAACCTCCATACAACGCCCCTTGTTTTATTCTAGCCGCTAACCATCTAACGATGTTCTTCCATATAATAGTTTAAGATAGATGCCTTCATCCCACCCAGTAGCAGCAACATAAGCGGGTGTGAAAGCCCATCTGCGGTTGCCAATGACCGGAAAGAAAGCGCTCTCCTCAAAGAAAGGCTTGAACAACGGATAACATAACTTTATGCGGAACTTGTACAAGCGAATATCCAGGTGAATCTGATCAACACAGAAATGGAGAAGACCAGACAAGAGTTGGATCAGGGCAATGTGACTGTTCAGAAACTGCAAAAAAAGATGAAATCACTCTCCGTCCAGAAACAACGAGCCGAAGCTGCCGCTCAAGCAAACATCGAAAATGCCCTTTTTTTGCACCCAGGTTCTTTATGTATTGTATCTGAGACTATTGTCATCCTCATCTGTAATGAATGAAAAAGATGATGATGGAGGAAACAAATGCCTGAAGCGGGTCGGTTGCTGGCTTCTATCCGCCGTTTATCCTGCTGAGCTTTGATCTCACTAAGTTCTGCTTGCTGCCTGCAGACTGCCTGGACAGAAAAGGGGTACTCGTGTGGTGCTAGGAGAGAGAAAAAAGAGAGCTCTCTTCTCTAAAAGACCAAAGCATAGCGTGACGCTTATTGAACCTTCGGAGAGAACCATAGAGATCAATCACCTCATACATAACATAGGACGACATTACACGAGTTGCTGAGAAGGCACCCCCCTTTAAGCCAGACAGACTCGCTCGCTAGCAACCGTCGTGACGAGCCGAAGGGATCAATGTACCCCCAACCGGGGTTGGATTTGAAGATGGGAAGAATTGTTACAACGAAAGTGAATGTTCATATTCGTCTACTGTAAGACGATGGAGGCGATTCATGACGGGGGTCACAGTCGTGCGTGACTCTATTTATATAGGAAAAATAGTTATCCAAACTACTCACTTTCCTTTCTATTTCGGGAGCAGCCGACAGGTAGCTATCGCATGTAGTCGTAGGCGGAGATCAACAAGTGGTCAACATGACGCCCTCACTGAAAGATATGCTCCTCGTCTGCGATTGCAAGCGGCTTTTGAGTTCCATTATTTTGATATCGAACAGTTCCCTGGCCAACAGATCTCTATATGAATTTATGTTGAAGGCCAGTTCGTCGTTCTCCCTTACCAGTTGCGCTTATTCCCCATTATTTAGTTGAGGGGGCAGGCAGCCCATAACTAATGACGTTTTCGAGATTCTCGATACGCAAAAAGAGTTACGCTTCGATGTTCGCATTTAGCGCTCGATAATGTGAAAGGGCTTTGGTAGACTGGACTATACAGGGCGCAGATCTCTTCCAGAGTTACCGGGCCTTGGCTAGGCGTCAGGTCTGGAGTACGGTAGAACGGGGCCTTACTTATTTAGGGGTAGAGGGGTAAGGGTGCATCCCAATAGGATGAGGGCTGGCCGATTTCCCATGGGCTGGGTGGAATCATATTGTAAAGGGTAAAATGTGCCGGAGCCACTTTTAACCCCGTGCAAGGATTGTGCAGGATGTTTGGCTGAGCTGTTGTGGCCGGCGCGGGAGGTAGAACGAACTGCTTTGTATATCAATAAAATCCTGTATGACATGCCTCATTCCAGCAGTTGTCGGGCCAGTGTCCACGGCTCTGGTGATAATGGCATATCGCGTTTGGATCATACCCGATTGGCAATGGATTTGGCGTCGGTTTCGGCTTGCAGAGGGGCTTCACTCCCTTCTGTACGTGTACCAGACCCCCTGCTCATCGGAAGCGGTAACGGACTGAACTCTCTGAGTGGTAGGTCCTGTCTTCTGGCTTGTCTCTGACCCTGTTGGGCCCCTTGCTGACCTTGCTTATAGGACACTTTACCCTGTTGTTGCTGTTGGGCTTGTGGGTACTGAGCTTGGGCCTGCTGAGTCTGCCGAAAAGTTGGGGAGCCCGACTGAATATTTTGTTATAAAACTGGGGTTGGTTTTTATTTTGAAATTGCTGTGCTGCCTGCCTCTTGTATAGTAAGGCCTTTGGTTCAGCGACATGCGATGGTGATGAGGGAAAGACACATGAGGTATCACCGGACTTTACTTTTGTTCCCCTGTCTCCTGCACCACATGCGCTTGTTACTATAAGTCATCATTGTGAATCATCAACCATAACCGGGAAGAGCCTTTCCATATAGTGCTATTTTTGTATGTTAGAAATGTCCTCGTACTATGGATTTACCAATGCAATGTCTCGGGTGTAGCAGAACAGAAATTGATCGATACGTGATCTTCCTTTCCTTATTGTGTGCCTTTTCGGGTCTTCTTGGTCAAGCTGACTGACTGGCGTGCTAATGAGGCTTTGGAAGAGCGAAGACTTTCTGACTGGCGTCTCTTATGATTGATGGTTCCGATGGACAATACGACTTGGAATTCCCATCAGAAGCTAAGAACGGTAAGCCGTCAGGTCAAAGTACGTATTTGAGGATTGCCTCTCCATGACAGATGTCTTCCTCCTCATTTTCCAATAAGAAATTCAAATAGGCTTGACCCTTCTGCTTGGGTCATTAGTGACTGCTGGACCCTCTGCATAATCATTGATTATTGACTTCTCCGTAATCGAACCTGCCATCGACACCGCCTCTTCCTCTGTTGATAACCTGGCCTTGGAACTGGCCTATGTATGGTCTCTCCACTAAGCTTTGGTCTACGCGCACTAGCTTCCTCGGCGACTAAGGCCCTTCCGCTGGTCTTTCGTCCATTGCCTATGGTCTCCGGTAAGTAGTCTATAGTTCACTTTCGTCTATGGCCTGCCCCGCTCTCTCTTCAACTTAGTTATTAGTATTTCGGAGTGGTGCAGACTCTCCGGCTTGGCTATTGAATGAATCTTATGCTTGTCAGGTCCACTCCTGGGTCTTCTCTTGCCTATCGTCCACTTCGGTGACTCCAACCCCGGAAACATGATCTCTTCCACTAAACTCTTCACATGAACTTTCAGAGTCCCTATCTAATAGTCACCTCCCTCCCTTACTGACTAAGGCTAAGGTGGTGTCAACCAAAGGCGCAAGAAGTTCTCACATGAATAGACGTTTGAATATTCGCTCAGTACTTGAACCTTCGATCACTCGGATTCGTCGTTCACCTTCTCAAACCGACGAAGCCTACTCGAACTTCGTATTCCCTGCCACCATACCTGAATGAAGGAAACTAATAGCTAGAAAAACAGGCTATTCCTGATAAGGCATAACATGAACCGAGGAATCCAACCAAATAGGAATTATGAGGCATGTGGGAACAGCATTGCTTGCATTGATTCAATTGATTTGAAGCGGCGGCGGTTATACTATACATACAGACATAGTTTTCACTAGGGGTTTTTACCGAGTGGGTCACAAGCCCGTCAGAAGCAACTGAACGCAGAAAGCCACTCTTCCAGAGTCTCGTCCATCGTCTGCTTAGGCGACTATTTAATAGCCTGACGATCTGCCTGTGAGTTAGGCCTCATACTCGTATATATAGGCTAGGCTCCTTCCTCTGTTCTTTTTAATATACACTAAACCGAAAGTGAAGGTTTCAATGACTCCCCAAGCCATGACCTATTTGATCCTTCAGAACCAGCTTCAGCATTGAGTAAAGAAAAGAAGAATTCACTATTGGATCCTTCAGCCGTGTGGACATCAAAATCTTCACTTGAATGAGCAGGAGCTGGAGTTTAGGAATCGGGTGTAGGTGCTGGCCATTCCATAGACGAGAGACCCGCTGACCCAAACGTGGTTTTATAAGGGGAGTTGGTAAAAGACAACAGGTTCAAGACAAAGGTATGGCACGGGAGATGGAGCGAAAGCACAAGGCCAGTTCTCATCAACTGAGAGCTCCACTCCTTCAGAGGGAAAGCAGCATAAGGTGAGTTCCGTGAGAACCTATGAATGCTTTGAATGAAATCTATTAGGTTAGGAGACCCTTTGACCATTTTAAATCCATATATAACATACGAATAGAACGTCGAAGATAAAGCGCCTTTTTTTTAAGGATATGGGAATCAACTTCGCCTTCATCAACCAAAGGGGAATCAAGGTGAGAGCCGTGGCCGGGTACGAACGATGGGGCGTCGAGTTCCAGAAGTCTCATGTTCGGAACGTGGGAGAGCTCGGCTTGGGGCCTAAGAAATGAATATAAGCTTTGATTAACCAACACGTAGCATGCGCTGGAAGGATGGATAGCGTCAACATACTACGAGTGGCGCTTTCCTAATCGAGATTCCCGTGGGCCGGCGGGCTGATATTCATCTTAGTCCGTTTGCTTTCTACCTACTGCTCCTCCTGTTGCCTTTGATTGTGCCGGAAAGGGTGCCTCTTGCTTGTGGCGAGCGGGCAGGCTGGCTTGGTCCGGTTGCTAGCGAGCGGGCTTGCTTTCCTCGGTTACGGGGAGTATAGAAGCCCACGGAGCGGGACAGAGGTCAGAGCCTGTTCAAATATAAAGATTCCTGCCTCCTGCTCCAGCTGCTAAAAAGAGTGACAAACGGAAAGAAAGCGTTCAAAAGCGAGGAAAGAAGAGGATCTCCGTTGAGTTACCAGAGAAGAGGGTATAGTTACAAAGAGCATAGCGGACCGGAGGTCGAATAGATCGAAGACGGAAGAGAACAAAGAGCAACAGACTTCGCTTCGATACCTACTGCTTGAAGTTCAATCCCCGCAAACAAGAGTCACTCGTCGAAAGCTTGATTGACCAGGAAGACAAGCAATAGGCTTAACGTTAGTTATTATGCCATCGAGCCTCCCACAACCTGGTGGTCTTGACTGATCCACTCCCACTTTTTGGTCTTCGACCATTTCATTTAACTTCGTCATCAAACCTCAACCTATGTCGAGCTCTTTTTTGATTTGATTGACTGACTCCTCCACTACTGCTCTAAGCTCACAGCTGATCTTATTCTACAGTTTGCATTAACGATGTTCCTACGCTCTCTACTTTTCTTTGTATTGACCGGGAGTTCTTTGTCCTATCGTTAGTGCTTTGAACAATGATCCCCTACCTATCATTATACCTCGGAATCCGTCGGCCCTTAGTGATCTCTCCCCGCAGAATATCAATTTCTAGCAGCAACTTCTAGCAAGTAGTGAACCGAAGGCTCGATGTAATTTAGACGTAGTTAAGGTCTTTTTTTTAGGCTACTTCCCCAGTCCCAGTCCTGTCAGGCAGATCAGAGCTCCTATGAGCGGTTTGGTTTGTTGGGTTGGTCTATTCCCATCCCAATTGTTCGGAAAGAAATGCAGCATTAAGAAAAAGAACTAGGGCTTAGCTTGGACTACGGCTTACGGGCTTCTTTCTTTCTTCTTCTTCTAGTAAAAGGTTCTTAAGCCCCTCTAGAAGTCTGCTTTCATTCCTACAGGAAAAATCTATCCAAAGAGAAAGGCTCGACGGCAGTTGAGCTCATTCGAATGATACCTAGGCATATGGGCTGCCTATTATTCTATGGATTGGTGAGCAAACAGCCTTGAGTTGTGAACTGTGATGACCCAAAGGGCTTATAGTCAGTAGTCAGAGTATTGGAATTCGACTGTAAGTTGAAAGTGCTACCAAGCTGAGCTCCTGCCATGCTTCTATAAGACCACTACGATGTGGATTTTCCAATAAACCAAAACTACGGATTCACATCAAATGCGAATTCACAGTTTGCACAGTTTACGATGTTAACGATTCATCCCACCCCAAGTCTCAAGCAAGATAGATGTGAGCTTTCATCTTCCCGGGCCTTTGAATGAATGGCGACTCTTGTCCGTCGTAACCAATGCACGACCTCCTAAGGCAATGACAGGAAGCTCTAGCCCAGTCGAGCCTTTGATTTTACCGGTATTGATGGACCCGGATCTGCTCGTAGGTTTACAACAAATGGCTGATCTGTTGGAGTACTACTCCCAAGGCATGGTATCCGATTCTCCTTCTTTCATTTTTTTCCTTCTCCCCGTCTCCTTACTCGCAACTTTCTTTTTACCATATCCCGTTCGCGGCTCTCTGGTCTAAATGAAAGAAATGAGCGATATTCACTCGGAACCTAGAGATTCAAACAGGCACAGGTCAACCAAAACCATATTGCCGAGCTAAGGGATTTCTTGCTATTGTCCCCCCTACTGAGCCGTGAGGTCTTGCTTGGCTATGCCTCGGGAATTGGGCCTCTGGTTTTTGGTAGTACAGGGAGGAGGCCCAGTTTCTGGGGGGAAACTATGGGAACGAGACTCAGTCCTCTCGAATGAAACCTGCGATGTTTCTGATGCTACTATCGAGACTTCCTTCATTGCCCATGTTCGTTACATTGCGTGGGCGATGTTTTCACAGCCAGCAGGGCTTAACTAACGAAAAATCGATCTCAACTGGGGAAGTGTTTTCGCTCTCAAGCGCCCTAGTCGAACCAGATACGCCGATCCACGCCAGTGGCGAGCTAAGCGAGTGGAAAGCCTACCCATACCAGTATAGCTGCTTGGGCTTCCATCCCGGGATTGACTTCGTTCATCTACCGACACGACCAGCCGGGCTTCCCTTCCCGCCGAGAACTTGATTTCCAGTTTTCCTAGGCCTACATCCCTTAGTCCACGGATTAGCAAAGCGGGCCGATGAGATGAATTGGTTCCGGGGTATGCCGAGCAATAAGGGCAGCTGTGGGAAGAGTTTCAGAACTAGGCGATAGGACTCCTGTCCATAAGGCTAGGAAGGCGGGAGCACAAAAGAGGAGTGATGCAAAGTCGGAGGACTTTCTTGATAAAGTAAGGAAGACGTGGCCTAGCTTGACGACTGACTGAACTTCCAGGACTGAGCCGACTGACAGAACTGAGACTGACTCTCATGTGTTGCTGCTGTCTGCTCTTAGCCTGGAGGTGCTCCTGCTTATCAACTTACTCCAGTTCGAAAAAATGGATTTGATTTACCAGTTGAAGTAGCTCGTGCTTCTGTTACTCTAATTGAAATAGCAGAAAAAGGAGAAGTCGAAGTTCCAGTCTCGGTTGCTGTTGACGTGGACGTTGATCTAGTTATCCTAATAACCTCAAGGTTACGCTTTCTCCGTAGCTACCGCATCTACGCAAGCGTAATTGGTCTAAGCTCTTTCGGTTTAGGGTGGGATTTCTTCGATAGACTTGATCCTTAAGGGGAGTTTTCCCGTAATTTATATACGGATATATGTTCAAGTGCAATATCCGTTTTAGTTCTTTAAGGCCGAGTCAAGCCCGCTGTAGTGCCTTCATTCCTTTTATTAAAGCGAGGAATTTCCTTCATTCCCATTGCATTACTGTCTGTTTGTAAGTTTTTTTCTTTGCTTAAAGCCTTTCGGTTGGTAAGGCCTATTTTCTCCCTATATTTCGGTCTTTTATCTATCAGCCGGAACAAAAGATATCTTCGATATCTTCTTCCTTCTTAGCCGCGTCAACTAATTGGTATTGGTCTTTGTCTTTGCCTTCCCTATACAATTTAGAGACAGATTTCCGTTTTCCGTATATTATGCATTGGCTTGGTTTCAAAAAATGAAATAACTTTTTAGAATTAACAAATTGTGCATTAGTCTCTTTCAAGGTAAATAAGAAAGGGATATATTAATTCAAATTGAGCGAGATAAGCGAGATACTCTCAAAAATCAAAGTCCCCGTCTCGAGTTCAATTGTGGCGTGTTGACGGAATCAAAGGACTCTTTTCTGCACTAATTGGATTAAATCAAGTAGCAGATGTTATATAATAAACGGAAGGAAGAATGTGTACTAATAACTAATAAGGGAGATCATATATACAAATGCCCTTGAGTGATAGCTAGGTCTTGTTCGGATGCTTTCACTTAAAAGATAAGCCTTGTCGGCCTTTGCATCGGGATGATTAAGGCACTTTGAGCAGCAATTAAGGATTTCCATTTTTAGCGGAGAAAGGGGGTTGGGAAGCATAATCATACTTTATAAGACCAGGTAATTGGTCACACTAGCTCAGGCAACAGATGCATAAGATTAGGAGAAAGCATGCAAGATATAGATTGCTTAAAGACATAGGTTTAGAATGCTATCCGTGGGTGTGGTAAAGGAAGTTTTAGAGGGGAATCTAAGTTGACTAGTGTACACGGGGATGACCTTAGTCTTAGTAGGTGGAACAGGAAAAAATACACCTATCTTTGCAATTGGTTTCGAATTCCCCGGCTACAGAAAGACTTCGTTTAGAACGGGATTAATATTATTCAGTAGAATAGAGCAACTGAAAGTGGATCAAGGACTTAGAGGCGCAATATGCCATTGATTAGAATAACGACATATGAATAAGGTTACCGATGAAAGCTAGGCTTGTCCTTGTCTTAGGTAATGGTGCGGACTACCTTATACCTTATCTGTAGCCAGAAGAGATCAAAGACTTTTTGACCTTCTTTCCGATGCAAAAAAGAAAGAAAAGATTTTATGTAAGCTGATACATTTGATACATAGAGAAGTCACACCTGAGGTTTTTTCCTTTATTGTAGCACTTTACCCAAGCTATGTTAGATCCCGGTTTAGCAAGAGTTCGGAATCGGAACTAGTTATTTTCCGCAGCTACGAAGAATATATTCTCTTTTTTCGTTTTTCGAGGGGGTGCAGAATGATTATCGCAATCCTCCTAAGCTTTCACACTTTTTGTAAAGTCCAGGCCTGGGCTTTCGCTATTCTGGCTGGGCAAGCTAATCCGTAACTTTAGCTCAACAAAAAAGAAGATTCTGAGTGAAAAAAGAAGATTCTGTATGAATGGTCTCAAGTAGCATTTCAAAAATGATAGGTACTTGGTTGATACATAGTTCAGGGATAAACTAGTTTCACGGAAGAAGATGCGTCAGTCTCACCGTCTTGAAGATTGGCTTAGTGCGATAGTCTTTTTACGAGTTTAGAACTTATAAGGAAAAAGCCCATAGAACACTCTTTTAAAAAAGCGTCAGATGGAAAAGGAAACCATTATCCTCTTGAATTAGGACTTCAAGTTAGTAAAGAAGAGAATAAGGGGGTCCTTCATTCAGGAATTCCTCTTAGTTATCTTATCGAAAGTAAAATTCAAAATGGAAATGCAGAGTCCTTTTTCTAGAGTCTGGTAATAAGGGTCCATTCTAATTCTAATACTAATAGGAAGTCGGCGGACTAACCTACCTAGTAAAGATCCCACAAAGGCTCTTCTCGACTTGTTGAAATGATGGATCCACCGTAAAACAACTCGTAGTTAGATAGTCCTGACTATCATGCTCATAATTGTGGACTAGCATACTTGTAGCTCGTGTACAATTACAAAATAAGTTGGAGACTGATATACGATCTCATAAGGTCAGAAGGAATGGAGACAAGGCCATAGGGATTGAGAGAGTCAAAGATCTCATTCATTAAGATTAAGGTACTCTTCTGATTGCTATAATTTGTATTTGTTATGTTATATTCACAAGGATAGATCAATACAGACATCTGGACTTTCGCTTTACCTTTGTTGTTTCCCGCTGGTACAGAACTCCATATGAATTCTTTGCCAGATTGAAAGATAGATATAGACGCTTACCCCGTCATTCTATTTCCTTGCCTTGTTTAGAATCATTTCTCTACCCCATTAACATTGAGAGCTCTTCAAATTCAAACTGGCTTCCTTAAATCGACTCTATTAACTCAATTAATCGGCTACGGCTCCATTCATAGTCTCAAAACGGAATCGAAAAGCTATACGAGTTGAAAACGAATATCTAAAAACTAAATAGAAAAAGTGGATATCAAGTAATAAGGAAGCCAGCAGAGCAATATATTCGCTAGAACCTTGAATGTTCTTGTTCTTTCCATAAGCAAAGTCCTTAAAGAACCTATAGAATAGGTTAATTCAAAGAGGTCAAAATAGATAATAGAAGAGACATGTGAATCCTGTCTTTCTTTATTCTATTTTTTCCGGGGCCTAGAGTGCTTTCTGTAGGATGGCATATAGACAACATTAAGAGAGAATTGTTGGTTCTAGTTTTGGTACCTATATGAGAAGATTATACCCGAATGGAAGGAGCATAAGTTCCGAGGGTGTTTACACCGCTTGCGTTTTAACAAAACGTCGGGTTATAACTTAGAGGTGAACAAGATTTTATGGTAACTAAAGAATAACTCGGATATCACGCTTGAAGACAGATATAGTGACTTTGGGAAGATCGGTTGCCAGAGTATTGAATGGAATTCACGACACATATGCTATTTCACTAGTCGGGATAGAATACGAATGCCAGAAAGGACGGACACGAGTTTGACTTCTCATGGATCTGTATCCAGTTATAGAAGATAGGCAAACAGACGGTGACGGATCTTCCATTTCACGTAAGAGAGGAAGAGAAGGGGCTTAAAGCGGGCTAGGGTCATCACTGCGGTCAGTTAGGACGAATGAAAAATGGACCCCGGGTGGACATGTGAATGGACTTCCCTATGGCTTATACGAAAAAAGAAAAAGATATATAGAAAGGTTAAGATTTCAGAAAGAAAGAGAAAACGTAAATCGTTTGAGGGATTCTTAGTCTATAGCCCTTACATAGCAGTGAGGTTCACTAGCGGTAACGCTTCGTAAAGCACTCAGTCTGTCTCGCTCTGATGGCGAATGGCGAAGAGGTGTAGATGAAACATCTACTAAGAACTGGCTTCCTTTTCAAAAAGGAATGACAGCAAGCTACCCTCTAAAACCACTCTTCTTTCCTCCCTCCCTCGATTCCTTGAACTTGAATAGTGTTGAGGTTGTAGAAAGACTCGAGATTCGATCTACTTACTTGAGCCTCCAAGAACATTATGCAGTCCTTTTTTTATTTACAGTTAACTTTTCTTAGTTCTTCTTTCTGTCTTTTTTGAGTCTATCTGCTGAAATCACTTAAATGACTAAACTATGCCTTTTCTGTAAATCCTAAAAGTATGGATAGCACTAAGGAAGAAAGACCGAAGATGATCCCGACCCCTTCTTTAGAAGACTTCTATGTCATCTTCTCAAGCCTGCTAAGTTTTCATTGAATGGGTCATCTTCAAGAAGACCATTGAACGCTCTCGATCTTGTTGTAAACGATAGGAATGTCACAGACATGGAAATGAGGATCCTTTAAGTATAGAGGCATAGTCAGAACTCAAAGATCATGCATGCATTCTTAGCTAGGTTCGAACAAGACCCATGAGAACCAGGTAAGACAGAGTACATAGGTCCATTTAGGAAACTACCCTTCTCTCCCCACCGGTTGAATCTCCCCCCGAATTCAAACAAAGGAAAGATTCCTTCGGTATAGTCAGCCTTTCTAATAGGAGGCAATCCGACGTATTTACCTTTTCTATGTAGAAGAAAGAGACTCCATCTAGAAGCAATACCCATCATGAGAAGAAAGCTTATTATAGCCAAGGAGTCCTTACCTTTTAGTTAACTAAAAGTGTAAGATACTTTTCTATTGAAAAAGGGTATTAACTGGGCAATCTATCAACAATTGAGAGGCTTTCTTACATGCTTACTCGGTTATGGAGAATAAACACTTTCTCATTTCTATAGGCGAAGGTACGGACTCTCGACTCTCTCCAGCCCCTTAAGACTAACGAGGTTCCAATGAGGAGAAAAAGCCCTGTCTATGCGGGAACAGGATTCGAACCTGCAGTTTTCAGGTCATGAGCCTGATGAGAAACCTCTACCCCGCTTCTTCCCTTCCCCCTTATCTTTAGAACTCAGAAAACAACGTTCGACTTGCATGTGTTAAGCATAACGCTAGCGTTCCTTCTGTGGACCTTGCTTATGATATTGCATCCGGCTCTTCTTCTATTCCATTTATAGTTACCCGGTAATGCCACATCGTATCATTTTCATTTTAGCGGGAGCGGCAGTTGAGTTTACATTCCTTTTTTTGGTCAGAAAACAGCCTTTTCTTTCTTTTTAGGATCTTTTTAGGAATGGTTCGGCATTTTTTTTCCTCCAAAGCCCCGGACGAGCCCATATCCCAGCAGGTGGCAGAGTATGCCCAACAGCTGGATAGTGCCAATGTTCCTCTATTGAGTCCAGAGCTGTATCTGTAATCTGGAGGAAATAGCGGCTCAACTCAAATTCATTCCATATGGAATGGATACCCAAGGTCGCTCCTGGCATGAACTGGCACATCTTTCAATTCATCAATTCAAAATTGAAAAAAGAAATCCAGATATCTCTATACACTTGTCCAGGAGGGATTCGCGCAGTATAACCCAATTTTAACCCAAGCCCTAGATATTCTATTTTACAGATTTGACTCCAGTGGGAAAATGCCCACAATCCCCTCTGACTACTCCTTTCGAACTTCTTTTTCTTTCGGAAACGGAAGCCCTCGCTCTCTTCGCGGTACCGGGTTTATGTCAGTTTTCGTCAAGGACTGCTTGATTGGACTCCTTCCAAAAAAACTTCTCTTTCTATCTCCATTATCCATTTCCGTCCATGGAAGGTCCTGAAAAATTGGAAATGAATCGGCGGAATCAGTTGTAACCAATTCCTATAGGCTATTTATCTTTAAGCTCTTTTTTATTACGGGGCGGTTTGATCGCACTCACCTTTTTATGTTCGATCTCGATTCCTCGTTGGTGGACTTCTTTTTGATGTTGGCGCTTGACGAAGCCCTTGATGTAAGAGCTGTTAGAAGATAAAAAGGAGAAAGTCCCGTTGAAGGGACCAACAAGCGGAGCTGATCCGGTATTCTGAGTCAATCAGGTAGCAGCATCATTACCATTACATTGTAGCGGAGTTCCTTTCCTTGCTGTTTAGCTTCTTTCTTCTTTTTGGCAGTCGTACTAGTTTCGAGTCGAGTCTGGATCGACCTCTAGCTGACCTAGCACCTTCTCTCTCGAAATCCGTGGTGATTGAATAGATAGGAAGGAAGACCTCGACTCCCTGTCTCAGTCTCCTGGATCTGGCTTTTTTGGGGATGGCTAGAATTGGAAAGATAGCCCTTTCGGGCTTGTTACTTGCTCTCTCATGGTACTTCTTCTTTACCGAGAAAGAAATGAAAGAAATGCTGAGATCTGTCTTCCGCTTTCGATACAACCTACACCTTCTTGACATGGTATGTCTTCTTGCTGCGATACGATTCGGGCATCCTTTACTGCTCCCAAACATGCTAGGTACAGGACTGGATAGAACTACAATAGCAGTGTGTTCTCTCATTCACTGTGCATAGATTGCACTTTCTATCGAGTATTTGCTGCCCGAACTTGGTTTTCTGCTAACAGAGGTGTTTCAGAAACATAGTACAGGAAGACTAATTGAGAATGGGTTTTCAAGATCTCGATCCAGCCACTAGGTAAGGTGCATAAGAGCAGTTCCTATAAATGGAGTACCTCTCTTCCGGCAGTTCTTTTTCAAGCGTAGGTGAGGAGAGGAGCTATTAAGCCTTTCTTTCCTCACTGTTGTTGACTCGGACTTAAACTTTGCAATTACTTTAGTAGATCGTGAGTCGGTCTGTTCTCCTCCTATAGACTTATATGACCACTTTGATGGAGATTTGTAGCATCATTCACTAAAAAGTAAATACAGATTGAAATCTTCTTCAAACCTGATGCACAAATAGATTGAATAGCAGCAATGAAAATCTATCTTTTGATAGCCCCAGATTTAAATGAATTAAACAAGAGTTACTAGAATTCCAAATTTGATTGTCTTTTTTCTCCCCTACATAAAGTAGAATCCGCGAAGTGGATTTTGAGGACTTTTTTTTAACGAAAGAAGGATCAGAGTTGCTTGGTTTACTCGCCTATAGATGAAACAATTCTTTGTTGACCGAGGCCTATTGAAAGAAAGTTGAACGGCATAATGCTTCTAAGAGGAATTCCTCTAGCCAGCCATGCGTAGGCACGAACCCTTTCCCACACTTCGGGAATCGAGAAAAATCCACTGTACTGAAAAGAGAGAAAACCTTCTGCTCTCCCAACATGGGAAAAGATTCAGTGATCTCGGGTCTATCTGAAAAAAAGCCTCTACTTCTGCCGAATCGACTAGATTGACTCGATCAGGGGATGAAAGGATTGGATCAGAACCTTGGGAAGCATCCCTTTTTTTTTTGCCTCCGGAGCTATGACTACTTGAGCATTTAGATGTCCGGGGAAGGAATCATTGACCAAACGGCCAGCATCTAACTGGCTACTCAAAAAGCCTTTGTTGCACCAGGAATCTTCGGCTCTTAACAAGGATAGGTAATAGTCCTGTGAACACAAAAAAAGCCATTCTTGATAAAGCGGACATGTGAAATTTTCTTTCTAGAATAGAGATAGAGAATGATTCATTTTTTCTATACCAGAACCAGCCGATTCAATTGCAGCTACCTCTAAAAAGGTCATCTTAATATTATTATTATACGGCTTCCCAAAGAGGTTAATGCCCTAGGATTCGATTCATCCTCTCATATGGGAGAGGGATTCCCTGAAACCAGAGCACCTAAAAAGGGATAACAAGCTAAAAGGCGCATCTCTCTAAGCCAAGATCGGCTGTTCGCGATCCAAGCGGAAGGGAATAAAAGCAAAGAAGGCGTGCGCGTACACAATTGATTGGGGCTTACTCGACTGAGCCAGCATTGATGAAAAAATGACAAAAGAAAAACTTCTCCCATCGCATCATTAACCGGTGTAGGATTAAAGATCAGGTCCAGGATTCGAGTAAAATCGACCTTCCCTCTCATCTCAGGGTGAGGCAAGGAATGAAATAAAATGTTCGTTGTTCAATATCTCGGCTGCTCAAGAAGTTGGACTAGCTGCTCCTCCGACCCGGAGTGGATTCTAGGGGAAGGGCAGAGCCTCACCTTGCAGTAGGAAGGTCTTCGTTGCTGGGACGGGTGCAAACTGGCCTGAAGGGAGGAGGAATTCAATACTCCGATCTTACTGGGGATTCATCACTGGCTAGGGCTTTCGAATCAAAGCATGGGCATCCGCAACTAAGAGGGAGCTGTAGATCGTCGATTGAAGAGCCAGGTCAGTAAACTTCTATTGATTATTGATTCGACTAGAGGGACTCCTAGCAACAAACTTGTATGAAGGGGCCCCCATGGAGACGCAGGAGATGCAGGAGCCGCCAGCCGGATCGACCAATAAATGTGCGGCCAGAGGGGTGGGCTCATTCGACTAATTAGTGATCCCTGGCCCTACCTAACAAAGAGATGTCCCTGAAATAGGGGATTGGTTGATCGGAAAGCTCGGGCAGGAGTAGGACATTCCATAAAAATCTTTCTGATCCGCTAGCTGGTGGTCCTCTCAAATCCCATTTTTTCATCGACAGGTAGTGTAGGCTTCCTTTTCCATAATTGAAGAATCGGGGCAGTTATACTCTAGTTATCTTTGTAGCTGTCTAGAGAACAACCTTCTGAAGAGCGACTCTTTCTCATCGAATAGAGCTAGGAAGAATTTGACTAAGTTAGGTTATTGGGATTTTACCACTTCCTTGAGGTTTTGGATCAAGGAATCCCTATTTCATTTTCTCTTAAAAGAAGAAAGAAGGTATCGAGATTTCAAATAGATAGGAAAACTGGCCCTTGAATGCCATTCAAGGTATAATCTTTCATTGGATTGGTGGAGGAAAGAAGCATATCGTCGCCTGCAAACAAAGATTAGAAGAAGTACATCTCTTTTTTAGTACTCCAGACCATGAAATTTTAAAGTTAGATAAGCTATTTCACTTTCAGGTTGCCTTTCTGATCGAGTGCAATCCCATCTCCAACTGAGACCACTTGACAGAAGGATCTAAATAAAGGCTCACTCATATCCAGCTTATTGCTTAAAGCTGATCTGTTCACACACTAGTTTCAGGTGATTCATACCTGTCTAAAAGAGCTAGGTTGAGTTGCTTCCAACACCTTCAGCTAAAGAATTCGGATAAAGTATAAACAGAGATCCCTAAAGCAGCTCTTCCGCTACTTACTAATAGAAAGGGCCCCACCAACAGCGGCAACAGGGGCTATCGAATTTTGAAAAGCCATCACTCGACTTGCTGAAGTGACACTCGCAACTAAGGCTAAGATCAAAGTCTCGATGTCGGGAAAGCCCTTGTTTTTTTTGTCTTCCAGCTTCCTTTCCCGATCCCGATGTGGCCTTGAAGTGCGCTTTCAAATCTTTCATCAACTGGCGGGCTCTCCCGGGGAACTCGCCCTTGGGATTCAGAAATCTCTGTTTCTGCTTTTCAGGCACTACCTGTCCACAATTTCACTCATCCTATCCGCGGAATCAATCTTCGAGCCGCGGCCGAAAGAACTACCTTTCACATCCAAACTGACGCCCCTACCCTTGTCTTTCGCCTTATAATAAGCCCTTTGTTATTCCGCTGAATTGGAAATTCACTTCCCATAAGGCACTTTCACTCCCAAAACCGGAGCTGCGTGAGCAGATAATTCCATCTAACTATAAATTCTATAAATTGAATAAGATAAGAAAGGTAGGTCGGATCAACGCGTAGAGAAATGCTATCCGACTTGAACATTCACTCGTTTACTCGCTATTCCACTTTTCAATTTGTCGAGATTGAGTTGGTGTTCAGTCTACCGAGATCGAAAAGAATGCCCGTGGCATACTTGAATTACTCCAAATCTTCTTAGTTCGATTCAGTGAGTGAAGGAGCAGAGGTAGACTCGGCCATCTGGCTCACCTGCAAAACATTTCAACTTCCCACACGGGGTAAGCTAGCTAAGCCGGAAAGTAGGTTTATTATGAGCTTGCTTGCCGACAATTTGATCTGCGACACTTACTTGTACCTCCCGCTTGCCAAAAAGCAATAGTCAACTTAACTTGAACTTGCCTGACTTCTTTCGCTTCCCTCAAGGCTAGCAGAGGGGGCTAACCTTCGAGTAAGCTATATAGTTGAATAAGAGAATTGGCGTCATTATCCGGGGAAAAAGGCATTCCTCTTTACTCTCAACAGCTTCTCAAAGAGCTTCTGAGACTAGTGAAAGAATTTCATTGCCTTGCTTTATCCAGCTTGAAGTGAGGTTCCCTCCTTCGGAACTTAAAAGGATTTCTATCGGCCGATCTAAGCACCCGAAAACCTTACCGGATTCCATGGTTCATGCCACTAGCCGAGGAATCGGTTATAGCCCCAGATAGATATCCGGATAGCCCTATTGAATCATAAATGCAAAGAGTTTGCAGCATGAATTGATCGAGGTTGATTTCTCGTTCATTTGTATCCGTCCGAATAATCTTCCCCAGCCAATGGAGATAGCAAGGAGATAGAAGAAGTCCTCTTCTACGCGGGATCGAACGAGAAGCTTTGGCATGAAGTAAGCGTGGGAGGCATTCAAATGGCATTGAACTAAATCCGCTGCTATTGATCTACAACCTCAACATCTGCTGTGCAATATCCACTCCTATCTTTAACTGGATGACTAAACTTTCTTTCGAGAAGACAGTGAAGTTCAAGCATCATCCGAAGAAGACTTTGTCTCGTCCCTTACAACGGAAATCTCAGTGATTTGCCTCCTCTCGCCCTCGGCGAACCTCATGTAGTTTTCTTTTCTCACCGTGGCAACTGGCCAGTGGGGCGTCTTCTCAGAATCGATACCAAAGTGGTCTTTCCGTCAGCTCTATCTGATAAGGTAATGAACGACGTCTTCTGCGCCAGCTGCATCACTCTGAATTTTATTGCTGGAACTGAATGATATGCAAGGATTTACTACTGTGAAAAGAAAGATAGTTAGAGTATATAAAATGACTCTCCCGAATGGGAAAAGGGCCTACCTTAGCACATTCACCTGAGGAAGGAAGGGAAGCTACAACGCCCTGCTTTTTCCGAATGCTTTCCTCGTACGAGGGATGGATTCTTCGCCTTACTGGAATGCTAAAAGGGGAAAATGTCCAAAACTTCGCCCCTACCCCACCAATTGGATTTATATCCGGCTACTGAGTGAGCGTGCATTTGTCGAATTCGCCGCTGGGCTAAGAGGGGATGACGAGGTTTGCTGAAATCGAGGTTGCTTGTAATACCTAAAGTGAAATTAAAGAACTCCTTGTCGGCATCCATGAGCCCCTACCAGCTAACGGACCACACCGGCCATACCGACATAAGATAAGCTGGGCTCCCCAAACTACGAACAAAAAACGACCTTTCATCATCTATCTAATATCAGAATGGGAACTATGCCTAAAGGCTGCTCTTAGGGGGTCGACCTGTGCACATTGTTGGGGCTAGGCTAGGGGAGGCGTAAAGTCGAGGTCACATCTTTTCTTTCTTAGTGAAATAGTCGAATGGAGACTAATTGAAAAAGGTTTTCCCTTCTGCTCCACCTCCATTTTCCTAACAAGGCCGGGCCTTCCGCGCATCATACCTTCCTTTCATAGATATCAAATTCAGAAGCGTGATGATGAGGTTGCTTGCAATAGGTTAGTCAGGCTGGCTTTATCTATCAACATTTTCGGCGGGTCGTCTTGTCTTAACAAAAAAAAGACCAAAAGTACATTTTACTTTATGGTCACGCCTTACTTTATGGTCACGCCAGTAGTACAATAATAACAAACGGTAGTTCGCTTTATTGATGGGGTGGCTGAAAGGCTCGTTGACAGATCGTTATTTACCTTGGCTGTCCAGTATCCCCTGTGGAAAAGGGGATAACGTGGGAGACGGGAGACAAGATTTAGTTGAAGTGGATTAAGACTTCGTCTTCTTTCCTACCTTCCAGTTTGAGTTCTCTGGCTTTGCGGCTCTGGTGAAGTGAACTCATGAAAAGGGGTGGCACATGTCACCAGGTGCTTTATGGCCAGAGCGCGTGAGGTATGCCTTTGTAATGATCAAAGTGTTTTATGAGATCCAGCTCTTTGATTCAGGACCTGGGCGATACCCCAAAAACGGAGTTGCCCTATCTCTTTGGGCCTGGGGATTTTAGGGGGGAGGCGATAGGAGGATATTCGCAATTTTGTAATTATGTAAAAGAGCGCATGTTGCGACCATCTATCTCATGATTGGTTGGCTCCTTCGAAGAATTTCGAAAGTTCAATTAGGAAGGCCCTTTGCGTCAAGTAAAAGGCGCAAAGACAGATTATTTTCTTTCTTTGATTTGGCATCAGCGACGGATAGGTGAGGTGGCCCCTGTACTTCTTGTACTCACTCGCTGCCCATTCCCATTGGTTTGGGGAAGCTTCATAGTCCTCATGGGTTAACTGTAATAACGCGGAAAACGTCTTTGACATGCCCCAGTTCCGGCTTGCGGATTGAGCTACGTTTATTTTATAAAGGTTGAGAGGAAGCAAAGGGCGGGTGTCCACTTGCTTTGGAGGAAGTCTTCAAACCCAAGAGCATGGGGGGACTTGGGCTGAGACATATTATTTCTCTGGACGAGGCACATGAAGGGAGATGGTGGCGGAGGTTGATCAATGCGAGATGGAACTGAGAGGATGAATCCCCTAAATCCATTTACGCGGGTGTGCACTTCACTCAAAAAAGAAGTGAATCCAGAATTCGCTAGGCTAGCCTTCTTAGTGAAGATTTTTCCCCGGGGGAGCAGTCCAATCGTTATTCCTTCCTTCAACAAAAATGGATACAAAGCACCAAAGAACGAAAGTCACCACTCCGACTCCAACTAGTAAAGCTAGCGCCTCGAACTAATCACATGCTAACTCCGGACTGATTCAAGGACCAAGACCTACTTTACGACAACAGATGCGGATGAACTAGCTTAGCTGCTCGGAGAAAGGCTTTCCTGGAATAAAGTGGAAGACTACTTATAAGTAAAGATATGCTCGTATTCCCCACCTGGAATAGGACTTTGCAGAGGATGAACTAAAAAATCTCCAGGTCTGGGAAAAGCGCTAACCTAACTTGAATATTACTGCTAGCAATCAATGAAGTTGGGTGATTCTATGGTCTTTTTTTTACGGTTACAGTGACAAGTGGAGAACAGATCAATCAGCTTGACGCGGCTAAAAGAAAGATCTTCTTGTGCTGGCACCTTGGATGAAATCCGTGTTCTTTCTTTGTTTGGGACGGAGGAAACAAATAAGAACTGCGCCTCACCCATAAATAAATACCGAAAATACGTGTGTTAGTTTGGCTCTGAGAGGTCTGAACTTCAATATGAGGGCAAGAATTTACCGATCTGTTCCACCTGGCCACTAGAACAGCTAGTTATGAGCGGTTGCTGAAGGAAGAGAGAAGGACTTCATCCAAGGGCACTTACTACAAGGATCCAAGTAACGAAATAGCTGGGGTCGAGTATGATTCGACCTCTGAATCTGAAGACGAAGAGGTGTGGCTGAACTTGTGCAAGGGAAGCCTTATGAGTGCCCAGCGTTAACCAAACCCAAGGGGAAGAGTTCCCGTTTGTCCGTCCCGGGATGCTCACTACGACCAGCTGATACTCTTTTCAGTAGGAGCGGACTGAGTCGGTACTCGTCTACGAGAGGCGCACTCGTATGCCTTTCGAGGCTTCCATATGTAAATATTCTCGGCAGAACAAAACCTCTTTCTGTTGCGGAACACAAACCGGATTTAGATCCGCTATCAAATGGAGATCTATTAGACTACAAACAAAGAAATTGGTAGCAACAGAACTGTCTCTAAACCACTAAAGCACCGGAAATAAGAAGTAATAATCAGTCTACCTACGGTACATTGTAGAGAGACGTTCGACTCCACGTGTCCGCGAAACAGTTCCGAAGTAGCTTCACGAGTGAATGAAGGCGCTGTAAGCGGTAGTGAATACTCGTTCCATGGAGACAAAGACCTCCGGCGTAAACGTTCCGTCATTAGTGACTTTTCTCGCTGTGAACCCTTTCGATTATTAGTAGCGGGTGGTGAAGTAGCCCTCTTTCTTTACTTTAAAGTGGATACATGCCCTTTTACTTGAAAGGATATTCTTTTAGGAAAGCGCTAACGCCCTTTAAAGAATAGAAGGTAAGGCAGTCAACCCCTAAATAAGTAAATGAACATTCCTTGGTGGGAATGAAAAGCCAGTACCCCTATCACAACAAGGCAGATAGCGGAAAGGTGAGCAGCTATAGCATCATTGTTCATCTTCCCCTGCTCCGCTCAACGAAAGAGAGTCAACCGATGCCTTGATGTTAATTAACTTAGCTAGCACCCCTCAAACATCTGCAGATCGGAGTCGTTCACTTCTCTGTCGAAAGAGCGTATTCTTTTATTGCATTTATTGCAGCTAATTACGAATCTAAATCAGTGAAGTCTGTACCCCAATCCCAATGGCTAAGCTAATTCGGCTCTTAAGCCTGGAGCCTGGAACCCCTAAAATCAGTTAAACCTCACTCTGGCCTTGCTTTCGGGCGATTTAGTGTACATTGTTCTCACCTACAAAAGCCTGAATGCAAGAGGTAAGCCTTGCAAAGTATGAAAGGTCTACGTCTCGTCCTTACCAGACGCTTCGTAGGCAAGAGGAAAGCTATCACCGTCACTATGTGTGATCTTGCCAATTATCATATAGTTGATCTCTCTTAGTTCTACTCGAAGCAGAGAAGCTTCAGCTCACTCGACCAACAAAGGATGGCAGTACTTGAACCTCACATTCGCGAAAAACCTGGGAACATCACCCCAACGCAAAGGGGAAAACCCAATCGGTCTGCATCTGCATGACGCATTGCCTTCACCTTGAAATGGATTGGCTGCAGTAGCGGTTCCCTCTTAAGTGTTGAAAGAAGTTCGATCCATAGTCTTTTGCCTCGTATCCTGCAAGTGTTTGGAGGCAGAAAACGAAAGGCTAAGGGAGGGTATGGGACTAAAGGTAAGGGTATTTCCCGGCATGGTCGAAGAGCTGGCTTTCAAGGGGGTCTGGTACTACTGAGAAGACAACTGGACTGGCCTTGCCTATTGTGTATGTATAGTGGACACGAGCAAAGTTGTGAGCAGCATATTCAACGCCTGTTCAGGCCGATTGTCAAGGTTGATCGAAGGATTTCCATAAAGCTTAAAAGACAGCTAGCTTAGGCGCTTCACAATCCGATTACGATATGAAGTGGACTGACCAATACCAGTCTATATCGTGCTGTCGCTATCAACGGCTGAAGGATGAGTATAAAGACTGAGAAAAAAAACGGGGACTGATATAAAAATCAATTATTTAGACACAACAAACAGGAGAGGAGAGCTTGTTGACATATCTTTTTTTTTACCAGCTGCTCAGGAAGCCAACAACCAAAAGTCGTTTTTAGAGCAAAGAGTCTCCCTTTCAATTCTAAAAGGAGGAAAACTTATTATCGGGTTGGGAGGGGGGAAGGAAGTAGCCTTTCGACTGAGAAGTGTCGGCCTTGAATGACGGGATGTAGGCAAGCTTTAGCTTGGTTCTTTTCTCGATTGATAGAAAGACGGATTATAAAGAGTGTTTTGAACCTTGCTCGCACAATGCCTGTGTGGTAGCGACCGATAAGCACCTGCACTATTAAGTGGGGTGCATCTACTGGGAAAGCGTCCAACTCAACATGTCCGATGCGAGATAATACTGGTCCGCTACGTTAGGTGTCTTACTTGCCGTACGAATTAATCCCCACCTGATCTATTGCTCATAATGAAAGAAAAGGGCGTAGCGGGGTAGCTATTCCGTTTCGTGCGTAGTAAAGAGAAAGGATAACTCTTCCGTTGGTTACTACCTGTTGGCATTCCGCCTTCGCTTCCGGAGTCCGAACGTAGTCGATTTGTTTGGCGTAGGTGACATTGATCTACAATCTTTTTTTTATCTGAAAATAAGGAAGAAAGAGCTCCTACCCGCAATCAGGAATGTACACCTGGAACTCCGTCACCTCGGGATCAAGAAGATCTCCGTCTCCACCACCTTCTCTTTCGTCAACATCATCACGACGCCGTCCTCCGCCACGTTCCAAGAACCGCTCGGCGAGCTCATAATCAAGCCCTTGCTTCAGTTCTTGGACGACATCAACTCGTCTTTCTTGGTGAATCTTTATCCGTACAACATGTACAGGATAAACTCCGAGATGTAGTTAGGGTTTGCTCTCTTTCTTCAGCACCCTTTCCATTTCAGGGACGATTTGGTGACCGGAATCGGGTACAGGATTCTCTTTGACATGATTAAAGATGCGGTGATCACGTCCCTGGCGGTGGCCGGCCACGATCTCCGGTGGTGGTGTCATGATTAAAGCAGTACTGAGCTACTTCAAATGGATCGGAGGCGGTAACTTCACAGAAAGCTACTCTTCTTACCTATAAGAAAAAGAGACCTTTTCTATTCTACTTGAAGTAAGTAAAGCAGTAAAGGTGCGAAGCGGTGCTGAAGAACTAATGGGAGGACTTTTCCCTCACTCATACCTTCTCGCTCCGTCGGTCCTTCACCACCCGATGACCCCCCCCGGTTCAATAGGCCTGGTTTTCAAAAAGACAACGCGAAGATATGGCAAAATATAGAGTTAGATCCGATCTATTCCTTTCTACCGTCTTCGTTTAAGTCTGCTGCTGGACTCTACTCCAGTAATGCTCGAAATCGCTCATGTGAAGTTCATTGACGCAAGATCTCTCCTCTTATTCCCCCTTGAAATGAGTGCATAAATCGCTGATGTGTGGTGAAAACGCTTGTTTAGTAAAGACTCCGAGACGAGCTCACTGAGACCGATGACGCCTTTACTGGAGCCGTGATGGAAAGCAAGTCTTCCAGGGGCAAGCCTAATTTCAATTAATTGATGATCGATTGTTGCACGGATATCAGGCCTAGTCAAGACCGCCTCAAAAAGACGAGTGATCATTATTATATTTCGTCGCCTTCGTCACCGCTCAGAGGCTACGAAGTAGTTCTCGATTCGTACCAAATTCAATTCAGCGGGTGTGAGGCGATAGTTTTCCACCCATGGCATTGGCCTACTTACTTCGGAAATCTAGATGCGCGTCATCGTCTGCTGTCAACGCGTTATGGGAAATCTCCTATGATCTTCCCAGTAGTTCTGTTACCGCTCCGTGAGGGGAAGGGCAGGCTGACGAGTGACTATTCATCATCCGAGACAAAGATCTTTGAAATAATCTCCTTTCAAAAAGGGGCCAACTCAAGAGCTCTATTCCATAACCAGGTGCTGTGGCGAGTGTGATTTCCGATGCTTGATTGAGTTCGATTGCTTGCCCGGAAAGAAGAATTGCCATCGACTAAAGTGTCAGTGGTCGTAAAATAAGAGGAAGACGAGTTCTATGACTCATTCGCTTGGTCGCCCATAACAAAGGTCACAGATACAAAAGGAGTAGGAGCGCGCTTTTCATAGTAAAAGAATAACTGTTCCTCTTGCTTTCCTGCTTAGAAGTTCTCTTAACTTCTTCAGTTCTTCCCTGAAACGAAGGACTTGAGGCTGTGTGTTTGTACTTTTTTCAAAGTACTGTTTTATCTCCTCAGATAGAGGCAAGTCTAATCTTTTATTCTTACCAAGTGTAAAAATCTAGTTCAATACCGGAATCGCTACTTCGGTTAAGCTGATAAGGGCTGGGGAGCTCTGACTTTCTATTGAAAAGGAGTCAGCTGGCTGCGCGAGTCACCTTCTTCTAAGCTCCGCTGGACGACACGGCAAACAAGTTTCAATATAGGCCGGCCGTAGAAGTGATGGTTCCCCAGAACAAGATCGTGGCAACGTAGACCTAAGTGGTCCTATTGGTTCCCCAGGATCCAAGTAGTTTCGTAGCCATATTCACTGGGAAAAGTGCTGCGAAGCGCAAAAGCGTATCGAGAGAGGATATGACGAGTGTAGTGGTCTATGCTGGAACCATCTTCTTCCTTTACTGCAAGCGTCTGACTGAGCCCAAAGCGGAGAGGTAAAGGACATCTGCTAAGCAAGCAGAAAGAGTTCACGTATCGATAGCGTCACCTTAAGAAAAGCATCCTCAACATGCCGAAAGACCTTTACTGTTTTTTGATAGAGGAAGGCTTACCTCAGACCCGAACCCCCTATGAGAAGGGAAAGATTCAAAGGGTAAGTCAAAGAGAGCTGGGGAAGGATCATTCCATAGGCTTGTTCTCTCAGGCTCAGTGGTGGGTAGAGTGTTCCGACAATGACTTCTTTGTTTGCTCTTTCAGATTTACATTACATCAAGCTTTCGAAAAAGCGATCATCAAGCCCATCGAAGCGCGAAACTGACGTTCTCCATAAGGTCGTTAACGCGAAGACCCTTTAACGACGCGTTCTGTCGTCAGCAAGCGGTGGCCGACAAGGCCCTTTTCCCGTCATATCTTGGGAGGCGAAGAGGACAGGTTTGTTTGAAACTCGTTCGGTAAGATTCTCCCGAAGGTAAGCATTTACCCAAGGCACGGATATGATGACTTTCTCAATTATACGTATTTTGTTTTAGGGAGTTGAACGTCTTATTCTTTTGAGTGGCATATGCGAATATGAGCCAGGAGCTAGGATTGCGGAAAGTGAAATTCGATAATGCAAGTGCAAGTCGACGTTCCTGATATTCCTTTTCAAGTGGAGTGAAAGCCGGCCCTAAGCAGGATCCAAAGACGTTCAAGTCCAGTTCCAATCTGGATATAAAAGTGCAGTTCAATCGTCGAAAGTTATATCTCTTTTAGTCCTCTTTTCTCTTTTGAGTCAGGTTCTTAAGACAGGAAATTGGGTTTTCTGAATATTTCTCTTCCGGCTTACTTACTTAATAGTAAGTTAGTTCGAAATCGAAACTGGACCTGAGAGAGACGTCACTTTTTTATTTTCATTTTTAAGAGTAAATGCGCCTTCAGTTGAAGAGAGCTGTTCACAAGCAGTGGTTAAGAACTCTTTCTTGTTCCGGTTCAGAAGAGAAAATTCTTTCAGTTGCACTAGTGGATTGAATAACCTTTTTTTTAGTGCCAACAAAGTTCATGTCTTTTTGGTTAATAAAAACACGAGTTTCGATATTTTTGAAGACGGATACTATAAGTAGGACAAAGCAAAGGCCAACAAAGAGAAATGAAAGGCTGACGCATTTTTCCACCACTTATCCCTTTCATCCCTTTCTTGGCATTTGTATTTGAGAGAGAGAGCTATGCTTAGGTCAGTTCCTTCAGTAAACTTAAAAAGTAAGTCAGAAGTGAACCCCACTACGTAAGTAGTCCCGTATGAAATTCATAAAACATTCATATCTTGCACTTGAGGGGGTCAATGTGTTGGAAGCTACTGCGTCAGTACTCTCCCTCCTCTATAAAGGATAGGCAATTGAGAGAGAATAGGCGGGAAACCGGTTTTGAAAGAATATCCTTTCCTGTGCTTGTCTTGTATTGAAGTATACCGAAGATATGAATAAAAGTAGGTAAGAGATTCGGAGGGATTGTTGTTTTTTATTAGTGAGGGCAAGCAGCTTTCATTTTCTTAAATAGTTTCAATTAATTGAATTAAAAAAAGTAGGCAGTTCGTATCTTTCTATGACCCCCAGAATAATAAGTAGGAGGATAGGCGGAGCAAGAGCTGAAGAAGTCTACCCGAGCGTGCTTTTTCATTCATCCATTTAGGCCCGACTAGGAGCACGTGGATCCAGGGAACCTGGCTCGGGAACAGCTTTTTACCAGTAAAGGCTAATCACAGTAAGAAAGTCCAATCTCTGAAATAGGGCTTAGTCTTTCCATAGACGTAGAAGGCGTAGGTTATGATTTGATGCAATAGAGTCAGAACACCTTTATATATATCTAAAAGACAAGTGCTCAATGAAAGGATCCAGATTCCACACTATGCTTTGGGCTGGGGAGAGAGCTGCTCGGCGAAGCTGGGCGTTCAGTCTGATTATGTAAGAACCAAAGACGAAAGAGAATAGAAAGGGCCTTTAAAAAAGAGCGAGGGAGTGAAGGAAACCCTTAGTCTGTATGTTGCTCGTAAGCCGCCAAGTACCAGTCTCACAACAGTACTGGCGCAAAAGGATCGGTCCTTCACTTGCTGATCGTTCGCGGGTCGAACTCGCTCTGAAGCCCCGCCTTTCGCTCGCTCGCAGGAGTCGGACTCAATCACTCTGTTTGGAGGATCATTCGTTCTTCACTCTGAAGCTATTATCCGCAGAGAGCGCAGCAACCAAAGTGCATATTATCATATAGAAACAAGCGAAGCGTAGCGATTCGTACTACCGGAAAAGTGTCGCTAACTTAAGGCAATAGAGTCCGTCATAGGCGCAAGCAAGCGTAGCAAATCACATAGATAAGCCACTTACGCCTAAGAAATAGGCTACAGGGCTAAGAAGGGCGAAGAGGATGGATGTCTGAGCGGTTGAAAGAGTCGGTCTTGAAAACCGAAGTATTGATAGGAATACCGGGGGTTCGAATCCCTCTCCATCCGCGAGGTCATAAGTTCTCTCTTGCCTTATCTATAGATAAGAACGAATTTGATCGACTCGACTGATATGATAGATGGAATGGGTAGCTTGTGTTATGATTTAGTTATTTCTTTGTCTTCCTTTCGTTATCTTCTGTTCTCTTTGTATAGGTTGGAGAAGGGCCGGGTGGATTATTACCTTTGGGAGCTAAGTCGAAGATCTCGGTGGTGAAGTGAGTGGTTGATAAACTTCGATTGCAGTTTTCTTTAGTTGGGTAGAAGGTGACGCCCCTAATGAATCGACTATGAAGGTGGCTGTTAACTACATCAGCGCTCAAATGCCTTCATCCTTATTGCCCTGGCTTCGATGATCAACCCCTGGCACATGACGGTTTTGATCTTCGGCTCCCCATTCATCTTCTTTATCCCACGGATAGGTGCCTTTCGGGTTCTCCAAAGTGACGGGACGGAAGTCGCTTCGTATCGCATAGCAAAAGGGCCGGTGTAGAACGTCTACCAGCAGCTATTCCTTGTTGAAAGCGGAGCAGCATTCATTCCCACCCGTGGCTTGCTACCAATTCAATGAAAGCTCGCTCCGTGGGACTAGGATGGAAGGGCAGTGGCTTGACCCGAGGAGATGAAGGTGACTGAACTGTGAATACAACCTATTCTTTGTGACTGGCGGGCTTGACTTCCATAGTGACAAAGGCTTGCTCCTTCCTAACCTAACTTCAGTGAAAAAGAAAGGAAACAAGGCGAAGAAAGGCGATGAATCTCATGTGCCTGTGCCGATTCATCCCTATTACCAGTACCAGCTGACTCGCTTTCTTTCTGTCTTATCTTCTAATACAGAAATAGGAGATAGAGAATTACAGAGACAGAGGTTGAGGTTATAAGTGTTGGTTCGGTAAGGGGTGATTATGCCTTTGCTTGTGTGCCCACGGGCTTTCCTAGTGCAACCATCCTTTCTATTGAAAACTTCAGTATAGAAGTAGCTGACAGGCAGGGTAGCTGACTTGCGATTCCTACTCCCGTATGTTCTTATTTCTTTCTATTATTTATTTATTTCAATTATGAGAAGGGCTTGCGTAACCCCTGGCTCAAAACCACCCGTTAGAGCAGCGAAAAGTTACTGCTTGAAGTCGAAGGCGGGAAAGGGGTAATGGATAGAGGATTGGACGGGCTTGCTTTAACCGAAGGGGAGAGTGACGCTTAAGTCGAACAAGCAGTTCACCACTAGAACGAAGGGCTTACACGAGACCTAGTCCCCTCTCGCCAGTCGGTACTAAACTTCCTCGTCTTCCTTATTCGCCTTTCTCATCAGATCCTACTAGTCCAGTCCGTTCCTCATCGTATCAGATCGACGACTAGACAAAGAAAGTACAGCGTCATGCTGGTTCGCTGGCTGGCCTTTTGCTATAGCTTCTATATCACAGTAGGCTCAACCAACGTAGCGCTGCGCTTGATTGGATATTGCTTGCTAGTTTTTTTTGGATGAAATTTTTAGTGGCACTCAAGGTCTTGCCAATTGAGAAAACTCATTTTCTTCATAAAGCAGAAGCGCCTTTGCTTTCATTATCAACACTGTCTATTCTTACCGTGCAAACCTCCTGCTGCAAGCATAAACAATAGGCAAGGAGCTGCTAATCTTCTCCAAGGTTAGACTGGTTCTGACTTCATAAAAAAGGATTGGGGCATTTCCTTTCCGGACACCATACAAGGAGCGAAGCCACTCGACTAATAAGGAGAGGAGCGAAAAGCCACTCTTCTAATAAGGAGAAGAGGAGCGAAGCAGCTCGAGTGACAACTATCGGAGCGAGCCTTCGATCGATCTCTGAGCACAACCCTAAAAAGCTCCCGTTTTCAAGCCTTGTCTCCCTTGTTCTTCTATATGAAAATAAAAAACCCTAACCTTCCTGATCTCATCAAAAATGGGTGGTCTCAAGCCGGTCAAGCTCGTCATTGTGAAGAAAAAGACAAAAATGTCTAAGCTCCTTTCTTGGAACTCATATAATCTGTCTTTAGTTTGGGATCTTAAATCGAGATTATCTCACCTCAAAGACATCCTTTTTGGATTGGAAGCTATGGAGGCCAAAAATTCCCTGTGTCAACACTCGCCTCACCGTCGTCAATTCAACGATAAAAATGCTGACGCTGGTATAGAAAAAACAGCGCACGATCAAAAGCACAACCAACAAAAGACTTTCTTTTACAGGGACTAAAAGAGTGCTTTAATATTTTAGAACGTCAGTCTCAGATCGAGAATGAAATAAAAAGTAAAAAAACTCTTTTTTAATTGTTCTCAGTTAAGAGGGAAGTTTTCATGTTTATTGTTTTCTTTCTAAGTAGCCATACTTCACTCGACCCAAGCAATGCCCAAAGACTCCCATGCCTTTCTGGATCATTGGTTAACAACCAACCGGCAATTTCCGACAAGTCTTTCTTCTTCACATCGAGCAAGAAGCGGAACGCAAGGGATGAAATGAAAAGTGTTTATTACGATTACGCCCAACAGCCCACTTGAGCAATTTGCCATTCTCCCATTGATTCCTATGAAAATAGGAAACTTGTATTTCTCATTCACAAATCCATCTTTGTTTATGCTGCTCACTCTCAGTTTGGTCCTACTTCTGCTTCATTTTGTTACTAAAAACGGAGGAGGAAACTCAGTACCAAATGTTTGGCAATCCTTGGTAGAGCTTATTTATGATTTCGTGCTGAACCTGGTAAACGAACAAATAGGTGGTCTTTCCGGAAATGTTAAACAAAAGTTTTTCCCTTGCATCTTGGTCACTTTTACTTTTTTGTTATTTCGTAATCTCCAGGGTATGATACCCTATAGCTTTACAGTTACTTCTCATTTTCTCATTACTTTGGGGCTTTCATTTTCCATTTTTATTGGCATTACTATAGTGGGATTTCAAAGAAATGGGCTTCATTTTTTAAGCTTCTTATTACCTGCAGGAGTCCCACTGCCGTTAGCACCTTTTTTAGTACTCCTTGAGCTAATCCCTCATTGTTTTCGCGCATTAAGCTCAGGAATACGTTTATTTGCTAATATGATGGCCGGTCATAGTTCAGTAAAGATTTTAAGTGGGTTCGCTTGGACTATGCTATGTATGAATGATCTTTTATATTTCATAGGAGATCTTGGTCCTTTATTTATAGTTCTTGCATTAACCGGTCTTGAATTAGGTGTAGCTATATTACAAGCTCATGTTTTTACGATCTTAATCTGTATTTACTTGAATGATGCTACAAATCTCCATCAAAATGGTTATTTATTTATAATTGAACAAAAGCGAGGTATTTATAATACCAAGTTTACGAGGTGAAGGCCCCGGATCAAAAAAAAAAAAGATTCCGAACACGTCTGGTCAAAGTCTATGAAGTCTTTACTTAGAGTCATTTTCCTTGGCTAACAATAGAGTTTTGCCTATATTCGCGGGTTCTTCAATTTGCTTTCTGGATCATAGAGGAAATAAGTAAGGTGGTATACTATATTTATCTGCTTATTGGAACTTCTTCGTTTGACCTATGCATTCTCTTATCATTTCCAGTTGGACGCTCCAAACATTTCAAAATAGGAAGAAACGAACTCTTATCATTTCTTTTTTAGGGCTGTCGCCTTTGACTTCTTGTTGGGCTTAGGAGTAGATGAAGTCTTCTTTCTTCTTGGTCCGCTTTGGCTCCTGATCTTGAGCTCGCTGTTCTTGGCCTTAGGCTTGGCTTCTTCTTGGGGTCTTTGCCTTTTCGATATTGACGGCTCTTGCCCTTGGCCTGGTCTCGACTCACCCTGGCTAAGTACTTTCAATGACGCGGGCTAGCTGCCTGTGCCGCCCCTAAGTCTTGGACATTTATTTTAAGTAGGGTGGAGCCTTTTCATGAAATCGAAGAGCCGGTATTCTTCCGTCATATCTTTAATGTCCAGGGAGAACTACGAAAGACGGCCTTCACATAAAAGCGTATGGGGCTTTGCCTGAAAGAAAAGTCAAGTGTAATGGATATTGAGCATCTGGAGCTTAGAAACCAGGTCTTCGACCCTGGCCTTGGGGATCCATCAAATACTGGCTTGGGTCGATCAATTGACTCGATCTACTTCTCTTCCCCTGCCCCCGAAATCGAAGGTTCTCATTTTATCGCAGCCGACGCTCTACAACTCTATCCCCGGCCGGTCTACGGAGGTTCGATAGGAAGAGAGGTTTTTGCTTCCGACAGCTTGCTCTAAAAGGTCAGGTTGGTTGGGTAAAGTCTGACCTGACCTGTCTTTCCTTTTAGCTCTTCTTCAGAAGGACGAGCGGCGTCGAGCAGCCTCTGATGCCTATACCTGAGCCTGATAGATCTGCCTTAGTCTCTTACTCCGGTGGTAGAGACCGTGGTGCTCCTGGTGACTCAAGGGAACGCGGCGTCTGCAAGAAAGGCCTACTTATCCACGGGTTCATTTGTTAAGACGGGCAATTGGATGCATATTGCCTAAAGACTTTTTAGCTCTTCTTCCTGTCAGGCAGAGCTTTGCCAAGGTTCAATCGTCGGAGTCAGAGGCTGAAAGCAGATGAAAAAAGTAGATCTGCGCCGCCTTTCCTTAACTTCATGGCTCGAAACAAGCTACGTTATATTAGTTGCAGCTATAGGAGGGCTGCAAAGGCAAAGTCAGTGGCTGAAAAGGTAAACCAAGCGCCAGAGTGAGGAAGAGCTAGTCAGATAACACGAAAGGCAGAAAAAAAGCTCTGTTCAAACGGGAAGTAATGATCGAATGCCGAGTAGAGTTGAGTGATCATTGCTTGGAGACCCGATGGATGTTTTCATAGGATCGAACTCATTCCCACATTCGTTAGCCGCAAAGTGCGAAAAGAAACGGCAGCGATTTCCCCGTGGTAGCCCCGTACATCAATGTTTCCTCAGACGACAGGACTAGTGTCGCACAACGCTAATACCCTACAGAATGCATAGCCCAATAGACCGATGCAAAGGTCATAAGCCCAACCATTACAGGCAAAGCAAGGGTTGTTGGCATATAACAAATAACAAAGGACCAGTGAAAACCAGAAGCTTATCAGTAAGCTATATCTATTACCCTTCTTTAAGCAGACCATTCGACTGGAAGGACAATCTCGCTCAAAAGAATGCGAGTATCCAGAACCTGAAAAGGCCACACTGGTAGTTGTAGAGCTCAGGATGTCAGCTGGGACTTTCCCCTCCCTGCTGAATGAATGAAGCTTGAGAAAACCAATGCATCAGGGTTAGGCTGACGATGTCTGTCTGGCGTACCCAATCTTTGTTTTTGTATAGGGCGGGTGCTTTTCAAATGCATTAAGTTATCCTCTCATATCTGTTAATATATAATAGGAGAAGGTATTCAACAAAGATCCAACGCCTAAGAGCCATGAGTCCTACTCACAACCAGCTTCAAAGTCATTATAGCCCTTGCTAGTATAACACCAGATATGTAAAGCGCTACTTTACTACTATCTTGATGTTCAGGTGCCGCAATGGCTGCTTCATTAGATGATTCTTCCTCCGACAGCTCTGATGCTGCTGATGTTTCTACTTGTCTGGCCGTATTCCCATCAATCACTCCTTCCCTTCGCTAGACGAAGCAACTTCTTGTGGATCCACTGCTTGAAATATAATATTCATTCATACTAATTTCCAGTGGTAATGCTGCCCACGCGTAATAACCAATTCATAATTAAGTAAGGAGTTGTTTAAAAATATGATGTAAATGGAATAAATCTGATTTTCTTATTTTAGCTAGCATCACTTTTCTAAAGTTATAAATTAATATCTCTAAGAGGATGAATTCGATAGATTAGTATTAAGCTGTGTTTTATGGATTACACGAGGGCTGGAAGCAGGAGGCTTCATAGGAGGATTCAAAAGCCTCTCATTTCTGAGAGATCTCTTAGCCATTATATCATAAAGAAGGACTCTGTTAGATATATCCAATGGATCACGATGAGGCAGCCTTCTTAAGACAATAAAATCATAAGCAGGACTGGATTTAGGAGACAAGAGGGGAGCCATCATAGGCTTACTCTCAGGCACTCAGAGTCTGCTACTCCTTATGTTGAGTGATGGGAAAGACCTATTATTATTTTTTATTAATAGGCAGTCTAGTTATTGAACTAGATGGAATACCAGGTTTTTACCTATAAGATTTACTTTTTACTAGTCTTATTACTATATATCCTATATATCATAGTTTATATAGAAAGCATGATAGATAATCTAAATTATTATTATTAGAATTGGCTTTTGCACTAAGTTACTTAGTTACTTATAATAATAAGCCCACCATTACTTCACTTTTATAGGCATGTTCGGGGAAGAGCCTCTTGGAAGAGATAAGTTCACAACGTGGATAGATCTATATACATTCCATTCTGGGATACGGACTCGGCAAGGGCTATACTTAAAAGAATAGCAGCCATTTACATGGCAAAAGCGTTGACACGATTTGTTCGTGTAGAACTATCAGATTCAGATATACCAACGGGGATCAAAGGTTTCCTGATCAACATCTAACATATGCTTACAAAGTACTATGAAGAGGTTACCCAAAACTTCTTGGGCTCTTTACATTCGGATGGGTAGGGTACTACTTTTCAATAAAGGTATCCTTAGCTACCTTAAAAAGGTAAGCAAAAGCAAAATCATTAGATGATAGGGCTTCCGGCTTGAAGAGCAAAGGCTCGGGGGCAACCATCCACCATAGACCAAAACCAAGTAGAGTACAAATAAGAAGAAGAAATTCCAGTGCGAACATTGCAAGGCTTCCCTAAATCCAAAGGATTTGAATGACGATCTTTCTCTTTCAATACAATATCAGATCAGATAGACCAGGCCGCGATCGAAGAGTACGTGAACCGGAATGAGGAGAAAGACTAGTCGGAATCCAGGGGCAAAATGTATATAGATAGCACCACTTTTCACTTTTATGTGACGCCCGGCGGGCTCCGTTTTCATTCGCTTCACCACTCTATCTCACTTTAGCCACCCAAGATTACTGGCTACTCTCTACAGGTTCATTCCTGTTGGCATCTACGAATGTCGGGTTAACAAAATTCTCTGGTTAAACTACTTTAAGAATCCGAGTGTGAATGGCACCCGAAAGATCGGTGATGTACTGAGGAGTCGTTCCATCGAGGATCGCAATTTCTGAGTTATTGGGCTTAACGTTCTCTGAGTTCGAGATTTCCAGTATCACGTCATATCGAGGCCTAATCCCCACCATCTTATTATATAATAAGGTAATAAGGTAAATGACCGGACTTTTAGGCGACAATGATTATATCTACTCATAGATATCTTTATTGTTTTCGGAATGAAAAGAATTTTCTTAATAGGAGGTCGAGAAAGAAAAAAGAAAGTGACTAAATTGCCATGTCCCTTTGCTCAACGACTGTGCGTAGGTTTATATAAACATATATCTTTTCTTCGTCTCCGCGGGATTCGAATTCTCATTCCCATGAATGAATTTAACGTATCCGGGCTTGTTTTCTCTGTCGGACCATTCTGATAAAAAAAGAACGGACACCGTCCGGCTACACCACGTCTATTTGACGATTTTCCATAGATGCTTCAAAGCATGTGGTAAACACTGGGACGCTTTCCCGATCTACGTTTTTCTTCTAAAAAGAGATGGAAAACCCACGAGGGCAACCCCATTTTTGGCCGAGGCTGACGTATTGAAAGTAAGCCGATAAGCTCGTTTACATAGACAAAGATAACCGGCATTGACCCGCTGTCAGGCAAAAGAAGTGCGAAAGAAGAATATTCGACATTGTAAAGTCTTTTCCAGTTAATGAACTACATTTTTGTAGTTATGTGGAGATCATAGATCTGCTTTCGCAGAGCTCTGGAATCACTATATCGAAAAACCTCATCTTCACCTTAGTCGGCGCCCCATTGACTTGTTGGGGAGTCTTCGGGTGGATTTAACTTGTGTGTCTGTGCGGTTGTTGTATTCACATGGTTTTTCGCTCTTCTTAGTCTAAAAGTGCAAGGGAAGCTTACTTATTCGTTTTACCATTCTATCAAACTATTCGTTAGGCTTCCTTTTATAGGAAAGACTATTCTCTAGTCTTGAACAGGTAAAGCCTTCCTTCCTTTGGGTGATCAAAGATGAGAATCAAGGCTACTCGCCCCCGGGCTCACTATTAGAAATAAGGGTGACTATTACTATATGTAACTTAACTAAATAATGTCTTACTTCCTGGCCCTATCAGACCAGTGACTAAATACCTGTCCCGGCTTTGACTACTGACTTTCCCTTACTGCTTAAAGCCCAGGACCTTCAGTGAAGCGGTGTGGCAGAGATGAATAGTGAACAGACAATTCACCCCCCTTTCCGGTCTCACTTTCACTTCACCACTCTGGCATTCCTAGGCCAATTCCATCTTTTCATCGTAAAATGATAAGTATTAAGTAGTTGTAGGAGGGGCGAAACTACGGATCAACTGGTTCTCGCTTCTCCTCTAATGGTTCCTTACGAGTTCGTCCTCTGTCCCTGAAGATCTAATTTACGATTTAGGTATGTGACGATTTGTTGAAAGGTATGTTCCCGGGGCTCTTAGCTTCTGTTTACAGGTAGATAGATCTCTTAAGGACTGGAATACAAACAATTGGATTTCGCTTTCTACCAATCGCGTTAAAGGAAAAAGAAAGTACTAGTTATCCATTTTATTAGGGATAGGCAAGGACTACTTAGGAATAGGCAACTACAATTGAAACTGTCTCGCTTGGGGCTCTTAAGGCTTGAAAACGAGCCCAGAAGATGCTATGGGAAAGTCAAAGCTTGAAAGCGAACTTGCTTGCCTAGCTTTAGTTGCTAGCTATAACTTGATGGAAGTAGCATCAACTACTGATACAGTGTGAATAAAAGGAATTTATACTCTTTCTACTGCGCCTGCTGGATCGAATGGCTACGAACTGGCACTGAGAGAAAGATCTCATATTCTATTTTAATAGGGAGAAATCGATCTTTTCTCGTGAGCCCTCCTCTGTTGACCCAGCCAGGAGATCGGGAGTTAAGTTAGCTCGCTTATAGGGAAATAGCGAGAAATTGACCGGGCGGTCACTGGAAAAGAACATAGAGCGAAGGCCAATAGCGGGCCACTACTCGTAAGCTACCTTCAAGGCTGTCATGGGTTTAGGAATATATCTGACATCTTACACTAGTAAGCTCTCCCTTTCCTGCTTCATTGATGAAGCCTACTTTTGGCTTACCGGATGGAGGGCCCAGAGTAAGGAGAACAACTAGCTATTTTCTAGCTGGCTTTGTATTCCTTTCCATTTGAAATAAGCCTTCCTGCGGTAAATATAGCAGCTTTTTGTACAGCCGGGAGAGCCGGATAAAGACTGAAGCTTTCAAACTAGCTTTTTCTCTTTTTCTACAGGATTTGCTACCTAAGAGACTAGCCCAGAGAGGAGAGCGAAAGCTAACTATATATATTAATCGTAGCTTTTGCCGACACACATGGAAAGAGAAAGGCTTTGAGCCCTTGCCGCCCTAGAAAATTCTATCCTGCTTAAAGGCCTGCACACTTTTCTCGCCTATGTATCGAACGTATTCGATTGCTTCCATCACTGTGAACTAGCACTGAAAGGAAAGCCTTGCTCTCTGGATTGCTCACTTGCTTGCGTAATGGTCAGGAGAAGAAATGAAAAACGCAACATATAGAATTCCAATATCTTACGGAGAACTCTTACCTAAAAGTCCTCTTACAGGGGCATTAACAGATAAGAGGGCGGACTCTATAGGCTGGCTATAAAGGAAGAAAAGGCAGGCGGCCCTTAGCCTTTTTACCTAGAAGCAGCTATCCCTAGTGAAAGATCTTAGCGGCTTTCCCAATTGGCACATTGAAAATAGGCATTTATTCTTTTCTTCTGGCTCTCCTAATAAAGAAAGAAAGTACGGATTGGTACGAAGGATTGTTCATTTTAACTTTCTTTGATGACTTCCTGCTTGTGTCTTGTGTTTGAAAAGAAGTTTGCCTACAGGCTGGATGAAAGAAAACAGGGGCTTAATAACAGATAGAATTGATGACGCCCTTATGACTTCAACTAAAAAGAAAATAGAAGTAAACGCAGCACCCATTCTATATTCTAATAGACTTTGAGGGGGGTCCCTCGCTCTGGCAAAGATATATATAATAAAGAACTAACGCCTAAAAACCATGACTTAAGCTTGAGTCTTCCTCACAACTAACTAAAATGTTATTATTGCACCTGCTAGTACAATGCCAGAGACGTAAAGAGCGTCATTTTTTTATTCTTATCTTTCTCTGCCGCGCCGTCTGCTTCATCATTGGATGATCTTTCTTCCTCCGCTATCGATTGGAGTGCTTCTGCAGCCCTTTTCCCATCAACGACTGAAGAGCTTGATGCTCCGGAATAAGAAAAAGAATTCAGTAATTCCAATACATCATTAAGACCATGTCAGGTGCTAATAAGGTATACCAGGCATAATAATAATAGCCGATTAATAATGATGGCATGTATTGTCTGAATACGTTTCCCAAACGATGCAAGTGGAATAACTCGTAACGGATAATTTTATCAAGGAAATACCTGCGAGCATACGAGTTAGGCGGATTTAACCCAAGCGGATTAAACCCGGGGTGAAAGAAGAAATGAGTTAGAAGGATGGATAAGATGCGTCCTATGAACAGAGAAGGTTCAACATTTAGAAGATTCCGATGTCTTTCTCTCGCAAGCATTTCTCTTATTATTCTTTCCTCCCTTTTAAGTGTTGGACTTTGAATGCTATTTTAGCAGGATCAAAAATAGGCCTTCAAAACGTTAACTTGAGCAGCTGTAGTGGTAGGAAAAACCTGACATCACAGGATTCCTATCTTGCACTCTTTGACTCCAACTCCGTGACGGGTAAGAGCCAAAACTATAACGACGAATATGCTGGATAAAAGATTCCCTAGCTACAATTCCATGGTCATAGTTGGGATTGAAGCACCCCGTACCACTGAAGGCCCTTTTGGGGGTATATCTACGACGGAAGAAGACCGGGCATTAGCAACATATTAATAGAGAATCGACCTATCAGAGAATGTATCATGGAACTTCTGAATAGAGACAGCTTTCTTCTCACATTTCTATGTGAATTTAGAATAAATGCGAATTCATAAAATGCTGGGCTCTTACCCACAGAAATGTCCTGGTAGGAGGAGCGCAATTGTAGGAGTAGGTTTAAGCTGATTTCGATCTCTCTTTCACACCAGCCCTTACGACCACTCATTTCAAAACTTGGAAGAATAAAAAAGTCTGTCACGGGGCCGAAGGTGTTCTTAGAAAGACGCATTCTCGTTCATTGATTCCTCCGTTGACTCTTCTCTCTCGCCCTCAAATCCACCTTTTTTAAGTAAAGCAATTTCTGTTGTCTCGTTTCGTCAGCTGAATTTCACCATTCTCTATCGCTTCTCTTATGAAGTGATACTTGATTGCGATGTATTTTGTACTATTGTGTGTGGCAAACCTTTTTCTTTCCAATGGCTGATTTGTATTTGTTGTCGCAGAATCTTTCTCTTTCTATTCGCAGACGGAAAAGAAGTAATGGCGCATGGACGTTAATAAGAAAGAATAGCGCGGAGCCGGCATCAACAAAGGGCTTCATTTTCTCTTCGTCGGGAGTACTAACTAACCCTCGCACGTTCTAAAGAAAGAGCGGCGAAGTGCCCGATGGTAGGTAATAGGGCGGGATAAGTCTTTTGTTTTGGTACTGGGTTTTAGCACTTCGTACGCAGCTCACGGTGCGTTGTTTCGTTCTCTACGATCTCGAGGTTCGGTCGTGTGGTCTTTAATATTAATTGGGCAATTCAATTTATGGAGGGTAAGAAAGGAAAGTTTCTCCTCGGAAAAAAATGAATAGAATACGATGGCTCAGTGCCGGTATTGTGAGCGAGTCAGCCTTTTTCCGGATACCTTTTTTCTTATTACGTTATTACGTTGACCAACGCATGAGTCAAAAGAAGGTTTATGACAGCTAATCATAAGCATTTACGGATCCGGATTGAGTTCTAAGAGCTGCGCTTACGCACCCTTAGCTTAGGTATTTCGTTTGTCTCTCTCAATCGTAGTTGGTTGAGTGCTTATTTAGCAGTTTATTAAGCCACTAATGTATATTCAATCACCGGTCCTTTGGGAAGAACCCGGGGAATGGCAGAACAATCCCCACCGGTCACGACGCCAACTCATTCCCTCACGAAAGAAGCTTATTTGAAATACCCGTCACGAGTTGAAAAAGAAAAAATGTTCAGCGTAGAGGAGAGGTATGAAGTGACTCGACTGATAAGGAGAGGCGAAAAACGTGAACGTTTCCTCACCCTTAATTAAATTAAGGTCGAGCAACTCCATTCCTAAACAAAATCAATAAGTACCCGAAGGGTAATTTGACAAGGTTTCACAGATTGGAAAGGCAAGAACTGGGAAACCAGAAAGGGAATACCTAGCTCGCAAGGCAAGTGGGGCGATCCCGGCCTGAGAAGCAAAATCTATGGGGAGGCTCGTGGGCTATTCGTTAAACACGTTAGCCACCTACGAACATGAATAAAGAATAACCTTTCCCTCCGGAAGAGGAGCTTTAGCCACTCGACTAATAAGGAGAGGAGCGAAAAGCCACTCTTCTAATAAGGAGAGGAGCGAAAAGCCTGTCTCGACTCGACGAATCGACTTCTGATTTGATCGACCCCAAGAAAGATCCTGTTAAAAGGGGGACAGGGAGCATAGAACTCTCTTCAGAGAATAAATGAAATCTCCGCATACGCATAAAGGAATGTATAGAGGATTGCCCAAGGAATGGCATATGAGCAATGGAGCAGACTGATCAGTAATGGCGCACGAGAGCCTTTAGTGCCCACGCTTTAGCCTTTCTGTAGGTAGCATCCCATCTATAGGGGCTTCATCCACTCTTTCTACATATTTATTCATTTCTTAAAAATATTTTATCACGCAACAAGTTACTTAAATAAAGACTTAAGCGGAAAGGGCTAGTGAAAACCTTTCTTTAATCGATGCCAGAAAACAATAGTGAGAGGTTGTCTCTGACTCCCACTACCAAACGAACGGAAGGAGTTGAACTATGTCCCTATTCCCTATGTCTTCTCGTGACACGCGCACAGCTTCCGCAACAGATTAAGAGATCACTTTGATGTCAGGAAAAGAGCCAATGCGTCGATAGCAGGGTAAGGACTCTCCTTCTTTTGCTTTGAAAGCCTGATTTTATTTCGTTTCGGGACCTATAAGTGAGCAAGGAGCAATCTATCTTCAAACCACTCCCGATAGTCCGAGGATGGAAGTTTACTTGTACTATTTTCAGTTTCTCCATCGGTAATCTGCAACTCAAAAGCAAAAAGGTGCTTGCTTCTTCCTTCTTTGGAATACGGATAAGATCAGAAAGGCAAACAATGCAATAGCTTCGGTTAGAGCAAAGCCCAAAATGGCAGTTCCAAATTATTTATATATTTAGAATATATAATATGAGTATTCTCTTTTACAAAGATCTTCCCTTGTTTCTTGATAGCCAAACAAAATTCTCATCCCGGGCCGTGCCCCCCGCCGCGAATATAGTGGAATCAGAATTGGGTGGAATTGAGTTCCCAGACATTCCACCCGAAGAAGACGGATAGAATTGGGAAATTTCGTCCATAAAGAGATACCCGACCGACTTGGAAGTAAGATAAAGAAAAAGAAGTCTCCCCAAAATTGGAACATATCTTACCCAGGTTTCCGGGAGATAAGAATGAAGGAAAAAAACCATCTTTTCTTCCATCAAACGAACACGTAGATAAACAAACTGCCGAAATAGTCATTTCCATTTTTTTACTTTTATAAGAACAAGTCAAATAATAATTATTCCCAGAGTTCGAACCTGCAATCTGAAGGTTATGAGCCTGATGAGTTGACCTATTCCTCTACCCCGCTTCTTCTCTTTCTTTCACTATTCCCCGCCTCTGATTCTATCTATGAGCCTAGGTCTCTCGAGCAAAGTCAGTTGAACTGAGTTGAATCCTTTACTTCGGGTTTGTCGACTCGATTGGCGATTGAGCTTTCCCCCTTTTTGTTGTAGTTCGGGTTTCGGGGGTGCCATGCCCTTACAGTAGTCTTTGTGAATGAGTCAGGCGTGTGCAAGTCTTGCTTTCTGTCTCCCTCTTGCCTTTGAAGTAGACTCTTGATCGAGTGTGGATATTCTGATCTCTCCGTCTAGCCAAATATGCCCTGTGCCATCCTACTGACAGAGACAAGAAGAAAGACTCACTTGGGATACTCTAAGGAGGCAAGCTAAGGATCCTTCAAGCCAGTAAGTAGGTCGTTCGTGTCCTGATATTGAGTCAAGCCCCCGGAAGTTTCATCGTATAAGTCGGCATCTGCCCGACTAAGACCTGGTCTTCAATGCCCTTCCCTTTTTTCCTGTAAATAAATAAATCTCCTGCGACAGGTTAGCTATAGGAGTGCCGGAGTGAACCCGGAAAAGAAGTCACTAAGCTCACTCACTCAAGCTTTGTTATGTCCGTCTATGATCCACAGTTTCGGAGCTTATTATACGATATTATGATTTATAACTTTTGATTGAAGATTTGATTAAACTAACTTGACCCTGCCTCGGAAAAACCAGTATCAGACCGACTTGAGCAAGTTAGCGACCATTGGTTCCAATATCGGAGATTCCCATTCCGTAGGATCCCTACTTGATAACAAGAACTTCACTCATACTGATGTCTTATCTTTGTCCCCTAAGGCATCCGAAAACAAAAATTTCAATTACCTTGGGTATCTATTTAGTTACCTAAATGAAGACGATAAAGAAGAACTTCCACTCCAATTAGGCTTGAAAATGGTACAGCCTACCCATAAGAAACTGCGCCAGATGGGGCCCTCAAAGCTAATTTATTCTGTAAAACAACAAAGAGCACTCAGCTACACCAGGAAGGAACTCCCAAAGGCTGCATAGAAACGCCGAAAGGAATCCCGAGGTATGTTTAGTCACTTGAGCAAAGCGAGAGTTATTCAGTTGCTCACACAAAGTGAGAGGGATAACCAATAGGTCATCCTGTACATTTGAATGCGTGGATAGCCACTGCGTGTAAGGGATAGGCAGAAGACCTTTCGGTCGTCGATCGCCCCATAGGATAGGCGACCTGAAGAGAACTAGAACATTGCTTGAGATAAAGCGCCCTATCCTATCAACCTATAAAGTAAAGACCTCTTGCTCCCTTCTTGAGTAGCGAGTTTCCGTCCCCCTGAAAGCAAGGTTTTGATTCCTCATTTATGAGTGACTTCGTACCCGCTCGCACACCATACCCTATAGCTTCTCTCAAGCGACTACGTACCTATGACAGCGAGATTCTTGCTGAGAAAGCAGCCTTTTAACGATGAATGTGAAATCATCCACACGATAACCTGAAAAGGCCTTAGATAGCAATAACGATAAGACTTTCGTCTTCTAGTTTCTTGACTATAATGTTTAATCAGATCAGTGCTAGGCGCAGAAGAGGGCCCTAGTCCTCCAGAGTGGGAATCAAATCCAGATCTCCGAGAGAGAAGGAGTGTGGTCTCGGGTCCAGAGATCATAGCTGAACATGCCCTCCCATCAAGGTCAAGTAATGCCTCTCACTCCTAAGCCGAAGAAAGGAAGCAGTCTATGACGACTATGAACCCCAACTTTGAGAACGGGCATTTTCGGGGACTAGCCTCCTTCCTTCTTTCTTCGATCGGAATACGAATCCTGCATAATACCTTTGTAAAGCTACTCTACATTGCAAAGCAACAAAGAGTAAGCCTGACTCCCTTTTTAGTAACAAAATGAAGCATCGAGCGAAAAAAATAAAATAGAAAAACCAAAAAACTAATAATCTGGCCATACGTATCTATAATGTAAACAAAGTAGCTACTGCTCGTGCCATTAGTAACGAGATCCAAATAGATTTGGTTTAGCCCCTTTTCTATTTGGATCTTGTGGAACATGGGAGCCGCAGTGAATACTTTGTCCAAGTTCTACAATTTATTTATGTTCGGGTAGTCTGAACCTTAGAATCTTCTTTTTTGGTAAAGGGAAAAGCCTCGTTTCCGGCAATGTGAACCTTCCCAGCTCGTATGATTCCATCGGGTGAATTAATAACTCGATAATCCATCCAATACTTATCACTAATCTGTCTGGGACTCCTGTCTTGAGGAATTATAGGTTGTTGGATTTTTCTCTAAGGCATTTCCTAAGGTTTCTAAACCTTAAACGATTCCTGAAGCTAGGAGTTGATAGTTAGAGGACTTAACACCAAGCCTTTGGTTCCATTCCAGGTTACGTTGTCTAACCCAGAGACGAGAATTGGTCCATTTCCTAGGGTGTCTAACCAGAATGAAGCTAGGAGTTGCGAAGCCATAAGTCTGATAAGAGCCAGTTGAAGAGGGTAATGATAACTCTTGCCAACCCCAATATCTCATGTGATGACCCCTTTCTTTCTCTCTCATCGCTCCCCTTCGTCTCTATATTTATCCGTTTTTATGCGGTGTCTCTACCTTTGGAATATCAGTCTATTATTTCTCTTATAGTAATATATATGTACCGGTATAAGTTGGATTCCACAATAAAAGATACATTATTTAATTACATATATTATTATTTAATATAAAACACATATAAGATGAGATCAAGTGTTCCCTATAATATTATTCCTCTTCACTAGCTACTCGTCAGATTCGAACTGACACAGGTGATTAAGATCAAATTTACCTTTTCTTCCACCAAGAAAGAGTAGCTTTTGGTAACGCAGTTCGGTAAGCTGGTATAGCACCACCTTCCGGCCTGTCTGCGGGCCTAAACAGCCTGAGCCTTTAAAGACTCCTCCATAAACATAAAACTACATGGAGCAAGAACACTACATGGAACAAGAACACTACATGGACTAGGGTACGTTGTTAGGAAAGTGACTGGTACTAATTTTCCAAGCATGCTGCACCCTTATAAATATTCATACTTATTGCAAACAACTACATTACATTCAATGTCCAAACAGAGGATTTTATCATTGCCCAAGAAAAAGGGGTCATCACCGGGTTCAATTGAGGATATTTTTCCTTTTAAACCGAGTTCCTCCAATATAACCTCTATCTTTATTTCATCATCTTCCTTTGTAAAGAGAAAGACTTTATCATAATTCCTATAAAAGGTTAAGCAAGGATACTTGTGTTTAAAGGGTTTATCGATAATATCCTTCAATACTAAATTAATTAATACTTTGAATAATTGATTAATTGATGGAATATGACTTAATTGGGTAATAGACAGATTATTTCTTATGTTTGTATCATAGATACATATAGAAAGAAAAGAAGAAATGTATCTATAAACTGAAATTTCACCAACATATTCCTTTACCTTATTTAGGATAGTTGTTTTACTAATTTCACCTACCGTGGGGTATAAGTCAATGATATATATTCTTTTTACATTATCATGTTCATTCATTCTGGAACACATGGTATCATGCTTACTCTCAAGTAAGTAACCATCTTTTGCCAAGCTGCCTCCAGTAAGCCGTAATAACATAACCGATAAACCTCTATAAACCAAAACATCCGCGGGTTTAGGAATAATCACATTAAATAACTCATCATTAGCAGTTAATGTTAACGAAAACATGAAATCAGGGCAATCCCGTATTCTATCACGGATAAACTTATTTAATTCACGTTTGGTTAAGGTTTCAACATCAGGCACAGAAAATACGTATAATCCTGAAACTATTAAATTGTGTATATTGAAATAAAGATCGCTAGGTAAAAGAAATTTATACTTATCAGACATATCTTTGTAAACTAACTCAATATCGGATGACAGCTTCAGAAGTAATCGATCTTTTGTATGAGGTGGATGAAATAACATAATTAATGAATTAAAATCTCTAATAACAGTGCGAGCCAAAATAAAGCCTTTTATATTCATATTCATATCTTATAGTTCTATTAGTTCAACGTTAGGAACATATCAACAGGTGAGAAGTATCACTATTACAATACTTAAACCAGATGCTTTAACAATACCCAAACTAAGAGCAGGAGAAGGTACATCTACCTCAGAAAATGGTTCTTCATTAAAGGCAGACACTACATTTGCTGCTACATCTTCAACACTTTCGGAAAAGAACATTTTATTCCAACCTTGAATACAATAATTAGGGTTGAAAAAAGGTTTATAAGAAGATATAATTCTGAACACATCAAATATATCTTGGTTTGGGTTATCTGTTAACACAACATGGTACCAGACTGTGCAACCACATCCCAACATAACCAAAATCAAGAAACGTGTCATATATCCTCTATATTCAGTTATCATCTCAAATAAATATGAGATTTTATTTATATTACTTGGGCATGCTAATAATGATTGTATACCAACGCTTTTTACCATTGTTTCAAAAAAGGTTCTGCAATAGGATAAACCGAGATTCTTATTTATAAATATAAATCTCTCATCCTTTCTAGGTATGTTCAATATTTGTTTTATGAAATCATCCCTAGTGTCTGGATCATATCGAAAGGCTAATCTCATTTTAACTACCTGTATGGGTCACAAATTTAGGCCTCGAACTCACATCGAGGTAGGAGAACAAATAAGACAGCCGCTGGCACAACTACTGCAGCAGGAGCTGAGATTTTTAATTTCATTAATTATATGCCTAAGTGCATTGCTTTGTCTCTCTAAAATACGATTTTCCGCTTTTTTCACTTTAACATAACATATTTTTTTTTAATCGACCGCCGACAAAGACCGTAATTACATAGATAAGATAACTGCTCTTCTCCTTCTCCGAAAAAAAGGCTTTAAGGCAAACGTAAACAGGAAAGAAAGACGACCTCACCTTCTCGTATCAGGTGTCAGTGAGAGCCATTTTAGTATCTTCCGTTGACCTTCGAAAGTAGATAGAATCAATTATGAGTGGAAACAAGCAACCTGTTACTAAAGAAATAAAGGTCCTTGTTGAGTAAGGCTTCAGCAAGCAGAACAAAGTATGGGTTGGGTGCTTGAGCGCATCTTTCTCATATCGAAAAAGGCGAAACTTTTTTTTCGTTTTCTTGCAGAAGTGCTAACGCGCGCCCTTACGTTTTCTTCGCTTGCTCCGCAGTACGAACCTCATATAGAGCCGCGCCCTTTATGATGAGCAGACAAGGGGCCGCCTTCTTTTCCGAACCAATCTTTATTTACTAAAAAATATTTTTTTGGGGGGGTGTATAGCTCAGTTGGTAGAGCATTGGGCTTTTAACCTAATGGTCGCAGGTTCAAGTCCTGCTATACCCAAACCTATCTAAAAAAAAAATGAGTATAAAACTTCATTTATTCTATGAACATAAAACAACTACTGATAATTGATTCTAATTAAATATCTTTACTTTTAGTAAAAAACCGTATATCATAGAAAAGAAAGTTTAGTATTAAAGAGCCTACATAGGAGACTTCATCGAAAAGAATGAGAGGTATCAAATCAAAGACCTCTACAGGGACGGGAATGGGCAGAAAAAAGAAGAGGTAATGCAATTATCCTTAAACCCCTAATTAGGGATTACTTGCCCCACCACTGTTGTTTCTTCACAGGAAAGATCAGATCAGGTCTCGACGAGCCTTCACTTAATATTAAGTAAAGAAATAAATTACCTTTAGGTTGCAACTCCTTCTAAGACAAGACGCGCGAGAGGGATTAACCTGATTGACCTATTATTGCCCCTTTCCCAGGAACTTGGCTCCGGGTCCTCCTTCTAGGTCTCCGATCACTCGTAATAAGGGCTCTAAACCCTTTTAATTAAGAGGCACTACTAACTTTCTTTGATTCATCCCCCACAAACACACTCAGGGAGCAGTTTGCTGCAGCTTACCACCTGTTTTCTTATTGAGGGGTAAACAAATTCTGTGTGCTTCCTAAGAAATCAGGATCACCAGTTGATATCTCTTCACACACCCCCTCACCTTCACGATATGATAAACTTGCTTCCTTAGAGTGCATGCGCATATTTTTTATTATCCGCAGTAGAAGACTCAGTAGGGTCTAATTGGCCTTGACCATCAAAGAATGATTCCTCTCCTTCATTAACTTATACCTCCAACATGTAGAGCTGTCTTTTACACTTGTGACCCGGGGTGAACTTTTCATCACAATAGAGACAGAGTCCCTTGGCCCGTCTGTCCTCTAGGTTATACGAAGAGGATTCATTTTTGGTTTGGGTGATGGGTTTAGGGGGAGGAAGGACTCCAAAGAAAAGGAAGGAAGAAGTTCTTAGAAATGCTGTTATTTTTATCATGCCAAAAAGAGGAGAGAGATGTCCTCTCCCTTCTGCCTATTATCCCTACACGCCCTCAGCAGAGTGGTCAGTAAACCCTCTTCCAGAGAAAGTGACTCCCCAGTATTATTCTTGGCCAGAGAGCCAGGTGGACAAGAAAGCAGCAAATCAGATGGTAAAGCTCCTGAGACCTAGAAAGAAGCCTTACTCAGGCCAGAAAAGGGACAAGTGCCAGGTCCATTTGCTTAGCGAGCTATTGTCAATCAGGTTTGCATTCTATTCAAAGCATCTCTAAAAAAAATGTCTTTCTTAAAGTTAAAGGCTACACACCTCTTCGTTAGCTGCTTTAACTGATTTTGTTCTTGTCCAGTAACCGCTTAACGAAAGTCATTATTAAAAAGCTTTCATAGAAGCCGCAGTTGAAGTTTTTAAGAGTTGAAAAAGTCTATTCCTGATCTGAGAATACCGGATTACAGAACTCCAAGCTCTAATTACACTAGGTCAGGGTATCCCCGGATCATTCCATCTTTCCATCGAAAATTGCTTTACAGGAAAGATGAAAGGGCGGATCAACTAGTGAAGTATTATTTATCTTTCTCACAGAAAGAGAGGCCTATATCTGACTACCCTACTTCACTTCCAACTAGTGCTTTGCCTACTGTCTTTGAATAATGCTTCATTCCAAGGCGTAAAAGAAAGCTTATTAGAGCATTGAATTGACCTATAGTATCTCATCACAACTCAGATGGCTTTAACAGGCTTTCTACTAAAGAAAAAGACTACTCGCTATTAACTGAAGGCGTGACGCGCGTGCTTCTTTCGAGGAAGACACTTCGATGTACTTCCTTGATTGACCGAAAGGCAGGCCCAAGCTTGAGTTGTCTCGGCTTGGATTCGCTGGACTCTGTCTGGGTTCGTCTAGCTTTGCATTGCTTGCCTGGCTTAGACTGGGTGAATTTTCCCCCTTTGAAAGCCCCATACCTTACTAGAGCCCCCCAACAAGACCAGAACTCAATTAAGTCCGCCTTCTGTCCCCCACTACCAAAAGACGTGGGGACCTCTTTATCTCGTCAGCTCCTTACCTAAGGTTACCTTCACGTCACTTCCTTGAACTCGCTTAAGGAAATCCCAAGCTCCAACACTCGAAAAGAAAAACTACACAACAACAAGGCAATGGGGCCTACAAAGCCCCATTTATACCACCACTCAAAACGACAACTCAAAACACCAATTCATTAGCAAAACTCACCCCTATTCACTTACGAAGCAACCGGGCCCCAAACCCTAATAAGAGACAATTTTGCAGATGATACGTTGGTCTCTTCGGTAGGCGAGATGAAGGCTCAAGGCGGCGAGCTACCGTGTGGGCTAGCTCTTCTTCTTTCAAGGGAAGCCAACTCATAAAGTAAGGATTCAATCGTGCTCTCCTTGCTAGCTTAACACGACCCAAGAAGAAGAATATGAATCATAAGAAGAAGGATAAGAATGGGATAAACAAAGACAAGCTTGTGATTGGAGTGAAGGATAGAGGCTAATTAAAGTCATAAACCAGCTACTAAGTCTCCGTTGAGAATTCATGCTTGTTATTTTCCTTCTCAATGCCCGGGCATCCATCCAATGCATTCTTTTCGCGGTACACTTTACACCAACTCAATCTCGAAAGCAACAAAAACTAGTAGTTCTTGTAAATTAGATAGAAGTCTCAAATTAGAATCTCACTCATCGAGACAAAACGAACTGACTTGGCTTGTTGGCTAGCCGGAGTAGAGGAATCCTTTGTATTTCCCGTTTTGAGGGACCAATGGAGAATCGGTTGAGCGTAACGAGCTCGTCCTGCAATCCGAGTAGGCCGCTCACTTGACTCGCCCGCCTGTCAAGCAGTTAAGATCTTGCGAATTGCCTATCGTAGTGAATGAGTACCTGGTTTGTGAAGGTAATAGCTTTTATCCCCTCTCAATCACTACGAGCTTGTCTCTCTTTGTTTGGTTGTTTAGTTCCGTAGTCATTTTATAGCGACAGTTAGATGCCAGTTTGGCTAACGAGAGGGGATTATAGGATAAGGGTAAGTCAAAGTCCTGATATGGTTTAACCAGAGAGAGAGTACACGCATGGGAGGAGGAAATAAGCTGAACAAAATGACTAGTTCCATTCCGACGGCACTCCGGCAGGTGTCCATTGGGGGAACTGCGCCTTAGCAAAATAAGGGGTTTTAGAACAAGTTTAAGAAGAGTTTGGAGGAAAAGGTAAAGCAACTAGCTTCTTACTTACCTGCAACTAATTCAGTATGACAAGGCTGTTTCCAAGGTCTGGAAGCTGATTAACTGCTTGATTGGCTGAAGTGTGTGATCTTAGTCTTTTTCGATTGAGCCACTGAGTTATCCAACCTCGAATGACTGTGCGCTCAAGAAGTTCACTCTCTAGATTAGAGGAGAGGTCACCGTCCAATCCCCTTTCTCGCCGTAAGGTAATCGAATGGATTTTGGGGCATTCTGACCATCTCCGCGATTCTCCCCTTTAAGTAAGGATTGAGAGGTCTCCCGCCTACCAGCCACCACTCAAAGGATAACAGAGATCCGGAACGAAAAGCATTTCAAAAGTTTCATTTTCTTCGTATTTTTGCTTGAAAAAGCAAGAGGAAAGAGCAGCTAACTGTGTAATAGATGCGACGCTAGAATTGGGATATGGATGGAATATAATGAAATAGAGTCACTTTAAGGCAGTTTATTGACCGTAGCAACGCAATGTTCAGTGGTGGGGCAAAGCACTAGCGAGAAGCTTCCCTTGGGATTGTTTTCCCAGGCAGTTTTCCTGCTTAAATTCAATTACATTGAATTCCCTTGTAGTACACCATTATATCGATTAGAAAGGCCTGGCACTAAAATGTTTAATATTCCCTTGTCGTACATTCATTTGTGAAGTCTTATTGCATAGATCCTAAGATATAGAAAGTGTGAAGTGAGAGATCTCACTAGCAGGATGGAATAAACTTCTTCTTTTGCCTTAAACTAATCCAGTGCAAGCTTTGGAAGCGAAGCAACCTCGAAATGCCCACTCGAGATCTCACTGTCCGGATAGGGGAAGCTTTAGCGGATGAAAGACTGTACCCGGCGTCCCTTCCTCTCATCAGGCAGCTATCTCGAGCTCACTGAACACTAACTTAATCTCCTTCCTCTTTGTAAAGGAAAAGTGCCCTTTGACACGTTACACCTGGTTGCACTCCATCTTTACTTTCGCCTTTCACTCGTGCAGTTGGACTGACTAGTGACTTTAAACCTTGAGACCGAGCCCTGCCTCTCACCTTTCGGTTCATTGCAAGGAAAGGCTAAAAAGAAAAAAGGCAGCTTTCGGCGGACACAAGCCCTCGGGACTTGACACTTGGACACCGGGAAGCTTGCCCCTTGAGATTGGGTCCTTCGTTTGGAACTGCCCTTTTCCTTTCCACTTTGGAATTCCTCGTTGCTTTCCCCTTTGACCTGTGCCAAACTCTACTTTTGCTGTTGCCAGGTGGAATGATTCATTCCACCTCGGTATCGGCAACCAACACGCCCTTCTCTGTCGAATGAATCTTCAAATCAGAATCTTCAAACCACGACTCCGATCACGGTTGCCAGTTGACTTTATCTCAGGTGACAGGGACAGGAGAACACTTCACAAAATGCGCTTTGACAGCGCTTTGAAATTCAATCAGAACAGCACTGGGTGAGTACGAAATAGGATTCTTCTCTGAGTCGCGTGGATCACAAAATGGATCTATGATTTCAAGTCCACTCTTGATTTCGCCGAATCAATTGGCTTTTTTTTTGCCCAGCGATGCCTCCAACTCGAGATTTTGATTCATAGAACTGGCCAGCAAATGGATATTCATCCATCTATCAGCTGCGTCTTCTTTAGTGAATGAAAGAGGGACTCGTTTCATAGGTAGCAAGGATAGCAAGAAGGGGTTCAATGAACGCTGCTGGTGAGGTTTTTATTCCAACTAGCGAGGAAAGGCCTCGTTTTGGTCCTGTAGAATGAATGTGAAAAGCAGAATCCTCAGAATCGTATGATTCAGATACCTGACGAAATGAACAGATAAAAGATCGGGATAGCCGGGATGACCTATTTCAAGATCAGATGATCCACCAGGTTGTCTGCTTGGGAGGGCTAACTCGGATAGGTCAGATACGAAGGAAACTGCCCATAAAAGAGAGATCGGGTGCCCTTGCCGATGCAGTTCACGATGCGGAGCTGCCAACTAGCTAAGCTAGGTAGTTTGTTGTTAGAATCTCTATCCTAGTAGGAAGATGGAAAGAATATACTATACATTATAGGAGAGTCAAAGAATAGGCCAGTTGAAGCGATGACGCACACTGCTTTAAATAAGGCGCAGTGAATAATGCGCCAGACCGCCTAACCAGTTGAACCGTTCTCTTAGAGAACGGGTAAGCCGCAATACAATGTTCCTTGCTTCCAGCTATCCTCATAAGTAATCTAATAACTGCTGTAATCAGTCTCGATAAGAAGCTCTCTTTTCCTTTAGTAAGTAGTAGAGTGATTCCTTCCCTCTAGATAGATAGCTAGGTAAATGCCTGAGTGAGTCTAGTCCGGGTAGAACTCAAAGAAAGATTAGAATGCCCACTCACTCACAATAGAATAGAATAGAGGATGGATGATCTGTACCAGCTCCAGGATCCAAATTCTTTCCGCTCTTTCTTTCCTTTGTCAACTCAGTGTAGTTGTCTTGGTAAACACAATCCTAGCATGGCTGGGGATTCCCTTTTTTCTTATTCCTACCTTCGCGACATTCGATGGTGATGAGGGCAAGAAGGGAACTCAACACGGGCCGTTCTCAGAGCTTTGAAACGCAGTCATGGTAGACGAGAAGAAAGGAACTGACCTACTTCAACAGCACTGTGGGAAATACTCTATTCTGCGCCAGGTCGGGTTACGGGTTCATATCCGGGTTAGGCAAGGAAGAAGAGCGGCTGAAAGCCAATCGAAAACCGACATAGAATTCCATTGATTGGTTCGCCACTTCTACTTCTGAAGAAGCGAAGGATCAACCAGCTCTTCTTATTACGATTACGTGTGTTTTTACTATCGGGATTTGGCTCATTCAATACCTGATACCAATCCAACCCAACTAGTGCCAAGGAGATACCAATCTTTTTGATGGGATGGTGAAGGGATGATTGCGGGTAGGAAGAAGCAGCCAGAAAGAGGTCGGAGGTTCAATTATCCAGAAGTTTACCCTTCTTTCTTGTAGGCAGATAACCCGTCGGGTTGGCAACCCAGATTAACTAAACACTCGCAATTGGAAAAAGGCATAGCCTAACAAAAAAAACCACCCCTTTTACCACGAGAAATTAGCCGATCTAAAGCCAGTTCCTTAGTTTCAGGAAGTAGAGCGGGAGTGAGACGCCTTCCTTCAAAGGCCAGATGGGTGCCTTCACCTCTGTAATAACCTTTATCTCGAAAGAGATTAGTAAGGTATTTTTAAGTTCAGTGGGTCGGCGAATCCGCTTTTCAAGTCAATTGAGCACGCAAGAAGCAAGAAGCTGTCCAGAGTAGAGTTAGGGGAAGGCGAGGTTAGTCCAGTTACAGGTTAAAGGTAAGCTCATGAATGCCTTAGCTAAACTAAGAGTGGCTTATTAGCTAGTTGAGTATGTCATTTCGATTGTCATACTTATGCTTTAGTCCATCTCCTCAGATGCCTTCTGTCCTTTCTTGCCCTGTGCTGATTCCTCATGGGAAAGACTTCCTCGGGGTGGTGAACTAGAGCCAAGTCGTCGTTTCACTCCTGCCTACCTCGCTTTCTAGCTTCGCCTTCCCTAGCCAGTCACCCAAAAAAGACTACTCGATAGCAAAAAACTTTTGTTCATCCTAAGGGAAGAGAGGAGATCTAGTCGGTTCTTCGGAGTAGGTAATGCCACTAGGTCAGGTTAGCTAAGGGGACTGGCAGGTTTCCTTAGGAGTCTGCTCTCCGACTAGCCGGCCTATTAACCTTTCTTAATCTTAAGGCGGGATGGAAGGAGTAGGCTTAGAACCAGCTCTAGCAAGAGAGCAAAGGCAGGAAGGAAGGCTCCAACAGATAGTACCGGTGAGTCGGGCAAGGAGTGACTAGACAGAGTGCCGTACGCCGACAAGTAGGTAGACTAGCCAAAAAGTGTGAGAAATCGTAGGTGAAAGAAAAAAAAGAGGCAAGAATGCGGGGCTGAAAAGGCTCACTATACGACATGAGAACGAAGGGCGGGTCTTGCACTTTCAAACCGGGTAGTGAAAACCAGACTTAAAGCAGTTGCTTTGGAGCAAGCTTTCCTTTCTTAGGATGCCGTCGCGTGGTATACTACCGGCAACAAGGCTACAGTAGCTTCAGAAGCAGCAACGGCTTCAATCAAGGGTGGAGGTGTGCAATTCACTTGAGTGAGACAGAGGAGAGTGGGAAGATGATTGGATGTATGACCGGCGACTTAGTATAAATGTCCTATTGACTTGGCGGGGACTATTGAAATCGAGAGATGTGATTAGCAGGGGATGTCAATGGCGAGTTGGGTCACTAAGCTTTTGGCGTGATTGGTGGTCTAGCAATGAACATCAGGATGAATGGCTGGAAACTTTAGCCACACAAAATGTCAGTCACTGTAGAGCCCTATTCCTCAGCCAAAGAGCCAGGCTATCGAAGTGGACAAGCAGAAGATAGTTCTCGTTTTGGGAGTTGTAGTTGCGTCCTGACTTGCCTTATTCAACTCCACTTAGCCTCCTAAGACGCGGGAAGCGAGACTGAAGAGGGCTAGCTCTCTTTCTTGTACGTCGAGCGGATTGTGGCACGAAAACGAAGATAAGATAAGGGCACTCACTCAATTCTGTGGTTAATGATATTTGTAAATCGGTCGTTCTTGGGAGGGTGCTTGTACAGAGTAGGGAGTTAGAGTTCTAACTTAGGCAGTAAGGTGCAGGCCGTCCTTGGAAATGGAATGATAGATAGCGTCAATCTAAGTGGTGAGGGAATACTTGAAATAAAGGGATAGCAGGAATTCCAAAGCCTGACGAGCATTGGCTTATTCAGGTGGTGGGTATAACTGAATCAGGGTCGTACCTTTTTCCTCCCCTGCCCACTCGCACTTCATTAGACAACCATCTTCTCCTTTATACCTCACTGTGGCCACTATTATTGAGAAGATATCTGATTTGACTGTGGCCACTATAATGGAAAAGATATCTGATTTGTAGGACCTACATTGCCCATTGATCAATCAAATGATATGCTAATGAGTGATTGATTTCTGCCTTAGGACAGTGAGCACCATTTGGCATTACCACAGGGGCTGCCTTGTGGATAAAGTTTCCGACAGTGACCTCCGGGTGAAAATATTAATGCCCTCCGAGTTGTTGATGGCTCAATATTCACAGTGTCTCCAGGAACCAATCCCCAGGCTACTCTGATGATGCTTGGCGGGTGAGTTGTTGCAGTAAATTTTATTCATAGTTATTTTGTGTATCCCTTTTTTTTTCATTTGTGTTCTCTATGTCCGGCTTCTCAAAGCTAATACATTCTGCACCTGCCATGAGAAAATTACTACTATTACATAATAGTTGGAGGTGGCACGGCTGGGTGTCCATTAGCAGAAACGATGAACTGAACCAAGAGGGCTTCTTGCCCACCCTCTTGCAGGTGGATACATTTGACTCCCCAGCACAAGCATTTACTTCAGAAGATGGTGTGCCTAATACTCGTGGCCGTATCCTTGGAGGCCATAAAGCAGATCAGGATTTCTATGTAAAATCCGAGATCAATTAGGATTGTTGACTGGTGAATGAATCCTATGAGTGGGTGGTGTAGAGAAAGCAGACTGCCTGTGATTTGCTTTCCGTGTATGAGTAGGATGGCTACAAGGGCATGTTCCCTATGCCCGAGTGAAGTATGTTCGTTGTTCCTTGCCTTTGAATGCCGTCAAGTGGATGGGCTGTACGGTAGTAGTTTATGTTATCTGCTTATCCGGTGCCTTCCTTAGGACTTTTGACCCTGCGGATAGAGTTTCAAAGCTTTCAAGCTTAGCTGCCTTGTCTTAGCTATCCCTTATTGGTAATCCGATTGGTCTTCTTTCCGCTCCTGACGTGAAGTCGATCCCTACTCCTCTAAAGACGAAGCCTTTCTCCGCCCGAAGCCTATCCCATTCAAAGGATGCGCCGGCGTTTAGGATGTTGGAAAAGCGGTCTACCTCACTCGTTGGCCTACCTGCCCGCACACTCTCACTTATCTGTAATCGGTTAATCGTATTCCCCTGTAAGCTAGCCTGTAAGATCCTTTGGAGAGCTAACTCCGGAAGTTCTTCCATCCCCCTTGCCGACTTTGAACCGTAAATAAAAAGGCAGCGCAGCTTGCTTTACCAGCTGATCTTTCTTCCTTCCCTCTGGCATTTCTTCCCATAGCTTTTCCTTCACTTAATATTAAGTAAAGAAATAAATTACCTTCACTCGCCTACGGCTGAGCTTGAACCAGAGACGATGGCTTCTCTTACCCCTTATTCATCCCTTTACTACTTTGTTTGATGAATTCCGAAATCTCCGTTGGAGTTGGTCCTACTAGTGAGCGCATCCTGAATAGGATCTCGTCGATCCTGTGGTCGGGGATCACCAAATCTTCGTCTGTTGGCCAGTCGGAAACAAGATCAGCAGTTCCACTGGTTGCTGATCCCTCAGGTAGTGGACATACGAAAATGGAGGTAGATTAATTGGGGGGAGGAAGACGGAGGGTTGAAGTGAAAATCTCTTCCCTATGACCAGATGTCAAAGAAAGAAGATTATGCTTGGTGTCTGCAATTGCTCTCAAGGAGCTGCGCGTCCTCGGCCTTCTTTGATGTTGAATTAGACATTTGAGATTGCAATTTCACCTGAGAGAAGGAATTGAGATCCCCTGTGCTGTTTATGTTGCAATCCACTTATTGAGCTTCATTGAAATCCAATTCTTGGTTCGTATTAGGGGTTTTGATTGAGGCAATACGATTGGGAATTCTCCTTGAAGAAGTTTTTACTAGGGTTTTTAGTTGACGCTGATGGTTTAGCCACGTGGCTGATTCCTCTTTCGACGCCTGTTGGGAGGTAGCATCAATGGTCCGAAAGGCCTTTGTTCCGACCCAACAAGCAAGGGATTGAGCTGCGCGTCCGTTTTCTTGCCCTCAAAAGCCGCCGGTGAGTGTTCTCCATAAGTAGTCTTCTTTTGCTATAGTTACCTTGGATGGTCTGATGTTTTGTCTCCACTTGCAAACAGTTAAATAATGCCCTATTTCCCCTTTGGACCATTACATTGCTCCAGTCCCAAAAGAAATGAAACTTTCTGCTCGTTGGGACTTTGGCACAGCTTTCTTAGTTACCACTCCAATCACTTCGACTTGACGCTGTGACGTCAGCCTCTTTATCTTGTTGCGTCTACTGCGTCTTTACTTGAATTTTAAAGTTTCTCCGCATTGAATAAATCATTGTTCTCGTACATTCTTCCCTACGTGCGGGTTTCCAGACAGAAAGATTCCCCTTAGTCATATGGGGAGAGTTTTAGCATTCCCCGCTGGAGGATTCTGTAACCACTAGATTCTTTCGAGGGCTTGGTTTGGAGATAGCTGCAGGTTCTGAAATGCAGACTCCTCACTACGGGGTCGGATGAAGGGATTCGAAAGACAGCATGGATCGGGGAGAGGGGAAATTTTTCTATTGATCGAGAAAGCTTGGGCGGACCCCCAACCATTAGCACATTCAAAGATTCAGATGACTAATTGGCTGGAGTTGCAGAGGGAGAAAGGTGAATCCGCTCATGATGCTAATAAAGTAGGGGAAGAGTCTGATTCAAAACCGTCTGCGATAGATCACGTCGAACTGAAGCACGACAGAAAGAAGCTGATAACTTTTGGTTGATTTTATGCTCGAGAAAAGCGAAGAGGCGTTAGGGTCTATGCTAATAGAGATCGACCGTTAAGGTAAGACAGTTTTTTTGTTTAGCCAGTTCAAAAAAGGGGAAGGTTCTAAAATGGATGCCGTCCTAAAGGCAAGTTCCTCAAGTAGAAGCAAATGAGTTTGGAAACACTTTCTTTTACAAAGGTACGCCTATGTGGAGTTTCCAGCCCCAGTATAAGTAGGGAATCTAGCTGCGTAAGGTTTTCATGTTTATGAAGGTTTGGCAAAGAAAAAGAGAAAGCCTATCAACAGGAAATTCCTTTTGCCTTTTCTTTTGATTCCATGCTTTAGGTTTTATTTAGGTTGAGAAAGAGTCCGTGAAAAATAATATGGGCATTGCCATGGAAGGAGGTAACTACGCTCTGGATTGGTCGACTAAAGTCCAACGTTTTTTACTCAACCCTTCATCTGGTCGATAAAGGGTTGACGGCCCAAGAGCAAGTTTTCCTGCACTGACTTTGAGACGGAGAAGACTCTTTTACAGGGGATCCACCATTCTCAAGGGAGTTTCAAAAATTGTCATTGATGGGACTGCACTATGACTGATTGTGTCGAGAATGTATTAGCCACCCGCTCATAAACTTTTTCTCCTACTTCCTTGGTGACTCTAATAAGCACACCCCCACGTACTCTTTCCAGGAAAGGATGTACTGCCTCTGGCTCGCATTCCGCCCCTTTTTGTGGGAGAATTATGGGATTCGATTTTCGAGGGAAGGAAGCTAAGCGCAGTAGCTAAGTAAGGACAGTGGTTTTAACATAGGATAAAGGTGCATTCAATCTGCTCTCACCACCCTGTGCTGGGAGTACGGTTCATTAGGTAACATTTTTTCACCTAAGCATAGTAGTCAGAGGCCATGACCATGTCTTCCTTCTCTACTTAGGAGTTTGAAAGCTTCAGTCCTAGGCGCACTAGAGGATAGCACAGGTCGGAGGTGAAGCTTCTACTTAGACCTTGAATTCCTAAATCCGCTGAAGGTTAGGAATCAATCCTCTCTTTTCAATATCCGGGCAGGAAAGGGCTAAATGGTAGATTCTTGATATAGTTAAGTTGGGTCTGTCCTATTTGATTTCATGTGATTTGGTTTAAAGAGTCTTCTTCTTCATACCTGGAAATCTCTGACAAAAGGCAGTAAAAGACTGATTGACCATTAATAGCGGGCGGCATGGATGTATTTCTCTTTGTTTACAAGAATAGGTTCTTAGTAGGTCTAATATTTTGACAGTCTCTTTGGAAGACTTGAAGGCAATAGGGATAACGCAACGATAAAAGAAAGATAACCTAAAAGAGCAACTTTCAAACACCTCTTTCGAGCGGGTGGAACTTGCTATCAGAGAGAGAGCCTTAGCGTTTAACCAAAAAGAAAAGTGTGTGAAAGATTACCTTCGAAGACGAGAGGTGCGGAGCTTAGAGAATCAGTTAAGATATACAAGAATACACCTTTGACGCTTGCATCTTTTGTTTTGATGAGATTGGGTTATTTTTTCGTGATAACGAATTATTACATATCCAAAAGACTACGGGATTGGGCTATTGGTTGGAAGACTTGAAGGCATCCTTGGAAGGGAAGTAAATTAGGGCTTCCGCCTTGCAACTCGATGGCATAGACTGAGAAGCTGACTAAGTCACTATCGGATCTTCCAATACACATTATTAATACATATTTTTTTACTGTAACATATGACTTTATAATACCTTATTAACTTTGATTCACTTTTACCAAATACATGGTTATAGTTTACATACTCTTGAAAAAGAATCGAGGGTCCGAGCTTCCCAAGCTCTATGCTGTTGGGGAACTCTGCAAGGGTCTTACCACCTTGCGGAAATGAATAGGCTTTCTTCCGCTTTTACACTCGCCTAGCTGGCTGGTATAGAGTCAAGAGTGAGATTTACAGGCCTCAATAAGAAATATATCTGAGAAGAGAGAGTGAAGATGAGTTATAAGGGAGATATGTTACCTATCTGGTCACATAGCATAGGAAAGAGAGATGAGAGGGTCCGCTTAACTTGGTCTTCCTTCGAGGTCCTTGATCGTCATAGGCGCCAGCTAATGAATAATAAAAAGAAATTCACTCCATTCTGCTCGACTTCTTTTGATGGATTGTTTGGTCGAATAAGATTTTGCTTAGACCATGGCCGTGGAAAAATCTATCTTCTCATGAATGAAGTGAGAACTTCTTCATTGATCTTGACTCTAATCTCACCAATGGAAGGCACCGGAGTGTGGTTCCAAGTCCAAGATAGGAGTTTTCAAGTCGGATGCTTCACTCTGAAACTGAAGCTTCCTTTCAGCAAACAAAAGGAGTGAAAATACCCTTGTGTAAATCAATTTCGAAGAATAAAAATAGGAAATGGAACTCCACCAATACCCCCTCATGTTAACACACGAGTAGTTCTCCCTTATTAAGCCACGACGTACCAACAGTTAACACAATTGCCCTTCCCACTTATTTTACGCTCAGCCGTCTGTTTCCGAGTATGAGGAATGAGGTATATCCTGAGTCCGAGTCCGTCAGCCAGTGAAAACAGAATCCACCACTTTCAAGTAGGAGGTACTATTTGGAACTCTGCCTCTCTCTCGTACCTAAGGAATTATCCGACGATTCACGACTATGAAGATTTACCGCCTATGACTATATGAGACCAATCAGCCTTTCTCTCTGATCACTATAATTCCGTTGATCTCTATTTTTACACTTTTACATTTGGAATGAATAGATTAGGGCTTCGAAGTCTTAGCACAAGGATTTCCTTCAGTGGGGACTGATGAAACCTCAAATCCATGAATTCTGTATTTTATCTCTGATGGTATACTTTCTCAATCCGACTCATAATCAAATGCTTATAGGCTCTTCATCCAATAGACGAGTTTACCTAGATGCACACTTAGTGCCCGACGTGGAGAAAACGATAACGAATGATCATAGAAGAAAGCAGGCTAACGAAGTATTCGGTAATCAAATAAGACTACATATCTCGTTATTCGGAAATTCGTTTTACTCCCTTAGAAAGGACTCTGTTGATAAGGTTTACGCAAAAGGAAAGGTTAAGGTAAGCGAGCGCACATCTACCCCCCCCACCTAAGATCCGAGTGAGAGCTCTTTCTTTTAATTCTCTGATACTATAGAATTTTTGATTCAAAGATCAAGGTTTATAAGGCAGCCATAGGGATTGGTCATATAGTAATCCCCATTTCGGATTGATATATAAGCTTCTTCCTTCATTCTTCATTCCAAGTCTGTCTTCTTAGTGGTACACATTTGCTCGACCAGTTAAGGTAAGTATCACTTGAATGCCTTCCATATTTGGAGGGGAATGAAGTGAGCCTTTCTAACCACTCGGCAGGCTTGGGCTAACTCCGGTAAGGAAATTTTCACTTCGTCAACCAAAGCCAAAGGGGCAAAGCAGCTAATGTTGTATAACGTTTGGGATTGAAGTGAAAAGAAGGGACATCCGTTGAATCAGCTGTTGATGCAATAGACGGTGGTAAAGTCAGTTAAGAAGATATATCCCTAAACTAAAAAAGTAGGGTTTTAGCTTCGACCGTGTTAACTCTTCTTTTTTATTTAATCGAATTCTTGAAGAAAGTCAGTCAGGTTAGAATAGAACTCGCCGACATGAGAAAGAGGATATTGATCTTCCTGTTCAGGAAATAGAGCAGACCAAAAATCCTGCTATTCCTTGGAGCGGTATGAAAGCTATTAAGAATAAGCAGTTCTTTACTAAAGGGTATATAAATTCTCATATTGTGACTTAAACCATTCATATGAGGTAAATTCTTTAGCAGCACCCTTGTGCTTTTGATTAGACTCACCCTATGTTCTGATTCTATAAAATAGCACTTCGGTGCTAAAAAGTATCCTTTCTTGATATTGTATTCTAGCTTAAACTTACCTAGTTCATAAGAATATCACTATACCTTATCAAATAGTTGTATCGGTTCGGGCAAAGGCATTCTTTGCTTTTAATTCGGAATCTGATTATTGTGAATATGCAGATGGGAGATTCAAAGGACTTCTTCCTTCCACTTAATACCTTCGTTGACCCCGGCCGGAAGTAACTGAACTAGCCTAATCTTCCACTGCGGAAGGACAAAATCCAAGGGTTAAAGAGCTTCTAATATCTGGTTACTAAAGCCACTAAGAGTTACAGATCTTAACCAAGAGAAGACAAAGACTAATCATATATGAATATGGGACATCGGGAACTCTGACAGCATCCAGCATTTTTCTTCTGGGATTTAAGACCTAAAGTAGGTAAAGCAAACTCTGCCAATTCATCATTACTCTTCTATTGAAAGCGGGGGAACTTCTTGATTGGTTTTTTTTTTAAGAAAAGATACTCGTTCTTTCGACTCGGTCATCTAATAAAAAAAATGGGATTTAGGATTATGCCAATATAGCCCGTATTTGTGCTTTTGTGTTTGCAGGAGTAGCAAACTTAAGTCTTTTGCAAGTTCAGGAGCAATCCCAGTTATCGGTACAGTCCACAAAGAAAGACGCATTTTCTTCTTAGATGCCTGTTACGGGTCGGCAGGGAAGATCGATTCCTAGAACACCTGTAACTATACTCTTTCTTAGTTCTGTGGGACTACAGATTAGTTGAAATCCGAAGAGGTCAGTCCAAGGAGAACACGAACACTCAAAGTAGATTTCTTAGTTCAGTGCGCATGATCTGCTTTCAAGGTGAAGTGTGAACGGCAGGGCGCCCTGAACCTGAAATGAAAAGGTAGGGCCTCAACGCCCAGTTTTGTAGGGAATTTTCTCATTGTTGCAACTCCCTTCATAGAGACATCGACCCCCTTCCTTCAATGAAGCGAGCGACTGACTATCAGGCGAGCAACAACTACATTTGATAATAGATTTCAAACCGCAAGACAATCCTAGGCCCAGAAAGGGTCTTGCATACTTGTTGGCTAGCCTATGCAGGTTAGCTTGAACCAGCCCAGCTACTTCGGCTTACACACTCTATTTCTATTGATACGCACTTACCTAGAAAGCATATTACTTTCGGGAAGACAGCACAGAGAGAGGTCTTACTCAACTTCCTCACTATCTCACTTTACTAACCCTAACCTATATAGGAGCCTTGTAAAGAGTTTGAATCAATAAGGCCGTTGTTCCCGTTCGATACTCCAGCTCGTTGAGGAGATTCCAGCCTACAGTCTCGCTTTCTTTCACTGAACACAAAACGGGCTTTCTAAAGATGGGAACATCTTCAACATAGACTTTTCTATGATTGATGGATCCATTCATAGCTTAACTACTACAAGTCGAAAGCGGTAACTAAAGCTAACAAAGGTGCCGTTCTTTAGCCCGAGAGTACCCTACGGATTCCTATTGGGAACTGAAGTCGAATGCTTGCACCCCTCGAGAACTCGTACTGTATACGTACGGATACCTTGTGATCCTCTTCTCCGTGCTGTCTGAACTCCAGACCCCTCGCATTCACAAGCGAGTCGAACGAACTGCTTACTGCATTAACAAGCAATTACTCTAACCAAACGAGGTTTGATTGAGATCTTTTCCGCTTTATAAGGCCGATCGATATCCCGAGAAAGGAAAAAAAGTAAATAGAAGAGAATGACTACCTATGGTGTGCCGGGTTTTCTTCCCGGATTTGCTTGTCTGGAATAACTTCCCTCAATCCCCCTCTTCTCATGACACTAATGGATTTCCACTTCTGCTGAACCCCACATATTCAATCAATTCTGTTTCATGGTCGGAGAGAGTCCACCTTTCCAGGGACTTGACTACTTCAGGTTGATCCGATCCTCTTCGTTGCCACTCCTCTTCCCTCCCAATTTAAGAACTAGCGCGAAGTACTTACTTTGAGTGCTTTGATTGACGAGGTCTAAATAGGATCAGGTTTAGAATTAGAAACATAATCTTATCTGGAATAGGATCGTGAGTAAAAAACAGATTTTCAACTATGTCTTTGAGATTTCTTTCTGGCGGTAAGTTCACATCTACAGTAGTCTCCACTATCCCTATATACAGGCAAAAGAATCTCGAGTGGATCATGAATTTTCTCTTTTACTTTAAGATTAAGAGCTTCGATCAGCTACCCTAGTTTCCATATTTCGATTCTTTAATAGATGGATCATTCGGCCAGCCTTAACGGCTACGAGAATCGCTACAGACAACCCATCCTAGATATGAAATCAGCAAGAAGTTGATCCTGTTGTATTATATATAAGTTCTCTAAAAGAAGACCGATAACTCGTATCCCGAAGATTACGAAGCGACCGGTCCTCTTCTTTTGCGTCGAAGCTCTTTTCTTCTTTTTAAGAGCCGAACGCCAGGAATGGTAAAAGAAAGGGCTATAATAGAATCTAAATATAAGTAGGCCGTTTGCTATTGTTATAAAAGCTGTTCGCCTTAGTTTAACACTTAGTAAGTACACTCCTTCGGGAGAATGGAAGTCAGTTTAATCTGCCCCCGCCCAACAAGGACTTCGATGGGAAAGAGCTAAACAAAAAATTCTGCATTATAGTTTTTGCTCGAAATAAAGCGTTAACCTTTTTATCGAAAAAGTACTAGTCCTATCTATCCACCTCTCCAAATACAAGATCTTGACTACCTATGATGGTAACCACATCTGCTGACATGTGATGTTTGGACATAAAATCGAGTCCTTGTAAGTGGGCAAAACCAGGTGCTCTTATTTTACAACGGTAGGGACGATTGCTTCCATTACTGACCAGAAAGACACCAAATTCTCCTTTTGGAGCTTCAACTGCGGTATAGGTAGAAGAAGCTGGTACGAAAAAACCTTCTGTATAAAGTTCGAAATGGTGAATTGAGGTAGAGTAGACCGATGATCCTGTAGTCATTTGGCCGGCTATTGAAAGAAAAAGCTTGCATCTGCTCTCCCTTTTATATAACCGGTCCCATCTCTCTCCAAACCTAACGTGGTAGTTTCCCATCATAGGGCTTTCTATCTATAGATTTTTTTCAAAGTAGCGCATTCGTTAGGAACCGGCGAAACGTCCTTGGATTCAGAAGTGAAATCGGACTTTAACACTACTACTGCGAATAACGCTTTTCTTAGTCTTAATATCGCTAACCTTTTGTTTTTTCTTTTTTCATTGTATAGTCTAACATTCTCTTTTGAAATCCATTTTCGAAAAGAAATTCCTCTGCTCCTCAAGGCGCAGCGGTTGAAGCGGTCGAAATGAAAGATCAAAATGAAGTTATAGAGACATAGTCAACATTCCGTTTTCAGAAAAAGAAAAAAGACGTTTCAAGTAATCTCTCTTCAACTTATACGAAAAGCAAGTCAGGGCCGCGCTAGAACTGCACGTAACCACAACGAACTTTTCACTTTTGTCTACTTATCTTTCTACTAAAGAATAATCACAAGGTGCAAAAATAGAAGATAACGCTTCGCCTTATCTTGGTTTACCAACCTGTTACTTCAAAACTAAGACTGCTCTCTCTCGGCTGGATTTTTTCCAGTCTACTAGGAAGATCTCGTATCCAGAACCTAAAAAGAAAGGCGTTAAAAAGCCCGAAACTTTATATCCCTTTACTAGTAGATAGTGGAGGTCCTGTGGTTCCTATTCCGGGCATTGAAAGCTGAAATCAAAAGACATCAAGGCCTAAGTCAGACAATGATGATCTTCTCTTAAAATAGCAAGAATAGCTGGTGGAGGACTCTGCACCCAGTAAGGTCGACACAGTCAGTCAGTCAGGAAGATGCTTTGCCACCCAATCGGCCGACCCGCTTTCAGATGTTGAATCGATCTCTATGAAATTCAGGATCGAATACATCTTTGGCTTATGAGTTATGCGTTGAGGCTTGTAGGAGTCTCTTTAAACAACTTGGCACTTTCGGCTAGTGCATAATCATGCCTATGGGGAGCAGTGGTCACAAGCTTGCCTGTGGCCCCCAGAAGGTGGCTAAGGTCTATGAGCATATCTTGTCTAAGTTGGGAGTTGATATTCGTTTTCAAAAATCTTTAGTTTCGACTTCAGGCTCTGCCGAGTTTGCCAAGAGGTTTCACCTGGGATTGAGGGTTACCAGGCTATCTCGATTAGCATCGAGTCTGGAGTGAATTGTGCTTAGGTCGCGACAGACCTCTCATCTCTCAAGCTCTACTGGAGTGGAGAAATGCGACCGCTCCCTAGCGTCCTCTCAGAGCGGATTCTAGCACAAGACCCGACTCTGTGCATGAATGTGCAATTTACTTACTTTCTTTCACCGCTTTCAGCCAAGCGATTGTAGATTCTCGGAACATGGGTGAACCCTAAAGCGCTTGATCAGGTCAATGGCAAGGCAAGTTCTTGTCTGCTGTCTCTTTCCTGTGGTTGTGTGCTGCATTGGACTGTGCGGGCTGCGGCTGACTGGCTTGTTGTTTGACTGCATAATCCGACATTTCATTTTTTCTATCAAACAAGCGTTTAACCTCCCTGCATTGTCTTAAACAAAGAAAGACTTTACTGACAACGAAAAGCAGCTGAAGTAGATACTCCATGAAAGGATCGGGCTGTTGGCTCGGGCAGAAGGTGGAAAGGCTAAGACAAAGCCGCTTCCTAAGTCACCCACGGAGCGGTATGGCTTTGGTTAAGTAAATTGACTCCATCTTCGCCAGTAGTCAGACAAGTAAGCAAGCCAGTGAATTGATCCTCGGGTGAATAGAGTAAGGTAGTGAAGTGATCCCAGTCCCAGCATGGTAAGAGTAAGAATAAGGGACTTCGACTAGTTCAGTCGGAATCTAAAGCCGGCTTGAAAGAGCTCACGTCATTGATCGCAAGCAAAAGAAACCTTCAAAATCGCATTCGCATGTTGGTTGTTCTTCACTAAACATCGAGGTTTCAGGTTCAAGTGAAGGTTCGGATCGGACTGACGTCTCGGCCTACGTCTCTTCAGGTCCGGTTTTCATTAAAGGGCTTCCTTCAAAGTTTATTTAGGATACCGCTTTAATAACGAAAATCGGATTGTATTTTTGTAGCTTCACTTTCGATAGGCCTACATCTCGCCTTCCACTACCGGAAGAAAAATGGATCTGCGACTCCCGGAACTTAGACGTACCGCTCACCGCAAAGAAGACTTTCTGTACTACCTATTTATCTATTTATAGCCAGCCATTGGGGACACTGAAACTCACGTCGTACAGCCAAGTAGAAAAGCAGCGAAAGAGTTGATTCGATCACCGGCTTTCAAAAAAGCTTTCCAGGTCAATAGGTTAAGCTATGATGGGTTCGTCGGGCTTTGATCCCCCGAAGCGTTCTGCTCATTGAGTTTTGTAAAAAGGTTCCGGTCTTTCTGATGGCTGCGCTCAGCCGTCTGTTATCTACGTTGACCCTTCTCAGACTAGTTTAAAACTAAGAGGAGAGTTTTAAAAGCAAGAAACAAGTGGAAAAAGGGCTTGTTACAGTGAATCAGAAAAGGAAGAATGTGCAGTTAGAAGGACAACTAATTGAGTCTTGCTTGGGTCTCCCACGTATGGGTGGCAGGTATCAGGCACATAGGTAAAGGTTGAAAACCGTTAGCAAGGCTACGAACCTTCTCTCAGGCTTACAGAAGAGTGCTTGCTTCCCAGATCAGATCAATAGTATAAAGAGAACCACGCACAGAAAGAGCCGCGTTAGAATAGGGTGTGGGGGAATGCGCTCTTTGAAAGAATAGGCTCTGGGACTCCCTCAAAGGGAATGATGGGACAAAGATACTACCAGACCAGGGGCGAGAGAGATATTTTTTGTTGATTAAGAGAGATGTAAGGCAAGGAAGGAACTGCAAATAGCGTATAAGAGAGAGTCAAATCTTTCCTTTCAAACATAGTTTGAGCGCGTCTACGAATAGAAAAGGGTTTAGGTATTAGGCCGGCCGTCTTGGGACTTTCTTTTCAGAAGGAAGAGGGCACAGGAGATTCGATTCAGTCAGCTTGGTTCTTGACTTTGCCATTTCAAAGACACTATTCAAGTGAAGTGCAAGATCCACCGCTTAGCCTCTGTAGGGGGAAGATCATACCGGAATGAAATTCTGCCTTTAAAGAAGGACTTTCAGGTAAGCATGCATAGCTTGATGGGAAAGAGAATAGAAGGAGTAGGTCCTCTTATAGTATTAGTATCCCTCTATCCATCTGTCTTGCATTGCTTCACTGGAGCTTATATAAAGCGGCGATACGAAGAATAGAGAGAATCTGTCTGTCTTTATAGTGCAGATGGACTGACTTTACTACCATCAAAGCTTCCGGTTCTATTCCTTTTTGAATAAAGGCTTGTTATCGACGAATAAATAAGCTCTTTCTACTTTGCCCTAAAAGCTCTAAGCAGTTTTAACTCGAAAAGATAGCTTAAGTTATAGTTATAACAGCTAAAGCGATAGCAACTCATGAACGAAGTGCTCGACCATAGCATAGGGAACGAGCGTAATAAAAGTTGCGAGTTAAGGGTTAGTTAGGTAAGTAGCAGAAAACTGCAGTATCTTCTATCAGGGTTCAGGACTTACATCAATGGCACATAGCTGGAGCGCCCTTCGTACTTCTATCCTCTCATATTATGCCAAGCCTTTCTCGGCCAAATGATAGAGGCGCAGGAGTTGACCTTTTCGGGACCTTTTTCAAACTGTCGATCTTGGGCGTTGATAGACTTCTCCCTTAAGAAGGGATTCTTCGATGCGAACTTCACTTCCCTCTTCGCTGTGGTATCAGACATCTCGCCCGATTACCTTCGTCCCTTCCTCCAACGATCACAATGGCATCTTACCTGATGCTCATTTGGTCCTTTCCTTGGTAGCCTGTCCTACTTGACTTGGGAAAAGAAATAGCCAAATATAGAAATCCGTCCTATTTTTAATCGAAAGCCCAATCCGCCTAGTCCGTTGAAGCTCATACCACGACAGCAACATTTCTTTGGCATGGTCTCAAAGAAGTAAGCTGAGTGACTCTACTCTGTGAAGTCAAGGAATTTATAATCCCATCGACTCGACTAAATGACCAGGGAAGATACCTGGGAAGAATATAAAATGTGTCCAGAGGAGTTCACTTATCTATCGACTAAAGGGAAATCATCGAAAGAAAAAGATTTACCGAGGACTATGCTTGCCCCAACTGAAGCCCCGGCTCTTGTCTTGTTGCAACCTTAGTTCGGATAATCCGCTTTTAATAACTAGTATGCACCCAAGTCAGTTAGCCTGCCTGTCTTCTTAGAGGATCTACAACGCTTAGGTCTTCGATCGCCCCGTCATTTCCCTTTCGCTGTCATTGTCTCGCCCGCCCATTTATCCTTCAAGCATGGGATCATGCGTTATTGGATAAAGTGTTTCAGATTCAACCTTTATTGCCAGTTTTGGTGACCGATATTTCGCCTGTTTATTGCAAGTTCCATGGGAAAGACTTTGTTGAGAGGTTTCATCTCTTGGAAATACCTTACACTTTCAATTCTTTGGATATAGTGATTGATTTACTTGCCAAGTCAGACTGGAGGACTCTCAATCCCGATCCTGACACGATTGAGTTTATCTTCAAAGAGGAAGTGTAATACCCTCATAGGGTAGAAGCTGAAGGTTCGAGTAAGGAAAGTAGAGTTGGGTCAATGTTTCCGCTTGAGCTTGGTGACATCCTTCTTTTCTTAACCCTAGTTTTTCGTCAATCAAAGTGAAGTTCGCATGAACGTGGTACGTGGTGAAAGTGAGAAGCAATTCTCAGAACCAATCAATTTCCCATTTTGAGGGAAATCTCAGGTTTTTCCGTAGTGATGACAGCTGTGGTAAACTGGTGCTTCGTGGTCTTATTCTTCTTCTTCACTTTGTGGTGCCAGCTTCAATGGAATTAACCTGCTTTCATATTTACTTTATTGACTGTCTGTCCGGGCTTTGAAATCCTTGGGCTACTTTCGTTTAAAAATTTCATTTCTTTCTGTATTTTCAGAGTGAGTTTAGAAATGCAGGCAAAGAGAGATGAAAGTCTTACTGGGCTTTAGTGGTCTTATTCTGGAGGTTAGGGTGAGCTTCAATGGAATGACTACGGTTATTCCATTCTTAACTGCCTTCGTCCAGTTCTTCCACTTTCTGCGCTTTCGATAGTTGAAGCAGTAGAACGGTGAAAGAATGGTTCTATGATCTGATTCCCCTTTAAACAATGAATCTTTTCTAACTTTCTCTTTCCACAAAGGAATCTCTCTCGACGCCGCTACCAGTCTGATCTCTCTCATTCGTTGTAGGAATTTTCGTTTGGCAATAGGGGCGAAGCTGGCACGCGGAGTGACGCTACTACGTAACGTTTTTCCACAGCTGACGGCTTGAAAGCAAAATAAGCGTATGCCAACGGTAAATAGCTTGAATTATCGCGCCTCATATCCGTTGTTATAGAGGCGCTATTTACGCCCATTACGATATAATAAATACGTATTAACTTACAATGTCTTTCTGGAGCAGTCATTCGCCGGCCAGACCGATAAGCTTTTTGTGGCTAAGATAATCTGAGAGTGCTATTTCTTAATATATAGTCAGATTCTTTGTAGAAAAAAGTCGACAAAATCGAGGAAAAATTCATTCTAAATCGAATCGAGAGCTTTCTGCGAAAAACCTGGCCTTAAAGGCATCCGTCCGATCGACTCCTGGGATTGGAAAACTCTTATGACGTTCACTAGTCATCAACCTTGATCGCAGAAAGGATTATTTCGTAAAAGATATCTTCCAAAGATCATCCCTGCCCCCAGAAAGCACGACAAGGCTCGAGTTACCAATCGATTCGGGTAACCTTCTATTATACTTCCTACAGAGAATGGGGCTTCAAAGTTGTTTTGCAGGTCGTCAGATCCGTTAACGAAAAGGAGTGATGTAGGCGATAGAAAGAAAACTTGATTTAGGCCAGAAAGAAAGGGCTTCTTTGCCGATCCTTTGGAACCTTCTTACTACAGGACAGCCCGCTGCTTTTCAATTCTACGGGGCTAATAGGATTTTTCAAGGCCAATTAAAGCGCTTTTCCCATTTCTCATGTTGAGTGAGGGAAACAAGGGATGACAATTCTGGTATTGGTATGGCTGCTTCTTCACTTACTTCATACTAGGGTGAGCTGCAATGGTAGTAAGACTTCTTGAAAAAGCTGTTCCAGCACCTTTCGCTGGCGAACCTTCCTACTAGCGCCCTACAAAAACCCCTCTCATCGTGATGTCCTCCTTCGTCATCTGAGTCATCAACGGCCATCCACGTCAGAAAGAACGTATCACCAAAGGCCGGCCCCCAGACTGCGTCAAAGCGAAGAGCACAAAGCCTCTCGTCGACAGCGAGAAATGAATTGTCCGCAATTGCTTTCAATCCCAATTTCCTACTTTTTTCTTTATATACTACGGGAAGCCTCGCGCGGACATAAAAATCCCAGGGATTCACCTCCGTATCCCATTGATGAATCACTGCCTATTCTCGTCTCTTAACTGATCCAGGGGAACTAACTAGAGAATCCGCTACTTTAAACTTTAGCAGATTAATAGGATCCTCTAACAGATCAACTCAACTCCGTGGGAACTCTTTCTTAGGAAGTAGCAGCCTTGGATTCAAAGCAAGCAACTATTAAATGTTAGCTTGAAGCGAGAGAAAGAGTCTGATCGGACTATTATCCTATTGGAGAGTGCAGGCTTCTCTGACTATTCTTCTCTCTTGCTCCGTAACTCTTACTGATGAAAAGCCTTAAATATAATCAATTACGGATCCCGGGTAATCACTGCCAAATTTGCAGGGAAAAGTCATTCTAACTCTTTGATGAAATCCCCCTTACTGCGGTAAGAAAGAATGCAATTACTAATTTAGCAGATGCTGAGATTAATCTGTCTATTTTCTTGTTGCAAGCCTTTCTTGAGCGGATAAAACAACTCTAAGTCAAGACAAAGACGGCAACATCCTCAACTGCTGCAACCATTTCCTCAGTCTGTTAGCGGATAGAGGAGAAGATGATATTAAAGGGCATTTACTACTTTGTAGCCTCTTCTACGGCTTTGCCTACGTCTGTTCCCGGATCAGAGATGTTGAATTGATTCAAATAGGGTTTAGAAAAGGATTATTAGGGTCTTGGGCCCCCTAACTATCAGTCTTAATCCAAGGACGGGAATGGTTGAAAATCTTCCTTTCGAACTTGACTTTAAAGCTGAACTCTTTCTTCCTGACGGAATCGTAACTCAATAGATAGAACTTTGAATCTCCCCCCGAAAGCAGTAACTCGAAATCCTTGCCTACTTCCCTGCCAATGCTCGAAACTGACTCCTCAACTGCAACTTAGTCAGTATCTTCCTAGGGGACAGAGAGCGGGACTGAGTCAAGACCTTTCTTTTCTAATGGCTGCCTTGCCCACCTTTAAAGATGCTTTTGCAGGTCTTTATTAACTTCTATCTTTACCGGGCTTGCCTGTCAGAGCCTACTGAGATGTTAGCTACTTCCTCAACTTCCGGATGAATCGGCGGGATGAGCTCAAGAGCGAGATTGCGTGATCTTTTGCCTCTAACTTAATCCGAATAGGAAGATCAGACTCAATTCAAATTCAAGAACTAATGAGGAATAGGGGGCATTTGAGCTGTATTGGTCACGAAGGGAATCAGACTACTTTGACGCTTCTTACTTCAATCCTGCCTTCTAAGTCTTCCCGCTTCTGACTTCATACCTGCCTTTTCACTCGGGTTCTTCTCTAACGCCTCAGGCGTTAAGGTTTGATCCCATTTGGGACTAAGAGATCATAGGCTGGACTAGGCGGAGAATCTTAATTGATTCCCCTGGGAGTAGACATAGATTCCCTGGCATTAGACTGAGAATATGGCTTTTACGGGTTGAGATTATCAGGCTGCTCTCTCTCCCGTTTAACTTAAGAGAAAGGATTCATACTGGCTTCCTTCCAGGCCTAAGGTCTTTCTTATTTCTTACTTGACTCTTCGTAAAGCTCTTCTTTGTCTTCTGCTCTAGTAGTTCAATGACCAGGGCACGGACGAAGTCTGATTAGTTGCTTTCCTACTACTTGTTTCTTGCTTCTGGCCAAAAGGCTTGCACGTAAGAAAATCTCAATAGTCAGATCTGACGCTTTCCCCGAGCCTACTGAATTTAGTCTTTATCTTCCCAGGGTTCATCTAAGGCTCAATTGCTAGATTATGTTCTGTTTTGCCCTATAGATAGGCCCTGAGACTACAACTTATGGGAATTATGTAAGCCTCTTCCTTGGGAATGAAACTGTAATGATTAGCTACTACAGGATCAGATGCAGTAAGAGATTGAGGAATTTCTTGCTACCTTCTCTTCTGAAGGTCGGGATGGCAACACTCAATATCAAAATATCAATAGGAAGCTCAGCGAAATTAGGAATAGGCATTGATTCTTTCTTACTTCTTTGCTGCCAGATCAGGGTTACGGACGGGATTGTACTAGAAAGATGAAGCTCGGCATAAAGATGAATGGATGCCTATGGTAACTGCTAAAGAAATTACTAAGGAGAAAGCCTTCTTAGTGTATTCAAAGTTACGGTTTTCTCCCGGGTGATTCAACTGGTAATGGTCACGAACGAAGTCATCTTTGATACCTGGGCTAAGATATTCCCAGTGAATCTAGGGAAGAGCAAAAGAAAGCAATTGCCTGATGTTGTGCGCTATAGGTTTTCCTTGTCTGGTCACCGTCTTAAGGAAGGTTCGGAGTGAATGAGTAAAGGAGAATGTGTTAGGACTAAACTAGACCACTATGCTCATAAAGAGTTTCTTTGTCGCACCTTTCCTTTCCTATGTGTGTATATACTAGAATAGGACGATGCACCTATATTAAACTTCAAGGCGAAGTCATCGAACTAATGGACGGAACCAAAGTACTCTCACTCTTTAACTATAGGAAGTACCTACCGACCTATTTTGAGAGCAGCTTATGCCTTGTCTTTTAAGAAGGATTCTATACATTGATCGAGAAAGAAAGGGAAAGGGGCACTTGATAGAAAGCATTCGTCCCTCCTAGCGTGACAAAGAGGCCAGGCATCATCATACGCAGGAATGGAATCGTCAGAATATTGAACCAGATACCAGCTGCCATTGAAACAAAAGGAAATCACTTCCGGGCCGGGCTTAAGGGAGTTCCTCCGAGGGGAGGCAGAGAAGAAGGAGCCCTTTCATCGGTTGTCGGAAGAGCAGTAGGTCTTGGTGCTTGAGTCAGTCCGTGGTCAGAAGTGGAAACAGTAGAATCGGTAGCTGTTCTTGCTCCTGTTCAACTGCGTCTAAGAATATCTGACGATCGAATGCGACCTAGAAAGATTCAACTTCTCCCACAGGGCAATCAAATCAAGCCTTATTAGTTCAAGTTCAGCTAGCCCATTAATTAGATCACCTGTGCGTACGTTATCTAGTATAAGGAAATACCTCGCTCCAGGTAGCGAAAGGGAGATCCAGTAGATCACAGAACAAAGAGAGTCAGAGTAGTGAAAATCACCGAGTGAAAGCAGCAAGCAGAGCGATAGTAGCGTGTGTCACAACTCGAAGCTAAACTGATTCCAGATAGGTAGTGCGAACTACACTACTTTTCTGTAATCACCTCTTTCACTCTAAGGTGAGTGAAGTGCCCTAGTCCTGCCCTACTTCTTATCTCATCTATCTCACGGGTAGTGGTCTTGATCCTGGTGAAGGACAAGGATTCGTGTCCTTTTCGCTGCTTTTTACATCTATAGCAAGTCCCTCTTCAGTTGCAGTGCACCTTTCTGCCTTGGATCGAGTTGAATTGAACTTCAAATAAGATCAGAAGGGAGAAGCGCCTAGTGAGCTAAGATTTTTACTGGGAAACTAGAGAAAAGAGCAGGTAGCGCATAAAGCCCTTTGAAAGCGTACGTAACATTCCTTTCTCCAGTCAGAAAGTCCTCAGCTAATGGATATTGATTGAGTGGGGAGATTTCTTTACCGTCTAGTTCAAGGTAGAGCAGAAGGAGATCCGCTGTTAGCAATTCAATCAGTAAGCGCACTTATTCTTCTTCCTTAGTACGTAACATTCCTTTAAGTCTATCTGACTTATTCAGTTCCCTTCTAAGAAGTATTCCTGGGAAGAGATCAATTCGAACCACTTCTATTTAACTAGAGAGGAACGTAGTAGCTCGACCTTCCCTTGAACCTAACCCTCGGAGCGTAGCCACGCAAAAGACTTCCTTGAGAGGCCCAGAAGAATGTCGTAGCCATCCTGCCCCAATCGGCCACGGAGCGGGGAGGAAAGAAAGAAGCTTTAGGGTACGGTAGCTCGAGACCGGGATGGAAAGCAGAATAAGAACAATCATGAGATTGACTCTGTATCTTTTCCCTGTCTTCTTTAGAAGCGAAGGTAGTTTACTTGCTTGCTTTAACGAGTAAGGAGAAAGAACCAGATTCTCTGTTTCGGTGGGTGATTCCACGGCTGACTCCTATTCCGGATATATGCTTTCAGTTCCGCTCGCTGCATCCCTAACTTGAGTTAGTGAACGTGAACGGCAACAGCTTTAAGGAAAGCGTTAACATTAACGATTGACTTGACATGACGTGATGTGTAGGAGAAAATGCCTGATTTTCGACCATAGCGATCTGAGTTCATCAGAGTAGCGGGCGATGGCCTTAAGTTCCTACGCAACTACTACATCGAAGAAAGGTGTGAAACTTCTTACTATATAGAGTAAGGAAGCAATTCCCCTTGCGTTGAGGATAGATCCGCTCTTACGCTTGCTTTCGCAGACCTACTTGCTTGCTAAAAAGAGAAGCGGGATAAGTAGGACAGGGAGATGTAGGGCACCGTCTACTGATAGAGTTGCTTGAGCTCTTGGAGCTAGTACGAGCATCTTCCTCTTTTTCTTTTTTCCCTTCGATTCTTTAACGCTTCTTGAAGGCTTCTATGAGGTGTCATTAAGCTCTTCTTTTTTTCTTTCTATATGTCATATGCTTTCCTTCTGAATGAGAAGCTCCTTTTGAACAACAAGAAGATAGACGCGAGATGGTCTTACCTTCGCGCTCACTTGGCAGACTGTCTCCTTAGATATAGCTTCATACTCGACCTGGAAGAGGGAGAATGAATTCAATCCATCCTGGGGCGACGCTTTATTCAAACTATCTCTTTTCTCACGAATTGGATTTGAACCAATATTCCCCTATCTGGGGCTACTTTCCCTTTAGTAGATCGTGAGCGGGTCTGTCCTTAGGCAGTGTAAGTAAAACTCCTTAAAAGGAACTCCACTTTCACTCCTATCCCTTTACTCATTTCTTTATTTACGACAACAAAACAAGGCATCAAAGAGTCTCAAGACCGTGTTTTTCTCGCTTTAAAAATGTAAATAAGACGTCGTTCTGTCTAGTACTTTATTATTTTAGGTACCTGATTAAGGTAAAGTAAATGTTATCTTTTTGAAAGTCTTTTATTCTTTATGTCTCGAAGGAATTTCTTTACAGGATTTCGCACTCGCAAAAACGAATGAATAAGGTAAGCTAAGCTTTCGTAATAGGCTGTTAATAAAGAAAGGGCCACTCGTGAGTAAGACGTTCTATTTTTCTATTTTAGTTTAGCTCGATTTTACTGAAATTGGGAGGAAATTATACTCCACGATGTGGAGAAAGATAAAACGAAAGACATTTATTTCATTGGATCGAATAGCTATAGAGAGCAGATACATCAAATATGATATTTATATAGTTATATTTATACTAGCAATTCAAAATTTATTTAGGTTTAGGCATGACATTAAGGGATGAGCCCTTGTAAAAAATGAGTCATTGTGCCAGGATATGGTCTTTGCATTTCGTTGAGATAGAAGGCTAAGCTCTAAATTTTCTAAACCACGGATCTCAGGAATTTTAGGCTATCATTCTAATACTTTCCTACTACCAAAGAAGAAAATAAAAAATCATAATCTTTCTTTGTCGAGGAGATCGAGACTGGTATGGGTTCCTTTCCCGAGACGAGGAAGAAGATAATGACATTGATAAAAAAACCTCTTCGTAAAGAAAGAACTGACTTAGAGAAGAATGCACCAAAAAAAGTCTACCGGTAGTCTTTGCTTACTTCATCTTTGCTGATACTGAATCATACACCTGCGGGTCCAACTTTTTTCTGGTATTGGACTTGCCTACATACATATCCGGACCCCGAAATCAAAATCAAGCCACTGTAGTTCAGTCAATCAAAGTCCAAGAAGACCGAGGAGTCCTTAGCACAAGCACTAAGTAAGAAAGAGACCTTGGGGAGAAGGTAGCGCACGAATTCTATCCTCCTTTCCGTGCTATTGCTTTTTTTTTTCTTTTTGTCATCCTTAGATCAAAAGGAATCTACCTAAAGTTTTAAATGCTCTTCTTGGGTCTTGAAATATCTTAAGCGCTTTCGTTGCGCATGGCTGCTCTCTTCCGGACAACCTCGCTGCTTCTTTCGAGAGAAGCACTACCGTAATGCCTTTAAGTTAAAAAGCTAACTATTCCGCTCTTTCGTATACGAGCTGTGAGTAGCAGCCCGCTCGTGTGACTACGTATTTCTGTTTATTGTTTATAGAGTTTTACTTAGCCGGAGCAGTGAGCGAGATCCTTAACAAAAATTATACTCCGCCGCTAAGCGAGCAAGGGCAGAATAATTTAGAAGATTGCTACCTGGGGGGATCATCTATTTACTGACTGCAGGCAGCCTTATTACCAATGTGAAGCATCTGATTTTGCGAAAGGTTACTCTTCTCTTGCGTCCGATTCTGGGGCATCTCTTTACTATTTTTAGTGGGAATTTATTCTACCGTTGAGATAAAACCATGGTTCATGGACCAATCAATAGAAGCCCATAGGAGCGTATGGTCATTAAGAATGCTTCCTATCTCTGGTCATGTCAGAAACTGTCTAAGATTAATTAGTGGCTGGTGAAGTATACCCATAGATCATGGCACAGTCTGAGAGTAGATCAATGATCAACGCTTGCTTTGCCCCAACATTATCCTCTGTCTCCACAGGATCTCACTACACTACTGAAAGCTCCTCGCCATATAAGAAAGCGATGATCGATCAAGTGGCGAAAGAAGCGAAAGATGATCTTCCAGACCGTCTCAGCTCTGCAACTGGCCTAAGAAACATGGAAAGTTTCTAAAAGAACTTGCATCCGACGGCTCGGAACGAATGGCAAAAGAAAGATTCAGTAATTCGGGCACAAAAAAGGTATAAAATAAACCCGGTTTTGAGTGATCCCTGGGAAAGACCTCCAGTTTGAACGGTGAAAATCGAAAAGCTCCTGACTTCACTGCCTTATAGTGCTTATTCTGTTGGGCTCGCCATCTCTTCTATTGCGTTGGCGCGGCCCTTCGAAACGAAGATGCCCCCATAGGAGATAGAGTCTCTAATGATCTAAGTCTCAAAGAGGTTGTACCTAAAGTGAAATTATGCCTCAGTTCCCCTCTATGAGTGAGTTGAGAACAAAAGTGTCCTCTCTCTCGTGTGCAGATGGTATCTCCAGGGGCCTATCTTTTATTTTTAAGCAAGCGCAATCTCACTAGAAGAAAAACAATAGTAGTAAGGAATATCGTGCAATCCATAATTGTGCTTGGCTTGGATCGGGATAATGAGGATCAATAAAGCCAGGATAACCCTACTGCAAAACACCATGTCAAAATGCATTCTTGACATCCAATTGTTTGATTACCCACGACTGAGAAAGAGCCAATGTTGTGTTGAAACTCCCTGACCACACGAAGCCAGCCGCCACGAGGTGCTGACGGATGCGTCAGACTTTTCCATAGGAGAGGTGCTCATACGTATGGATACCGACATGGCTACCAAAAAGGTTTTAATCCTTGATTGGATTATGTCACTAAGAGGGGAAACCCTAAAATTGAGTGCATTCGCGAACTCTGGTGAGCAGAAAGAAACTGCTTTTACTAAGCTGATACTCCAAATAGAAAAAACAAAGAAATACAAATCCGAGGTTGTTAATAGCAGAAAGATAAAGCGGCTGCCCTTCATGTAGGCAAAAAGATCTCCTAGAACACGACTAGTGCGACCACTTTTCCTTAGGGTGCCCGCCGACATCGAGGTTGTTTTTTCTTTTCCACTATTTTGACCGAAACTCAAAATAACGAAAGCTTGCTGATCTCAGTGGAACATACAGCGTCAGCTTGGATTCCTCCATCATTTTAATAGCTGGTTAGAGATATTACATTAGATTATGCTCGTGCAAGGATCCGGATCTCTGGAGTTTTTGGTTGGTAAATAAGGTAAAAGATTAGTCCTCGTTACAGTCATCTCGAGGTACTGAGTTCTACTTTTATCGTGCTGAAAGCATTGCTTTCAGTAATCGCTTGACCGGCTGGTCACTGCCTCCTTTTATCCTTTCGAGTTATATCGGGAATAGCTTTCTCAACATGATTATTTGGCACAAAGAATCTTGAAAGAAAAAAAGGAGGGATCAATGAATGAATTGATATCAGTGCTTCTCTTTCTTTTCATTGTTAGAAATTTTTGCAGAATAGATTCAATTGCATCAGTTTCATAAATCCGCATGGTACTTTGGTACTTTAGTTCGTTCTCTTTTCTTCGATAGATTGAGTTGATGATTGACTTCCCGTGTCTGAGTTATAGCTCTTCTTTGACGTTCTAGTTTTATTTGACCTAGCCCCGAGCCGGGAACTCAAATCAAAAAAAATAAGACTGGAATGAGGTTCAGCCAGAAAGATGGGAGAGATGAATGTCAGGGCGAAGATGGTCTTCGGATGCTAATGGGCTTGAAGAGTCGGAGAAAGTTCCACAGTCACAGCCTTATTCCTTATTGAACGTCACTCGGGGAAGATCAAACTCTTTTCTATAAGCAATAGGATTCGAAAAGTGACTCTTTGAATGGACAGACTTTCTCTTTTTTACCAAAAGCAAGGCTGATTTACTACTTCTCGATAGCAAGTACAGGGTTTGGAAGTTCCTGCCCGATAGATAAGGGTGGGACTATCTCAGCGACGTAAGACTAATCTTTCTCTTTCTTTTGACCTATCAATCTGTCTGCTTCGCTCTCCTCCACCAGCAGCATAAGGCCTAGTTCAAAATCATCCTGACGCAGCAGTGGAAGTAAGACTAGTTGTAGCAGAGGAAGCGTCAGACAGAAGCAACGAACGATAAAGGTAGTTTACTTGCTTAGTGCTTGTGCGCTAAGGCAGGAGCAGAGCCTTTTTCTTCCCACCTACTACCACTTAGATAGAGAGCCAGTTTTTAGTTAGGACCCACCTTGCCTAGCATCT
>Ga0209796_10000135_pt1 | contig 84108 bp, 69 predicted proteins | sample AgamicOrSfrz_FD_187167 | JGI IMG/M metagenome (GOLD analysis project Ga0209796, IMG submission 187167) | Agave microbial communities from Guanajuato, Mexico - Or.Sf.rz (SPAdes) (version 2) | ecosystem: Host-associated > Plants > Phyllosphere > Phylloplane/Leaf | place: Guanajuato, Mexico...
TGACCAAAGAGTCTGGCCTGCTGGGTCTGACCGAAGTCACCAGCGACTGCCGTTACGTTGAAGACAACTACGCAGAGAAAGAAGACGCTAAACGTGCAATGGACGTTTACTGCCACCGTCTGGCGAAATACATCGGTTCTTACACTGCGCTGATGGACGGTCGTCTGGACGGCGTGGTCTTCACCGGTGGTATCGGTGAGAACGCGGCAATGGTGCGCGAGCTGTCCCTGGGCAAACTGGGCGTGCTGGGCTTTGAAGTTGACCATGACCGTAACCTGGCTGCGCGCTTTGGTAAGTCTGGCTTCATCAACAAAGAAGGCACCACTCTGGCAATGGTTATCCCAACCAATGAAGAGCTGGTCATCGCGCAAGACGCGAGCCGTCTGACTGCCTGATTCCACACCGCCAGCAATGCTGGCGGTGCTGTTTTGTAGCCCGCCCGTTTTCGGCGGTAACGAAAGAGGATAAATCGTGTCCCGTACTATTATGCTGATCCCGACCGGAACCAGCGTAGGCCTGACCAGCGTCAGCCTCGGTGTGATCCGTGCGATGGAACGTAAAGGCGTTCGCCTGAGCGTGTTCAAGCCTATCGCTCAACCACGTGCTGGTGGCGATGCGCCAGACCAGACAACTACTATCGTTCGTGCGAACTCTAATCTGCCCGCCGCTGAACCGCTGAAGATGAGCCACGTTGAGTCTCTGCTTTCCAGCAACCAGAAAGACGTGCTGATGGAAGAGATCATCGCTAACTATCACGCTAACGCACAGGATGCGGAAGTGGTGCTGGTTGAAGGCCTGGTTCCGACGCGCAAGCATCAGTTTGCCCAGTCCCTGAACTTCGAAATTGCCAAAACGCTGAACGCAGAAATCGTGTTCGTGATGTCCCAGGGGACTGATACCCCGGAACAGCTGAAAGAGCGTATTGAGCTGACCCGCAGCAGCTTCGGCGGCGCGAAAAACAGCAACATCACCGGCGTGATCGTGAACAAACTGAACGCCCCGGTGGATGAGCAAGGCCGTACCCGCCCTGACCTGTCTGAAATTTTTGACGACTCGTCCAAAGCGCAGATCGTGAAAATCGATCCCGCTAAGCTGCAGGAATACAGTTCTCTGCCAGTGCTGGGCGCGGTGACCTGGAGCTTCGACCTGATCGCGACCCGTGCGATCGACATGGCGCGCCACCTGAATGCGACCATCGTCAACGAAGGCGATATCAACACCCGTCGCGTGAAGTCCGTGACCTTCTGTGCGCGTAGCATTCCGCACATGCTGGAGCACTTCCGTGCAGGTTCCCTGCTGGTGACCTCCGCAGACCGTCCTGACGTGCTGGTTGCAGCCTGCCTCGCGGCGATGAACGGCGTGGAAATCGGTGCGATCCTGCTGACCGGTGCCTATGAAATGGACCCACGCGTCAGCAAGCTGTGCGAACGCGCCTTTGCTACCGGCCTGCCGGTCTTCATGGTTAACACCAACACCTGGCAGACCTCTCTGAGCCTGCAGAGCTTCAACCTGGAAGTGCCGGTTGATGACCATCAGCGCATCGAGAAAGTGCAGGAATACGTTGCCGGTTGCATCAATGCTGACTGGATTGAATCCCTGACTGCTACCTCCGAGCGCAGCCGTCGCCTCTCTCCACCAGCCTTCCGTTATCAGCTCACCGAGCTGGCGCGTAAAGCGGGCAAACGTGTTGTTCTGCCAGAAGGCGACGAACCGCGTACCGTTAAAGCGGCTGCCATCTGTGCCGAGCGCGGTATCGCGACTTGTGTGCTGCTGGGTAACCCGGATGAGATCACCCGTGTTGCCGCCTCTCAGGGCGTTGAGCTGGGTTCTGGTATTGAAATCGTTGACCCGGAAGTGGTGCGCGAAAGCTACGTTGCCCGTCTGGTCGAGCTGCGTAAGAGCAAGGGCATGACTGAAGCCGTTGCCCGCGAACAGCTGGAAGACAACGTGGTGCTCGGTACGCTGATGCTGGAGCAGGACGAAGTTGACGGTCTGGTTTCCGGTGCTGTTCACACGACTGCGAACACCATCCGTCCACCGCTGCAGCTGATCAAAACAGCCCCAGGCAGCTCGCTGGTCTCTTCTGTGTTCTTCATGCTGCTGCCGGAACAGGTTTACGTGTACGGTGACTGCGCGATCAACCCGGATCCGACCGCTGAACAGCTGGCCGAGATCGCCATCCAGTCTGCGGACTCCGCGATTGCCTTCGGTATCGAACCGCGCGTTGCAATGCTCTCCTACTCCACCGGTACTTCTGGTGCAGGTAGCGACGTTGAGAAAGTGCGTGAAGCGACCCGTATTGCACAGGAAAAACGCCCGGATCTGGTTATCGATGGCCCGCTGCAGTATGACGCCGCGGTTATGGCTGACGTAGCGAAATCCAAAGCGCCTAACTCGCCGGTTGCGGGTCGTGCTACCGTGTTCATCTTCCCGGATCTGAACACCGGTAACACCACCTATAAAGCGGTACAGCGTTCAGCCGACCTGATCTCCATCGGGCCGATGCTGCAGGGTATGCGCAAGCCGGTGAACGACCTGTCTCGTGGCGCGCTGGTAGACGATATCGTCTACACCATCGCCCTGACCGCGATCCAGTCTTCCCAGCAGTAAGCAGTATCTAAACGCAAAAAGGCGACCTGATGGTCGCCTTTTTTTATGGTCGCGATTACGCTTCTTCGTGCTTAACCGGCTCGTTGCTGGCGTTGCGGCTCATCCACAGGGCCAGCGCTTTCAGCGAATCGGGGGTGAAGTCATCACAACGGGCGGTGATTTCAGCCGGGGTCATCCAGCAGACTTCACTCACCTCTTCTTCCTGCAGCGCAAACGGGCCGTGGGAGACGCAGCTGAAAAGGCCTCCCCAGACGCGGCAGTGGTCATCTTCGAAATAGAACTGCCCATGTTCGGCGAACGGTACGCCAGCAATCCCCAGCTCCTCTTCTGCTTCGCGGCGGGCGGAATCGAGTAACTGTTCATCGGCCTGCACCACGCCACCGGCGGTAGCATCAAGCATCCCGGGCATGAAGTCTTTCGTTTCGGTACGGCGCTGAACCAGAATATTGCCCATCCCATCATGCACCACGATATAGGTCGCGCGATGACGCAGACGCTGCGCCCGCATCTGCTCGCGGCTCGCCTGTGCAATTACCTCATTGTCTTCGTTGACAATATCCACCCATTCCGTATTTGCCAAATGACTGTGCTCCACCATCGGAAACCTTCTCTTTAAAGCGCTCTCGCGGCGCGTTTTACTGTTGAGGAGTAAATTACGGATTAATCTCTGACTGCGCAATAACCTGGCCGTCATTCAGCGTCATAACGCACAAATGGTTTCCTTCCAGCATGCCGTAGCTGGGGGGAAAGCCGCCTTTGGGCAGGCTGACCGAGCCAGGATTGAAATGTATAAGGTCGCCCTGTTTCCCGGCGACCGGAATATGAGTATGGCCGTAAACCAGCACATCGCCAGCATTCAGCGTGGGCAGATTATCCGGGCCAAAAAGATGACCGTGGGTAACAAACAGGCGGCTATTCTCCAGCAGGATTTGCTGCCAGGGCGCGGTAATGGGAAAGCTCAGCAGCATCTGGTCAACTTCGCTGTCGCAGTTGCCGCGAACGGCGATAATCCGCGACGCGTAAGCGTTGAGCCGCCCAGCGACCTCAGCAGGCGCATAGCCTTCGGGCAGCGGATTGCGTGGGCCATGGTTCAGCACATCCCCGAGGATCACCAGCCATTGCGCCCCGCTCTGGTTGAACAGCGAAAGCACCCGTTCGGTCGCCGGCAGCGAGCCGTGGATGTCCGAGGCAAACATCAACTTCATCAGAGTTTCCTTATGTCGAAAAGCTGCCCCATCATACCGGAATATCAGCCCGCCCGCTTCGCCGACAACGCCACGTAGCGCTGTACGGAAGCCCGCTGCCACTGGAAGTTAGCGTAATCCACCAGCTGCTGCGGCACGTCATCACCATTGAGCACCAGACGGTTGAGCATCAGAGCCAAATCCGCATCTGCGATACACCACTCGCCGAACAGGTTTTGCTGGCCGTGGGCAAGCAGGGAAGCGGCGATATCATAAAGCTGGTTGGCTGCCCGCTGTGCGGTTTCACTCAGGGCCGGTTTTTTCACTCCACCAAATACCACGTCGGTAGAGCGTTCCTCGCGGATCGGCATCAGATCGCTGCGCAGCCACGCCTGGATTTGTCGTGCACGGGCGCGTTTTTGCAGGTCCAGGGGGTAGATCCGCTCCCACTCCGGCGGTGCAAAATGCTCCTCCAGATATTCAGTGATGGCAGAAGATTCGCTCAATTCAAAGCCGTCATTCTCCAGCACCGGCACGCGACGGGTCAGGGCATAGCCCCGCCAATGCGGCTGGCGGTTTTCACCCCGGCTGAGGTCAACGGTTTTCAGGGTAAAGGGCAAACCTTTCTCGGCCAGCGCGACATACACGCTCATGACATAAGGGGAGTAATAATCGGCATCTGACCACAAGGTAATTGCAGGTTGGCTCATAAGGTCCTCGTAACGCTTCGGGTGATGGTTGATATCCAAAATATAACCTCCTGCTCCGGCTGTCACTTGATGAAAACTCACGATTTATCATCTCGGCCTATACTCGATCCTATGCCGCGATAATCGTTATGACAGGAGTTGCGATGATTGACCTCTACTACGCCCCGACCCCCAACGGGCATAAAATCACGCTTTTTATGGAGGAGGCCCAGCTGGATTACCGCATCCTGCCGGTTGATATCAGTAAAGGTGAGCAGTTCCGTCCTGAATTTCTTGCCATTTCGCCTAATAATAAAATTCCGGCCATTGTCGATCATGATCCTGACGATGGCGGTGCACCGCTGAGCCTGTTTGAGTCTGGCGAGATCCTGCTCTATCTGGCGGAAAAAACCGGTAAATTGCTGAGCGGTGAATTACGGGAACGCCACATCACGCTGCAGTGGCTCTTCTGGCAGGTGGGCGGGCTGGGGCCGATGGTCGGTCAGAATTACCACTTCAACCACGTTGCGCCGCAGCCGATCCCCTACGCCATCGAACGTTTCCAGGTCGAGACGCAACGGCTCTATAACGTGCTGAATAAGCGTCTGGAAAAATCACCGTGGCTGGGGGGCGATCATTACAGCATCGCAGATATCGCCTGCTGGCCGTGGGTTAATACCCGTGAAAACCATCGCGTAGACCTGGCGTCGTGGCCAGCGGTGAACAACTGGTTTGAGCGCATCCGTACCCGTCCGGCAACCGAACGCGCCATGCAAAAAGCACAGCAGATATAAACGCTTTCCTCATGTATTATGGTGCCGATAATGACACGGAGGAAGCCTGCAATGTCCCAGAACGACGCGATTATTCGTATTAAAAATTTACGCCTGCGCACCTATATCGGTATCAAAGAGGAGGAGCGCGCTAACCGTCAGGATATCGTGGTTAATGTGGTGATCCACTACCCGGCCGATAAAGCCCGGGACAGTGAAGATATCAATGACGCACTTAACTATCGCACCGTCACTAAAAGCATTATTCAGCACGTCGAGAGTAACCGATTCTCTTTGCTGGAAAAATTAACTCAGGATGTGCTGGATATCGCACGCGAACATCACTGGGTCACCTATGCTGAAGTAGAAATCGATAAACTTCACGCGCTGCGCTATGCCGACTCCGTCTCAATGACGTTAAGCTGGCAACGCTAGGCGCAACCCTGGAGGTTGTATGAAGATCCTGGTAACCGGCGGTACTGGCCTGATTGGCCGGCATCTCATCCCCCGCTTACAGACGCTGGGCCATGAGATAACGGTGGTGACACGCAGCCCCGAGAAAGCGCGTCAGGCACTCGGCTCCGGCATCACTATCTGGAAAGGGCTAACCGAGCATCAGGATCTTAATGGGTTTGACGCCGTCATCAATCTGGCGGGGGAACCCATCGCCGACAAACGCTGGACTGAAGATCAGAAGCAGCGGCTGTGCAACAGCCGCTGGAACATTACCCAGCGGCTGGTGGATATGTTCAAGGCCAGCGACAACCCGCCGTCGGTATTTATCTCCGGTTCAGCAACAGGGTATTACGGCGATTTAGGCGAAGTGGTGGTTACCGAAGAGGAACCGCCGCACAACGAATTTACCCATAAACTGTGTGCCCGCTGGGAGCAGATCGCCTGCGGGGCACAAAGCGATCATACTCGCGTCTGCCTGCTCCGCACTGGCGTGGTGCTGGCGCCGAAAGGCGGGATTCTGGCGAAGATGCTGCCGGTATTTAAGCTGGGACTGGGCGGGCCGATCGGCACTGGCCGTCAGTATCTGGCGTGGATCCATATCGATGATATGGTAAACGGCATTCTCTGGCTGCTGGATAACGATCTGCGCGGCCCGTTCAATATGGTCTCCCCTTACCCGGTTCGTAACGAGCAGTTCGCCCATGCTCTGGGGCATGCAGTGCATCGCCCTGCTGTCATTCGCGCACCGGCCACCGCTGTCCGCATGCTGATGGGAGAATCCTCAGTGCTGGTGCTGGGCGGTCAGCGCGCGCTGCCGAAGCGCCTTGAGGCCGCCGGGTTTGCCTTCAGGTGGTACGATTTAGAAGAGGCCCTGGGAGATGTGGTAGGTTAAATCTGCCCGATCGGCTGTGCTACATTGTTATGCCCGATCTCAGGTTCAGGCGTAACAATGGCAACGATCACCACTTCCAGGCTAACACTTTCCCCCTTTGAGCCATCTGACTGGCCCTTTTTCCGTACGCTACGCGAATCGCCCGACATCATGCGCTATATGGCCGCTATCGCGCCAGAAAAAGAGACCCGACGCCTGTTTGCCATCCGCCTGACTGCTCCGCATACCTTTGTTATTCGCACTCACGATGATGACACCCCGCTGGGGGATATTGGGCTGCAAATTAGCAATACGTATCCTGAAGAAGCCGATATTGGTTATACGGTGATCCCCGCCGCACAGGGCCGGGGGATTGCCAGCGAGGCGCTGCGCGCCGTCTGTGAATATGCGTTTATTCGGGTGGGGGTAAATGCGGTTAATGCGTACGTGCTGGCGGATAACGGCGGTTCGGTCCGGGTATTAGAAAAAGCAGGATTTGTGCGCACCCAGATACTGGAAAAGGCGTATGAGATTAACGGTGTGCGCTACGACGACTGGGTGTACCGGCTGGAGAGTGATGTGGCCTGAATGCAGGGCGGGACTGCGTTTACCCGATCTGCCAAAACCGTAGGCCCGGTAAGCGTAGCGCCACCGGGCGTTAACAGCGGTCGTGCGGCCTGATGCCCTCTCCCACAGGAAGGGGGCGGACATCTCATCTACTTCAAGGATCCTTTCAGGAACTGCTGCAGACGTGGGCTCTTCGGATTCGCCAGCACCTCATCCGGGTGCCCCTGCTCTTCGATTATGCCCTGATGCAGGAAAATCACGTGGTTGGAGACGTTACGGGCGAAGCCCATCTCGTGAGTTACCACCACCATCGTTTTTCCCTCTTCGGCCAGCTGCTGCATAATACGCAGCACTTCACCCACCAGTTCAGGATCGAGCGCTGAGGTCGGTTCGTCGAACAGCAGCACTTCCGGCTCCATCGCCAGCGCACGGGCGATAGAGACACGCTGCTGCTGACCACCGGACAGATGCACCGGGTATTTAATCTGCTGACGCGCGTCGATGCCCACCTTCGCCAGGTATTTTTCCGCACGGGCGCGGGCTTCCTGCTTGCTTAAGCCCAGCACCTGCACCGGCGCTTCCATCACGTTCTCCAGCACCGTCATATGGCTCCAGAGGTTGAAGTGCTGGAACACCATTGTCAGGCGGGTACGCAACATCCGCAGCTGGTGTTTATCCGCCACCTTCAGCTGACCATCTTTGTCCTGCACCAGATTAATGTTCTCGCCGCTGACCACAATCTTGCCGGCACTCGGTTTTTCGAGGAAGTTGATGCAGCGCAGGAAGGTACTTTTACCCGACCCTGATGAGCCGATAATACTGATCACATCGCCCGCATTTGCCTGCAGCGACACCCCTTTCAGCACTTCATGTTCGCCGTAGCGTTTGTGCAAATCGATAACGTTTAATTTGTTCTCAGCCATCTTAATTCTCAGTGCGTCGAAGAAGGTTTTATGTGCTGCAACCAGCGTTTTTCCGCTTTGCGGAACAGGCTAATCAGGACGTAAGAAATGATTAAATAGAGCACAGCCGCGATCCCGAAGGCAGTAAACGGCTGATAGGTTGCCGAGTTAATGTCACGGGCAATCTTCAGCAGATCCGGTACGGTGGCGGTAAACGCCAGCGCGGTTGAGTGCAGCATTAAAATCACTTCGTTGCTGTAGGCAGGCAGCGCAATGCGCAGCGCCGACGGCAGAATAATGCAGCGGTAGAGCTTCACAGAGGAAAAACCGTAGGCCCGCGCCGCCTCAATCTCGCCATAGGGAACGGAACGAATCGCCCCGGCGAAGATTTCGGTGGTGTAGGCACAGGTATTCAGCGTCAATGCCAGCACGGTACAATTCAGCCCGCTACGGAAGAACGCGTTCAGCATCTCTGTGCCCTTCACGATCTCCAGGGTATACATCCCGGAGTAGAAGACCAGCAGCTGCACATAGAGCGGCGTACCGCGGAAAATGTAGGTAAACAGCCAGATAGGGAAGCGAATGTATTTGTTATTCGACACGCGGCCAATGGCAAGGAATATCGCCAGAATGCCACCCATCACCACAGACGCAATCAGCAGCCAGAGGGTGATCGCCACACCGGTAAAGCGGTATCCGTCGGTCCACAGCAGTGATTTCCAGTATTCCTGAATAATCTCGATCACAGGTCAGCCCTCTTCACACCCACGGAGTAGCGACGCTCGAGCAGCAGCAGCACACCATTGGAAACGGTGGTAAACACCAGATAAATCAGCCCGCACACGATGGCGAAGTAGAACGGTTCCCAGGTGCTTTTGCCCGCGAGCTGCGTGGCTTTCACCACATCTTCCAGCCCCAGTAACGAGACCAGCGCCGTTGCCTTGAGGATAACCTGCCAGTTGTTGCCGATGCCCGGCAGCGCAAAGCGCATCATGGCCGGAAACATAATACGGCGGAAGGTTTGAGAGGAGGTAAAACCGAATGCAGTGGCCGCTTCGATATGCCCTTTCGGCACTGCGAGATAGGCTCCGCGGAAGGTTTCAGTAAAGTAGGCCCCGTAGATAAAGCCCAGGGTAATGATACCGGCCACCATAGGATCGATATCAATCTGCGCCATACCGATGGCATCCGTAATGCCGTTGAGAGCGATTTGCAGACCGTAGAAAATCAGCAGCATCAGCACCAGGTCAGGCACACCACGGATCAGGGTGGTATAGCCTTCAAACAGCAGAACCAGTGCCCGATTGGTCGAAAGCTTCGCGCCCGCGCCCGCCAGGCCTATTAACACCGCCAGCACCACCGAACTGAGAGCCAGTTCAAGGGTGACGAGTGCGCCTTGTAAAATTACGCCAGAAAATCCGTACAGCATACCGCCTGCCCTGTCGTGTCGTGAGTGGTGACGCCGTGTCTTTTCCCCTCCCGTAACAGGAGGGGCCGCACGTTATTGAGTGGGGGGGTTAGCCACCGTAGACATCAAAGTCGAAGTATTTCTTCGCCAGTTTTTCGTAAGTACCGTCCGCACGCATTTCGGCAAAGGCTTTGTTCAGCGCTTCGCGCAGTTCGTTGTCCTCTTTACGCAGCCCCATGCCGGTACCTACGCCGAAGAGTTTCTCGTCCTTAATAGACGGACCGCCGAACTTGTAATCTTTCCCTACCGGCTGCTTCAGGAAGCCTTCGCTGGCAGCGACTTCGTCCTGGAAGGCGGCATCGATACGGCCCGCGGTCAGGTCAGCATAAATATTTTCCTGGCCCTGATAAGAGACGATTTCGATCCCTTTCGGTGCCCAGTGTTCGTTACCGAAGGTCTCCTGGGTAGTGCCCTGCAGCACGCCCACGCGCTTACCTTTCAGCGATTCCAGGGTTGGCTGGATATCAGAAGATTTTGCCACCACCAGACGGGAATCCGCTGCATAAAGCTTGTCGGTGAAGGCAATCTCCTGCTGGCGTTTTTCGGTGATGGAGAGAGACGACATAATGGCGTCGATTTTTTTCGCTTTCAGCGAAGGGATCAGCGCATCCAGTGGGTTTTCAACGAAGGTACACTCTGTTTTGATACGTTTGCACAGCTCTTTCGCCAAATCGATATCAAATCCTACCAGTTCACCCTGCGCATTCTTCGATTCAAAGGGGGCATAAGTCGGGTCAGTACCAATACGAACTTTTTGCGGAATTGCTGCGAACGCCGCAGTGGCGCTGGAAAAGGCCAGAGCCAGAGAAAGTGACAACACCAGTTTTTTCATATCTATCCTCAACAGACTGTCTTCTTACGGGATTTTAACGCCGACGGGCTGCTCTTAATGTGCCATTAATCGCCGCGGCAAGGCAAAAGATTATGCCCCGCACGCGCGAAAAAGTGCATTGCGAGTGCTTAACTATTCACTTTATAACCAGCCTGGCACAGTGGTTGCACCGCGATGGTTCGCAATTGCCGCTACGCACCATAACGGTGAGCCATTATGGTGCGCACCCGTCAGTAACGGTTAGTCGCCGTAGACATTGAAGTCGAAGTATTTCTTCGCCAGTTTGTCGTAGGTGCCGTCTTTACGCAGTTCGGTAAAGGCTTTATCAAAGGCCGCTTTCAGCTCGGTATCGTCTTTACGCAGGCCGATCCCGGTACCGTCACCAAAGTACTTTTTGTCTTTAACCGACGGGCCAGCAAAAGCAAACTCTTTCCCTGCCGGTTGTTTCAGGAAGCCTTCGCTTGCTGCGACTTCATCCTGGAAAGCGGCATCCAGACGCCCTGCGGCCAGGTCGGAATAGATCAGATCCTGGTTCTGGTAAGCCACGACATCAACGCCCTTTTCACGCCAGTTGGCATTGGCAAAGCCTTCCTGCGTGGAGCCTTGCAGGACGCCAACGTGCTTACCTTTCAGGGAATCGATGGTGGGCTGAACAGGGGAGCCTTTCGCCGCAATCAGGCGTGAGTCGGCTGCGTACAGTTTTTCAGAGAAAGCGATCTCCTGCTGGCGTTTCTCAGTGATAGAGAGCGAAGAGATAATCGCGTCGATTTTCTTGGCTTTCAGCGATGGGATCAGCGCATCAAAGTCACTGCCCACCCAGGTGCATTTCACGGACATGCGTTTGCACATCTCATTCCCCAGGTCGATATCAAACCCAACAAAGTCGCCCTTCGCATCTTTCGATGAGAACGGCGCATAAGTCGCGTCAGTACCGATACGTACGGTCTGTGGGAGCGCCGCATAGCTGCTTGCCGCTGCGCTTAATCCCACCAGCAAAGACAGAGCCAGAACCGTCTTCTTCATACATTACCCTCAAGTGTCGTGATTTTATTATGTAATAGATGATGTTGTGTGTTGTTGCAGGCGATCTCTTGCAGGTCTTATGCCAGATTGCGTCTGGCGCAAAACTACGGCGTTAAATTTGTTAACGAAAGGTTGCAAGATTGCCTTAATGGTGAAAGATAGCAGGTCTGCCAAACGAACCGCAGTGGGAAGAAAGGAAAAAAGGAATTAAATGTTGAGGATATGATCGCGGTTGCAGAATTGCCCTGAAACAGGGCACGTTGCGCTGACCTGCCCCACGGCAGGTCATCTTTCCCGTCAGACGCCCTGCCAGCGGGTAAAGAGATCGTCCGGCAGTTCAATGTCGAACTGGTCAATCACCCGGTTCACCGTTTGATTTATGACCTCATCCAGGCTTTGCGGACGGTGATAAAACGCCGGAACCGGCGGCATGATCACCGCGCCCAGTTCGGCCGCCTGAGTCATCAGCCGCAGATGGCCCAGATGGAGCGGGGTTTCGCGTACGCAAAGTACCAGCGGGCGGCGCTCTTTCAGCACCACGTCAGCGGCGCGGGTCACCAGGGTATCGGTGTAGCTGTTGACGATGCCGGAGAGGGTTTTGATGGAACAAGGCAGGATCACCATGCCCGTGGTCTTAAACGAGCCGGAGGAGATGCTGGCGGCGATATCGCGCGCATCATGCACCACGTCGGCTAATGCCTGAACGTCACGCAGGGAATAGTCGGTTTCGAGAGAGAGAGTCTGACGCGCGGCCTGGCTCATCACCAGATGGGTTTCAACGTCTGCGACGTCGCGTAATACCTGCAGCAAACGGACACCGTAAATCGCGCCGCTGGCCCCTGAGATCCCTACTATCAATCGTTTCATGATTATCGCCCTTACTGTAACTGGGCTGACTGTGCAGGATTTTGGCGGGAGTTGCAAGCGAGGGCAGACGCCCTCGCCTGTGATGACGATTAACCTTCGTTGTGCATCTCTAAGCTTTCGAGATCGTTTGCCATTTGCACGGCTTTCGCATCATCGTTACGCAGAGAGTCGAGGTAGTCGAGATACTGCTGGTCCACGTCTTTGGTGACGTAGATGCCGTTAAACACCGAACACTCAAACTGCTGGATATCCGGGTTCTCGGCGCGCACCGCGTCGATCAGATCGTTGAGATCCTGGAAAATCAGGCCATCGGCACCGATGATCTGGCGGATCTCGTCCACTTCGCGACCGTGAGCAATCAGCTCGTTGGCCGTTGGCATGTCAATGCCGTACACGTTCGGGAAGCGAATTTCCGGTGCCGCAGAAGCCAGATAAACCTTCTTCGCACCCGCTTCACGGGCCATCTCGATAATCTGCTCTGAAGTGGTACCACGCACAATGGAGTCATCCACCAGCAGAACGTTCTTGTCGCGGAACTCAGCGCGGTTGGCGTTCAGCTTACGGCGTACTGATTTCCGGCGCAGATGCTGGCCTGGCATAATAAAGGTGCGGCCAACATAGCGGTTTTTCACAAAGCCCTGGCGATACGGTTTACCCAGGATACGCGCCATCTCCAGCGCGATATCGCAGGAGGTTTCCGGGATAGGAATAACCACGTCGATATCCAGGTCTTCCCACTCGCGAGCAATCTTCTCGCCGAGCTTGGTTCCCATGTTCACACGGGCGCTATAGACGGAGATCTTGTCGATGAAGGAGTCTGGACGGGCAAAGTAGACGTACTCGAACAGGCACGGGTTGCTGACCGGGTTTTCCGCGCACTGGCGGGTGAACAGCTGGCCTTTTTCGGTAATATAGACCGCTTCACCTGGGGCAACGTCACGCAGGAACTCAAAGCCCAGGGTATCCAGCGCCACGCTTTCGGAGGCAACCATATACTCGGTACGGCCATCGCCAATATCGCGTTTACCCAGCACCAGCGGGCGAATACCGTTCGGATCGCGGAACGCGACCATACCGTGGCCGATAATCATCGCTACGCAGGCATAGGCACCGCGAATCAGACGGTTAGTGGCCGCCACGGCAGCAAAAATGTTGTCGGCTTCCAGCGGATAGTGACGGAAGTTATCCAGTTCGCTGGCAAAGACGTTAAGCAGAATTTCAGAATCTGAAGTGGTGTTAATGTGGCGACGCTTCTCTTCAAACAGCTTTTTACGCAGCTCGTGGGCATTGGTCAGGTTGCCGTTGTGGGCAAGCGTGATGCCATACGGAGAGTTAACGTAGAAAGGCTGCGCTTCAGAGGCGCTGGAACTGCCTGCGGTAGGGTAACGAACGTGACCAATACCCATATTACCCTGCAGACGCTGCATATGGCGGGCTTCAAACACATCGTTTACCAGGCCGTTAGCCTTACGTAAACGGAAGCAGTTGTGTGCATCAATGGTGATGATACCCGCGGCATCCTGCCCACGGTGCTGAAGCACCGATAATGCGTCATAAATAGACTGGTTTACCGGCATGAAACCGGCGATACCGACAATACCGCACATTCGTCATTTCCTCGTTAAGCCACATCTCAGGGTTTATGCCCTGGGCAAAAAACTCGACGAGCTTTGCAGATAGTCGAAGAACCATCTGATGATGAAGCTGAACTGCGGGATCAGCTGCGATTTCTGCCAGTCTTCACTTTTTGAGAACCCGGTAAAGGTATCAAGGAAGAACAGTATCGCGGCGACAATCAACACGCCTCGCAATGCACCGAAACAGATCCCGAGCACCCTGTCCGTTCCTGACAAACCGGTTTTTTCAACCAGTTGGCCGATCACGTAGTTAACAATGGCGCCGACAATCAGCGTCGCGATAAACAGCACCGCGATAGCAATCCCATTTCGAACCAGTTCATCTTCAAAGCCCGTGAACCAGACAGACAGGTAAGTGTAGTAATGACTGGCAACAAAGAAGGCACAGCCCCAGGTTACCAGCGATAACGCTTCACGAACAAAGCCACGGATCAGGCTAACCAGACAGGAAAAACCTATCACCGCAATGATGGCGTAATCAATCCAGACCATATACGTCCCACGATTAAACGCCCTGTCATCCAGTTCGGGGCGAATTCTAACAGAAAAAGAAAACGTTTGCGTAGGGATTTCCTTCCCACGCGTAAATAAAAAAGGCGCTGAAAAAATAATCAACGCCACTGGCCGTTGCGTCTCTTCGGACGCCTGCCCTCCCCTCCTCCGGCACTCTCCTTTAAAGAAAAGCAGCAGTGGCAGGGGAAAAAAACCTACATTAATTAACGTTGTAGTTCATCACCACGCCGCTCAGGCCGGAGAGTTGGTTCAGCTCTCCAAGCGATCCTTTCAGCTTATCTTTAGATGCATCCGGGCCGACGAGAATACGGGTAATTTTACCCTGTACCGGCGTCGTAGGTGAAGTGTAAACGCGGTACCCCGCGCCACGGAGTTTAGCCACCACCTCGTTAACCTTGTCGGCATTTTTCAATGCGCCGAGCTGCACGACATAGGCTTTACCGGTTGGCGCCGGTTTCTCTTCTGCCGCCGGTTTGGCCGGTGGGGTTTCCGTCGCCCCCGCCAGCTGCTGGCTGGTGTTATCGCGCTGAGGTTTCGGCTGCGGCTTCTCAACCGGTTTCGGTTTTTGCACCGGCTTTGGCGCATATTGCTCGACCGGCGCCGGAACGGGATCCAGTTCGTTATTATTACCGGACGCCAGATGCGACGGATCTAAGGATGGTGCCGCGGCATCGCCCGCCTGCACCTCTTCAGCCGCGCCTTCCGGCGGCTGAGCAGGTAACGCCTGTGTCGCCGCTGGCAGCATATCCGGCTCATCCCGGTCGCCAGGTTTTGGCACCAGCGGGATCGCCGCAAACTCATCCTGATAATGTTTTTTCTGTCCATCAAGCAGCCCGGGGAGAATAATGACCCCCAGCGCCACCAGCACAATGGTGCCTGCTAAACGGTTCTGAAACTTACTTGCCACCGGTTCTCCCCGCATCCATTACGTCCATGACATGTGCCACCGTGTGGAAGGATCCACACACCAACACGGTATCTTCTGGTCTGGCGTCCGCCATTGCCGCGCGCCACGCCAGTTCCACGCTGGCAAAGCTCTGGCCCTGGCCGAGGTGTTGCATCAGCTGTTCGGCCGTAGCCCCACGCGGACCTTCAAGAGGTGCACAATACCAGCTATCGACCACACTCTCCATGCAGGCCAGCGTGCCGCCAATATCTTTATCATGAAGCATACCGATAACCGCCAGCACACGCCCGGTTTTTGGCAATGATTTGAGACGTCCGGCGAGATAGGCAGCCGCATGGGGATTATGGGCGACATCCAGAATCAGACGCGGTGATTCGCTGACGATCTGGAAACGTCCGGCCAGAATCGCCTGCTGAATGCCGTCGCGAATAGCCTGCTCGTTAACAGTCAGACCGCTGGCGCGCAGTGCGGCCAGCGCAGTGGCGGCGTTCGGCTGCGGCACCTGCGGCAACGGCAGGTTCTCCAGCGCGCCTTTGGCGTCTTCAAAGCGCCAGCCACTCTCTGTCACGCTGTAGCGCCAGTCGACGTCCCGACGCTGCAACAGGGCGCCCTTCTCCTGCGCCACGTCAGCGATGGTGTGCGGCATATCGGGTTCACCGACAATGGCCGGTTTACCGGCCCGGAATATACCGGCTTTTTCACGGCCAATGCTTTCCCGATCTGGCCCCAGCCAGTCGGTATGATCCAGCGCGATGCTGGTGACCACCGCCACGTCTGGATCCACAATGTTAGTGGCGTCCAGACGCCCACCTAACCCGACTTCGAGGATCACCACGTCCAGCTGCGCCTGCTTAAACAGCCACAGCGCCGACAGCGTGCCATATTCAAAATAGGTCAGCGAGATATCACCGCGCGCGGCTTCAATCTCTGCGAACGCGGCAGTATGCGCCGATTCGGCTAACTCTGCGTTCTGCACCCGCACGCGCTCGGTATAGCGCACCAGATGCGGCGAGCTGTAGACGCCCACCTTGAAGCCTGCCGCCATCAGCATGGATTCCAGCGTGCGGCAGGTGGTGCCTTTGCCGTTGGTGCCCGCGACGGTAAAAACAAAAGGAGCCGGTTTCAGAACATCAAGGCGCGCCGCTACCTGGCTGACGCGCTCAAGTCCCATGTCGATGGCTTTACTGTGCAGGTTTTCCAGATAAGAAAGCCACGCGGCCAGAGGCGACGTGGCTTGGGGAAGAGTGATATTTTCCATGTTGCGCGCTTTTCAGTTACGGTTAGAAAGCAAAAGGGCAGCGCCACTGGCCCTGCCCTTTTGAGTTATCAGGCCTCGGGTTCCTGATCCGGTACTACCACGCCTTCGCGCGGTTCATCCGGGCTCGGCGACGGCAGATTCATCAGCTTTGCCAGGATGCTGGCCAATTTCAGGCGCATCTCCGGGCGGCGAACGATCATGTCGATAGCGCCTTTCTCGATAAGGAATTCACTGCGCTGGAAGCCCGGCGGCAGTTTCTCACGTACCGTTTGTTCGATAACGCGCGGGCCAGCAAAGCCGATCAACGCTTTCGGCTCAGCAACGTTCAGGTCGCCCAGCATCGCGAAGCTCGCCGATACGCCGCCCATGGTCGGGTCGGTCAGTACGGAGATGTACGGCAGACCGCGTTCCTGCATTTTCGCCAGCGCGGCGGAAGTTTTTGCCATCTGCATCAGCGACATCAGCGCTTCCTGCATACGGGCACCACCGGAGGCGGAGAAGCAGATCAGCGGACAGTTGTCTTCCAGCGCCTGCTCTACCGCACGCACGAAGCGCGCGCCAACCACGGAACCCATTGAGCCGCCCATGAAGGAGAACTCAAACGCTGCCGCCACAACCGGCATCTCGTGCAGGGTGCCTTTCATCACGACCAGGGCGTCTTTCTCGCCGGTCTCTTTCTGCGCAGAGGCCAGACGGTCTTTGTATTTTTTGGAGTCGCGGAACTTCAGCACATCTTTCGGCTCAAGCTCGCTGCCCAGTTCAACCAGAGAACCTTCATCCAGCAGGCTATGCAGGCGGTTACGCGCCGACATACGCATGTGATGATCGCACTTAGGACAAACTTCCAGATTACGCTCCAGCTCGGCGCGGTACAGGACCTGGCCACAGCTGTCACATTTGGTCCACACCCCTTCAGGAATACTCGCTTTGCGGGTTGGGGTGATGTTACTTTTAATTCGTTCAATCCAGCTCATTGATAACCTTTCTGCCTGAACCAGGTTTGCTGTAAGGGGCGCATAATGCCATTTTTGCCCCCGACAGACCATGAATGTTGCACATTAAAACATAACAGCCCGAAACTTTGGATAAAAAAGTGGTCGAACCGCAGTTGTGCTTTTATTTCGCTTGTTTTGCCGCCGCGCGCCGGTGACGAATAATTTCGATCACGCCCGGCAGAATGGAGACCACAATAATCCCTACAATCAGGAGCTTGAGATTTTCCTGAATCATAGGAATGGTACCGAAGAAATAGCCTGCGTAGGTAAAGCTGAGCACCCATAACAGCGCGCCAGTGACGTTATACAGCGCGAAGTGACGGTACGACATATGACCCATTCCCGCAACAAAGGGGGCAAAGGTCCTGACGATAGGCACAAAGCGCGCAAGAATAATCGTTTTACCGCCGTGTTTCTCATAAAACGCATGGGTTTTATCGAGATAGCTGCGACGGAAGATCTTCGAGTCCGGGTTACTGAACAACCGCTCGCCAAACAAACGACCTATAGTGTAGTTCACCGCATCGCCAAGGATCGCGGCGATAAGCATCAGAACCACCATCAGGTGAACGTTGATGTCGTTGGTTTCCAGAGAGGCCAGCGCCCCCGCCACGAACAGCAGCGAATCGCCCGGTAAGAACGGCGTCACCACCAGCCCGGTTTCACAAAACAGGATCAGGAACAGAATGGCATACACCCAGACGCCATAATCAGCGACCAGCTCTGCCAGGTGAACATCAATATGCAGAATGAAATCAATCAGAAAGCGAATAAAATCCATATTGTCTAAACCTTTATTGCACAGCTATTAGTCCGCTAAAAACAGCGGGCCCATTGGCGGTTTTGGAAGGTCAAAACGATCCGGGTAATCAACCGAGACCAGATAGAGTCCTTCCGCTTTCGCCGTTGCTGCTGCCAGGGTTCGGTCCTTCGCTGCCAGCAACTCTGCAATCCAGCTCTCCGGCTGGTGTCCGGCGCCCACTTCCATCAGGCTGCCAACAATATTCCGCACCATATGATGTACAAAGGCATTGGCTTTGATATCGACCACGACATACGCGCCATACCGGCTGACGTGAATGTGCATCACGTTGCGCCACGGCGTACGCGACTGGCACTGTACCGCGCGAAACGAGGTAAAGTCGTTTTCGCCAATCAGTGCCTGTGCCGCGCGGTGCATGCGATCGGCATCCAGCGGCTCGTAAAAATGCGTTACGCCCTGGCCTAACACCGCCGGACGCAGACGCTGATTGTAGATGATGTAACGGTAGCGACGCGCAGTTGCGCTGAAACGCGCGTGAAAATCGTCCGGCACAGTTTTGACCCAACGAACCGCGATGTCTCCAGGCAAATTCGCATTTACCCCCAGCGTCCAGGCCGCGTCTTTGCGCACCGCGGTGGTTTCAAAATGCACCACCTGCCCCGTGCCGTGGACACCCGCGTCGGTACGCCCCGCGCACAGGACATTTACAGGCTCATTTGCCACCTGAGAGAGCGCTTTCTCCAGTTTCTCCTGGACGCTGCGCACCTCGTTCTGACGCTGCCAGCCATAATATTTACTGCCATCGTACTCAATCCCGAGGGCAATTTTATGGACCGGCTTTTGTTCCACTTCTGACATCAGTACAGATACTCCTGCACCAGTTTTTCGGCAACTTTCACCGCCATCAGCGCGCCACCGAAACGAACGTTGTCGGCCACTGACCAGAACTGGATCTGCTCCGGCATGCCGTAGTCGTTGCGGACACAACCGACGGAGAGGCGGGCATTACCCGTTGCATCGCCGACCTGAGTCGGGAACGCGCTCTCTTCGGACAGTTCGATATCCTCACCGCGGGCAAAAGCGTCACGCGCCTCTTCCGCTGCCAGCGGACGCATGGCTTCGAAGCCCACCATCTGGGCATGGCCGTAAAACACTGGCGACTGCACGCAGTTGGCGGAGATCATCAGCCCGTCGTCCTGCAGGATCTTACGTACCTCATCGACGAGTCGGCGCTCTTCACGCACGCTACCTTCGCGATCCGGCAGCAGCGGCAGCATGTTGAAGGCCAGCTGACGACCAAAGAAATCCTCATCGTCCACCGGAATCCCGTTCAGCAGCTTCGCGCTCTGCCCGGCCAGCGCGTCTACCGCTTTTTTGCCGTGAGCAGAGGCTGACAACAGGCTGGTGACGTTGATACGGGATAAGCCGCCATCGTCGATCAGAGGTTTCAGGGCAGTGAGCAACTGGCTGGTAAGGCTGTCCGGTACGGCGATGATATTACGGTTACGGTAGTCGGCCAGCACGAATGGGTTTACGTCCGGCACTACCAGCGGCACATCCGGCTCAAGGGCAAACAGGCCGCTTGAATCAATCACCAGACAGCCGGCGTTGGTGGCTTCTTCGATATAAGTTGCGGAAGCTTCAGCACCGGCTACGAAAAAGGCCAACTGCGCCTGGGTCCAGTCAAATTCAGCCGCATCCTGAACGCGTACCGATTTGCCCTCATAACGCAGATGTTCACCAGCGCTTTCATTGCGCGCCAGGGCAAAGATCTCCCCCACCGGGAACTGACGCTCGGCAAGGGTTTCGAGCAGGGCTTCACCCACGGCGCCCGTAGCGCCCAGTATGGCAATGTTCCAGCCTTCAGACATGGTGGTTTACTCCAGAAATAAAAAAGCGTCCCCGGCGGGTTATCCGCCAGGGAGCATTAAGAAGACATTAACGAACCGGATGATGAGTGGCGTTGAACCCCAGCTTATGCAGCAGTGATGCCGCCGCAGCGTCATCACACATCACATAGAGGGAAGACCATTCGCGGCGCTCCACATAGTGCTTGCGCAGCTTGTCGAATTCACCCGGCATACCCGCCACTTTTCGCAGCAGCGCGTCATCGCGGCGCACATCATACACTAAATGCACCAGCCTTTTCAGCGTTGCCTGATCCAGCGGGCCATGCAGGGTAATGCGGCCAAACTCCGGCGGCGGAAGCAGAGTATCCAGCGCCACCTGCTGCGATTTACCAATAAAGGTACTGTAGGCTTCAAACACCTGGGTGGTGCCGCGCGCTTTGCCTTCCAGGGTGTAGCCCGCAATGTGCGCGGTGCCAATATCCACTTTGTTCAGCAGATCCACGTTGAGATCCGGCTCCGGCTCCCAGACGTCCAGCACTACGCTAAGCGCCTGACCGGCGTCCAGACGCTTGAGCAGCGCCGCGTTATCTACCACCGGACCACGACAGGCGTTGATCAGAATGGTACCCGGCTTCAGGCGGCTGATGAGCGCCTCATCGGCCAGGTGCAGGGATTTATAAGGCCCATCTTTAAACAGCGGCGTATGGAAGGTGAGCACGTCACATTCGGCCACCAGCTCGTCCAGGCTGTGGAAATCGCCCTCATCGCCACGGTCGGCGCGGGGAGGATCGCACAGCAGTGTGCGGATGCCTAACGCCTCAAGGCGTTTTTGCAGGCGGCTGCCGACGTTACCAACCCCGACAATGCCGACGGTACGATCGGCCAGGCTAAACCCGTCACGCTCGGCCAGCATCAGCAGGGAAGAGAAAACATACTCCACGACCGCAATGGCGTTACAGCCCGGCGCGGCGGAAAAACCGATCCCCGCCTGCTTCAGCCACGCGTCATCCACATGATCGGTTCCCGCGGTTGCCGTCCCGACAAACTTCACCGCTTTGCCAGATAACAGCGCCTCATTCACTTTGGTCACTGAGCGCACCATCAGGGCGTCGGCATCGTCTAGCTCTGCGACCGGGATCGGGCGTCCGGGAACGGCCTTAACCTCACCCAGGCGGCTAAAAAGCTCGCGGGCGTAAGGCATATTTTCATCAACGAGGATTTTCACGTCTGAGTACCTGTTTGAGAGGAAGTTAACCGGTCAAGTGTGCCATAATCTGGCCGCCAGGCATATACGTAACCTGGTTTACGCTGAGTAACGACTTTAAGGATTTTTTTAACGATGCAGCCCATTTCAGGTACGCCGCCGCAACCTCCGGGTGACGGCCCGCGTCCGTCTCATGTCGCAGGCGAACAGCCCCTCTCCACACAGCAGCGCACCGTTCTGGAGCGCCTGATTACCCGGCTGATTGCCCTGACGTCGCAGCAGAATGCGGAAGTGTGGGCTGGGGTCAAACATGATCTGGGCCTGAAGAGTGATGCCCCCATGCTGTCGCGCCACTTCCCTGCTGCAGAGCAAAACCTGAACCAGCGCCTGGACACCGCTCAGCAAAACCATACTACCCGGCAGAGGGTCTCGCAGCTGACGGAGCTGTTAAGCCAGGGGAATAACCGCCAGGCGGTCAGCGATTTTATTCGCCAGCAGTATGGTCATACGGCGCTCCACCAGTTGACGCCTGACCAGCTCAAAACGGTGCTGACGCTGCTGCAAAACAACCAGCTCACCATTCCGCAGCCGCAACAGCGTCCGGCTACCGAACGCCCGCTGCTGCCTGCCGAACATAATACGCTTAAGCAGATGGTCACCCGGCTTGCCGCTGCCACGGGCGAGCCGACCAAACTGATCTGGCAATCGATGCTGGAGTTGTCGGGAGTGAAAGTGGGTGAGTTAATACCGGCCAGACAGTTTACTCATCTTGCCACCTGGCTGCAGGCGCGCCAGACACTGAGCACCCAAAGCGCGCCAACGCTGCATACCCTGCAGGCGGCGCTGAAACAGCCGCTGGAACCCCAGGAGTGGAACAACATTCAGGACTATGCTCAGCAGAACTGGCAGGCGACGCCGCAGACGGTGCTGACGACCGCCCAGGTTCAGGAGCTGCTGAACGTGATCTTTACCCGCCGTACCGAGCGTGAAAATGGCACGATTGAAGTGCGCAATATCCAGCCGATCTACAGTCCGCTGTTTGCCCCGGTCGTGGAAACCTTTAAAACCCTTTCTGCCCGTCCTGGATTGATGTTTATTGCGTTGATTATTGCGCTGGCGATTTTCTTGCTGGTGATGTGATGTTATCGCCCGGTGGCGCTACGCTACCGGGCAGCAAGCTGTTACGCCTTACGAAACGCCACCAACGTCACCACAATCCCCACCACCGCCGACACCGCCCCGGCCAAAAATACCGACGGATAGCCAAACGACGTGGCTAACAGCCCCGCCAGCGGCCCGGTCACACCGTATGAGATATCCTGAAACGCCGCATAGCCGCCGAGTGCCGTGCCGCGCACCTGTGGGGCAACACGCTTCACGACTTCGACACCCAATGCCGGGAAAATCAGCGAGCAGCCGCAGCCGGTCAGGGCCGCGCCAAGCAGTGCCACCGGCGCGGTTGGCGCCTGCCAGAGCAGCACCAGGCCAATGGTTTCAATCACCAGCGACGCCACTGCCACCTTCACGCCACCATAACGATCCGGCATCCAGCCGAACAACACCCGCATCAGGACAAACGCGCCGCCAAAGGCGGTAAGCGTAAAACCTGCCATCGCCCAGCCACGGCTCATAAAGTACAGCGAGACGAAAGTCCCGATCACCGCAAAGCCTACCCCCTGCAATGCCAGGCCCAGACCTGGCTGCCAGATTTGCCCCACGACGCTCCACAGGGAAGGACGTTCGCCTTTATGGGCCGGCACTTTACGTACCGAACCGTTAAACGCCCATGCCAGCAACGGCAATACCATCGTGGTAGCGGCCAGGGCCGCAAAACCAAACTGGCTATTAATTAACAGACCCAGCGGTGCGCCAGCGGCCAGCGCACCATAGATGGCCATCCCGTTCCAGGACATGACTTTGCCGGAACGTGCAGGCCCTACCAGCCCCATTCCCCAGGTCAGGGTGCCGGTCAACAGCTGACTTTCTCCAAAACCGAGAATCAAGCGCCCCACCACCAGCAGCGCGAATTTATACGCAGCCTCTACCGGCAGCAGCGCGGCCAGTAGCCATGCGCCGCCCGCCAGCCCGCAAGCGAACATGCCCTGCAGCGCCGAGCGTTTTGCCCCGTGCTGATCCGCCAGACGCCCGGCATAGCCGCGGGTTAATACCGTCGCTAAAAACTGAATGCCCACGGCGATACCGACCATGGTATTGCCATAGCCCAGCTCCTGGTGAACAAACAGCGGGATCACCGGCAACGGCAGACCAACGGTCATATAGGTCAGAAATACCGCAAAGGCGATACGGAACAGCGAGGTATTCCCGGAGGAGGCGTTTTTATCTGAGGTAATGGCCGTCATGCATAACTCCATGTTCAGGCATAAAAAAAAGGGAGCCAGAGGCTCCCTTCTACTATACATTCAAACGCTTATGCTTTCAGCTTACGCATGACCAGTGTGGCGTTGGTGCCGCCGAAACCGAAGCTGTTGGACATCACGGTGTTCAGCTCGCGCTCGGTGGTTGCGGTAACGATATTCAGGCCAGCAGCCTGCTCGTCCAGCTCTTCCACGTTGATGCTTGGGGCGATGAAGCCGTGTTCCAGCATCAGCAGAGAGTAAATGGCTTCCTGCACGCCAGCGGCACCCAGAGAGTGACCGGTCATGGCTTTGGTCGCGGAGATGGCCGGGCTGTTGTCGCCGAACACTTCGCGGATTGCACCCAGCTCTTTTACGTCGCCTACAGGCGTAGAGGTGCCGTGAGAGTTCAGATAGTCGATTGGGGTATCCAGACCGTGCATCGCCATCTTCATGCAGCGCACTGCGCCTTCACCTGATGGGGCAACCATGTCAGCGCCATCGGAAGTTGCACCGTAGCCAACGATCTCAGCGTAGATGTGTGCGCCACGGGCCAGAGCGTGTTCCAGCTCTTCAACCACAACCATACCGCCGCCGCCTGCGATAACGAAGCCGTCACGGCTTGCATCATAGGTACGGGAGGCTTTTTCTGGGGTTTCGTTGTATTTGGTAGACAGTGCGCCCATCGCGTCGAACTCACAGGCCATTTCCCAGCCCAGCTCTTCGCCGCCGCCAGCAAAAACGATGTCCTGTTTGCCCAGTTGGATCTGCTCAACCGCGTTACCGATACAGTGTGCAGAGGTGGCACAAGCAGAGCTGATGGAGTAGTTTACGCCATGAATTTTGAACGGCGTTGCGAGGCAGGCGGAAACCGCTGAACCCATCGCCTTGGTCACAACGTATGGACCCACCGCTTTCAGGCCGCGCGGGCTACGCATGGCGTCGGCACCGAAGACCTGAGCTTTTGATGAGCCACCGGAGCCAGCAATCAGGCCCACACGTGGATTGTTCTGGTAAACCTCTTCGCTCAGGCCTGCATCAGCAATCGCTTCCTGCATGGAGAGGTAGGCGTAGATAGAGGCATCGTTCATGAAACGGACCACTTTGCGATCGATCATGCCCGTGGTGTCCAGTTTGACATTACCCCATACGTGGCTACGCATGCCAGAATCTTTAAACTCTTCAGAGAAGGTGATCCCGGAGCGTCCTTCACGCAGAGATGCCAGGACTTCCTGCTGGTTATTACCGATGCTGGAAACGATGCCCAAGCCAGTAATCACTGCACGTTTCATTCAATACCTCTGTAAGTCGCACTATTTTAAGTTTCGAGTCGCACAATAGCGTACACTTGTACGCCGAACAAGTCCGATCAGCCAATTTCTGCGGAAATTTGCACCGACAGACGCACATCGTTAAGATCGCGGCACAGCCTGTCAGACGAGTAACTTACGTGAAACAAAACGCCATACAACCTGCCAACCTCGAATTCAACGCTGAGGGTACACCTGTTTCCCGAGATTTTGATGATGTCTACTTCTCTAATGATAACGGACTGGAGGAGACACGTTATGTTTTCCTCGACGGAAACCAGCTGAATTCCCGTTTTCCTCATCATCCCCGCAGTCTGTTTGTGGTGGCGGAGAGCGGATTTGGCACCGGGTTGAATTTTCTCACTCTCTGGCAAGCCTTCGATCGCTTCCGCGCCGCTCACCCTGACGCTACGCTGCAAAGGTTACATTTCATCAGTTTTGAGAAATTTCCGCTGTCCGCCGAAGATTTGCGTCTGGCGCATCAGCACTGGCCTGAATTAGCGCCCTGGGCAGAGCAGCTTCAGGCCCAGTGGCCACTGCCTATCGCGGGCTGCCATCGTCTTCTGCTGGACGGCGGGCGAGTGACCCTCGATATCTGGCTCGGTGATATCAACGAACTGACTGACAAGCTCGATGATTCTCTCAACCAGCAGGTTGATGCCTGGTTCCTCGACGGGTTTGCGCCGTCCAAAAACCCGGATATGTGGAGTCCGCAGCTGTTTGCCGCGATGGCCCGCCTGGCGCGCCCTGGGGCGACGCTCGCCACTTTTACCTGTGCCGGGTTTGTGCGCCGTGGTCTGCAGGATGCGGGCTTCACCGTGCAAAAAACCAAAGGCTTTGGCCGCAAGCGCGAAATGCTCATTGGGGTGATGGAGCAAAATCACCCTTCCCCTGCCCGCACGCCGTGGTTTGCCCGCACCGCCAGCGATGGGCGGGAAACCGCTGTGGTTGGCGGCGGGATTGCCAGCGCCCTGCTGTCGCTGGCGCTGCTACGCCGTGGCTGGCAGGTGACGCTCTACTGCGCCGATGAGGCTCCGGCAACGGGGGCTTCCGGCAATCGCCAGGGGGCGCTTTATCCTTTGCTGAGCGCCCACGACGCGGCGCTGAGCCAGTTTTTCCCGACGGCGTTTACCTTTGCTCGTCGTTTATACGATGCTCTGCCGGTCGCGTTTGATCATGACTGGTGCGGCGTGACTCAGCTTGGCTGGGATGAAAAGAGTCAGCAGAAAATTAACCACATGCTCGCCCTGGGCCTGCCCGAGCAGATCGCCGTTGCGGTTAACGCCGAACAGGTAGAAGAGAGTATCGGCGTACCGACCGGCTGCGGCGGGATCCAGTATCCGCTCGGCGGCTGGCTGTGCCCGGCACAGCTTACTGCGGCGGTCATCACCCTGGCACAAACGCTCGGCCTGCAGGTGCAGTACGGCCGCAAGGTGACGTCGCTGGCGCAGAACGGGGCGCACTGGTCGCTACAGTTTGACGACGGTGAGTCCGCGCAGCACGGCAGCGTGGTGCTGGCGAACGGGCATGGCATCAGTCAGTTCAGCCAGACCGCACAGCTGCCGGTTTATCCGGTAGGCGGTCAGGTGAGCCATATCCCGGCGGCACCGCAGCTGAGCCAACTGCGTCAGGTCCTCTGCTACGACGGATATCTGACTCCGCAAAACCCTGCTAACGGGCAGCACTGTATCGGCGCAAGTTACCATCGTGGGCAGACGGAGCCGCAGTATAGCTGCGAGGATCAGCAGCATAATCGCCAGCGGCTGATCGACTGCTTCCCTCAGGCTGCATGGGCGCGTGAGGTGGATGTCAGTGCCGGAGAGGCGCGCAACGGCATTCGCTGCGCCACTCGCGACCACCTGCCGATGACCGGGACAGTGCCGGACTATGACGCTACCCTGTCGGCGTATCAGGATTTAGCCGCCAATAAAGATAAGGCGGTGAGTGCCCCGGAGTACCGTAATCTGTTTATGCTGGGCGGGCTGGGTTCACGCGGGCTTTGTACGGCCCCGCTGACGGCTGAAATCCTTGCCGCGCAAATGAGCCACGAGCCGATCCCGCTGGATGCCGCGACGCTGGCAGCGCTGAATCCGAATAGATTATGGGTGAGGAAGTTGCTGAAGGGGAAAAGGGTGAAATCCTAAGCCCGGCAAACGTGGCGCCACCGGGCGTCTGGCTGTGGAGCCATTCGCGCGCCGGGCGGCGCTTTCGCTTGCCCGGCTACCTCTCCTGACGCTAACTTATGACGTCAGGCTGGCTTTCTGAAACAGGGTTTCCCACATTCCCAGCACAAGCGACTGGTCGCGTGGGGAGAGTTCGCCTGCCAGAATGGCTTTTTCCAGGCTGCGGGCCACTTCAGCGTGTACCGCTGCGGGTGAATGGTCATCCCCGGCTTCCAGCTCGGCAACAGCCAGCGTCAGGTGCCCACGCAGATAACCGCTGGCGAACAGCTCATCGTCACTGGCGTGTTCTACCATGTCATCAATTAACGCCAGAATGCGTGATTCAAACTCTGCGATCATCTTCTTTCCTCTATTAAAGATCTTCCGGCCACGGGAAGCATTCCGCCGTGATCTCCGGCGTGTGGTAATAATTCTGTAAAGCCTTGATCAAGCGCGCCGGACGTTCCGGGATGCCTTTCTCAAGGTAGTCCATCACCTGCGCGTGAACGCGGCGCTGGAAGACAATACGGTCTGGCTCGAAGTCGCCTTCGAGGTTGTCACAGCTGACGTTGAACGGGAATCCTGCCGCCACGCAGAACAACCACTCCAGCGCCTGGGGTTTCACTTCGACATCTTCAAACTGCCCCTGGGTCGCGGCGTCACGTCCGTCCGGGCAGTACCAGTAGCCAAAGTCCACCAGCTCGCGACGTGCTTTTCCTGCAATACACCAGTGCGATATTTCATGCAAACCGCTGGCATAAAAGCCATGTGCGAACACGATACGGTTATACGGAAGTTCGGCATCTGCTGGAAGATAGATCGGTTCGTCGTCGCCTTTAATCAGACGGGTATTAAAATCATCGGCAAAGCAGCTGTCGAAAATCTCAATCAGCTGTTCATATTTATGCGTACTGTTCATTAGTTCATCCCCAACCAGTGGAGGATCTCCTGTCCGTGGCTGTCATAAAGAAGTTTGGCACTCATGACGGCCGAGACAATGACAATCATCGGACGGATGAGCTGTTGCCCTTTGCTTAATACCAGGCGCGATCCAACCCGTGCGCCCAGAAACTGTCCGACCATCATCACAAAGCCGGTTGCCCAGATCACCTTCCCGCCGATGATAAACAGCAGCAGGCCACCCAGGTTAGAAGTGGCGTTCAGCACCTTGGCGTGCGCGGTGGATTTGGCAAGATTAAAACCGGCCAGCGTTACAAAGGCCAGAGCGTAAAACGACCCGGCGCCGGGGCCGAAAAAGCCGTCATAGAAGCCGACGCAGCCCCCGGCGATCAGGGCAAACGGCAATCCGTGCAGACGACGCTGCCGGTCCTCCTCCCCGAGTTTTGGCATCAGCAAAAAGTAGAGACCAATACAAATCACGAGGATCGGCAAAATCTGGCGCAACACGTCGGACTGCACGTGCTGAACCAGCAGCGCACCACTGGTGGACCCGATAAAGGTCATCAGGATATTGAGCTTCTGATCGGCAAGGCTCACCACCTTGCGGCGGATAAAATAGATCGACGCGGATAAGGAGCCCCCGCAGGCTTGCAGCTTGTTGGTTGCCAGCGCCTGCGCCGGGCTCATCCCCGCCGCCAGCAGGGCCGGAACGGTCAGCAGCCCACCGCCGCCGGCCAGGGCGTCAATAAATCCGGCCAGCATGGCGATAAAAAACAGCCCCGCCAGCAGCAGTGGCGACACCATAAACAACTCAATAAATTGGTCCATCACAGGGCATGCTCATCCAGTAGCGCCTGGCAGGAAGGCGGCAACGGAGGCGGTGTCTTCTTCTCAGGCTTGGTGGTTCCAGGTTTCGCTGGCTCAAACCAGCTTTGTAATTCCGCGCCGCAGCCATCGCCTGGCGGCGGTAACGGTTGGTCTTCACACTCGAGGCTGTTCGCCGGGCAACGCAGGCGCACGTGCATATGCGCGCGGTGCTGGAACCACGGTCGCACTTTACGCAGCCAGTCGCGGTCGGTTCCGGCATCCTGGCAGAGTTGCTGCTTGATGGCCGGGTTGACGAAAATGCGCGTCACGTCGTTATCTTCCGCCGCCAGCTTAATCATGCTGGAGACCTCCTGCGACCAGCGCGACGGCACCACACGCTTACCGTCGCTGGCGACCAGATCGAGCGCCTGTGGCTTCAGCAACTGGGAAGATGACCAGCGCGTTTTCGGCAGCTGGAGGAAGATATCTACATCCAGCCCGGTCTGATGGCTGGCATGACCGCCGTTGAAACGCCCTCCGGCAGGCATCCCCATATCGCCAATCAGCATTGTGCCCAGCCCCAGGTTATGCACCTGATTACCCAGCCGCTGAATAAACAGCACCAGATCCGGATGGCCAAAGTAACGGCGCTGATCGGTACGCATCACCTGAAAGGTGTCAGATTGCAGCGGCAGCGCCTGGGCACCGACGATACAGCCATTGGAAAACGCGCCAATCGACTGGGCGCTCCCCGCTATCGGGTGGGTGATTTTCTGCCATGGCGTTGCCGCCAGCGAGGCGCCGCTGGCAAGCAGCGCCAGCAGAGCAATTGCGGTTTTTTTCATGGTTACCAGCGTGGAAGAGGAGTCGTCACATCCGCATTCTGCGCGCGCTGACGCAGGAAGTGATCCATCAGCACGATCGCCAGCATCGCTTCTGCGATCGGCACCGCGCGGATCCCAACGCAAGGATCGTGACGCCCTTTGGTGATCATCTCGACTTCTTCGCCCGCGCGGTTAAGGGTGCGCCCCGGCACGGTAATGCTGGAGGTCGGTTTCAGCGCGATGTGGGCGACAATTTGCTGCCCGCTGCTGATGCCGCCGAGCACGCCGCCCGCGTGGTTGCTCTGGAAGCCGTCTTTTGTTATTTCGTCGCGGTTCTCGCTGCCCCGCAGCGCCACAACGCCAAAACCGTCGCCAATTTCGACGCCTTTTACCGCGTTGATGCTCATCATTGCATGGGCGATGTCAGCATCCAGGCGGTCGAAGACCGGCTCACCCCAGCCTGGCGGCACGCCATCGGCCACGACCGTGACTTTAGCCCCGATGGAATCGCCCTCTTTCTTCAGGCCACGCATCAGTTCGTCCAGCGCTTCCAGCTTCGACGCATCTGCGCAGAAGAACGGGTTCTGTTCAACCTGATCCCAGTCGTTAATCGCCAGCGGAATGTCACCCATCTGGCTCAGACAGCCGCGAATAACGATGCCAAACTTCTGCGCCAGATATTTTTTGGCAATCGCGCCAGCGGCGACACGCATGGCGGTTTCGCGGGCGGAGGAGCGTCCGCCGCCGCGGTAGTCACGAAAACCGTATTTTTGCTCGTAGGTGTAATCAGCGTGCCCCGGACGGAACACGTCCTTGATGGCGCCGTAGTCCTGCGAACGTTGATCGGTGTTCTCAATCAGCAGACCAATGCTGGTGCCGGTGGTGCGTCCTTCAAAGACGCCTGACAGGATTTTGACTTGATCCGGCTCGCGGCGTTGGGTGGTATAGCGCGATGTCCCTGGGCGACGTCTGTCGAGATCGTGTTGTAAATCGGCTTCGGTCAGTTCGATGCCTGGCGGTACGCCATCAACGATGCAACCCAGCGCCAGACCATGCGACTCACCAAAGGTGGTCACGCGAAATAATTGTCCAATACTGTTTCCTGCCATCACGGCTCCGTTTTCGTTGTTCTGTGTTGAGCTTTCTGTGTTTGCACAATGTGAAACGGGCCGAAGCCCGTTGGATTAATCTTTATAGATGCTGAAGTATTCACGCGCGGCGAGAAGCTGCGCTTTGGTCAGCATGAAGACGCCGTCGCCACCGTTATCGAACTCGAGCCAGGTGAACGGCACATCCGGGTATTGCTCCATCAGATGTACCATGCTGTTACCCACTTCACAAATGAGAATGCCGTCATCAGTCAGATAATCCGGCGCGCAGGCGAGGATACGGCGGGTCAGCTTCAGACCATCAGAGCCGGACGCCAGACCGAGTTCAGGTTCATGGCGATATTCGTTCGGCAGGTCGGACATATCTTCTGCGTCAACGTATGGCGGATTGGTCACAATCAGGTCGTACTGCACTTTCGGCAGGTCGCGGAACAGATCGGAACGGATCGGCGTAACGTGATGGATCAGACCGTGCTCTTCAATATTGTGCTCCGCTACCGCCAGCGCATCAGGGGAGATATCCACGGCATCCACTTCTGCTTCCGGGAAGGCGTAGGCGCAGGCAATGGCGATGCAGGCGCTGCCAGTACACATATCCAGAATGTGCTCTGGCTGCTGATCAATCAGACCGGCGAACTGGTTATTGATAAGCTCACCGATCGGCGAGCGCGGCACCAGCACGCGTTCATCGACAAAGAACTCATGCCCGCAGAACCAGGCTTTATTGGTGAGGTAAGCCACCGGGATACGTTCGTTAACGCGACGGATCACACGCTCAACGATGCGGTGTTTCTCGCTGGACGTCAGGCGCGCCAAACGCATATCTTCCGGGATATCCAGAGGCAGATAGAGAGACGGCAGCACCAGCTGCACCGCCTCATCCCACGGGTTGTCGGTACCGTGACCGTACCAGATATTGGCCGCGCTGAAACGGCTGACCGCCCAACGCAACATGTCCTGAATGGTTTGCAGCTCATTCACCGCTTCATCGACAAAAATTTTATCCACTATGTTCTCCAGGGCATGCTCGCTAAATTTTCGGCGGCTAGTGTGCCACGAAGACGGCGATAAATCAGCACTGTCGCTAACGGCTTGGGGGTAAAAAATGCGTTTTGCCGCGCGGCGAGTCAGGTACACTGTCGGAAATAAGAGATGAGACGGACCCATGAAAAAGAAAACATCCCTGAGCGAGGAGGATCAAACGCTGTTTCGTCAGCTGATGACCGGCACGCGTAAAATCAAACAGGACACCATCGTCCACCCTCCGTTACGCAAAAAAGTGAGCGAAGTGCCGGTAAAACGGTTGATCCAGGAGCAGGCCGACGCCAGCCACTATTTTTCCGATGAGTTTCAGCCGCTGCTCAACACCGAGGGCGCAGTGAAGTATGTGCGTTCGGATGTGAGCCATTTCGAGCTGAAAAAATTGCGTCGTGGGGATTATTCGCCGGAGCTGTTTCTCGATCTGCACGGGTTAACCCAGATGCAGGCCAAACAGGAACTGGGCGCGCTGATTGCCGCCTGCCGCCGGGAACATGTCTTTTGCGCCTGTGTGATGCACGGCCACGGAAAGCACATTCTTAAGCAGCAAACCCCGTTGTGGCTTGCTCAACACCCGCACGTGATGGCTTTTCATCAGGCACCCAAAGAGTACGGCGGTGATGCCGCATTACTGGTGCTGATTGAAGTGGAAGAGTGGCAACCGCCTGAGCTGCCCTGACAGGCAGGCGGGTGGCTAAGGCTACCCGCCTGGATGGGGTTTACGTCAGATTGCTTTCGCCATCTTCAGATTGCAGGGGCTCATTTGCCAGTTGAACACGCCGACACCCTTTTCATCGAGGGTGACGTTGGCAATGGCAGACGTACTGAACATCGGCGGCGTTTCGCCCGGGCAGAGTTCAGACACCAGGTAGCCCACTAACGGCAGATGGGAAATCACCAGCGCAGAGGCGACACCTTCATTGCTCAGCACCTGAAGATAGGCGCTGACCATACCCACATCGCCACAAGGGGTAAGCTCTGGCAGGACATCGACACCGGCAGGCAGATTCATACACTCCCCTACCACTTCCAGTGTCTGTTCAGCACGCAGGAACGGGCTGACGAGGACACGTTCAATATCCACTTTTTGCCCTTTCAGCCAGGTTGCCATTTGACGGGACTCGTCACAGCCGCAAGGCGTCAGAGGACGAACAGAGTCACTGGCAGCATCGAGTGCCGCGTCACCGTGACGCATGATAAAAACTTGCATATTGCACCGCTTTTGTTGACCAGGATCACCGGTGTTAACACCCCGCGTGAACATATCACGAGGTAGAAAACCCGATGGCCGGGCATTGTGCCTGATCCATCCGTTGAATGAAACGCTGTTTTTTACCTCAACGGCGTAAGTATAGTCAATGTCTGTTTACAACTTAGACAGCGCCTACCCATTCAACGGCGGATTTACTCTTATTTGACCTTAATTTACAGGGTCAGTTTCTTTTGCTGGCCAAAATCGCAGCCCCTGATCCGCCATTTGCAATAATGTGTCACACGGTGTGAACCGTGGCCCATATTGCACAGCCAGTCGTTGTAAAATCGCAACAACTTCACCCGCGCCCACGCTATCCATATAGCGGAACGGGCCACCCAGGAAAGGTGGAAAACCTATGCCAAACACTGCGCCAATATCGCCGTCGCGAGCGTTTCTGATTACCCGCTCATCAAAGCAGCGCGCCGCCTCGTTGAGCATCATCATGACGCAGCGCTCTGCGCACTGCGTCGCGGACAGTTTGCCTTCGCCAGTAGGTTTAATAAGCCCATAAATCGCCGGGTCTACTTGCTTCTTGCTTTTACGCCCTTTCGCATCGTAAAGATAGAAACCGCGTCCATTTTTTCTGCCTTTGCGATCGTCATTCAAAATTGCAGAAACAATATTTGCAGGCGCGCTAAATCGTTCCCCGTAAGCACTTTCCAGCACAGGTATAATTTTAGTGCCGGTATCGATTCCCACCTCATCCAAAAGTTGGATTGGCCCAACGGGGAAACCAAATTTCATCAGCGCATTATCAATGTGATCCACCTTTTCCCCTTCGGTCAGCAGGCGCATCGCTTCATTGATATAAGGTGCCAGAATGCGGTTAACATAGAACCCGGCCTTATCAGCCACCACTACCGGCGTTTTACCCTGCATTTTTGCCAGCTTTACAATGGTGGCAACGGTTTGCGGGCTGGTACTGGCGTGAGGAATGACCTCCACCAGCGGCATTTTTTCTACCGGGCTAAAGAAATGCAGCCCGATCACCTGTTCGGGACGCGCAGCCTGCGCTGCAATATCGCCAATCGGTAACGATGAGGTGTTGGAAGCAAAGATGGTGTGCGGCGCGCAGTGCGCTTCAACCTCGGCCACCATCTGCTGTTTCAGGGCCAGATCTTCAAATACCGCCTCAATTACCACGTCGCGATGGCGGAATCCGCTGTAATCCGTCGTACCGGAGATCAGCGCCAGTTCGCGATCGCGCTCACTGGCTTTGATATGGCGGCGTTTGACCTTCTTATCAAGCAGCTGCCAGCTGTACTGCAGGGCGTGGTTGATGCCTTTCGGATTGATGTCTTTGATTCGCACCGGTAATTTGCCTTTGCTGGCGCTGACGAAGGCGATACCGCCCCCCATCAGTCCGCCACCCAGCACACCGATGGCTTCAAGTGGTGCTGGCTCTGCCTCGCTACCGGGATCTTTTTTCACCTCAGTGCTGGCAAAAAAGAGGCTGCGCAGCGCCTGTGACTGCGGGGTCATTGCCAGCTCGCCAAAGGCTTTGGCCTCAGCCGCATAGCCACTGCCGCTGCCCTGCGTCAGGCCGGTAAGGATAACCTCGAGAATGCGTTTTGCCGCCGGGTAATTACCCTGCGTTTTTTGTTCCGTTTTGTTCGCCACCATTTTAAACAGCACCGTGCGTCCCAGCGGGCCTGCCAGCACACGCTCGCGCACCGGTAAGCGACGATCGACCGGTTTATCTTTCAGGGCTAACGCCACCGCAGCCTCCAGCAGGATGGCGTGCGGAACCACCTCATCCACCAGCCCGACCTTCAGGGCCTGACGTGGGCGCAGCTGTTTGCCGGTAAGGATCATCTCCAGCGCGGTGCTGACACCTACCAGCCGCGGCAGACGTTGGGTGCCGCCCGAGCCGGGCAGTAAGCCGAGCTGCACTTCCGGCAGGCCCAGCACCGTTTTAGCGTCGTCAGTACAAATTCGCCCGTGGCAGGCCAGGGCAAGTTCCAGCCCCCCGCCAAGACAAGCGCCGTGGATCGCCGCAATCACCGGGATCGGCAGGGCATGAATTTCGGCCATGATTTGCTGTCCCTGACGGGCCAGCGCCTCCGCTTCCTGCGCGCTGCTCGCGCGGGCAATCATGTTGATATCGGCCCCGGCAATGAAGTTGTCCGGTTTAGCCGAGATAAACACCAGCCCGCGAAGGGTTTTGTTTTCACGGACCTGCTTCAGGATCGCACGGACCTGGCCGCCAAACTCTGCTTTCAGGGTATTCATCTTTTCGTCTGGTGCATCGATGGTCACCACCGCCACGTTGTCCAGCCGCACATTCAGGGTAAATGCCGTTGTCATCTCCATTATTCTGCCTCCAGAACCATTGCGGCACCCAGACCACCCGCCGCGCAGGCTGTGACCAGGCCAAACCCGCCGCCGCGACGGCGCAACTCATGCAGCGTCTGGGTGATCATCCGCGCGCCGGTTGCCGCGAAGGGGTGGCCATAGGCAATGGAGCCACCCAATACGTTAAATTTGCTTTCATCCACTTCGCCTGTGGCGTGAGTGCGGCCTAACACATCGCGGGCAAAGCGTTCGCTACCCAGCATTTGCAGGTTAGCCAGAGTCTGGGCGGCAAAAGCTTCGTGCATGTCGATAAGCGTCAGGTCGTTCATCGTCAGTCCGGCACGCTCCAGCGCCAGCGGCGTGGACCAGGCTGGCCCCAGCAGCATGTCCTGCCAGACATCAATGGCGGTAAAGGCATAGCTGCGCAAATAGCCGAGCGGGATCAAGCCCAGCTCTCTGGCGCGCGATTCGGTCATCAGGATCACCGCCGCCGCACCATCGGTTAACGGCGTGCTGTTGGCGGCGGTTACGGTGCCGTGCTTACGGTCGAATGCCGGACGCAGTTTGGCGTAATCCGCCAGCGTCGAGGTGCCGCGGATATTATTGTCTTCGCTTAATGGCTCGCGGTACGGCGGGGTGTAAGCGGTCATCACCTCTCCAGTCAGCTTGCCTTCCGCCCAGGCCTGGGCGGCGCGTTGATGCGAGCGATGCGCCAGCGCATCCTGCTGTTCGCGGGTGATGCCATAGGTCTTCGCCATCTGTTCAGCGGTATCGCCCATCCGCAGGCCGGTTGAGTATTCCGCGACGGCAGGCGGGACGGGAAGCAGATCGCGCAGACGCAGGCGCGAGAAGAGGGATAAACGCTGCCCGGTGGTACGGGCTTTGTTGACGTCTACCAGCACGCGGGCGAGCTTCTTGCTGACGCCAATCGGCAAAACGGATGACGAGTCAGCGCCGCCGGCGATCCCAGCGCGTATGGTGCCCGTCATCAGGCTTTCGGCGACGTTCGCCACCGCCTGAAAGCTGGTCGCACAGGCGCGGCTGACGCTGTAGGCATCGGTGTGGACATTCATCCCGGTGCCCAGCACGATTTCACGGGCGATATTGGGCGCTTCCGGCATTTGTACCACCTGGCCAAAAACCAGCTGCTCAATCACCTCAGGAGGTATTTCGCTGCGAGCCAGCAACTCCCCCACTACCATTTTTCCCAGATCAACTGCAGGTATGCCATGAAAAGCCGTCGCCTGACGGGCAAATGGCGTACGTAATCCACTGACAATGGCAATGCGATCACCCTGACGGGTGACTAGCGGTAATGCCTGACTCATAACGCTCCCCTGTGAATAACAAATGCGCAAAGTGGTCTGACCTGATAACAGTCTTAACCAAATTTTTACATTAGCCAATCGGGGAGAAGAAAAATTGCGAGCGAAGCCACAGAGCGCAAACGAAACGCCTCCGGGAGAGGAGGCGTTGAAGGGAAATTAACGCAGACCGAGCTGGAAAATCAGGGACTCAGCTTCACAGCTGAACACAAAGTCGATATCCAGGCGTACCCCGCCGTCCACTTCGGTGAAGGTGGAAGAAATGTCGCAAGGTTCAGACTCAACGCCGTGGGCTTTGGCAGTCAGCGCAGCCAGCGTCTCTTCGGCTTCGGCACGGCTGGCAAATTCACGGCTGTAAGAGGCGGTGCAATCCGTGTTATCCACGATGGTACCGACATCCATACAGCAGCAAACCGGGGTTTCATCAGCACTGCATTTACTCATAGTAGATTTCCTCTGTAGTCGCGCAGGGCGCGAATAGACACAATGCTGATATTTTACGCCCCGCCCGGGGGTGGCTCCAGTTGTTAATGGCGTAAAAACGGGTAAGTGAGCAATATCACACGTAAAAATGATCTAAAACAAAAATCACCCATTAGGAGGAAGCAACCTGGTCACAATTTTGCCAACCAGATCCCGTTTCGAAAAACATATCGGTAAATATTAATAAACAGACTTGCAACATTCTATCTGGTCAGACCTATACTCTCGCCACTGGTCTGATTTCTAAGTGTTACGACAGACCCTACACTTCGCGCTCCTGTTACTCTATGTAACAAATATTGAATAAAAATAACTCAATGAGGTTATGGTCATGAGCCAGAAAACCCTGTTTAAAAAAACTGCGCTCGCAATCGCAGTGGCAATCGTCTCCACCTCCGCCTGGTCAGCGGGCTTTCAGTTAAACGAGTTTTCTTCCTCAGGCCTGGGCCGTGCCTATTCCGGGGAAGGTGCTATCGCTGATGACGCAGGGAACGCGAGTCGTAACCCTGCCCTGATCATGATGTTTGATCGTCCAACCTTCTCCGCGGGTGCCATTTTCGTTGACCCGGGTGTGGATATCACCGGGCGTTCCCCAACGGGTGCAAGCCTGAACTCGGATAACATCGCGCCAACGGCATGGGTTCCAAACCTGCACTTTGTCGCGCCAATCAATGAACAATTTGGCTGGGGCGCATCCGTTACCTCTAACTACGGACTGGCGACCGAGTTTAATAACAACTACGCAGCAGGGGCCTACGGCGGTACAACCGACCTGGAAACCCTCAACCTGAACCTGAGCGGTGCTTATCGCCTGGATAACCACTGGAGTTTCGGTGCCGGCTTTGATGCTGTCTATGCGAAAGCGAAAATTGAGCGCTACGCGGGTGACCTGGGCCGCATCGTCGCAGGCTCCGGCAGATTGCCTCCAGCTCTGGCGCGACAGGTCGCGGGGATCCCGGGAGACACCCAGATTGCCTACCTTAAGGGTGATGAATGGGGCTTTGGCTGGAACGCCGGTATTCTGTATGAAATCGATAAAAACAACCGGTATGGCTTGACCTACCGTTCTGAAGTAAAAATCGATTTCGATGGCGACTATAAGAGCAGCCTGCCTTCCGCCTACAACCAGATTCTGGGCAACTTTGGTCTGCCAATGGGGACGGATGGCCGTACCACTGGCGGTTCTCTGACCCTGAATTTACCTGAGATGTGGGAACTGTCCGGCTACAACAGAGTCGCGCCGCAATGGGCCGTCCACTATAGCCTGACCTACACCAGCTGGAGCCAGTTCCAGGAGCTGAAAGCCACTAACAGCGGCGGTGATACGCTTTTCTATAAAGATGAGAGCTTCCGTGACGCTTACCGCATCGCGCTGGGTACCACCTACTATATGGATGATAACTGGACGTTCCGTACCGGTATTGCCTTCGATGACAGCCCGGTTCCGGCAGACAAACGTTCTATCTCTATTCCGGACCAGGATCGCTTCTGGCTGAGCGCCGGTGCGACCTATGCATTCAACAAAGACGCCTCAATTGATGCGGGTGTCTCGTATATGCATGGTCAGAAAGTGACCTTCCAGGAAGGCCCATATGAGTTCTCTTCTGAAGGTAAAGCTTGGCTGTATGGCATGAACTTCAACTACGCGTTCTAATCACGTAGTGATAAAAAAAGGTGAGCATCGTGCTCACCTTTTCTTTTTTATTCCGCATCAATCTCGGAGAGTTCGTTCTCGATCGCTTTCGCGTTCGGGTTGTCTTCCGGTTTCAGCTTGCCACCGTTAGCAATGAAGTCATGGTTCTGGAAGTACGCTTCACGCACCATAAGGTACGGATCGGAGGACTGACGCAGCAGGCCATCTGAATCCAGCAGCTGTGCACGCGTTTCTACCCCTTCCAGCGTCCATTTACCCACCGACAGCGGCCAGGTGAGCCACGACAGCACCGGATAGAGGGTATCGACCGCATCACCCCCATCTTCACGCAGGGTGAAGCTACCGTAGAACGGCAAATGAACATACGGGCCGTAACCCACATTGTAATGACCCAGGGTACTCCCGAAACGGTGGGGTTGCTCACGTTGCAGCTTCGGATTCGCCATGCCAGCAACGTCAATAAAGCCGCCCATCCCTAACAGGGTGTTCAGGAAGAAGCGCGTGAAGTGAACCATGCCTTGATAGGGATTGCCCTGCAGGAAGTAGTTCGCCATCACGGCTGGCTCTTCAAGGTTGCTGGTGAAGTTGCTCAGGCCGTTACGGGCAGGTTGCGGAACATAATCACGCCACGCCACCGCAACCGGACGCACCACATACGGATCCAGCACGTTATAGTTGAAGTTGTACATGGTGCGGTTAAATCCTTCCAGAGGATCGGAGCGCCCCTGCTGCTCGCCAGAACTGGCGCAGCCCATCAGCAACGTGGTGCCCAGCGCAACCACCGACAGCCGAAGTTTCATATCTTTCTCCCTGTTAAGTATGGCTATCACCAAAAGCCATCCGTACTGGCGCTTTCGCGCTCCGTCTGTAAATGTGCAAGTGATTGTATCAGCACGCTTACTGATGTCTACGACCACAAATCGGGGCAACAAAACACCCTTTTTATGATCTCAGAATAGCCTGGCTTTACGTTTTCGTTAGGCTGGCAATTTTATACGGCCTTTGCCGGGGATGTATCGCGTTTATTGCCATAACAGGAATTTAAGAGCTTACCCACAGGCGTTGAGACAAAAACCGCTACGCTTAAAGGTATCAGCCACATCAGGAGCACCATTATGGACGAACTCAAAGAAGAGAAAATAGATCAGCATACCGAAGAACTGGAAGTTGAAAGTGAGGAGAAGCGCCGGGGAAAGGAGATTGAGGTCGATGAAGACCAACTCCCCTCCCGCGCCATGGCCATCCACGAGCATATTCGCCAGGATGGTGAAAAAGAGCTGGAACGTGATGCCATGGCCCTGCTGTGGTCGGCTATCGCCGCCGGGTTATCAATGAGCGCCTCTTTTCTGGCAAAGGGTATTTTTCACGTACAGTTTGAAGGCATCCCCGGCGGGATGGTGCTGGAGAATCTGGGCTATACCTTTGGCTTTATTATCGTGATCATGGCGCGTCAGCAGCTGTTTACCGAGAATACCGTCACCGCGGTGCTGCCGATCATGCAAAGCCCGACATGGGGTAATTTCGGTCTGCTGATGCGCCTGTGGAGCGTGGTGTTGCTCGGTAATATTATCGGCACCGGTGTCGCGGCCTGGGCGTTTGAATATATGCCGATATTTGACGAGGCCACCCGCGACGCGTTTGTGAAAATCGGAACCGGGGTGATGGAAAACAGCCCGGTCGAAATGTTCTCTAATGCCATTATCTCCGGCTGGATCGTTGCCACCATGGTGTGGATGTTCCCGGCTGCCGGTTCGGCCAAAATCGTGGTTATCATACTGATGACCTGGCTGATCGCCCTGGCCGATACCACCCATATCGTGGTGGGTACGGTGGAAATTTTATATCTGGTCTTTAACGGCACCATCCACTGGAGCGAGTTTTTCTGGCCCTTCGCCATCCCTACCCTGGCAGGCAATATCTGCGGCGGCACCTTTATTTTTGCCCTGCTAAGCCATGCGCAAATCCGTAACGATATGTCGAACAAACGCAAAGCCGAAATCAAAGCCAGGGAGCAGGCCCGGCAGGAAGAGGCGGAAGAAGATAAAAAATCGGCGTGAATGGCGACACTTTAAGCAGTCAGGCGGTGGCGAGCTTAACGCCCTGGATAAATGGCGTTATAATCGTGCCGCTTCGTCCCCTTAGTTAAATGGATATAACGAGCCCCTCCTAAGGGCTAGTTGCAGGTTCGATTCCTGCAGGGGACATTTGCCCACCTGCCACGCCCTCTGCCACTTCCCTACCAATAGCACCCATACACACAACGTCCCGTATCGCTGTACTGTACTCTGCCGCCGTTAGCACGAATTCACTTCTTAAAAAATAACGGAGATATGGAATGAAACGAATCCTCATTGTGATGGCATTACTCGCCCCTTGCTCTGCGTTTGCTGGCGTTATTTTTCACCCGGTCGAGCGCGCTGCGGTAGTGGCAAACTCCGCACATCCGGTGGCAGCAGCGACGGTTACCGCTCAGGCCAGAAATCACCGTGCCGCCAGAGTGGATGCCGTTAACTGCAACGATGGTCGCTGCGTACAGCATGGTAATGTGATTCGGTAAGATGCAGGAGACGCCAAAACCCACCAAACCCGGGCGCTGACACCCCTGAGCAAAACGGATACGCTTTTGGGGTCTCGTTCATATGACGGGCAATTCATTTGCCCGTGAAGGCAGATAACCCTGCCACCCATCCGGTCTACAGAGGGTACTATGTCAAAAGCGCTCCTTATCATCGACATGCAGAATTTCGTAGCAGAAAGAATCCAACAAGGCGTTGAATACTTCCCTCAGGCGAGCATTGAAAATATGACCGCCGTAATTGAGAAATGCAGAGCAGCAGGTAACCCGGTCATTCATGTTCGCCACCAGACGCCTGCTCAGGGTTCCCCTCTCCATCACAGCTCGCCGTCAAGCCAGCCCCTTGAATCCTTTAATGAACGCGCTGACGAACCGGTATTTATCAAACACACCTCCTCCGCATTCAGCTCAACGGGATTACTGGCTTATCTTCAGGACGCAGGTATTTCAGAGGTGGTCGTTATCGGTGCCGTGGCAGGATTCTGTGTCAACTCAACCGTCAGAATGGGTGCCGATCTGGGGTTAAAGATGACGGTGCTAAAAGATTCGGTGATAAGTTTTGCCCTGGAAGACCATCAACTCAGCGCAAAGGCCATTCATGATGTCACCCTGGGGCTGCTTGCTGCCGGTTTCGCGCAGGTGAAAGACGCCACGGATTTACCGCTTTCCTGAGTACTGTGCCCTGGGCGTCCATCACCTGGCACGTCGCCAACGCTTCAGGGTATAATCTGTAAATCTTATGACAGACTTCAGAAACGACCATGACCAAACTCACACTACAAGAGCAGATGCTTAAAGCTGGCTTAGTCAGCAGCAAAAAAATGGCGAAAGTGCAGCGCACCGCCAAAAAATCCCGCGTACAGGCGCGTGAAGCACGCGAAGCCGTTGAAGTAAACAAACAGGCGCAAATTGAACGCGATAAAGAGTTAAGCGAGCAACAGAAGCAAGCGACTCTTGCGAAAGAGTACAAGGCACAGATCAAGCAGTTAATTGAGATGAACCGGGTCGTGGTGACAAGAGGCGATATCGGTTTTAACTTCACCGACAATAACCTCATCAAAAAAATCTATGTCGATAAAACCACGCAAGCGCAGCTGATCAATGGCCGTCTCGCCATTGCGCGTCTGGTTGCCGAAGCGGGCCGCGAAAGCGAATACGCCATTATCCCGGCGGTAGTGGCAAATAAAATTATGCAGCGTGATGCAAGCTATATCGTGTTGAGCAGCGAGCTGACTCAGGAAGCGAAGGACGAAGACGATCCTTATGCCGATTTTGTCGTGCCTGACGATCTGATGTGGTAATGCTTACAGACCACCTCCCCGGGAGGTGGTCTGTATCCCGCTTAACGCTCGCGGAACGCCTCCGCTTTCGCGCGCAGGATCGGTTTCAGCAGATAGGCCATCACCGTTTTCTTGCCGGTAATGATATCCACCGAAGCCACCATCCCCGGAATAATCAGCAGCGGCTTCTCATCCGTACCAAGGTGATTTTTGTCGGTACGCAGACGAATAATATAAAAACTCTTCCCGTCTTTGTCGGTCACCGTATCGGGGCTGATCTGCTCCAGCGTGCCCTTCAGCCCGCCATAAATGGTGTAGTCGTAGGCAGTAAATTTCACCGTCGCTTCCTGGCCCGGACGCAAAAACGCGATGTCCTGCGGCCGAATTTTGGCCTCCACCAGCAGTTTGTCGTCCAGCGGAACAATCTCCACCAGGTCATTACCCGGTTGGATCACGCCGCCAATGGTGTTGACCAGCAGCTGCTGCACGACGCCGCGAACCGGCGAGGTGACCAGCGTACGGTTCACCCGGTCGGTGATCGCTTTGCCGGAGGCCTCTATTTTACTGAGATCGGTTCGTGCCTCGTTAAGCTGCCCCAGCGCCTCGCTGCGGTAACGCCCCCGCGTTTCACTGACCTTGCTCTCAATCTCCTTGATGGCCGCTTCCGCCCGGGGAATGGCAAGGGTCACAGAGTCCAGTTGCCCCTGAGTTTCAACCACACCCCGACGCAGACGGAGCACTTCTACTTTTGAGATGGCCCCTTTTGCCACCAGAGGTTCAGACATGCTGACCTCCTGCTGCTGCAGCCCCAGGCTACGCCGGTACTGGCTGGCCTTGCCCTGGAAGTCGAGTAACTCCTGCTTCTTCTGCACCAGCTGTTCGTTAAGCCCGGCCAGCTCGCTCTGGATACGCTTGTTCACGCTGGCGAACAGTTCCATCTCGCCGTTGGCGATATCGGGTGCCTGCTGAACAATCTCCGGAGCCAGGGTCAGGGTTGAGGCATCGTTGAGTTGAGCGGTCAGACGCTGGATGCGCGCCTGCAATGCCAGCCTGTCAGCTTGTGTCTCACCGGCGTTAGAACGAAACTGGGTATCATCCAGACGCAAAAGCGGTGCCCCGGCTTTCACCACCTCGCCTTCGTGCACAAAGACCTCAGCCACGATCCCGCCTTCAAGGTTCTGCACCTTCTGCAGACGGGACGAAGGAATGGCCCGCCCTTCCCCGCGCGTCACCTCATCAATGCTGGCCAGCGAGGCCCAGAGGATCATGGCGATAAAGAAGGCAAAAATCGCCCACAGGGTGACGCGCACCACCCGCGGGGCATCATCCAGCAAGGCTTTGTTGACTTCATTGGTGGTGAACGGCGCGGGCTGTTTATCGCCCGACAGCCAGCTCATCAGGCGGCTAAGCGTATCAACGATTCGCATGAATTTGTCCCTTCTTCAGCGCACTCATCACGCTCTCTTTCGGGCCGTCGGCAATGATTTTGCCGTTATCGACAATGATCAGACGGTCCACCAGCGTCAGCAGCGACGCACGATGCGTGACCATCAGCAGCGTTTTGTTGCTGATGACCGGTATTAGCGCCTTTTTAATCAGATCTTCGCTGGTGTTATCCATCGAGCTGGTGGGTTCATCCATCAGCAGCACCGGGGGATCGAGCAGCAACGCGCGCGCCAGTGCCACCGCCTGCCGCTGGCCGCCCGAGAGACTCATCCCCCGCTCGCCCACCTGCATGTTGTACCCGGACGGATGGCGGCGGGCGAATTCATGGACCCCGGTCAGGGTGGCGACCCGCAGCATGGTCTCGTCGTCAACATAGCTGGCACCGTAGACCAGATTTTCGCGCAGGGTGCCGCTGAACAGGTGGATATCCTGCGGGGCATAGCCGATGTTATGGCGCAGATCGTGTACATCGATCTGGCGGGCATCGATGCCGTCTATCAGCACATTGCCGCTGTCAGGCTGGTAAAACCCCACCAGCAGTTTCGCCAGTGAGCTTTTACCCGACCCGCTGCGGCCGATGATCCCCACCTTCTCGCCGGGCTGGATCGTCAGCGAGACATTGCTGAGGGAGGCGTACTGGTTGCCCGGGTAGACAAAGGTAACGTCGCGCAGCTCAATGGCCCCGGAGAGCGTCTCCCGCTTCAGCGGCACCTCGTTGTCCTGCACCTCCTGCTCCAGCCCCATCATTCGGTCGATGGTGCCTTTGGTCATCCGCGCGCGCTGATAGCGGGTGATCAGGCTGCACAGCTGGCCAATGGGCATCATGGCGCGGCGGTGCAGCAGGTAGCAGGCAATCAACCCGCCCATGCTCAGGTTGCCGCCAATAATGATGTAGACCCCGGCCACGATAATGGCCACGCCGCTGAACTGCTGCAGCCAGGCGGTAAAGTTCACCGCTACATAGGAAAGCGACTTGACTCGCAGCTCCAGCTTGCTGAGTTGCCCGGTCAGATGTTCCCACTGATACTGGCGCTCGCTCTGGGCGTTATTAATCTTGATGGCATCGAGGCCGGTCAGCGTCTCCACCAGCATCGCCTGACGTTCATTGGAAAGCTGGTAGGTTTTCTTAACCCGCGACATCAGCGGGCGCTGGATCAGCCAGTTCACCAGCAGCGCCAGGGGATAGGAGAGCAGCGGGATAAACACCAGCGGGCCACCGATGATGCCAATCACCAGCAGGATCAGCAGCGTAAACGGCAGGTCGATAAAGGCGGTCAGGGTCAGCGACGAAAGAAAGTCGCGGATCGACTGGAACTCCTGGAAGTTCTGCGCGAAGCTCCCCACCCGCTGCGGGCGTAGCTTCATCTTCATCCCCAGCAGCCGCTCGAACAGCGCCGAGGAGACTACCAGGTCGGTCTTTTTACCCGCCAGGTCAAGGCAAATGCCACGCAGGATCTTCAGCACAAAGTCGAACACATACGCAATGCTAATGCCGATCGCCAGTACCCACAGGGTGGCAGTCGCCTGGTTGGGCACAACCCGGTCATAGACGTTCATCACAAACAGCGGCGCGGCGAGCGCCACCAGGTTAACGAGGAAGCTGGCGACAACCGCATCCACGTAGAGGAATTTCGACAGCTTGAGGGTGTCCTGGAACCAGGCCGTGGTGCGCGGCAGCGTGGCCGTCGGCTGGGCATCAAACTCATGTTCCGGGGAGATGAAAATCACCCGGCCGCTGTAGTTTTCCGCCAGCGTCTCGGGTGAGACGGTAATCTCACCGCCTTCAGTTTCACTGGGCAGCAGACGCGCGCGCTGTTGGTGATCCCAGCCAATCAGCACCGCGGTCTGGTTGTTTTTCAGCAGCAGAACGGCGGGCAGAGACATCGCGGTAATGTTTTCCAGCGGACGTTGCACGACCCGCGCCTTTAGCCCTGCCCGTCCGGCGGCTCGCGGAAAGGTCTCAATCGTCAGCGTATGGTCTTCCAGCGGCAGGCCGGTAGTCAGAACGTTGCGGCTGGTGGCAATGTTATGCAATTTACAGACGATCATCAGCGCATCCAGCAGCGGATCGTCATGGCTTTGCCGCGGATCCTGTCTGCCCTGCGTCTGCGACGTGCTCTCGATGCGATCGGGGGAATCAATGTCAGGCGTCATTCTCTGCCTCAGTGTTCTGCAGACCGATGCCGCAGATAAAAAAGAGAGGGTTGTCCCGGTGTCAGCCGGAATAACCCCCGTCAGCCTTCAAAGGCCCTATTTTAACTCAGGCAGCTCTGCCTGGGTACGTTGCGCTTGATCGAGCGGCTGCGCTGCCGACGGTGCCTGAATGTTCAGGTTTTTGAGCAGCTCACCGGTACGGGCGCTGATGCGGTAGGTGGTAAACATATCGACAAACTGCAGTTCAACGTAACGGCGCTGAGCGCTGAACACTTCGTTTTCGCTGTCCAGCATATCGAGCAGGGTACGGTCGCCCAGGCTGAACTGCTCCTGATAGGCGCTACGCACCTGCACGCTGCGATCGGCATACTCCTTCGCGATAGGCACCTGCTGCCCGGCATTTCTCAGGGCGTTCCAGGCCAGACGCAGGTCTTCGTTCAGCTGGCGCTGGGCATTATTTTTCACATCCTGCGCCTCTTTCATTTTGTAGGCGTAAGAGGTGAGCGTTGCCTGGTCGCTGCCGCCGTTATAGAGGTTGTAGCGCATACGCAGCATCGCCTGCCACTCCTGGCTGTGCCCGCGGGTTCCATCAATGTTGTTATCCATGGTACGACCGACTTCAACATTCACATCCGGGTAAAAGCGCGATTTTGCCGCCTCGTACTGCTGACGGGTCGCTTCCACATCGGCATCGGCCTGTTTCAGCAGCGGGTTGTTTTCCAGCATCACAGCACGCGCGGCGTCCAGCGAGGCGGGAACGGCGATTTTAGTGGGCATCACCAGGGTATCAGGTTCTTTGCCGGTGATGCTCTGGTAGTTGGCGCGGGAGTCTTCGAGGTTGGTTTGCTCGGTCAGCAGGTTGTTGCGCGCCTGTGCCAGACGAGCTTGTGCCTGCTCAAAGTCTGCCTGACGGCCCACGCCTTGCTCGGTACGCAGGCGGATCTGATCGAACACCCGTTCGTGATTCTTCAGGTTATCTTCTGCCAGTGCCACCATCTTCTGGCGCATCAGCACGTCGAGATAGCTCTGGATAGCCTGCAGCGCGGTGGATTCGCTGGTATTCAGCACCGTCCAGGCACGTGAGTTGACCGTCGCTTTCTGGCGGCCCACTTCGCTGGTCGTGGCAAAACCGTTGAAGACGTTCTGGCGCAGGTTGATGGCAGATTCGCTGCGGTGCAAATCACGCAGATGATCGCCTGCCGCGCGGGTGCTGGCGTTATCGGTTTGCTCCCAACCGGTACCGGCGGTGAGATCCAGCGTTGGCAGATAGCCACCTTTGGCAGCGCGAAGATCCTGATCTGCAGAATAGCGGCTATTCACCGACGCGTTAACTTCCGGGTGCCAGAGCAGGCTGTCTTTTACGGCCTGCTCAAGCGTAGTGGCCTGGCCCTGCATTGCGCTCAACACCAGCGCCGCACCCATCACAATCTGACTGTACTTTTTCATTTTGTTGCTTTTCCTTCACATCCCTTGATTATTGGTCAATACCCACCAGAGAAAATCCCATTAGACCGAGGGAAAAATGCATCCTGCGCGTTAATGTTCGGACGGAATCCTTCGTCTGAGGTAAATTCAAATCATCTTTGTTGCCGCGCAGAGTCAACTGCACTCTGCGCGGCGGCCGATCAGGCATGCTCTTCCGGTTTTGCGATCAGATTATCCAACATCGCGTCATTACCGGCGTCGTAGCCGTCCGTTCCAGCGATCTCGCCGCCTTCAGCAGGCACATGCTCGATCTCCGCCTGGCCGTCGGCCGCACCGCTCTGCGGACCCGCCTGAATCAGGGTGCTGAGATCGTTATGCCCTTCGTCATGGATGAGATCGCTAAAGTTCAACTGCTCGTCCTGCCCCGGGCTGGCGCTCTGCAGTGTGGTAAAGGCTTCACTCTGATCATCGCCCGGCAACGCATGATCGGCCGATGCCGTCGGCGTCTCGTTATGCTCTGCAGTGGTACTGAGCAGCAGATTGTCATCGTCAATTAACGAAGCGGCGTGATTGTCAGCCTCCAGACTGCTGGTATGGATCTGCTTATCGCTCTCCTCGACGTCATGATCGGCATGGCTCTCCTCAATGCTGTGGCTGGCCATCAGCGGATGCTCGTCGTCCACAGCATCATCAGCATGCTCTTCCCCACCGTGGCTTTCGCTCACGAAGGTCCCCCCCTCTTTGCCATCAACGGTAAAGTCGGTTTCGTGCTGATCGTCTGCGGTAGAACCTACTTCCAGCGTGATCTCACCGAAATCGCTCTTACCGTCCGGGAGTTCAACGCTGACCTGGCCGATAAAGTGCGAGGTGTCATTATCAAAGGTCAGGTGATAGACCTTATTCTCCGCGTCGTAACTGACGCTGGTGTAGTTACCCGTAAAGGTCGCATTCTCAGGAATGCCCCCCAGAGAGAGGCTGGTCAGGTGGTCACTGTTATCTGAGCTTTCGAGATTTATGTCGAGGTTCAGTGTGGCCGTGGTAGTGACCGTGGTATCGCCGCCGTGGCTGGAGGATGGGCCGTCACCAAAAATAACGCCCTCGATGCCGTTGGCATTCTGGAACGGCGATTTCCCGGTCTCGTTATCGACCACATGCAGGTTATCTATGTCGTTGTTTTTGTTGTTCTGCGGATGATCGACACCGGTGACGGTATAGTCAGCCTCATTACCCTGAACAAAGATATAGTCCTTACCTTCATCGCTATGCGGTAAGCCCTGGTTGCCGGTGATGCCGTTGATCGGCCGGAATTCATAGCGATCCTGCGGCCAGTCGCCCTGCTGGTAGTAGCCACCCGTATGGTCACCTACCACAAAGATATCGGTATGGGTCTTGCCGTCGTTATTGGCGTTGGCGTTACCCTGGCTGTTGTAGTAGTGGATCTGATCCGGGCTGTCGGCCTTCGGCACGAAGTCGCCCTGAATCTTACCGTCCGGGCTATCCGGGGTCAGCCAGACGTGCACGTTACTGCCGATCGCTACAATCACGCCATTCTGGATATCGTAACCGTTCGGATCGCCACTGCCGCCGTTAATGTGGATGATCTTGTCATCAGACGTCTCGGTCGTCTTATCACCAGGGGTGACGGTGACGGTGAGTTTGACGTCGGCATCGGCATCTGCATCCGCGTCGGCATCGGCATCGGCATCGGCATCGGCATCGGCATCAGCGTCGGCATCAGAATCCGAGTCTGCATCCGCGTCAGCGTCAGAATCTGCATCAGCGTCAGAATCTGCATCAGCGTCAGAATCTGCATCAGCGTCAGCATCGGCATCCGCATCGGCGTCCGCATCCGCATCGGAGTCGGCATCCGCATCGGAGTCGGCATCCGCATCGGCGTCAGAATCGGCATCTGCATCGGCGTCAGAATCGGAGTCGGCATCCGCATCCGCATCCGCATCAGAATCGGCATCCGCATCGGCGTCAGCGTCAGAATCGGCATCTGCATCGGCGTCTGCGTCGGCATCTGCATCCGCGTCGGCGTCAGAATCGGCATCGGCATCGGCATCAGCGTCCGCATCAGCGTCAGAATCGGCATCGGCATCCGCATCAGCGTCAGCGTCAGCGTCTGCATCGGCGTCAGAATCGGAGTCGGCATCCGCATCCGCATCCGCATCAGAATCGGCATCCGCATCGGCGTCCGCATCAGCGTCGGCGTCAGAATCCGCATCCGCGTCGGAATCGGAATCGGAATCGGCATCAGCATCGGCGTCTGCATCAGCATCCGCGTCGGCGTCAGAATCGGCGTCAGAATCGGAGTCGGCATCCGCATCCGTATCAGAATCGGCATCAGCATCCGCATCGGCATCAGCATCCGCATCGGCATCAGCATCCGCATCGGCATCAGCATCCGCATCGGCATCGGCATCAGCATCCGCATCGGCATCAGCATCCGCATCGGCATCAGCATCCGCATCGGCGTCTGCATCCGCATCGGCATCCGCGTCAGAATCGGCATCCGCGTCGGCGTCGGCGTCAGAATCGGCATCCGCATCAGCATCAGCGTCGGCGTCAGAATCCGCATCCGCGTCAGAATCGGCATCTGCGTCAGCGTCGGCATCCGCATCGGCATCCGCATCCGCATCGGCATCAGCGTCGGCATCTGCATCCGCATCAGCGTCGGCGTCAGAGTCGGCGTCTGCATCTGCGTCGGCGTCGGCGTCGGCGTCAGAATCGGAGTCCGCATCTGCATCTGCATCAGCATCTGCATCAGCATCAGCATCTGCATCAGCATCAGCATCTGCATCTGCATCAGCATCAGCGTCTGCATCAGCGTCTGCATCCGCATCAGCGTCGGCATCGGCATCTGCATCTGCATCCGCGTCGGCATCTGCGTCGGCATCGGCATCAGCATCCGCATCTGCATCAGCGTCTGAATCGGCGTCCGCATCCGCATCGGCATCCGCGTCGGAATCGGCATCAGCATCCGCATCCGCATCCGCATCAGAATCGGCATCAGCGTCCGCATCCGCGTCAGAATCGGAGTCGGCATCCGCATCGGCATCGGCATCGGCGTCTGCATCAGCATCCGCGTCGGCATCAGCATCTGCGTCGGCGTCGGCGTCAGAATCGGAGTCCGCATCTGCATCTGCATCTGCATCTGCATCAGCATCAGCATCAGCGTCTGCATCCGCGTCGGAATCGGAATCGGCATCCGCATCGGCATCAGCATCAGCATCAGCGTCTGCATCCGCATCAGCGTCGGCGTCAGAATCGGAGTCCGCATCGGCGTCGGCATCCGCATCAGCGTCAGCGTCAGAATCCGCATCCGCATCAGCGTCTGCATCGGCGTCAGAATCGGAGTCGGCATCCGCATCCGCATCAGAATCCGCATCCGCGTCAGCGTCGGAATCTGCATCGGTGTCTGCATCAGAATCTGCATCTGCGTCTGCATCAGCATCCGCGTCGGCGTCAGAATCGGCATCCGCATCCGCATCAGAATCGGAGTCCGCATCGGCGTCCGCATCGGCATCGGCATCGGCATCGGCATCAGCGTCTGCATCCGAGTCCGCATCCGCGTCAGCGTCGGAATCCGCATCAGCGTCAGAATCGGCATCGGCATCGGCATCGGCATCAGCGTCTGCATCCGCATCCGCATCGGCATCCGCGTCAGCGTCAGCGTCAGCGTCAGAATCGGAGTCGGCATCGGCATCGGCATCGGCATCCGCGTCAGCATCAGCATCGGCGTCAGAGTCAGAGTCGGCGTCTGCATCCGCATCTGCATCAGAATCGGAGTCCGCATCGGCGTCTGCATCTGCATCTGCATCTGCGTCAGCGTCGGCATCCGAATCCGCATCCGCATCGGCATCGGCATCGGCATCGGCATCAGCGTCTGCATCCGAGTCCGCATCCGCGTCAGCGTCGGAATCCGCATCAGCGTCAGAATCGGCATCGGCATCAGCGTCTGCATCCGCATCCGCATCCGCGTCGGAATCGGAATCGGAATCGGCATCAGCGTCGGCATCAGAATCCGAGTCTGCATCCGCGTCAGCGTCAGCGTCAGAATCTGCATCGGCGTCCGCATCAGCGTCAGAATCGGCATCGGCATCGGCATCTGAATCAGCATCTGCGTCCGCATCTGCGTCGGCGTCAGAATCGGCATCCGCATCAGCGTCTGCATCAGAGTCCGCATCGGCATCGGCATCGGCGTCGGCGTCAGAGTCGGCGTCTGCATCCGCATCTGCGTCGGCGTCCGCGTCAGAATCGGAGTCGGCATCGGCATCGGCATCGGCATCCGCGTCAGCGTCAGCGTCTGCGTCTGCGTCTGCGTCTGCGTCAGAGTCAGAGTCAGAGTCAGAGTCGGCATCCGCATCTGCATCTGCGTCGGCGTCAGCGTCGGCGTCAGCGTCGGCATCCGAATCCGCATCCGAATCCGCATCCGCATCTGCATCTGCATCGGCGTCAGAATCGGCATCTGCATCAGCATCTGCATCGGCGTCTGCATCCGCGTCAGAGTCAGAATCGGAGTCGGCATCTGCATCAGAATCCGCATCTGCATCTGCATCTGCATCAGCATCTGCATCAGAATCGGCATCAGCGTCAGCGTCAGCGTCGGCATCCGCATCCGCGTCAGAGTCAGAGTCAGAGTCAGAGTCAGAATCGGAGTCGGCATCTGCATCAGAATCCGCATCAGAATCCGCATCTGCATCAGCATCTGCATCAGAATCCGCATCTGCATCAGCATCGGCATCAGCATCCGCATCAGCATCCGCATCTGCATCTGCATCTGCATCAGCATCCGCATCAGCATCCGCATCCGCATCCGCATCCGCATCCGCGTCAGAATCGTCAGTATCAAGCAGCGTTATTTCTTCCGGGCGCTCATCGTCGGGGAAATCAAGGCCGATTGTCGGGTAACCGGCATTAGGGTCAACAACCTCAGCGGTTAAATCGAGCACGACGTGGGTATGCGATCCGCCGCCGCTGCCGCCTGGCTCACCGCCAGAGTTGCCAGGCTGAGGGCCTGCGGCTGGCGCCTCCAGGGTTTGCGTCGGGTCCTGCCCGTCGGCAATGGCCTGCTGAATAGCCGCGATGTCCTGCTGCTGGGCCGCCGTGGCGTCTGTAGCCACGTGCCCTGAGCTGTCCCAGTGGCTGTCCCGTCCCAGATCAACCTGTTTGCCGTCCGCCAGCGATAAGGAAATCGCGCCGGTCGGCCCGGTCTGAACTTGTTCTCCGTCGAGGATCCTGTCGCCTTCCGTCAGCAAACGCTTGCTGCCGTCAGGACTGACTGCGAATACCTGCCCTATTACTGCTTTGACGATCCCGGATACGCCGCTCATATATTGTTTCCCTCAATCCTGTTCACGCCCAATTCATCCATTGCTCAGGCTTAGAATGCTAAAAGAGAATTAAATCTGTATTAGTAATTTGCTGTGCAACACCGACAAGGATACACCCCTTAGCAACAATTTTATTGATGTAGGCCCGTGTCAGGTCTCTATATTAATTGATGGCATGTATCATTTGGAATCTAAATAACATGCACTACCAATAAAAAGAGTAAAACCATTAACTTCAGATTAATGTTGATTAATCCCGCCGTATAACGAAAGCGACTCAAATAAGCCCTTCATCATCATCTGCGATTAATCCTTCCAGCCCACTCAGCGAGCGGCGCGCCTGCGCACGACTGGTGAGTTTCGCCTGCGCGGCTGGCGGCAGGTCGGTAATGGTTATGACACCTTTGCTCATCAGCACCTCGATAAGGTCCTCCAGCACACGCACCATCTCAAGGTCGCTCTGCCGCAGTTGATACAGCGTGGCTTCGCGGATCTCTCGCTGGCGCATCCACTCGTCAATCTCGGGTGTGCACAGGTCATGCTGTTCCGTCATTGTGGAAAAAGGTGTCAGCTCCACCCGAATAATTCGTTTTTCCGTATCGCGTTCTACGTAATACATTTCCAGCCTCCATTCAGACTGTGAGGTTAATTTCCACCCAGCGTACTGGCGTCAGCGAAATAGCGCCCCATCGCGCCATGCAGACCAATTTTTTCCAGAATGGCCAGTTCACCCGCTGTTTCCACACGTTCGGCAATAAGCGGCAGATTAATCTGGCGGGTCGCCCAGTAAATAGCCTCAATAAACAGTTTTTTATCGTCCTCGCTGTCTATATCGCGAATATAACTGCCATCAACTTTAATCCAGGCCAGTCCCCACTGCGGTAAATTGCCGATAAGGTGGAAACGACCACCAAAATGCTGGATCCCCAGACGACAACCCAACGCCTTCAGACGACTGACCAGCACGTTTACGCGCTCGACGTCGGGAAGCTCATTTTCATCCAGTTCCAGGGTCAGCCAGGCAGCGAGCTGCGGTACGCCTTTCAGCGGTTGCAGCAGGGCGTTCAGGCTCTGGTCGTCCGCCACGCTGGCACCGCTGATACTCAGCGCCAGCGGGCGCGGCGATTTTGCCAGCTCTTGCAGGGTCTGCTGAAGCATCACGATATCCATGCGACGGCTGAGATCGAGACGGTGGATCCACGGCATAAAGCGTCCCGCTGGCACCAGTTCCCCGTCCTCGGTTCTGATGCGGGCCAGGATCTTATGATGCTGTACCCCCTGCGCGTTATTACAGGCATACACCGGCTGGGAAAAAAGCTCGAATGCGCCGTGGGTCAGCACTGCGTCGAGCCGGGTGTACCAGCTGTGATGATCCTCTTCGCGCTCCGTCGCCGAGGTGGTATCAGGGCTGGCAAAGAAGCGCATCTCCGTTTCCGCTCTCGCCAGCGCCTGGTCTGCCTGCGCCAGCACCGCCTGCGGCGTATCGCCAATATTAAAAGGAACCAGCGCGAAGTGGGCTACCGGCGAAACGTCGCTCATGCCCATCTCAGACAGCGCCTTGAGCTGCGTGCTGAGGGTATTGCTCAGGTTATCGAGATCCTGCCCGAGGATCTGCGGGGCGATAATGGCGAACTCCCCGCCGCGCACGCGGGCAACAAAGCCTTCGTTGTGAAAATAGTTGCGCTGCAGGCCGGTGAGAATATTCGCCACCGCCACCAGCAGCTGATCGGATTTCGCTCCGCCCAATCGCTGGTTGAGGCCCATCAAATCCTGAACCCGCAGCAGCAGGATGTGCCCGGCGGCGTTCTCTTCATCGCTCAGGCGTGACTGTAGCTGAATATCAAACGCGCGGCGGTTGCTCAGGCCGGTCAGGCTGTCGTGATAGGCCTCCTGGCGCAAGGACTCCGTGCGCCGGGCCTGCTCGCTGAACAGCGCCTTAAGCTGGGTCACCATCATGTTGGTCGCCTCTACCACCCGGCGTAACTCCGGGGTCTTCGGCAGGGCCGATACGTTGAGAAACTCGCGGCGGCAGATCGCCATCGCCTGGCCGACAATATAGTTAAGCGGGCGCAGCGTACGGCGTAACAGCAGGGTGGCGGCAAGCACAAACAGCAGGCTACAGCCGATCAGCCATAAAAAGCTGGCGACGATACTGTTCCACAGGCGGGCCAGGGCAAACATCGGATGGCTGACCACTTCAACCCGGGCGACCTGCGTCCAGCCGCGCATCACAATGGCGTCGCCTTCGCCGGGGCTGAGGTGCACCAGCCGCACGAACCACTGCGGTACGTGACTACTCTGGGGCACATCGCTGCGCTCGATGATCGGTTTATTGGTCTTAATATCGACCACACGGATGCGATAGAAATAGCCGCTGTCGAAGATGGAGTTCACCATCAGTTCGGTCATGGTCGGGTCGTCGATATGCGTGGTCAGCGACACCCCCAACGCCGTCGCGGCATCCTGCGCGTGGGCGCTAAGCTGGTTGCGGTACTGCTCCCGCGAGCTTTCCAGGGTCACCACAAAGTTGCCGCAGAAAATGACAAACGTAAATAAACAGATGCCGATCAGTAGCTGTTTATAAAGAGACATGGCCCTATCCTATTCATTAATTACAAATCCTTCTGCACGCATTCGGGTGAGAAGATCCTGCCAGCGGGAGAGCCGTTTGCTGTCGCCCACGCGTTTGTTGCCGCCGGACTGCGGTAGCCATAACCCTTCGCCGTTGAAGGCGTACACGGGAAGCAGATCGGTACGCTGCGTTGCCGGCAGAATGGCGGTTTTAAGATTGTCCAGAACCAGGGGGATCGCCGTGGGGGTGGGATACCATGTCACCACCATGTGCGCCTGGTTCAGTTCGAGTGCTTTTACATAGGTAATACGTAACTGATTCGCGGGAACGCCCATTTCGCGCAGAGTGAAATATTTCGCCAGCGCAAAATCCTCGCAATCCCCTGCCCCTTTACGCAGAAATTCAATCGGCGTTGCCCAGTAGTCCTGCTGTTTCCAGACGACGATATCATCCCGGAAGGCCATCCTGGCGTTAAAAAACTGGTTAACCTGCTTTAACTTGTCCTGGATCGTGCCCTGCGACGGTTGGTTAAGCAAGGCCGCCCATTCATCTATCCGCTGTCGGGCAGCCGGGGTCGCCGGGCCATACAGCCGTTCGGTGCGGGTGCTGATGGCACTGAAATCCCACCCGGCACCCAGTCCGGGCGAAATAGCCAGCAATATCACCAGCCAGAGCGACAGCCAACGTCGACAACTCACTGAGAGGCGGGAACGAGGAGGTCGCATGGAGACGGCTCACTGCTCGCCTGTCAGGGCGCGCCAGTGTTGGCGGTACGCGACATAGCCAGAAAGGTAGTGTTCAACATCGTCGATCCGCACGCGGTAGCTATGGTGACGTATAAAAAAGCTGCCGACGATCCGCGCCGGGTTTTTAAAGAACATCGCCAGCTCAGGCCAGAAAAAGCCATTAGCCAGATAGCGGGCGCGGGTCTCCAGCGCCTGGTTGAATACTGCCATGTCGAAGCCCGCCAGCAGATGCTTATGCGGTGAGCTGTCAAGCCGCGCGATCATCCGCGATGCCGCCATCATCAGCTCCAGCAGCGTGGGATAGGTCGTCACCCGGTTCTGCACAAAGTCGAGGTGGTCGCGCACGTTATCCAGCCCAAACTGGTAATAGCGCTCCAGTGGCCGGTACAGCGTCAACTCGTTCACGCAGTAGCTGAGCCAGTGATCGTGGGCCTGCCAGTGCTTCTGTTCGATAAAGTGATCCATCGCCCGTTCGACCATTTCCAGCCAGCGCGGTGCCTTCGTCAGCCCGTAGAGGCGCATCAGCGCGAAAGCCGCTTCGCCGTCATAATAGATAATGCGATGTGCCGCCTTTAGCGACAGATCCCCGGCGTTAAGCACATGCACAAACCCGCCCGTTTGGGGATCCTGCATAAAGCCGATCCCGTTCGCCAGCCGCGCCATCTGCGCCAGGTAGCCATTATCCCCGGTCAGCTCGCTGTATTTCGCCATCGCCAGGATGCACACCGCGTTGCCGCCGAGCTTAATCTCATCCCCGGTATCCACCAGAAAATCGGCTTCGCTGCCATCCGGCAGCGTACAGGTGCGAATAAAATGGGCACAGAGATCGGCCAGCGCCCGCTCGATTGCCGCAAGATGTTCCGGCTGCTGCGTGACTTCCCAGCCTTCGAGCAGGGCATAGGTTGAGCTGGCGTGGCGCAGCGCGTTATAGGTCGGAATGGCGCGATCAAAGCAAGGGAACCAGCCGTACTGGTAGCGCCCGGAAGGGGTGATCTGGCGCGCCAGATAGTCGGTGGCCGAGGCGATCATCGGCTCCAACGCCGTTGCCTGCCAGTCGGGAAGCTGACGATAGCCGCTGTTACGTCCTGTCGATTCGAGGGGCAGCAACTGCTCGCCGTCGCAAAACAGCGCCCGGGTGGTAAAGCGCCACAGTGTCTGGTCAGGCTGTTCGGGCCAGCTCAGCACCGCGCCGAAACGACGACGAGAGAAATGGGCCAGATTATTGGCGTTTGCCGTGGCGACGCCATGGTCCCCGTGGTAGAGCAGCGCATTGGCGGCGATTTCCTGCTCCAGCATGGCGTAGCAAAACGCCGGATCAAGGCTCAGGCCATAGCGAAAATAGTTACGTTTGGTTTTGGCTAATCGGGCTTCCAGGGTGTCCCAGCGTAGCGCCTCTACCTTATCGACAAGGTCAACCCGCAGCCAGCAGACGTCAGTGCCGCTCTGTTGTTGCCACTGCTGTAACGCCTGCACGCCCTGCTGCCAGGCCTGCTCAAAGGTGTCGCCGCGACCCAGCACAATGTGGGCACGTTGCTGACCGTTGGAGGCGCTAAAAAAGATTGCCCAGCTGGGGCAAATCGGCGGTTTAGGCGCAACGTCCAGCAACTCCATCGCCGGGCGGATTTGCGCTAAAAAGTGGCTGAGCGGCATTTTAACTCCTGATAACGCCAAAGGAACCCTGTCAGAAAAATCCTAACCGATGATAACATTATGTGTGATGCGTTGTGTATTCTGTATGTCTATTGTTTCCTCCGGGGGCGGTGTGTTGAGTCAAGGGTGTGCGTTAGGTTTCCTGCTGCTGATAAGCGTATTCGCTCAGGCTGAGACGCCGCTACTGTGGAACCAACCGGCCAGCCGGGAACAGTGCCCAACCAGCAACGACGCCGCCTGGGTGCAGTACCCTAAGGGCGAGGCCTGCATGCGTTATTTCAGCGCTGGCACGCTGCGTGACGCCCCGCTGGCGCTGGTGGTACTGAAAGGCGACCGGGTTTCACAGATTAAGCGATCCCCCGACACCATCCCCGGTAATACCGCCGAGGCACAACGCCGTCAGGCCCGGGCCATGCTGCGCCAGACCGGATTGCCGACGATTATCATTGCCCGACCCGGCACCTACGGCTCCAGCGGCAATCACTACCGCCGCCGTCAGGCGGAAGAGTTTCAGGCGATTGCCGCCGCCCTCGACGCCATCAAAGCCCGCTACGGCATTCAGCGTTTTATCCTCAGCGGGCACAGCGGCGGCGCTACCGCCGCTTCAGCACTGCTGACCTTCGGTCGCCGCGATATCGACTGCGCGGTCCTGACCTCCGGCGCCTGGGGCCTGCTGGAGCGGGCGCAGCGTCTGCGCCAGGAGCACAATAAGCCTCTCGCCTCCACGCTGGACGGCACCGGACTCCCTGCTCCCTGGGATCCGCTCGATCATATTAACGGGATCGCCGCCGATCCCCTGCGGCTGATCCTGGTGGTCGGCAACCCACAGGATCGCAACACGCCGTTCGATCTGCAGGCGCGCTTTGCCGCTGCACTGCGCGAGCATGGCCACCAGGTCACCTTGCTCGAACGTCCCGCCGCCCCGCCGGAGTACCACGATCTGCTGGGCAATGCCGCTATCAACGCCATAAAACGTTGTCCGCAGCGCGGGCACATCCCACACAGGTAAGGATACGATCATGAGCCAGACATCACCCCGCCAACGCCGTGTTAACGCACCGGGATGGACGGCCACCGATCTCGATAAACTGCCCGGCGGCGTCTGGCACAATCGCCCGGATGATGACTGGCGAGCTGAAGACGTCGCCATTTATCATGCTAAGTCGCAACCCACCCGTCCCTGCCTGTTCATTGCCATGGATACCGACACCTGGCTGCGAGGTTCCGGCAATACCGGCATTTATGCGGGCTGGGACGATACCCATCTGTCACTTTCGCGTCACGCCTCCCGCTACTGCGGGGCGATCGTCCAGCGGCGGCTTGAGAATATGCCCCCCGACTTCCCCCAACTGGTCATCGGCAACAGCTATCAGGCGCTGCAATGGCTGGCCGAAGAGGCGCGGCGACGGCTGGACGGTAAACTGGTGGCGATCACCGGTACGGTAGGGAAAACCACGACCAAAGCGATGCTGAGCAGCATTATTACTCCCGGCATGTCGGTGGTGTCGAGCCGCGAGAGCAATAATACGCGCACGGGGGCATGCCTCACGCTGGCTCGCGCCGTCAGCAACCCGCAGGCAGTGGTAATGGAAGTGGCGATCTCGGCCCTGTGGATGCGCAACGGCGGGATCGGACCCCAGATCAAGCCGCATATCGTTATCGTGACTGAAATCGGCATGACTCAGGTGGGCAAGAATGTAACCACCCTTGAGGACGTGGCACGGTTTAAATCCCGCATCAGCCACGGTTTGATTCCGGGCGGCTACGCCATCTTAAACCGCGATATGGCCGGGTATGACATTGTGGCGCAGGGCGTTACCCGCGACGGCGCCCGCATCATCAGCTACGGTTTCCACCCCGCGGCAGACGTACGTATCACGGCGTTTACCCCGGAGGCACACGGAAGCCACATCACCCTCGCCTTGCGCAACCAGACCCTGAGTTACCGGCCAGCGGTGCCCGGTAAGGGCGGCGCGCTCAACTCGGTGGCGGCGCTGATTGCCGCCGATCTGCTGGGCGTCAGCGTGGCGCAGAGTATTAATCGCCTCGAAACCTGGCGTGGCGACGGACAGCATATGGGCATTACCGCTCTGCCGCTGCCGGACGGCGGAGCTGTCACCCTGATTGATGACAGCTACAACGCTGAATACCTGTCGATGCTCAACGCCTTTGAGGTTACGGCGCAGCGCGCCCGAAGCGGCGGGGGCCGGGTGATCGCTCTGCTGGGGCGGATCGTCAACCTCGGTGACCAGGCCGGGGCGATCCACCGCGCGCTGGCGGAACCCCTGCTGGCGGCAGGCTGCCAGCAGGTATTTTTACACGGCGAGGAGATGACGGCTCTGCACGATGCCCTGCCAGCGCCTGTTCGCGGCGGTCACTTCCTCACTGCCGAGGCCCTGGTCGAGGCCGCAGCGCCGACGTTACGCGACGGCGATATCGTGCTGGTCAAAGGCAGCAGGCGTAACTCCGACTTTAACCGGGTCGTCGGCCTGCTGAAGACCCGCCTCGCAGCGCCGCCTGCGCTCGGGAAAGGGCAAACCGCACGTCTGCTGATCAATCTTTCTACCGGTGAACAGCGGATTTCTGAGCTGAGCGACAGCACCTTTGCGTCGGGCTACCTCAGCCAGTTGTTGCTGACGGCCTGCGTTGCGGAGCGTCTGCTGGCGAAAAAAATCACCCTCGAGACTCCCGTCAGCGTTCGCGATATAGCTGCCGCCATCCTGCAGGACAACCCCGCGCTTGGCCTGCCCCGGGGTAGCAGCGTACCTGTGAAATCGCTGGTACAGGGGATGCTGATTCATAACGCCTGCGATGCGGCCATCCACCTTGCTGAGTTGCTGGCGGGCAGCAGCGCAGCGGCCCTGAAACAACTCCGGGGGCTGAGCGCCAGGCTTGGCATGCGCCACACCCATATCAATAACGTCTCTGGTCGTCCCCGCCCCGGACAGCGCACGACGCTGGCGGATGTCGCCAGGCTGATGCGCCATTTCCACCAGCGCTACCCGCACCTGTTACCCTGGCTGGCTGAGCCTGAGGCGGCAATTGGCGAACGGGTATACCGAAAAAGCAGCAACCTGCACAGTGACGGCAGCGCGTGGGGGCACTTCGGTGCGGGGCGCTGGGGCGTTGCGTTGCAGTGGATTGCCGGCGAGCTATGGCTGGCCTGCGCCGCCGGGGCGGATGACGCCTTCCATCTCGACTATCTGCTGGATGGACTTCTTGCCAGCGCCGGGAACAGTCAGCCAGCTCTCGCCCCGGCGCCGGTGGAACGGCATCTCACCCAGCCTGCCGCCACCCTCACCCTGCTGGGAGATACCTATTTTGGCGAGTGGTATACCCGCAGACGCCAGGCACGGGGAATTGACGATGCCCTGCAGCGCCACGGCTACGACCACAGCTTCGCGGCTATCGCCCCGCTACTGCGCGGTAGCGACTTTACCCTCGCCAACTTTGAAGCTGCCCTGACCACCGACCTGAGCGCCAGCCTGGAAGGCCGAAAACCGTTCTGTCTGACCGGGGATCCTGCCGCCTCGGTTGCCGCGTTGCGTAAACAGGGCATCGACGCGGTGGCGCTGGGCAATAATCACGCCATGGATGCCGGACTACCGGGTCTGCACAGCACCCTGGCGGCGTTCAATGAAGGCGGGATCGCCTGCATCGGGGCGGGGCTGGATGCCCGGCAGGCACATGCTCCGCTGGTGCTGACGGTGGGCGGCAGGCAGTACAAGATTTTCAGCGCCTACTGGTATCGACGCTATATGGAACAAGAGTGTGCCTTCTACGCCCGCCCACGCCGCGCGGGCGTCGCCTGTCTGAGCGGCGGGCTGCTCGAGCAGCTGCGGCAGGAGAAAGCCCGCTCCCATCCGGCCACCACTATCGTGCTGGCCCACTGGGGACTGGACTACCGCTGGACCACCGCCGGACAGCGGGCACAGGCGAAACGCCTGAGCGAAGCCGGAGCCGACCTGATCATCGGCTCCGGGCCGCATATGGTGAGTGATGCCGCCCGCCTCGGCGAGAGCCTGGTGGTCTACAGCATCGGCAATGCCGTATTTAACAGTAACGGCGAGTATCAGGCGCGTGGCATGCCCGCGTACGGTTTTATTGTTCGTCTGCTGCTCGGCCACCCGACGCCGCAGATCCAGCTTCTGCCGATCTATACCGACAATAAAAAGACCTTCTGGCAGCCGCGACCGGTTAACGAGGCTGAGTTTGCCGATCTGCTCGCGCAGTTGAAGGCGCAGGGGATGGCGATTATGCGGGAGGGCGAGCACGGCGCGGGCTGGCGTGGCGTCAGTGTTAACGGCGAATGTAGGCTGACCATGACGCTGGATAGCCGCTTTGGCCTCATGCCATCGGATGACGGGCACGCAATGAATACTCAAAAATCATGAGGCGTGAAGGGTAAGGAGGAATACATACTGACCATAACGCCGTCTCAACGGAGCGGCGCAAATGTGGAATTTTCAGGCGCTATAACTGCCTGAATGAAAATTCCCGATTACAGTTAAGGAGACATCACTCCGCTGTGATACAGGGTCAGGACAAATTGATGAGCGTGCCACTGCAAAACATCCCCCGCTGCGGGTCCATGCTGTTAGCCCTGATCCTCGCGTTAAGCGGCTGTGCTTCACATGATAATGCCGCCAGCCGGGGGCGGCCGGTGCAAAAATATTATCGCCCCGCGTACGTTCAGCCCCCGGTGATGCCTGTGCAGCGCGTGCAGGCGTGGTACAACGATGCGCCAGAAGACGAACCGCCCCGCGTAAAAGCGAAAAAACGCCCGCCGATCAAAGCAGCAGAACAACGTCAGCCCAGAGCCGTGCCGGTGCTGGATAATTCATTGCCCGAGCAGATCTGGCAACCGGCGATAAGCCGGCAGACGAGTCTGGAGCTGAAATCATGACAGAACGCGCCCTCGGCGAGCTGAGCAGCCGCCCGGATATCCGGCGTCCGGTGCTGCCTCTCTGGCAAAACAGCCTGGTGATTATCCTTACCCTCATCTACCTCATCTGCGAGCTGGCATTCAATTCGCGCCTGCTGGATCTGGTGGGAAGCCTCTCCACGCCTGACGACATCCACAGTATGGAACGCTATGGCCGGGCGTTAACCGCCATCGCCGCGGCTCTGCTGGTGCTACAGCTGGTGCTGGCGGGCAACGCCCGGCTGAAAAAACGCGGCATCGCGTTTCCCCCGCTGTATGTGGCAAGCATGGTGTTTTCGCTCTGCCTGCTGACCGGCGTGGTGACCTGGCAGACGGTGGAACGGGTGATTGAGCACCAGGTCGCGCAAAGCACCGGTGAGTTTCGCCAGAAATCGCTGCTGGCACAGCTCTATCAGCAGTCCTTAATTGACGGGCACCAGACGCTGGAGGGGATCCCGCAGGATGAGGACGGCGGGCAGCGACAGACCTGGACCAGCCCCTCGGGAAAAGCCTTTCTGGCGATGCTACCGCTGTTGATGAGTTCGGTCAGCCGCTATCACGATCTGCTTGAAAGCGAGGCCGCGCAAAACCTGCGTGACAGCATCAGTGTCCATGAGGGTGGGCCCCTCAACTATTACAAAGCCTGGCTGGCGGCACGTGCAGACATTTATAAGGACTATCTGGACTACCACACCGTTGCCCAGAAAAACGTGCGTTATCACGGCGTGATGATCCCGACTCAACTCGACTGGGAAGCGTTTTTCATGCTGGAGGTGGTGCAGGACCGGCTGCGTGACAGGCTGGCGCTTCCCCTCCAGAGCCGGGTTCGCCCTGAATATCCCAAAGAGGATGCGCTGAAGCAGTTTGCTCTTGAACTGCATGCCCCCCATCTTGATTACGCCGTGCAACAGCAACTCCCTCACCTGCAGGCGGCCCTGGCAAGCTACGGGGCGGGCGGCGCGAATGAAAAACAGGGAGAAGATGCGGCGCGCGCGGTCATTGTCCCGCCTATTGCGCTGATGTTCTCGCTGCTCGGCGCGCTTACCCATCTGGCAAAACTGCTTTATTTGCTGCTGCTCCCCCTGAGCGCGGCTCTGTTGTATCTCACGTCGTGGCGTCCGGTTCGCCTCATCAACCGCCATCCGCTAAGCTTTCCGGTGCTGCTGATTTGCCTGCTGCTGGGGATATTCAGCGTGATGAATAACAGCATTACGGCTTCTCCCGCGTATCACGCTTTACGCCATGGGTTGCAGGGTGCAGAGGTGGCGATTACCGGGCAGTCCTCGGCGCTGAGCGGCGGCACCCTGTTGCGGGTTATTCATGCGGTCAGTATCGGACAAAGTTACAGCTATCCGTTAAACCATGCCCTGCGCGAAAACGTGTTGATGGGCTTTGATTTTGGCTATGAAACAGATGATAAATAAGGTCTTTTTCGGATCAAAATCTGGCCTGTTTTTTGCCGGTTTTTTAAGCGCGAAGTAGTGTTAGCAGTTGAGATATATCAGTGCTACATTACGCCGCCCAACGTCAACACGCATTATCAGACCAGTCGACCTGTACGGTAACAGCCCGGAACGATTAGTATTAATACGGGTCATATAAGCAGTATGGCGTATCGCCCTTCTGGCGCTACCAACACATTCTTCATAAAGGTTGTTTTATCTTGTCTCAATGCAAATTCACCCTCTCCCTTTTGCACCCGCGTTACTGGTTTACGTGGTTTGGTCTGGGTGTTCTGTGGCTTCTCGTGCAACTTCCTTACCCGGTGCTGCTCTGGTTAGGTGCCACCCTCGGTAGTATCTCGCGTCGTTTTCTGAAACGCCGGGAGTCCATCGGTCGCAGAAACCTCGAACTCTGTTTTCCGGCTTTATCGCCCGAAGAGCGCGAGCATCTGATGACTGGAAATTTTAAATCCATTGGCATGGCGTTACTGGAAACGGGGATGGCCTGGTTCTGGCCGGATCACCGGGTACGCAAGTGGTTCGACGTGGAAGGCCTGGAAAATTTGCAGCGTGCCCAGGCCAAAAACCGCGGAGTGATGGTGATCGGCGTACACTTTATGTCGCTGGAACTGGGTGGCCGCGTGATGGGTTTATGCCAGCCAATGATGGCTACCTATCGGCCGCATAACAGCGCCCTGATGGAGTGGGTGCAGACCCGCGGTCGCATGCGTTCCAATAAAGCCATGATTAGCCGTAATAATTTACGCGGGCTGGTCAGCGCCCTGAAAAAAGGGGAAGCAGTGTGGTTTGCCCCAGACCAGGATTATGGCCGCAACGGCAGCAGCTTCGCCCCGTTCTTTGCGGTAAAAAAGGTCGCCACCACTAACGGCACCTTCGTGATTTCACGCCTCTCCAAAGCCGCGATGCTGACCGTGACCATGGTAAGAAAAACCGATAACAGCGGTTATCGCCTGTTTATCATGCCGGAACTGGAAAACTATCCGCAGGAAGAGATTGCTGCCGCAGGCTACATCAACCGGGTGATCGAGAAAGAGATCATGCGTGCGCCAGAGCAGTATTTATGGGTGCATCGCCGCTTCAAAACCCGTCCTGAAGGCGAACCGTCCCTCTACCGTTAGCCCTCTGCTGAAGGTTAGTTTCACCTTGAAACTAACCTTTTCAATCACCTGTGATCACCCTGCTTTATCGTTAGCACGCTATGTTGCTCAGGCGCAGTTTATTACCCTGCGAAATTAAACTGTCGCCGTTCCACGACACCCGTAAGTCGCGGAAATTATTTAAGAAAATGCCTCTTGTCACCCCAAAAATTTAAGCGTACATTAGCGCCGTCTGGTAGCGAGAAAGCACAGAATTCTGAGCTGGTGTCGACGCCTAACGGGGATAATTCTCATTTCCGCTTTGGCCTGACTTCAGTTCTCTATACTCAGTTGGACTCTGAATTTAATGCGTATCACGATATACGCGGAGCGATGAACGTGAAATATTTCTTTATGGGTTTTTCAGTGATTGTGTTCGCCTGGGTCGGCACCTTTGCCCTGATGATGAACTGAGCGAAGAAAACGCAGTTAAAAAAACAGGAGCCACTGGCTCCTGTTTTTTTTGCTACTTACTGCCCGGCCTGCTCTGGCGCCGTTTTTGTCCCCTGCGGCAACAGCCCGTCAGCACGGAACATACTCTTGATGCCCCTCACCGCCTGACGAATACGGTCGCTGTTTTCGATCAGCGCGAAACGCACGTGGGTATCACCGTACTCGCCAAAGCCCACCCCTGGTGAGACACAGACTTTTGCGTCCTGTAGCAGTTTCTTGGCGAACTCCAGCGACCCCATCGCGGCGTAGGCATCTGGGATTTTTGCCCAGACATACATGGAGGCTTTCGGCATCTCGACCATCCAGCCTGCTTCATGTAGCCCTTTGACCAGCACATCGCGGCGACGCTTGTACTGCGCGGCGATATCTTTCACGCACTGCTGGTCCCCTTCGAGGGCAGCAATGGCCGCTACCTGCAACGGGGTAAAGGTGCCGTAGTCGTGGTAGCTTTTGATGCGCGCCAGCGCATTCACCAGCGTCTTGTTGCCGACCATAAAGCCGATGCGCCAGCCCGCCATGTTGTAGCTTTTCGACAGGGTGAAGAACTCCACCGCCACGTCGCGCGCGCCGGGAACCTGCATAATCGATGGGGCTTTCCAGCCGTCATACACGATATCAGCATAAGCCAGGTCATGGACCACCAGCACGTCGTAACGCTTTGCCAGGGCCACCACCTTTTCAAAGAAATCGAGTTCGACACACTGCGCGGTCGGGTTGGAGGGGAAACCGAGGATCATCATTTTCGGCTTGGGATAGCTTTCGCGAATAGCGCGCTCCAGCTCGTTGAAAAAGTCAACGCCCTCCACCAGCGGCACGGAGCGAACCTGCGCCCCGGCGATGACCGCGCCGTAAATATGGATTGGATAGCTGGGATTCGGCACCAGCACCGTGTCGCCATGATCCAGGGTCGCCAGCATCAGATGCGCCAGCCCCTCTTTCGAGCCGATGGTGACGATGGCTTCGCTCTCGGGATCGATCTCCACCTGATAGCGGTCCTGATACCAGCGCGAAATGGCGCGGCGTAAACGTGGGATGCCTTTGGAAGTGGAGTAGCCATGCGTATCCGGGCGCTGGGCAACGGTGCAGAGTTTTTCCACGATATGCGGCGGCGTAGCGCCGTCCGGGTTGCCCATACTGAAATCAATAATGTCTTCGCCGCGCCGACGCGCAGCCATTTTCAGTTCAGCGGTAATATTAAAAACATACGGGGGGAGACGATCGATACGCGAAAAACGGCGTTCAGGACTGGAATCAGCCATACCTACCTCAGATAACGTTAGCGCCCGGACCGTCCGAGCGACGTCGCCACGATGTGTGGCGTGCTTAGAAAATAACCTGAAAAAATTCGCCTTGTCGAGAGGGATAAATAAAAAAATCGCAGCGCAAAAACGGGAACTCTGCTGCGGATAAAACGGGAAGTAAAAATGACCGGATGTCTTTTCAAGGCTTTTTTGTTAACACTTTAATATCATTAGATTTACGACTTCCGGGTGGTTTTTCTCACAAGTGCAACGTTCAGGGTAAGCTAACACCTTCCCCTTTGAAGAGTGTGGTTTCTCCCCATTTGATAAAACCGACGGATGACTGGTCATTGGGCGTGAGGTTTTTTATCATGGTTTTTTCCCGTTTTCCCAGGTCACACTGTGCACGAAATATTTAATATGCTGCTGGCGGTCTTCGATCGGGCGGCATTAATGCTGATTTGCCTGTTCTTCCTCATCCGCATCCGCCTGTTTCGCGAGCTGCTGCATAAATCGGCCCACTCGCCGCGCGAGCTGCTGGCGGTAACCGCCATTTTCTCCATGTTTGCCCTGTTCAGCACCTGGTCCGGGGTGCCGGTGGAAGGATCCCTGGTCAACGTGCGCATCATTGCCGTGATGTCCGGCGGGATCTTGTTTGGCCCCTGGGTCGGGATCATCACCGGCGTCATCGCCGGGCTTCATCGTTACCTGATTGATATCGGCGGCGTGACGGCAGTCCCCTGCCTGATCACCAGCATCATCGCGGGGATCTTATCGGGCTGGATCAACCGTAAAATCCCTAAAAAACAGCACTGGCGGGCAGGTATTATCGCCGGGATGATCTGCGAAACCCTGACCATGATCCTGGTGGTGGCCTGGGCCCCCACTGTCGACCTGGGGCTGGATATCGTGTCGAAAATCGGCATTCCGATGATCCTCGGCAGCGTCTGTGTGGGCTTTATTGTGCTGCTGGTGCAGAGTGTGGAGGGCGAAAAAGAGGCCAGCGCCGCCCGCCAGGCGAAGCTGGCGCTGGATATTGCCAATAAAACCCTGCCGCTGTTTCGTGATATTAACGCCGAATCCCTGCGTAAAGTTTGCGACATCATCCGCACCGACATTCACGCCGATGCCGTCGCCATTACCAATATTAACCGGGTGCTGGCCTATGTGGGCGTGGGTGAACATAACTACCAAGATAATGACGACACCGTCAGCCCCACTACCCGCCAGGCCATCAGCGACGGCAAAATTATCATCAAAAATAACGACGAAGCCCACCGTACCCCGGAGATCCATTCCATGCTGGTGATCCCGCTGTGGGAAAAAGGGGTCGTCACCGGTACGCTAAAAATTTACTACTGCCATGCGCACCAGATTACATCGTCCTTACAGGAGATGGCGGTCGGGCTGTCGCAGATTATCTCCACCCAACTGGAGGTGTCCCGTGCCGAGCAACTGCGGGAGATGGCCAACAAGGCCGAGCTGCGCGCCCTGCAAAGTAAAATTAATCCCCATTTCCTGTTCAATGCCCTGAATGCCATCTCCTCGTCGATCCGAATGAACCCGGACACCGCCCGCCAGCTGATCTTTAACCTGTCGCGCTATTTGCGCTACAACATCGAGCTGAAGGATGACGAGCAGATCGACATCAAAAAAGAGCTGTACCAGATTAAGGATTACATCGCCATCGAGCAGGCGCGGTTTGGCGACAAGCTCACCGTCATCTACGACATTGATGAAGAGGTAAACTGCGTGATCCCGAGCCTGCTGATCCAGCCGCTGGTGGAAAATGCCATTGTCCACGGCATTCAGCCGCGCAAAGGCAAAGGCGTGGTGACGATAAGCGTGGCGGAGTGCGGCAACCGGGTGCGGGTGGCGGTACGGGATACCGGCCACGGTATTGATCCAAAAGTGATTGAGCGGGTGGAGTCGAACGAGATGCCTGGCAATAAAATTGGCCTGCTGAATGTTCATCACCGCGTTAAGCTGCTCTATGGTGAAGGGCTGCATATTCGCCGCCTTGAGCCGGGCACCGAAATCGCCTTTTATGTGCCTAATGAACGGTCCGCCGTTCATGCGCAGACGTTGTTATCGCCCTGGAGAGAGTAACCCATGAAAGTCATCATTGTGGAAGATGAAATACTCGCGCAACAGGAGCTGAGCTGGCTTATCAAAGAACATAGCCAGATGGAGATCGTCGGCACTTTTGAGGACGGCCTGGACGTGCTGAAATATCTTCAGCACAACAGGGTTGACGCCATTTTTCTGGATATCAATATTCCGTCGCTGGACGGCGTGCTGCTGGCGCAAAACATCAGCCAGTTTGCCACTAAACCTTTTATCGTTTTTGTCACCGCGTGGAAAGAGCATGCGGTGGAGGCTTTTGAACTGGAAGCCTTCGATTATATTCTGAAGCCCTATCAGGAGTCGCGGATCGTCAGCATGCTGCAAAAGCTTGAGCAAGCCTGGCAGCAGCAGTCCAGCGCAGGCCAGATCGCAGCCTCACCGACCACGCGCGAAAATGACACCATCAATTTGATCAAGGATGAGCGCATCATCGTGACGCCGATGGACGATATCTATTATGCCGAAGCCCATGAAAAGATGACGTTTGTTTATACCCGCCGCGAGTCGTTCGTCATGCCGATGAACATCACGGAATTTTGCAGCAAGCTATCAACCAGCCATTTTTTCCGCTGCCACCGTTCGTTCTGCGTCAACCTGCATAAGATCCGCGAGATCGAGCCATGGTTTAACAACACCTATATTTTGCGGCTGAAGGATCTGGATTTTCAGGTGCCGGTGAGTCGCAGCAAGGTGAAAGAGTTTCGCCAGCTGATGCACCTGTAAAAGGAAGCCCCGGTGAACGGCATTTCACCGGGGAGGAAGGGTTACAGCACCTGGCCCAGAGTCTGACGCAGATGCGCTCCGGCGCCGAGCAGCCCCGGGTTGTCATGCACAATCAGGTACACCGGGATATCCTGAACGTAGTCGCGGAAGCGGCCCTTATCTTCAAACCCACCGCGGAAACCGGAAGATTTAAAGAACTCGAGGAAACGCGGCACAATCCCGCCCGCAATATAAACTCCACCAAAGGTGTTCAGATTCAGCGCCAGGTTGCCGCCAAAACGGCCCATGATGACGCAGAACAGTGACAGTGCACGACGGCAGTCGGTGCAACTGTCTTCCAGCGCGCGTTCGGTCACGTCTTTCGGCTGCAGGTTTTCTGGCAGACGCCCGTCAGACTTCACGATTGCCCGATAGAGATTCACCAGCCCCGGGCCGGAAAGCACGCGCTCTGCCGACACATGGCCCAGCTCCGCGCGCAGCTCTTCGAGGATAATGCCCTCTTCTTCGCTGTTAGGCGCGAAATCCACGTGCCCGCCTTCGCCTGGCAGGCTGATCCAGCGCTTGTCGACGTGTACCAGATGCGACACGCCAAGCCCGGTACCGGCGCCATAGACCGCGATAGGCTTACCTTCAACCGGCTGGGTGCCGCCAAACTGGATCAGATGCTCCGGCTTTAACATGGGGATCGCCATCGACACCGCGGTAAAGTCGTTAATAATTTCCAGATGCGCAAACCCGAGGTTCGCTTTCATCTCCGCCGTGGAAAACGCCCAGGTGTGGTTGGTCATCGCCACCCAGTCACCGGTAATCGGGCAGGCAATGGCAATGCTGCCATCTTCCACGCTGACATCATGCTCGGTCAGATAGACACGAACCACCGCTTCGAGGCTAGGATAATCCAGCCCGGAATAGGTTTTGGCGCGGGAGATTTCCCCCGAGTTGACGTCACATAACGCCAGACGCGCGTTAGTGCCTCCTACATCACCTACCAAAGCATACTTTGTCATTCTTCTACTGCTCCGCTAAAGTCAAAATAACTCTTTGGCACACTCTAAATTCAAGGCCCGATAACAACAACGACCTGAATAAAAGCACCCCAGGATTATAGATCTTCATCACAGAATAACTTTACCGTTTCAGCACCATTTGCACTATTAGCATCAGTCTGAGCGTGCAAAGTAAAGATCGCCATTTTTTACAAGGAAATCATCATGCTCCATCCGCGAGCCAGAACGATGCTGCTGTTGGCCCCTCCCGCGCTAATTATTGGCGTCGCCTCCAGCCTGATTCTGATTGTGATCATGAAAGTTGCCGCCGTATTACAGTCGGTACTGTGGACGTCATTACCTTCTACGGTTGGCCTCAGCGCGAGTTCTCCGTCCTGGGTGATTTTAATTCTGACCTTAACCGGCATTGCCGTGGGGCTGGTGATCCGCTACAGCCCTGGCCACGCCGGGCCGGATCCGGCGACAGAGCCGCTGATTGGCGCGCCGGTGGATACGGCCGCCCTGCCCGGGCTGATCATTGCTCTGATTATCGGCCTGGCGGGGGGCGTTAGCCTCGGGCCAGAGCATCCGGTGATGGCGGTGAATATCGCCCTCGCCGTTGCCGTGGGATCGCGTATCTTGCCCCGGGTTAACACTTTGGACTGGACCATTCTCGCCTCGGCGGGCACCATCGGCGCGCTGTTCGGCACACCCGTTGCGGCGGCGCTGATATTTTCCCAGACCCTGAGCGGCAATGCCGACATCCCCCTCTGGGATCGCCTGTTCGCCCCGCTGTTGTCTGCCGCCGCGGGTGCCCTGACCACCAGCCTGTTTTTCCATCCCCACTTTTCATTGCCCATCGCCCATTACAGCCAGATGCAGCTGGCCGATATCTTTAGCGGGGCGATTGTTGCCGCCATCGCCATCGCGCTGGGGATGGTGGCGGTCTGGTGTCTGCCGCGCCTGCACCGGCTGATGCATCGCCTGAAGCATCCGGTGCTGATCCTGGGGATGGGTGGACTGATTATGGGGATCCTCGGCGCTGTCGGGGGGAACATTACGCTGTTTAAAGGGCTGGATGAGATGCAGCAGATGGCCTTCAGCCAGGTGTTCACCGTCTCCGATTACCTGCTTTTTGCGCTGATCAAACTGGCGGCGCTGGTGGTGGCAGCGGCCTGCGGTTTTCGCGGAGGACGCATTTTCCCGGCGGTGTTTGTCGGCGTTGCCCTGGGGCTGATGCTGCATGAGCACGTTGAGGCGGTTCCGGCGGCGATCACCATCTCCTGTTCGATTCTGGGACTGGTGCTGGTTGTTACCCGGGATGCGTGGCTGAGCCTGTTTATGGCGGCAGTGGTGGTGCCAGACACCACCCTGCTGCCGCTCCTTTGTATTGTGATGCTGCCCGCCTGGCTGTTGCTGGCGGGCAGACCGATGCTGGCTGCCTCTGGCGAGGACAAATAATCAGGCGCTTTTACGCGCCTCCAGCGCCTGGATGATGCCACTCAGCAGCGGCGGAACATCGGCTTTCGGCAGCATGACCTCAATCAGCGAAAGCCGTTCCGGGTGCGCCACTTTTTCCAGCACCTCTTCCAGCTGCACCGCCTCACTCACCCGCCAGCACTCAGCCTGACAATCCAGGCTGAGTGCCTGCGGGATCTGCGTCCAGTTCCACAGGGCAATGTCGTTGTAACGCTGATTGGGACCATGAATCGCGCGCTCAACCGTGTAGCCTTCGTTGTTCAGCACCATGATCACCGGGCGCTGTTTATCCCGCAGCATGGAACCCAGCTCCTGAATGGTGAGCTGCGCTGCGCCGTCGCCGGTAATCGCAATCACGCGCCGATCCGGGCAGGCCGTCTGCGCGCCATAGGCGGCAGCAAGCGTATACCCAATCGACCCCCAGATCGGCTGAACAATAAAATTCACGTCTTCGGGTAGGCGCAGTGCGCCCGCACCAAAAGCGGAGGTTCCCTGATCGGCCAGAATGATATCCCCCGGACGAATAAAGGTTTGTAGCGTTTGCCAGAAACTGTCCTGGCTTAACGTACCGGGGTGGACTGCATGCAGCTGACGCGCCGGACGGGTCGCCGTAGTGGCGCTGGCATACTGATGACAGAGGCTGGACAGCACCTCAATCGCCTGGGTCATCGGGATCCCGGTATACCAGACATCCCCGATCCGCGAGGCGTGCGGCTGAACGTCGATAGTCTGCTGCTGCGTGAGTTTGTGGGTGAACCCGGCGGTGAGGGTATCGGTAAAGCGTGTCCCCACGCAGATCACCGTATCGGCTCCTTCAATGGCTTCGTTGACTCCGGCGGCACTGGCAGAGCCGCTGTAGGTGCCTGCGAAGCCCGGTTTGCGCTCGTCAAAAATGCCTTTCCCCATCAGCAAGGTGGCATGCGCCATGGGCGTTTGCTCCACCCAGCGCTGGAGCTGGCTCTGCAGGCCGTAACGCAGGACGAGGAAATCCGCCAGCAGCGCGGTGCGCTCGCTCGCTGCCAGCCTTTTCTCTGCCGCCTGGCGGAAGGCATCGAGGCGGAAACTGTCACTTTCATAAAGACGATCAATGAGAGCGCTTACAGGCGGCGTGGCAGGTTTTTTTGCCACATCGGCAGGCAGCATGATGTAGCCCGGGCGGCGCTCCCGGAGCATCTCCGTCAATACGCGGTCGATTTCATAGCAGGCATTTTGCTCAGTGAGATGGGCCTGCGCGACGGTAACGGGCTCACTCATTTTATAAAAGTGACGAAATTCGCCGTCACCGAGCGTGTGGTGCAGCAGCTCCCCTTTTTTCTGCGAAGCGCTGCCCGGCGCGCCCACGATATGCAGAACCGGAACATGCTCGGCGAAACTGCCCGCGATACCGTTCATGGCGCTAAGCTCGCCCACCCCAAAGGTGGTCAAGAGCGCGGCAAAACCTTTGCAGCGCGCGTAGCCATCGGCCGCGTAGGCGGCGTTCAATTCATTGGCACAACCAACCCAGCCAATATCCGGGCTGGCGATAACGTGATCGAGAAACTGCAAATTGTAGTCGCCTGGCACACCAAACAGATGATCGGCACCACAATCTGTAAGGCGGTCCAGCAGGTAATCGGCGACGGTGTAGGGGGTTTGCATGACTATTATCCTTATAATGTTGACTTCACTTTGAGTATTGAAGAAGCGTGATAGCTGTCCAGAATTGGGAATAATCAGGTCGTGGAAACCATGCTTTACGTATTTTTGCGCGCTAATCTGTTTGCTTTCGTCTTTGTGTAAACGTATACACTGAATGACTTTCTGACGCAGAGGGACAAAACTCATGGTTTACCAGGCAGATCAAAATCGTTATCAATCAATGCAATATAAACGATGTGGGCAAAGCGGCCTTAAGCTGCCCGCTATCTCCCTCGGGCTGTGGCACAACTTCGGCGACGCCACGCTGATCGAAAACAGCCGTCAACTTTTACATCGTGCTTTTGATCTGGGCATTACCCACTTTGACCTTGCCAACAACTATGGTCCACCGCCGGGATCGGCAGAGCGTAACTTCGGGCGGATTTTGCAGGAGGATTTCAGCAGCTTGCGTGATGAACTGATCATCTCCAGCAAAGCGGGTTATACCATGTGGGAGGGGCCGTACGGCGACTGGGGCTCGCGTAAATACCTGATCGCCAGCCTCGATCAAAGCCTGAAACGCATGGGGCTGGAGTATGTGGATATCTTCTATCACCACCGCCCGGATCCCGAAACGCCGTTGCAGGAGACCATGAAAGCGCTCGACCATATCGTGCGTCAGGGCAAAGCGCTGTACGTTGGGCTGTCCAACTACCCGGCCGAGTTGGCGCGACAGGCCATCGAAATCCTCGACGATCTGGGCACCCCCTGCCTTATCCACCAGCCAAAATTCTCGATGCTGGAACGCGCGCCTGAAGAGGGATTGCTGGATGTGCTTAAGCAGAAAGGGGTGGGATGCATTGCGTTTTCGCCGCTTGCGGGCGGCCAGCTGACCGATCGTTATCTGAACGGGATCCCGGCAGATTCCCGCGCCGCCAGCGGTAGCCGCTTCCTGAACCCGGATCAGATTACTGAAGAAAAACTGGTGAAGGTACGCAAACTCAATGCGCTGGCCGAACGCCGTAACCAGAAATTGTCGCAGATGGCGCTGGCCTGGGTATTACATCATGAGGCCATTACCTCGGTGCTGATAGGTGCCAGTAAAACGGCGCAAATCGACGATGCGGTGGGCATGCTGGCGAATCGTCACTTCACGCCTGAAGAGCTGAAGGAAATTGAAACAATTTTAAGCAGTGAAGAATAAGGGCACTTTTAGCAAAAAGTGCTATGCCCTCCCGAATTAGGAGTTAAAGCGATTATCCGGGGCTTTACCGCCCCTTAATATTGCGTTAACAAGCCGATTACGGCTCCGATCGTGAAGGAGAATAACAATGTTCAGGTCCCTGATTCTGGCAGCAGTATTAATGGCTTCAGCCCCGCTGGTCGCTAATGCTGGCGAAATCACCCTGTTGCCATCCGTAAAATTACAAATTGGCGATCGCGATAATTACGGTAACTACTGGGACGGTGGCGGCTGGCGTGACCGCGGCTACTGGCATCGTAACTATGAATGGCGTAACAAACGCTGGCACAAACATGACAACGGCTACCATCGTGGCTGGGATAAACGTAACGCCTATGAACGCGGTTATCGCGAAGGCTGGAGAGATCGTGATGACCATCGCGGCCGCAAAGGCCATGGCCATGGTCGTGGTCACGGTCATCATCACTGATACGAAAAAGGCGCCTCGCGGCGCCTTTTTTATAATCCCATTGCAGTGCCAATCAGCAGCCACAGATTCAGCGCCACCACCAGCACCACTATCGCCCACCCTGCCCGTTTGACCATCACGCTGTTGACCAGATCGCCCATCAACTTTTTGTCACTGGTGAACACCAGCAGCGGCACCAGCGCCAGCGCAATACCAAAGCTCAGCAGCACCTGGCTCATCACCAGGATGCGGGTCGGATCCAGCCCCATCAGGATCACAATAAAGGAGGGCAGCATGGTGATGGACCGACGCACCCACAAAGGAATATGGAAGCGCACAAAACCCTGCATGACGACCTGCCCCGCAAGGGTCCCGACCACTGTCGATGAGAGTCCCGCCGCCACCAGGCTAAGGCCGAAAATAGTGGCCGCCGCGTGGCTGAGTAACGGCTCCAGGGTCAGATAGGCCTGATCCAGATCGGCAACACCGGTATGGCCGTTGAAGTGAAATGCTGCCGCGGCGGTGGCCATCATCGCCAGATTCACAAACCCGGCAATGGTCATGGCAATCGCCACATCCCATTTGGTCGCAGAGTAACGCTCGTGGCGCGATCCTCCGTGCAGGTTCTGCGTCAGCGAAGAGTGCAGATAGATTACGTGCGGCATAATGGTGGCGCCCAGTACCCCGGCCGCAAGGAACACCGCTTCAGTCGTCGGCAGGCTCGGGATCGCCATCCCTTTGCCGAGCTGGATAACGTCCGGCTGGGAGAAAATCAGCTCTACAATATAGGCCGCCGCCACAAACAGCAGCAGGCCACCAATCACTTTTTCGAGCGGTTTTTGCCCGCGTCGTTGCAGCATCAGGATCAAGAAGGTGGCGATACCAGTCAATACCGCTCCCTGCAGTAGCGATACGCCCAGGATCAGCTTGAAGCCGATCGCGGCGCCGATAAATTCCGCAAGGTCGGTCGCCATGGCAATGATCTCTGCCTGCACCCAGTAAAACCAGACCAGCGGACGCGGATAGTGGTCGCGGATCTGTTCCGCAAGGTTTTTGCCGGTGGCGATGCCAAGTTTTGCCGACAGCACCTGGATCATCATCGCCATCAGGTTGGCCCAAACCACCACCCACAGCAGCTTATAGCCGAAGCTGGCCCCGGCCTGAATATTGGTCGCAAAATTACCGGGGTCGATATAGCCAATGGCGGCAATAAACGCAGGTCCCATTAATGCGAACCGCATTTTGCGTGCTGCTTTGCCACTGCTACTCTCATCAACGCGACTATTGCTCATTTTTGCCTCAGGAATATAGCCTTTGCTATGTTTAATGCTATCAAAATGCGAATGATTATCAAGTTCATTTAAGTTGGTTATAGTGATTACAGTGATAGCGAAGAACGATACACAGACTGGATTAATCGATAAACGGACGGGTAAAAAGCATGCAACCTTTGTGAAGCCTAGCACAGAAACTTAACTTTTAAGTCATTTACATAACATAACAAAAATGTATCGTATGTCACTATTTTTGAGTCTCGTCACAGGACGTGACTATAGTGTGGCTTTGATCTCGTTTTCTTTACGCTTGTTTCATAGAATGTGCAGCGAAATTAAACCTGCCTCATATTTGGAGCAAATATGGACCGCGTCCTACATTTTGTCCTCGCACTTGTTGTCGTTGCCGTGCTTGCGTTGCTGGTCAGCAGCGATCGTAAAAAAATCCGTATTCGTTATGTTATTCAGTTGCTCGTCATTGAAGTGCTGCTTGCCTGGTTCTTCCTGAACTCAGATGTCGGTCTGGGCTTTGTGAAGGGCTTCTCTGAGATGTTCGAAAAACTGCTCGGATTTGCTAATGAAGGGACTAACTTCGTGTTCGGTAAAATGAACGACGAAGGTCTGGCGTTCTTCTTCCTGAAAGTTCTGTGCCCTATCGTCTTCATCTCTGCCCTGATCGGTATTCTGCAGCACATTCGCATTCTGCCAATTGTGATCCGCGCCATTGGTACTGTGCTGTCTAAAGTCAACGGCATGGGCAAACTAGAATCTTTCAACGCCGTAAGCTCCCTGATCCTTGGTCAGTCTGAGAACTTTATCGCGTATAAAGATATTCTCGGCAAAATGTCCCGCAACCGCATGTACACCATGGCGGCCACGGCTATGTCTACCGTTTCCATGTCTATCGTGGGCGCGTATATGACAATGCTGGAGCCAAAATATGTTGTGGCTGCGCTGGTTCTGAACATGTTCAGCACCTTTATCGTGCTGTCACTGATCAACCCGTACCGCGTGGATGAGAGTGAAGAGAACCTGCAGATGGCTAATCTGCACGAAGGTCAGAGCTTCTTCGAAATGCTGGGCGAGTATATTCTGGCAGGTTTCAAAGTGGCGGTTATCGTTGCGGCAATGTTGATCGGCTTTATCGCCCTGATCTCCGCGCTGAACGCCCTGTTTGCTGCCGTACTGGGTATCTCCTTCCAGGGCATCCTGGGTTACATCTTCTACCCGGTAGCCTGGGTGATGGGTGTGCCGGCAAGCGAAGCTTTGCAGGTGGGCAGTATTATGGCAACCAAACTGGTTTCTAACGAATTCGTCGCAATGATGGATCTGCAGAAAATCGCCGGTTCCCTCTCCCCGCGCGCCGAAGGCATTCTCTCCGTGTTCCTGGTCTCCTTCGCCAACTTCTCTTCCATCGGTATCATCGCGGGTGCGATTAAAGGCCTGAACGAAGAGCAAGGTAACGTGGTTTCCCGCTTCGGTCTGAAGCTGGTATACGGCTCCACGCTGGTCAGCGTCCTGTCTGCGTCTATCGCTGCACTGGTCCTGTAATCAGCATAAAAAAACCGGGGACTTATCCTCCCCGGTTTTTTTACGCCTGTAATTCACTGAGCGGGCGTGGTTTACCCACTAAATATCCCTGTAGATAATCCACCCCCGAGGCGAGCAGCATCTCGCGCTGCTCCTCCGTTTCGACAAACTCCGCCACTACACACAGCGACCGGGTTTTCGCCAGATTGCAGATCGACTTCACAATCATCGCATCCATACTGTCGCTACAAATATCCTTCACAAAGCAGCCATCAATCTTGATGACATCGGCCTGCAGGCGCTTGAGACGTTCGTAATTGGCATAGCCGGTTCCGAAGTCGTCAATGGCCAGCTTGAAGCCGTAATGACGCAACTGCTGAATATTGGCGACACTGACTTCGGAATTGGAGAATGCCTGCTCTTCGGTCACTTCAATGATCACCGCCTGCGGCCTTACCTTATAGCGTTCAAACAGGGCAATAATCTCCGCTGCGACCTCTTTTTGCATCAGCGTTAAGGGCATCAGGTTTACGGAGAAACGCGCGCAGCAACCATCCGAGGGGTGCTCCTGCAACCATGCCAGCAGCGCCTCCACCACGCTCATATCGAAGCGTCGGCTCAGGTTAAACTGCGCCACCAGCGGCAGAAACTTATCAGGCGTCAGCAACTCTCCTTCGCTCTCCAGACGCGACAGGATTTCGTGATAGCCCACGCCATCCCACCTCTGGATGGGCTGCGCATACAGGCGTAAGCCGCCCTCATCCAGCGCCCGCTTAACCCGACCGAGCATCAGGACGCGATCCGTCGTCTGCCCGGAGACTGTCTCAAGGCTGTTATTCAGCGACAGCACCTGATGCGCCGAACAGGACTTTTCTGCCAGCCAGCTGAGCTGCCCGAGCGTGTGGTAGAGACTTTCACCGCATTTGAACTCCACCCCACCCCAGGCAGCGCCAAACTCAATATCCAGCCCGGTGTTATTCCAGTAGATTTTGCGGCTGTTCAGGTGATCCACGATGTGCTGCAACCGGGCGCCGGTTTCCGGGCCGCTAAGCACGACTACCAGTTCGTTACCGGGGATCTGGAAAACTTGTTCATTGGGCATCAGCAGCGGCTGCAGCTGGCGGATAATGGCGCGTTTACACTGCACGCGCATCATCAGGCCGTAATGACGGCTCAGGAACTCCAGATTATCCATCCGCAAACAGCACAGGGTGGTGTCCTTGTTGTCTGTCAAAAAGGATTCCAGTGCGCGCAGGTTACGTAAGCCGGTCAGCGGGTCGATCAACGCCCTCTCCTGCCAGCCGCGCTTAAGCCATTCGCTGCGCTGATAAATGCGCGACATATAAGACAGACAGATGGCGAAAGAGATAAGTACCGACAGCACAAACGCCAGCGAGTAGCCATTCTGTACGCCCTGCAAAAAGTTACTGTTGTAGGTCAGCAACATCAGCGCACTTAACGCCCAACCAAGGGCAATCATGGGATAGCGAAAACGACTGATGCCAATTGTAAATAAAATGAAAATAACTGGAACCAGATAGCCAGCAATAATATCGGAGGTAAAAGGCAAGCAGAGCAGAAGCAGCCCGGCAATTAAGCAAACAAGTAATACAGATGTAAATAATCGGTTTCGAGATGAGAAAGAATCGCGCATATTTCTTTGCCAGAAGGCGCGCGCATAATTCGGATTAATTATCATTCTTAACGGATAATAGAACAGCATGGTGAAGATGATAACGGCGCAAACCAGGCTCTGAATATCGACAATATGATAAATTATCGAGCCTCTGTCGGTGAAATTGGCGAGGGTAACGGGAAAATCACACAAATAGCTGGCCAGGAACATCGACATTTTTATTCCCAGCGGTAAGGCAAATCCTAGCCATGTAATGCGCGCCGCCATGAACCGGCTGGGCACATGGTAGCGCCAGCGCGATCCCACCTGCCAACGGAGGATGGCGCATACTGCTAAGGTACTAAATACCTGGCAAAAAAGGAGGATAACATCCTGCCTGGCAGACAGCTGTAAATTCCATTCGTTAAGTATGGCAAAGCTGATAATAATTGGCAGGATGGCCTGACGGCCAAATAATAATATGATCGCCAGCATGACGCTCAGCGGCATCCATGCAAGATAAACCTCAAAGCCATCGACAACAGATTTCGGTGAAATAAGCCGGGAAAAAGGCACGACAATCATGCATAACGCCAGAGCAAGCAGAAAGCTCTTTCCGTTAATATTAACTATGCTTTTCATTAATTTTATTTAACTGTTTACCTGGCGATATTAAATTCGTATTAATGATAGACACTTCAATACCGTCATACAACGTTCCAGGTCAGGAAAAGTCATTACATAAAGTAAAGTTTTTACCAGGCAAAGCTATTTATTTGTCAATGCGGTGATAGTAAAGGGTTTCTTGCAGGCATAAAAAAACCCCCGCCATTCGGCGAGGGTTCAAATTTTGGTGGAGCTAAGCGGGATCGAACCGCTGACCTCTTGCATGCCATGCAAGCGCTCTCCCAGCTGAGCTATAGCCCCACAGTTTTGTTTACGCACCAGACTCTATTGGGATAAGAGTTTGGTGGAGCTAAGCGGGATCGAACCGCTGACCTCTTGCATGCCATGCAAGCGCTCTCCCAGCTGAGCTATAGCCCCATCGCGTAAAGCGTGTCGTGTTGACGGGCGGCATAATATGAATTCCACTGCGGAGTGTCAACGGCAAATTTTCACTCCGGCGTTCAACCGCTGAAAATTCATGCAAATGAATCACATTGCGAGAATGCTCGCAGCCAGGAGTTAATCTTGTCACGTTTTCCAGTAAAACGGTGTTATAAAATGAACCCCTAATTAACCACACTCTTACTCAGGAAATTGCATGATCAAGGAACGAATGACGCCGGAAGAGTTGGCCCGGCTCACTGGCTATAGCCGACAGACCATCAATAAATGGGTGCGTAAAGAGGGATGGTCCACATCGCCAAAACCTGGCGTTCAGGGCGGTAAGGCGCGCCTGGTCCATGTTAATGAGCAAGTTCGGGAATTTATTCGCAATGCGCGACGCGCACCGGAGATGACGACCTTAGCGGAAGCGGCTGCAGATAAATCACTGCAGGCCTTGCTGATGACGCTGGCTAATGAAATGACGCCGACAGAACAGAAACAGCTGACCACTTTATTACTCCGGGAAGGGATCACCGGATTGTTGCAACGTTTAGGGATTCGCGATCAGAACTGATATGAAAAAATTACGTAGCAAAATGACCACCGAGGAACTGGCGGAGACGCTGGGCGTCGCCAGGCAGACCGTCAATCGCTGGGTGCGAAAAAATGGCTGGAAGACAGAAGGCATTAATGGCGTTAAAGGTGGGCGGGCGCGACTCATCTCTATTGATGCACAGGTCCGTGCGCACATCTCGAATATTCCGGCTATTCGTAAACGGCAGGTGCTCTACCAACTGGCAGAGAGCGCAGCCAGCTACGGTGAGACTAAGCCCGCTGCCGTACTACCCGGGATCACCAACGCGCTGGAGAGTATGACGTTAGCGGAACAGGAACGGCTCGACGCGCTGCTTAAACGAGAAGGTGTACAGGGTTTTCTCATGCGGCTGAGCATTCATCAGCCAGAAGAATAAAAAAAACGGCAGGGTAACCTGCCGTTTTGTTTTTTTGTTTCCTGATTACTGCTGGCTTTCGCGCTCAGCAATAAAGTCCAGGGCTCTGTTGATACGCGCCACGCTGCGGGTTTTACCAATTGCGTGTACGGTAACATCTAACGCCGGAGACTGACCCGCGCCGGTAACGGCTACGCGCAGCGGCATGCCGACTTTACCCATCCCGACTTCCAGTTCATCCGCTGTCGCCTGAATGGCATGGTGCACATTCTCAGCGCTCCAGTCGGTAATGGCGGCCAGCTTATCACGAACCACTTCCAGCGGCTGACGCGCTACCGGACGCAAATGCTTTTTAGCAGCGTCAGCGTCAAACTCATCATACTCTTCATAGAAGTAGCGGCAGTTTTCCGCGATCTCTTTCAGCGTTTTACAACGCTCGCCCAGAAGTTTAATCAGATCGGCCAGTTGAGGACCGTTGCGGGTATCAATGTTCGCCTGCTCGATATGCCATTGAAGCTGGGTCGCAACGTACTCTGGCGGCAGAGTATTGATATAGTGATGGTTCAGCCACAGCAGTTTATCGGTATTGAACGCACTGGCAGACTTACCTACCGCACTCAGAGTAAAGAGCTGAATCATCTCTTCACGGCTGAAGATCTCTTGATCGCCGTGGGACCAGCCCAGACGCACCAGATAGTTGAGCAGGGCTTCCGGCAGATAGCCGTCGTCACGGTACTGCATCACGCTGACTGCGCCATGGCGTTTGGAAAGTTTTTTACCATCGTCGCCGTTGATCATCGACACGTGCGCATAAACCGGGACCGGTGCATTCAGCGCTTTAAGAATGTTGATCTGGCGTGGCGTGTTATTGATATGGTCTTCGCCACGCACGACGTGGGTGATCGCCATATCCCAGTCATCTACCACAACACAGAAGTTATAGGTAGGGGAACCATCGGTACGGCGGATGATCAGATCGTCCAGCTCCTGGTTGCTGAATTCGATCGGGCCGCGGATCTGATCGTCAAAGATGACTGAGCCTTCCTGCGGGTTCGCGAAACGCACCACGCATGGCTCGTCTGCCTCATGGTGTTGATGATCGTGGCGGCAGCGACCGTCATAACGAGGCTTTTCATTATTTGCCATCTGCTCTTCGCGCAGGGCTTCCAGACGTTCTTTAGAGCAGTAGCACTTATAAGCTGTACCCGCTTCAAGCATGTCATCAATAACCGCGTTATAGCGATCAAAACGTTTGGTCTGGAAATACGGGCCTTCATCCCACTCCAGATTAAGCCAGTTCATACCATCCATAATGGCTTCGATTGCTTCCGGCGTGGAACGTTCGAGATCGGTATCTTCGATACGCAGCACAAACTCACCGCCCTGGTTACGAGCAAACAGCCAGGAATAGAGAGCAGTACGCGCGCCGCCGACGTGCAGATAGCCAGTAGGGCTTGGCGCGAAGCGAGTTTTGATTTTCATGAAGTGGCCTTACAGTGATAAAGATGCCGACAACCGGCATATCCTGGAAACGAAAGTGGGCAATATTCTATCACTCCAGCCTGATTCCTCAATCTTGTTGCTGTCAGATCCTTGTTCATAGTCGTTTTTGTTTAGAAATCATGCATCACTGGTGGTTTCGCGATCGTTTTGCTTAATTTTACGACGAACGAACAAAATCTTTAGAAAAGCCGTTGACTCATTTTCAACTCTCCCTATAATGCGACTCCACACAGCGGGGGTGATTAGCTCAGTTGGTAGAGCATCTCCTTTACACGGAGGGGGTCGGCGGTTCGAGCCCGTCATCACCCACCATCTA
>Ga0209796_10000138_pt1 | contig 82246 bp, 70 predicted proteins | sample AgamicOrSfrz_FD_187167 | JGI IMG/M metagenome (GOLD analysis project Ga0209796, IMG submission 187167) | Agave microbial communities from Guanajuato, Mexico - Or.Sf.rz (SPAdes) (version 2) | ecosystem: Host-associated > Plants > Phyllosphere > Phylloplane/Leaf | place: Guanajuato, Mexico...
TCGTCCGAGGACGTTAAGAATCCATGTCACTTTGAGTGCCCACACAGATTGTCTGATAAATTGTTAAAGAGCAGTGCAACGCGGCTTTCGCTCACCGTTGCGAGGTGGCGTATATTACGCTTTCCTCTTTCAGAGTCAAGCGATTATTTCACGCTTTTCTCTGCTGACCCGGCGGCTTGTTTGCCGTTGTTCCGTGTCAGTGGAGGCGCATTATAGGCAGTTCTTCGGCGGTGACAAGCATAAATCTCAAAAAGTTTTCCGTTCGCTCACTTTTCACTCTTTACGTTTATTAAACCCGCGAATTGCGGGTTAATTGCGCAATTTCCCGGGCGAAACTGGCGACCTGTGACCAGTCGGTATAGACCACTTCTTTGCGCGTATCGGTTTCGCCACCGGTCATCTTCATAATTAGACGGATCATAAAGCGATCGTACCAACGATAATGTGGGTAACGCAGCGCACCGGCAAAGACGGCACAGGCCGCTGGCTTCCAGGGCGAGTTCAGCAAAAACTTACGCGTGTAGCTGTTGGTCTGCGGTGTGCGCTTTTCTGCTTTACGTGCCACCAGGTTCACGGAGTAGAACGCCCCCGGAAGGCTGTTCAGCGTAGCCACATGCTTTTTCACAAAGCGATCCATCGCCGGATGGAAATGACCGTAGCGAATCGAAGCCCCAATGACCACGCGGTCATACTCCTGCCATGCAATCTCATCGGTACGGTTCAGGTTGATGACGTCGGAATAGATGCCCTGCTCCTTTAACTCAGAAGCCAGAAAAGCGGCAATCTCGCGCGTTTGTCCGTCGCGCGTTGAAAATAGAATCAATGTTTTCATAAATGGCTCCCTTTATTCGCGCCAGAAAGTTGGCGTAAAGAGGACCAACAGCGTAAAGACCTCAAGACGCCCGAACAGCATGTTGGCAATCAGGATCCACTTCGCGGTCGGATTCATGCTGGCAAAGTTATCTGCGACTACGCCGAGGCCCGGTCCCAGGTTATTCAGTGTGGCCACCACGGAAGCGAACGCCGAGAAGTCATCCACGCCCGTTGCGATAATAGCCAGCATGCTGACGATAAAGACCAGCGCATAGGCAGAGAAGAAGCCCCACACCGCTTCGAGAATACGTTCCGGCAGTGCGCGGTTGCCCAGCTTGATGCTATAGACCGCATTGGGGTGCACCAGACGTTTAAGCTCGCGGTTGCCCTGCTTAAACAGCAGCAGGATGCGGATCACTTTTAGCCCGCCCCCCGTCGAACCGGCACAGCCGCCAATAAAAGCTGAACAGAGCAGCAGGACCGGCAGGAAAAGCGGCCAGCGCGCAATGCTGTCGGTGGTGAAGCCTGCCGTCGTCGCCATCGACACCACCTGGAAGAAGGCCTGGTTCACCGTAGTGACCGCCGAGGCATAGACATCGTGCAGCCAAAGCACCAGGGTACAAATCACCACCAGCGTCAGCTGTACGCCGATAAACATGCGGAATTCGGGATCGCGCCAGTAGACCTTCAGGTTACGACCGCTAAGTAAAGAGAAGTGCAGACCATAGTTACAGCCGGAGATCAGCAGGAAGACCGCAATGATGGTGTTGATCGTTGGGCTGTCAAAATAGCCGATACTGGCATCATGGGTGGAGAAGCCACCAATCGCGATGGTGGCAAAGCTATGGCCGATAGCATCAAAGGCCGGCATTCCGGCGAACCACAGCGCCAGCGCACAGGCAACGGTCAGCAGCACATAGATGAGCCATAAGGTTTTGGCCGTCTCGGCGATACGCGGGCGCATCTTATTATCTTTCAGCGGCCCCGGCATCTCTGCCCGGTACAGCTGCATCCCCCCGACGCCCAGAATTGGCAGGATCGCCACGGCTAATACGATGATCCCCATCCCGCCGAACCATTGCAGCATCTGGCGATAAAAGAGGATGGCGTGGGGGAGCGAATCCAGCCCCACCAGCGTGGTAGCACCGGTGGTGGTCAACCCGGAGAAGGATTCAAAGAACGCATCGGTGATGGTCAGGTTGGGCTGTTCAGAAAAGATAAAGGGCAATGCCCCCACGCTGCCCAGCACGGTCCAGAACAGCACCACGATCAGGAAGCCTTCGCGGGATTTCAGCTCCCCTTTCTCACGACGGTTCGGCCACCATAATAAGGAGCCAATCATCAGCGCGACGAAAAAGGTCTGTGTAAAGGCCCGGCCCGCACCATCCCGATAAATAAGCGCCACCAGTCCGGGAAGGATCATCGTCCCGGAAAAAAGTATGACCAGCAATCCAACGATTCGGGTTATGGCACGAAAATGCATCTCTGCCGCTTCCTTTGGTATTCAAAAAGTAAGGTGGGGATTATTCTTCAATCGGCCGTAATTGCAACGAACCACGACTAAAATCAGCCAGTTTTGCTGAGAATGCCGGAAGCGACGCCTTAGGTAGCGCCACACGCAATTGCACCGTCGCCTGGTAATCACTGTGCACAATCAGACCCTGATACAGCTTCAGCAACGACTCGATGCCGGATAACTGGGCGTAATCGCACAATAAAGTATATTCGGTAAGTGGCGTTTTGCGGATCGTTGTCAGGTGATTAAGCGCCTGCTGAACACCGCCGCCATAGGCCTTAACCAGCCCGCCCGTTCCCAATAATACGCCGCCGTAGTAACGCACCACGACGGCGGTGATTTCACCCACGCCACTGCCCATTAACTGGGAGAGCATCGGTTTACCCGCCGTGCCCGCCGGTTCACCATCATCCGAGAACCCCAGCTTCTGCGAATCATCAGGCGGCCCGGCGACCCACGCCACGCAGTGGTGGCGTGCGTCAGGGTGCTCTGCCCGTACTGACTCAACAAAGGCTTTTGCCGCTTCCACGCCGTCGGTATGTGCCAACAGCGTGATGAAACGGCTTTTTTTGATCTCTTCCGCAAAGGTGACCGGCGCTGCCGGTATGAGCCAGCTGTCCATTACGCCAGCTTCAGGTCTCGCGTCATGTTTTCAGTACCGTTTTCGTGGATCACCACGTTATCTTCGATACGGATGCCGCCAAACGGCTTCAGCGCCTCAATCTTCTGCCAGTTGAAGTGCTTGCTGAACTGCCCTTCGCGCCACGGCGCCAGCAGAGACTCAATGAAGTAAATACCCGGCTCGATGGTCAGCACCATACGCGGTTGCAGGATACGGGTGCAGCGCAGGTAAGGATATTTGGACGGCGCGGCCAGATGCGTACCGGTGTCATCCTGCATAAAGCCCGCAGTATCGTGAACCTGCAGACCCAGAGGATGGCCAATACCGTGCGGCATAAACGGCCCGGTCAGGTCGTTTTCCACCATTGCCTCTTCGCTCATATCGCTGACGATCTGATGCTTACGCAGCAGCTTCGCGATGCGCTGATGGAACTGGATGTGGTAATCCACGTAGCTTACACCGGCCTTCATGGTGGCGATCAGGGCCAGTTGCTCTTCATTCACGTCTTTGATCAGCTGGGCGAACTCGGTATCGCTGTTCGCGGCCCAGGTGCGGGTCAGGTCGGCGGCGTAGCCGTTGTACTCCGCGCCAGCATCCAGCAGGAAACTGCGCATTTCGGACGGTGCGCGGTGATCGAGTTTGGTGTAGTGCAACACTGCCGCGTGCTCATTAAGCGCCACAATGTTGCTGTACGGCACGTCGGTATCACGATGGCCGGTGGCCGTCAGATAGGCCAGGTTAATGTCGAACTCGCTCATCCCGGACAGGAAGGCTTCGTGCGCCGCACGATGGCCATTGACCGCGGTTTTTTGCGCTTCGCGCATACACGCCAGCTCATAATCGGTCTTGTAGGAACGGTAGTAGTGCAGATAGTCGATAACGCCTTTCGGGTTAATGTTATCCGCTGTGATGTCCAGACCGCGCGCACGTTCTGGCACCGGGCCAATATAGGCCATATTGCCGCGGGTAGCAGGTAACTGGCTACCAATGCCGTCTGCTTTCGGCAGGGCAATCACCTCAACTTCTTCGGTCCAGAAAGAGGTAGGCAACGGTTCCACGTTGTGCCAGTAATCCACCGGCAGGTAAAACCACAGTTTTGGCTTGTTCACGCCATCCACCAGCAACCAGCAATTGGGAACCTGGGTTACCGGCACCCAGGCTTTAAATTGCGGGTTCACCTTGAAGGGATAAGCGTGATCGTCGAGAAAGACATTAAACAGCTCGCCGGAGTGAATGAGTAAGGCATCCAACTTAAAGCGAGCCAGTACGTCGCGGGTACGTTCCTGTAACGTAACAATGTGATTTTTATACAGCGCGGCCAGTGAGTCCATCGTTCTTCCTTTTGTTTTGACCTCAAGTATCCGCATCTTAGCACACCTCAGAAAGGCTGCGTGATCTCCGCCGAGCGTGATCAGACCTACAATTATTTAATGAGTAATTTGCATTTCATTAACACAAAACCCACACTCCGATTCATCTGGTATGACCAGATCCAATTGCTGGATTCAGGAGACCGACATGCTCTACAAAGGCGACACCCTGTACGTAGACTGGCTGGAAGGTGGCATTGCCGAACTGGTGTTCGACGCCCCCGGCTCAGTGAATAAACTGGACACCGCAACCGTGGCCAGTCTTGGCCATGCGCTGGACGTTCTGGAAAAAGAGGCCGACTTAAAAGGTCTGTTGCTGCGTTCTGAGAAAGCGGCATTTATCGTCGGCGCAGACATCACCGAATTCCTCTCGCTGTTCCTGGTGCCACAAGAGCAACTGAGCCAGTGGCTGCATTTTGCCAACAGCGTCTTTAACCGTCTGGAAGATCTTCCGGTCCCGACGATCTCTGAGGTCAACGGCTATGCACTGGGCGGCGGCTGCGAATGCGTGCTGGCGACCGATTACCGTCTGGCCACCCCGGATCTGCGTATCGGCCTGCCTGAAACCAAACTGGGCATTATGCCGGGCTTTGGCGGCTCGGTCCGTTTGCCGCGCCTGCTGGGTGCCGACAGCGCCCTGGAGATTATTGCTGCCGGTAAAGATGTCGGTGCCGATCAGGCGTTAAAACTCGGTCTGGTGGATGGCGTCGTTAAGCCTGAAAAACTGCATGAAGGTGCGCTCGCCATTCTGCGCCAGGCGATCAACGGCGACCTCGACTGGAAAGCAAAACGCCAGCCGAAACTGGAGCCGCTGCACTTAAGTAAAATTGAAGCCACCATGAGTTTCACGATTGCCAAAGGCATGGTGATGCAAACCGCGGGTAAACACTACCCTGCGCCGATTACCGCAGTGAAAACCATCGAATCTGCGGCACGCCTGGGCCGTGACGACGCACTGAAATTAGAAAACCAAAGTTTCGTCCCCCTGGCACATACCAACGAAGCCCGCGCGCTGGTCGGTATTTTCCTCAACGATCAGTTCGTGAAGGGCAAAGCGAAGCAGCTCACCAAAAATGTCGAGACGCCAAAACAGGCGGCGGTACTGGGCGCAGGCATTATGGGCGGCGGCATCGCTTACCAGTCGGCCTGGAAGGGCGTGCCGGTGGTCATGAAAGATATCAACGAGAAGTCGCTGACCCTGGGCATGACTGAAGCGGCCAAGCTGCTGAACAAACAGCTCGAACGCGGCAAGATCGACGGCCTGAAGCTCTCCGGGGTGATCTCCACTATCCACCCGACGCTGGAATACAGCGGTTTCGATCGTGTGGATGTGGTGGTCGAAGCGGTAGTCGAAAACCCGAAGGTGAAAAAAGCGGTACTGGCAGAGACAGAAGACAAGGTGCGCCCGGATACCGTGCTTGCGTCCAACACCTCTACGATTCCGATCAGCGAACTGGCCAGCGTCCTGAAGCGCCCGGAAAACTTCTGCGGAATGCACTTCTTTAACCCGGTGCATCGCATGCCACTGGTTGAAGTCATTCGCGGCGAGAAAACGTCTGACGAAACCCTCGCCAAAGTGGTGGCCTGGGCCAGCAAGATGGGCAAAACCCCGATTGTGGTGAACGACTGCCCGGGCTTCTTTGTCAACCGCGTGCTGTTCCCGTACTTTGCCGGGTTTAGCCAGTTGCTGCGCGACGGGGCTGATTTCCGCAAGATCGACAAAGTGATGGAAAAACAGTTTGGCTGGCCAATGGGTCCGGCCTATCTGCTGGACGTGGTCGGTATTGATACTGCGCATCACGCGCAGGCGGTGATGGCGGCCGGCTTCCCGGAGCGGATGCAGAAAGATTACCGCGATGCGATCGACGCTCTGTTCGAATCGAACCGCTACGGTCAGAAAAACGGCCTCGGCTTCTGGCGTTATAAAGAAGACAGCAAAGGCAAACCGAAGAAAGAAGAAGACGCAGCCGTGGATAGCCTGCTGGCTGAAGTCAGCCAGGCGAAGCGCGATTTCAGCGACGAAGAGATTATCGCCCGCATGATGATCCCAATGGTCAACGAAGTGGTGCGCTGTCTCGAAGAGGGCATTATCGCCAGCCCTGCGGAAGCCGATATGGCGCTGGTGTACGGCCTGGGCTTCCCTCCGTTCCACGGCGGCGCGTTCCGCTGGCTGGATACGCTGGGCAGCGCCCGCTATCTGGATATGACGCAGCAGTATGAACATCTCGGCGCGCTGTATCACGCCCCGGAAGGTCTGCGTACCAAGGCGCGTCATAACGAAGCGTACTATCCCCCGGTGGAGCCTGCCCGTCCGGTTGGCGCACTGAAAACGGCTTAAGGAGTCACAATGGAACAGGTTGTCATTGTCGATGCAATTCGCACCCCGATGGGCCGTTCGAAGGGCGGCGCATTTCGTAACGTGCGCGCGGAAGATCTCTCCGCACATTTAATGCGTAGCCTGCTGGCGCGCAACCCGGCGCTGGAAGCTACCGCGCTGGACGACATCTACTGGGGCTGCGTTCAGCAGACCCTGGAGCAGGGTTTTAACATCGCCCGTAACGCGGCGTTGCTGGCGGAAATTCCCCATTCCGTACCGGCAGTCACCGTTAACCGCCTGTGCGGTTCATCGATGCAGGCCCTGCATGACGCAGCACGCATGATCATGACCGGCGATGCCCAGGTCTGCATGATTGGCGGCGTGGAGCACATGGGCCACGTGCCGATGAGCCACGGCGTCGATTTCCACCCCGGCATGAGCCGCACCGTGGCGAAAGCCGCGGGCATGATGGGGCTAACGGCAGAGATGCTTTCCCGCCTGCACGGCATCAGCCGCGAAATGCAGGACAGCTTTGCCGCCCGCTCACACGCCCGCGCCTGGGCTGCAACGCAGTCCGGTGCCTTCAAAAATGAAATTCTGCCGACCGGCGGTCACGACGCCGACGGCGTACTGAAGCAGTTCTACTTCGACGAAGTGATCCGCCCGGAGACGACAGTTGAAGCCCTTTCGACGCTGAGACCGGCCTTTGATCCGGTGACCGGCACCGTGACGGCGGGTAGCTCTTCCGCCCTGTCCGATGGTGCTGCGGCGATGCTGGTGATGAGCGAAAGCCGTGCCCGCGAGCTGGGCCTGACGCCGCGCGCGCGCATCCGCTCAATGGCGGTGGTGGGTTGCGATCCGTCAATCATGGGTTACGGCCCGGTGCCCGCCTCAAAGCTGGCGCTGAAAAAAGCCGGGCTGTCCACCAGCGATATCGACGTCTTCGAGATGAACGAAGCCTTTGCCGCGCAGATCCTGCCGTGCATTAAGGATCTGGGGCTGATGGATCAGATCGACGAAAAGATTAACCTCAACGGCGGCGCCATTGCGCTGGGCCACCCGCTGGGCTGTTCCGGGGCGCGAATCAGCACCACGCTGATTAACCTGATGGAACGTAAAGACGCTCAGTTTGGTCTGGCGACCATGTGTATCGGCCTGGGTCAGGGGATCGCGACGGTATTTGAGAGGGTGTAATCAAAAGATAGTTCCCCTACATTATTCGCGCTGCATCGCGGCAGTAACTGAGCAAATCCCCGGTCACATAGTTAACTATGTGACCGGGGTGAGCGAAGGCAGCCAACAAAGAGGCAGCGTGAATGATGACGGAGAAAAGTTTAGTTGCCGTTTTCCCGCCTGTCAGGGGCGGGCTTTTTCTTTTCAGATAAACGCAAACGCGTCGCCAAACAGACGATCTTCACGCGCCCCACGTTCATTGCAGAACAGGTCCCGGGCAATTTTTGCCATTTCGAAACGACCGGCAATATAGATGTCATGATTCACCAGCGTACCGTGATCCTGCAGTACCGCCGTTAACACAGTGCCGCTGCGACCACGCCAGCCCTCTTCCGGCTGCTCAACCACCGGCTCAACACGAAGGTTCGGATGAGTAACGCTCAGCGCTTCCAGCTCAGAGAGATCGTAAAGGTGCTTCGCCTCACGGCCACCCCAGTAAATGGTGATGTCCCGGTCCGGGTTACGCGCCAGCGCCGTCAGCAGAATGGAACGCACGTAGGAAAAACCGGTGCCGCCTGCAATCAGGATTAACGGACGATCTTCGTCATCGCGTAGCCAGGCTTCGCCATGAGGAATATCAATCTCAATCACGTTCTCTTTCAGAATGCGATCCATTACCGCCATCGCATACAGATTCAGCTCTGACGCCCCAATGTGCAGCTCGATAAACTCTTGCTCGTCCGGCGTTGAGGCCATTGAGAAAGGACGCTTATCCCGCTCATCCATCACCACCATTAAATACTGGCCAGCGCGGAAGGAGAACGCCGATTCAGGTACTAAACGGACGCGATATACGGTGTCGGTGATAGCGTCTACCGAAGTCACTTTACAGCTTAAGGTTGTCATTCGCTCTCTCTGTCGGCAAGTCTATAGGGCATAACGGCGCCGTCAGGCGTCTTTACCGTTATTCATTATGGCCAGTTCATCCCAGATCGCGTCAACTCTCGCAGTCACCTCAGGATCCTTTTTGATCGGACGACCCCATTCACGTTGGGTTTCGCCGGGCCATTTATTGGTGGCATCCAGTCCCATTTTTGAGCCAAGCCCGGAAACCGGCGAGGCAAAATCCAGATAATCAATGGGCGTGTTTTCAACTAACACGGTATCGCGTGCCGGATCCATACGGGTGGTAATGGCCCAGATCACGTCATTCCAGTCGCGGGCGTTAACGTCATCATCGCAAACGATCACAAACTTGGTATACATAAACTGACGCAAGAAAGACCATACGCCCATCATCACCCGTTTAGCGTGACCGGCATACTGCTTCTTAATGGTTACCACCGCCAGGCGATAGGAGCACCCTTCCGGCGGCAGATAGAAATCAACAATTTCCGGGAACTGCTTTTGCAGGATCGGCACAAAAACTTCGTTCAGCGCCACGCCCAGTACCGCGGGTTCATCCGGTGGACGCCCCGTATAGGTGGAGTGGTAAATGGCATCTTCACGCTGGGTAATGTGCGTCACGGTAAACACCGGGAAGCTGTCAATTTCGTTGTAATAACCGGTGTGGTCGCCATACGGCCCTTCCGGCGCCATTTCACCCGCCTCGATGTAGCCTTCGAGCACGATTTCCGCACTGGCGGGCACTTCCAGATCGTTAGATACGCACTTCACCACTTCGGTTTTGGTGCCGCGTAGCAGCCCGGCAAAGGCGTATTCCGACAGGGTGTCTGGCACCGGCGTAACAGCACCGAGAATGGTAGCCGGGTCGGCGCCCAGCGCCACGGCGACCGGGAAGCGTTCGCCCGGATGGGCCGCGCACCACTCCTGGAAATCAAGCGCGCCGCCGCGATGCGACAGCCAGCGCATAATCAATTTATTCTTACCAATCAACTGCTGACGGTAGATGCCGAGGTTCTGCCGCTCTTTATGCGGACCGCGCGTCACGGTCAGGCCCCAGGTAATGAGCGGGGCGGCATCTTCGGGCCAGCACTGCATGATTGGGATACGCGTCAGATCGACCGCATCGCCTTCCACAATCTTCTGCTGGCAGGGCGCGCCGCGCAGGCGTTTGGTCGGCATGTTCAGGACTTGCTTAAACTGCGGCAGCTTATCAAAGAGATCGCGAAATCCTTTTGGCGGCTCAGGCTCTTTTAAAAAGGCCAGCAGCTTGCCCACTTCACGCAACGCGCTGACATCCTCCTGCCCCATCCCCATCGCCACACGTTTTGGTGTGCCAAACAGGTTGCAGAGCACCGGCATGGTATAGCCTTTCGGGTTTTCAAACAGAAGCGCTGGCCCACCCGCGCGGAGCGTGCGGTCGGCAATTTCTGTCATTTCCAGGTAAGGATCGACAGGAAGGGTGATGCGTTTCAGTTCGCCCTGCTTTTCCAGCAGTTCCAGGAAGTCGCGTAGATCGTTGTATTTCATGCAGTTAGTCAAGCTCTCTCTGTAAGCATTTTATTATACGGCGTAAGACTGCCTGATGCTGTAGTTTTGTTAAATAAGCGTGAAGATTCAAGGCTTCTTCTGCGTACGGCCATTATAATCACCTTAGCGATCCCGCCAGGGTTTTGATATGCTTGCCGGTATAGCAAGTGGAAAAGAGTCATTATGCAGGCCTGGTATTTACTGTATTGCAAGCGTGGGCAACTTCAGCGTGCTCAGGAACATCTGGAACGCCAGGCAGTGAACTGTCTGACGCCTGTGATCACGCTGGAAAAAATTGTCCGTGGTAAACGCACCACCGTCAGTGAACCGCTGTTCCCGAACTACCTGTTTGTTGAATTCGACCCCGAAGTGATCCACACCACCACCATCAGTGCGACGCGCGGTGTCAGCCACTTTGTGCGCTTTGGCGCGCACCCGGCGACGGTGCCCGCCTCGGTGATACACCAGCTCTCGGTCTACAAACAACCTGAAGACATTACCGATCCCGATACTCCCTTCTCCGGCGACGATGTAGTGATTACCGAAGGGGCGTTTGAAGGGCTGGTAGCGATTTTCGCTGAGCCGGACGGTGAAGCCCGCTCCATGCTGCTGCTGAACTTACTGAATAAAGAAGTGAAGCAGAGCATCAAAAATACCAGCTTCCGCAAAGTTTAAAATTCGATTCCAAACAGACGACGAACGTTGTCATCCGTCTGCGCAGCCAGCCACTGTGCCTCTTCGCCGCGCCAGTGGGCGACCCGTTCAATGATATGTCCCAGATAAGCCGGTTCATTGCGTCGCGAGGCCGGTTTTGGACGGAGATCGCGTGGCAGCAGGTACGGCGCGTCGGTCTCCACTAACAGGCGATCGGCAGGTATCACCGGCAGTAACTCGCGCAGTTCCAGTCCCCGTCGTTCATCGCACACCCAGCCAGTGATCCCCAGATACAAACCGCGATCCAGACAGGCTATCGCCTCCTCCCGCGTGCCGGTAAAACAGTGCAGCACTGCCCCAGGCAGTTTATCCAGCCAGGGTTCCAGCAACGCCAGAAAACGCTCGTGGGCATCACGGCAGTGCATAAACACTGGCATACTCAGCTCTGCGGCTAACGCCAGCTGGGCGCTAAAGGCATGTTCCTGCTCGGCAGGCGTAGAGAAGTTGCGGTTAAAGTCGAGGCCACACTCCCCGATAGCCACCACCTCAGGACATGCGGCTAAGGCCCGGAGTGCGTCGGCACTTTCCGCCGTCCACTGGCTGCTGTCGTGCGGATGGACGCCCGCCGTTGACCAGCAGTGGTCGTAGCGCTGCGCCAGCTGCTGCGCCTGCTCGCTTTCGTGCAGGTTGGTACCCGTCAGCAGCAATCCGTTTACCCCGGCGGCGACAGCCCTGGCCACCACCTCGTCACGATCCTGGGCAAACTGCGGGCTGGTCAGGTTCAGACCGATATCAAACATACAGGCTCCCATATGACAACCGCCCTGGCGGGCGGTTGATGTTACTCTTTTGTCTCTTCGGACTCTTCGTCGTGATCTTCACGTCGCTTGCCGGTATAGAAGCGCGAGAAGAAGATGCCAACTTCAAACAGGCAATACATCGGGATCGCCAGCAGAGTTTGCGAGAAGACATCCGGCGGTGTTAATAGCATGCCCACGACAAACGCGCCCACCAGAATATAGGGCCGTTTTTTCCGTAACTCGTCCGGGGTAGTGATCCCCATCCAGCAGAGCAGCACAATGGCGACCGGCACCTCAAAGGCCACGCCGAAGGCCATAAACAGCGCCATCACGAAGCTCAGATAACTGGCAATATCAGTCGAGACCTGGACCCCTACCGGCGCGGTATTTGCCAGGAAGCCAAACGCCAGCGGAAAGACCACGAAATAGGCAAAGGCCATGCCGATATAAAACAGCAGCGAACTGGAGACCAGCAGCGGGATCACCAGACGGCGTTCATGCTTATACAGCGCAGGGGCAATAAAGGCCCAGACCTGGTAGAGGATCACCGGCGCAGAGGCAATCAGCGACACCCAGAAAGTCAGCTTGATCGGCGTGAAGAAAGGCGAAGCCACGTCGGTGGCGATCATGGTTGCCCCGAGCGGCATCTGCTTAATCAGGGGTGCAGAGACCACCTGATAGATGTCGTTGGCAAAATAGACCAGGCATAAAAAAATGAGGCAAACCGCAATAATGCAGTTCAGCAGGCGTTTACGCAGCTCGATCAGGTGCGTAATCAGCGGTTGAGTTTCATCTACTGCCATGTTTACGATTTATCACTCGACGAGGGGGACGCGTCAGCAACGGGTGCAGGCTTTTTCTCTGCGGGCGCTGGCGTCGTTTCTTGTTTGGGGATCACCGGCTCGGCTGGCGACTGTTCGGGCGCAGCAGCCTGGTGCTCAGCAGTGGCAGGCGTCACGCCTTCATGTTGCGCTTCGTTATCTTTGACCAGCGGGTTGCGAATGGTATTGGCTTCGTCGCTCGCTTTTTCCGGATCGTTGACACTGTAGGAGCGCTTCATGGATTCCGCCGCTTCACGCAGCTCGTCCATCGAGGCTTTCAGTTCCGGCGACAGGTTATCCATGCTCGCCTTTTCAACTTTTTTCAGGCTGTCCTGAAACTCCTGCAGCTTAAGCTCCTGGGCCAGCTCATTTTGCACCGTTGTCGCCAACGATCGTAGCGCACGTACCCAGCCTGCAACCGTTTTTACTGCCACAGGCAAACGTTGTGGCCCCAGAACAATGAGGCCAATCACGAAGACCAGCAGCAGTTCACTAAAACCTATATCGAACACGAATTACACCTGCTCGTTATCGTGGCGTTTAGCATTTTCCTTTTTAGCATCGTCTTGTTTATCAGCGATAGATTTAGCAGTGAAATCCGCATCCTGGCTGGATTTATCCTGCTTCTCGTCATCATCTTTGATCGCTTTCTTGAAGCCTTTGATGGATGCACCGAGATCGGAACCGATAGAACCAAGTTTTTTGGTACCGAACAGCAGCACGACGATGACGGCAATGATCAACAATTGCCAAATACTGATACCACCCATACATCTTCCCCAGTTATAGACGATTAATTAATCAGGCCGCATTATACGTTATGCGGCCCTGCTATAGCGACGCAATTCAGCGCGTTTTACGCCATCCGGCTAACCAGACAACCACGCCACCCGCCATCAACCAGGCGGGCATAAGTTCCCACTCAGGACGATTGATCAGCAGCAGCGTGCCGCTTAACAACAGTGTCGCCCCAATGCCAAACAGATACCGGGACTGCCCCTGACGCACATGGTTGGTTTGCAACTCGCGGGCAATTTTATCCACGCTGTGCTGCAAGTTTTTGCTCTGACGCAAACTGTCATACACCAGTTCAGGAATTTCGGGCATTTTTTCAATCCAGAAGGGTGCTTTCTCTTTCAGGGAGCGCACCAGCGCGGGAAGACCAACCTGATCTTTGATCCACGACTCCAGGAAAGGTTTTGCCGTTTTCCATAAGTCTAACTGAGGATAGAGCTGCCGCCCCACCCCTTCAACGTAAAGTAATGTTTTCTGGAGTAAAACTAACTGCGGTTGCACTTCCATATTGAAGCGGCGGGCGGTATTGAACAGGTTCAACAGCACATGACCGAACGAGATCTCTGCCAGCGGCTTCTCAAAGATGGGTTCACAGACCGTACGAATGGCGAACTCAAACTCTTCAACATTGGTATCCAGCGGAACCCAGCCGGAATCAACGTGCAGCTCGGCGACTTTGCGATAGTCCCGGTTAAAGAAGGCGATAAAGTTCTCGGCCAGGTAGCGTTTATCTTCTTTATTCAGCGAGCCGACAATACCGCAGTCGATGCCGATGTACTGCGGATCTTCGGGGTGCTCGTAGCTGACGAAGATATTGCCCGGGTGCATGTCAGCGTGAAAGAAGCTGTCGCGGAACACCTGGGTAAAGAAGACCTGCACGCCACGTTCGGCCAGCAGCTTCATGTTGGTGCCCTGCTTTTCCAGGGTCGCAACGTCCGAGACCGGGATCCCGTAGATGCGCTCCATCACCATCATGTCCTGGCTGCAATAGTCGGAATAGACTTCCGGCACATACAGCATCGGGCTGTTTTCAAAGTTGCGGCGCAGCTGAATGGCGTTCGCCGATTCACGCAGCAGGTTCAGCTCATCAATCAGCGTTTTTTCATATTCGCGTACCACTTCCAGCGGGCGCAGACGGCGGCCGTCAGGCAGCAGACGCGGCACCCAGCGGGCCAGGCGATAGATGAGTTTCATGTCGGCTTTGATGATTGGCAGAATATCCGGGCGGATCACCTTAATGACCACCTCTTTGCCATTCTCTTTCAGCTTTGCGGTATGAACCTGAGCAATAGAGGCCGAAGCCAGCGGCTTGATGTCAAAATCATCAAACCAGGTCTCAACCGGGAGATCGCCCATCGCCTTTTCGATCTGCTGTTTTGCCAGCTTGCCTTCGAACGGGGCGACTTTATCCTGCAGCAGCGCCAGCTGATCGGCAATCATTGGCGGGAACAGGTCACGGCGGGTGGAGAGCATCTGGCCGAACTTGATCCAGACCGGTCCCAGCTCCTGAAGAGCCAACCGCAGTCTTTCACCAAGCAGTTTGTCCTGATGGCGATTAGGCATCCAGAATAGCGTTCGTCGCCAGATACGCAGCGGCATTGTGATACGCATTCTGGGGATAAGTTCGTCCAGACCGTAGCTCAAAAAGGTGCGGATGATAAAGTAGAGGCGCCGAATTTCACCAGGCGTCATTTGCCCTCCAGTTTTTCAAGCCGTTTTGTCAGTGCATCGACCGAACGCTCAACGGCTGCGGTCTCTTCTGCGAACCATGCTGCTTCCAGCGGGCCCGGCGCCATGCGCCACTCCTCGGTAAGCACTTCTCCGGCGTAGCGCTGCTGGCGCTGAAACCCTTTCTTCAGCAACGAGGCGCCGCCGCGCAGTACTTTACTGATCCCTTCAGCGGCAATATCGCCTGTCCAGGGAGCCAGCAATTCTGCCGGGTCAAACTCGGCCAGGTCAGCCAGGGAGACAAAGTTTTGCACCACCTGGAGATCGCCCTGAACCTCCAGCTCGCCGCTACGGATCAGGGCGGTAAGCTGCTGGCGATCGCGCAGTTTGGGTAACGTGCTCATGTGGGTAATGACGGAGCAATCGGCCTCGCCTTCCCACTCGCCTAGCACGTCGAGCTGACGCTCGCTGAATACCAGCACCAGCGGGGTCGAAAACTCTTTTAATACCACCCGCAGCACTTTGCCGTTCAGACGCTGACGCGCCGTTTTCAGCGCAGGAGACCGATAAAGAAACGTATTCAGTACGTTTTCCACACCGGCTGTGATCAAGGGTTTAAACGGCATTCGCCACCTCCACTCAGAACTTATAACCGCGATGTAGCGCGACAACGCCTGCCGTCATGTTGAAGTAGTCAACATTGTCAAAGCCTGCATCCTGCATCATGGCTTTTAAGGTGTCCTGATTTGGGTGCATACGGATGGATTCAGCCAGGTAACGATAGCTGTCTGCATCGTTGGCCACCATTTCGCCAATACGTGGCAGGATGTGGAACGAATAGGCGTCGTACGCTTTGCTCAGCGGCTCAATAATTGGTTTTGAGAATTCCAGCACCAGCAGGCGTCCACCCGGTTTCAGCACGCGGTACATGGAACGCAGCGCCTTCTCTTTATCGGTGACGTTACGCAGACCGAAAGAGATAGTGATGCAGTCAAAGGTGTTATCCGGGAAAGGCAGCGCTTCAGCGTTCGCCTGGACATATTCAACGTTGCCGACCACGCCAATATTGCGCAGTTTCTCACGACCCATTTTCAACATGGAGTCGTTGATATCAGCCAGCACAACACGGCCCGTTTCGCCCACCAGACGCGAGAATTTCGCTGTCAGGTCGCCGGTGCCGCCAGCCAGATCCAGCACGGTTTGCCCACGACGCACGCCGCTACAATCAATAGTGAAGCGCTTCCACAAGCGATGAATGCCGAATGACATCAGGTCATTCATTACATCGTACTTCGCCGCCACGGAATGGAAAACGTGGGCCACCATGTCAGCTTTCTGCGCTTTAGCGACAGTCTGAAAGCCAAAGTGCGTTGTGTCTTGTGAATCTTCAACCATCTTAGAGCCTGCTTATCAGTCAAATGTTTGAGAAGTGTAACAGATTGGGCGCATTTGCCCTACGTTTCAACCACCCCAGGAATAACGTTCCAGGGGGCTGCCGACGCCTGTTTGCCTGCTAAGGTATTGTTTATATTTTAAACGGGACTATCACTGCGCAGCCGGTACTCTTCATCCTGAGACGTGGCCTGTTCGACCATTTCAGGATTAATCTCGCGTTTTACCTCCACGCCAAGGCTGCGGAACGATTCGGCCTGGGCCAGCAGGTTGCCGCGCCCGGAGGCCAGTTTTTTCATCGCCTGGCGATAGTTATCCTGAGCGCGATCCAGGCTCTGCCCGACCGATGACATATCATCGACGAACAGGCGCATTTTGTCATACAGACGGCTGGCGCGATCGGCAATCTGTTGGGCATTGCGGCTCTGGTGCTCATAGCGCCAGAGGTTAGCAATGGTGCGCAGTGCCACCAGCAGCGTGGTAGGGCTGACCAGCATGATGTTGTTTTTCAGCGCTTCAGAGATCAGCTCCGGCTGGCGGTCCAGCGCCACTAAGAAGGCCGGTTCAACCGGGATAAACATCAGCACGTAGTCAAGCGAACGCAGGCCAGGCAGTTGCTGATAATCTTTGCGCCCCAGCAGACGAATGTGGTTACGCACCGAGGCGATATGTTCCTGCAACGCCGACTCGCGGGTGTAGTCATCTTCGGCGTTGAAGTACCGCTCATAGGCTACCAGGGTCATTTTGGCATCGATGACCACGTCCTTCTCTTGCGGCAGACGGACAATGACGTCGGGCTGCATTCGCGCACGGGTCTCGGTTTCAATGCTGACCTGAGTTTGATATTCATGGCCCTCGCGCAGACCAGAGGCTTCCAGCACGCGGGTCAGAACCACTTCACCCCAGTTGCCCTGGGTTTTATTGTCGCCTTTCAGCGCCCGGGTGAGGTTGATCGCCTCCTGCGCCATCTGGGCATTCAGCTGCTGGAGATTACGGATTTCATGAGCCAGCGTGTGGCGCTCCCGCGCCTCCTGACCAAAGCTGTCCTGGACCTGGCGACGAAAGCCGTCCAGCTGTTCGCGCAGGGGCGTTAGCAGGCCGTTCAGGCTCTGACGATTTTGTTCATCGACGCGGCGGTTACTCTGCTCAAAGATACGGTTGGCGAGATTTTCGAACTGCTCACTCAGGCGCTGCTCGCTGTTGATCATCTGGCGGATTTTGTCTTCCGCATGCAGCTGGGTGGACTCCAGACGGGTGGTGACTTCGCGCAGGTCGGCTTCCAGCGAGGTATTGATATCCCGCAAATTACGCAGTTCGTTATTGAGTAACTCGCACTCATCGCGCCAGTGCCCGCTCTGCGCCGTTTGTTGTTTTAGCGCGCTTAAGTCGGCCACCATCTCCTCGCGTTCGGCAAGCTGCTCGGCTTTTTGCTGCGCATGCTGGTAGCTGGCGAGCAACCAGCCTACGCCGACGCTGACCAGCGCAATAACGGCATAAAAAAGGACAGAAATATCCACGACGCCCCCTGCATCAAGGTATGACCCGCACAAAATAGAATTGTGCTGTATAAACGTCCAGTTTGAAAAGGGTTTTCTGCGAGGCGCTACGCAAAGAAAAAGGCCGAACAGGTCGGCCTTTGGCAGAGAAAAGGGGAAATTACAGCAGGCGACGGGCCGCTTCTACCACGATTTTCACCGCGTGGCTTTCGGTCTGCTTCATGGTCTCAGCGTTCGGGATCTCTTGCTGGGTACGGTTAACGATCACACCCGCAACCATACCGGCACGCAGGCCCTGGCTTGCACACATGGTCAGCAGTGTGGCTGATTCCATTTCATAGTTCATAACGCCCATAGACTGCCACTCTTCCATCGAACCTTTGAAGCGGTTAACGACGCGACCGGAGAAGGTGTCGTAGCGCTCCTGGCCCGGATAGAAGGTATCAGAGGAGGCGGTGACACCAATGTGAGTCGTCGCGCCAACGGATTTTGCGGCTTCCACCAGCGCGGTGGTGCACTCGAAATCGGCCACAGCCGGGAATTCCATTGGAGCAAAGTGCAGGCTCGCGCCGTCCAGACGAACGGACGCCGTGGTCACCAGGACATCGCCGACGTTGATATGCGGCTGGATCGCACCGGTCGTGCCGATACGCAGGAAAGTACGAATACCCAGCTGTGCCAGCTCTTCAACAGCAATAGAGGTAGACGGGCCACCGATACCGGTAGAGCACACGATCACCGCTTTGCCGTCCAGCTCTGCCCGCCAGGTTGTAAATTCGCGATGGGCTGCCAGCTTAACCGGCTTATCCATCAGCGCGGCGATCTTTTCCACACGCTCAGGATCGCCAGGGACGATAGCGAGCGTAGCCCCTTGTAAATCGTTTTTAGTGAGGCCGAGATGAAAAACATCAGACTTAGACATAGAAAACTCCTCTGGGGGTCAGTTTGTCAGCAGAAGCAAAACGGTACTTTACCGAAGGATCCGGCTCAGTTTCGTGACACACATCACCATGAATAAAATTGATTGCAGTTAATTACCATGAAATAGTGATTAACATCACATTAACGACTTATATCGTTATCTGTTGCACAAAAGATAGCCTGTTTCGGGCACTGTGGATTGTTAACCTGCGGACTATATTTACTTTTGCGCTAATTGGTACGGAGAATGCCATGACTGGAAAATCTGGATTTGCCCCTGCTGCAGACCTGCAAGCCTCAACCGTTGTCACTACGCCCGACGAAGCCATTACCGCCGGGGAGACCTCCATTCCGACCCAGGGCGATAATATGCCCGCCTATCATGCCCGGCCTAAAAATGCGCAAGGGGCATTGCCGATCGTCATTGTGGTTCAGGAAATTTTCGGCGTGCATGAGCACATTCGCGATATCTGCCGTCGCCTGGCGCTGGAAGGCTATCTGGCCATCGCGCCTGAACTCTATTTCCGTCAGGGTGACCCGAACGATTACAGCGACATTCCCACCCTGTACAGCAATCTGGTCACTAAAGTACCGGATGCACAGGTGCTGGCGGATCTTGACCACGTTGCCAACTGGGCGGCGCGTAATGGTGGCGATGCCCACCGTCTGCTGGCGACCGGCTTCTGCTGGGGCGGACGTATCAGCTGGCTGTATGCCGCGCACAACCCCCAGCTCAAAGCTGCTGTGGCCTGGTATGGCAAGCTGGTGGGCGAGAAGACGTTGAATTCACCGAAGCATCCGGTCGATATCGCTACCGATTTGAACGCACCGGTGCTCGGACTCTATGGGGCAGAAGATACCGGTATCCCACTTGATACCGTAGAAACCATGCGCCAGGCCCTGCGCGCAGCAAACGCCACGGCGGAGATTGTGGTCTACCCGGAAGCCGGACATGCGTTTAATGCTGACTATCGTCCGAGTTATCACGCTGAATCAGCCAAAGATGGCTGGACGCGGATGCTGGCGTGGTTTGCGCAGTATGGCAATAAGAAGTAACCACAGGACCGATAAAGCCAGTCCATTGCCGGGTAGCATCTTGCTTTACCCGGCCCTACAGCTAAACAGCTCTGTGGTTTTGTAGGCCCGGTAAGCGTAGCGCCGCCGGGCAAACTGCCGATGTTATGACGCCTGACGCAAATTCTGCGCAGCTTTCACCATATTTGCCAGCGCGGCCCGGGTTTCCGGCCAACCGCGGGTTTTGAGGCCGCAATCCGGGTTAACCCACAGGCGCTCTGCCGGGATACGCTGCGCCGCTTTCTGCAACAGGGCTTCAATCCACTCCACGCTCGGGACGTTCGGAGAGTGAATGTCGTATACCCCCGGCCCGATTTCGTTCGGGTAGTCGAACTCTTCAAATGACTCCAGTAACTCCATGTCGGAACGCGAGGTCTCGATGGTAATCACATCGGCATCCAGTGCGGCGATGGAGTCCATGATGTCGTTGAACTCGCAGTAACACATGTGAGTGTGGATCTGGGTGTCATCTTTCGCTACCGCGGCGTTGATGCGGAAAGCTTCCACACCCCACTGAAGGTAGGCATCCCAGTCACTGCGGCGCAGCGGCAGACCTTCGCGTAGCGCCGGTTCGTCGATCTGGATGATGCCGATCCCTGCGGCTTCCAGATCGGCTACTTCGTCACGCAGCGCCAGGGCAATCTGTTTGGCGATGGTTTCACGGGTGACATCTTCACGCGGGAAGGACCAGCACAAAATCGTCACCGGACCGGTCAGCATACCTTTTACTGGCTTGTCGGTCAGGGATTGGGCGTATTTTGCCCATTCCACGGTGATCGCCTCTGGACGGCTGACATCGCCGATCACCACAGGCGGTTTCACGCAGCGGGAGCCGTAGCTCTGCACCCAGCCATTTTGCGTAAAGACGAACCCGTCGAGGTGTTCACCGAAATACTCCACCATGTCATTACGCTCGGCTTCACCATGGACCAGCACGTCCAGTCCCAGGCGCTCCTGCTCCACAATCGCCTGCTTAATGTGTTCGGCGATACCTGTGCGGTAGTTGCCCGCATCAAGGTTGCCCTTTTTGAAGTCCAGACGCAGGCCGCGGATTTCGGTAGTCTGCGGGAAGGAGCCGATGGTTGTGGTCGGCCAGGCTGGCAGATTGAAGCGCGCGCGCTGGGCTTCGGCACGAACCTCATACGGACTCTGGCGTTGGCTGTCCTGGGCCGTGATGGCCGCCAGACGTTTTTCCACGGCGGCATTGTGCACGCGCGTCGAGTGGCGACGGGCCTGAATCGGGGCGCTCCATTCACTGATCGCTGCCGTGTCGCCCGTATTCAATGCATCGCGCAGCAGGGCCAGCTCTTCACATTTTTGCAGAGCGAAGGCGAACCAGCTTTTCACTTCTGCATCGAGGCGTGTTTCAACGCTCAGGTCGATTGGGCTGTGTAACAATGAACATGAGGAAGCCACCCACAGATCACGTTGACCGACAATGCCTTTAATTTGGGCATATTTTTCTGTCAGATCGGCACGCCAGACGTTACGTCCGTTCACCAGTCCTGCCGAGAGCAGCCAGTCGGACGGCAGACGATGGTGCAGTTCAGCCACCTCATCTTTGCCGTGAACCAGATCCACATGCAGCCCTTGCACCGGCAGCGCGGTGATGGTGTCGAGGTTTGGCGTGACGCCCTCGAAATAGGTGGTCAACAGCAGCTTAACCTGGCCCGCAAGTGCATCGTACGCCGGTTTAAAGGCCTCCAGCCACGCCTGCGGCAGCTCCAGTACCAGTGCAGGTTCATCAATCTGCACCCACTCAATGCCGCGTTTCGCCAGTTCAGCCAGGACCTGCTGATACACCGGCAGGATGTCATTCAGCAGGCTCAGGCGGTCAAACTGCTCGCCCTTCACTTTGCCCAGCCACAGATACGTTACCGGCCCCAGCAGCACAGGTTTGACCTTGTGGCCCAGCGCCAGAGCTTCGTCCACTTCATCCAGCAGTTGGGTCCAGGTCAGTTTGAACTGCTGGCCTTTGACGAACTCAGGCACCATGTAGTGGTAGTTCGTGTTAAACCATTTGGTCATTTCCGCCGCTGCCGCTGGCTTACCCGTCGGGGCGCGGCCACGGCCAATACGGAACAGGGTGTCGATATCTACCGATCCATCGTTGTTCTGATGACGAGCCGGCACGTTGCCAAGCAGCAGGCTGGTGGTCAGAACATGGTCGTACCAGGCGAAATCGCCCACCGGCAGCAGGTCGATACCGGCCTGCTTCTGCTGGTTCCAGTGACGGGCACGCAGCTCGCGGCCTACCGCCAGCAGTTCTTCACGGGTGGTGTTACCTGCCCAGTAACTTTCTTGTGCTTTTTTCAGTTCGCGACGAAGGCCGACGCGCGGGAAACCGAGAGCATGGTTAATGATTGTCATGTTTTCTTCCTCTAATTAATTGTAAATCCTTTGGATTTTCAATTCAGGGAAGGCGGTAAGTTTGCTCATCCCCCGGCGCTGACATAAGTCAGTGACCGGAGTGAGGAAACGCAGCCAACGCACCATAAATTTAAAAGACGAAGGATTTTAGCCGTCCAGATGTTTACACATCCATAATTGGCGGTTACTGTATATTCCTCAAGCGCAAATTGTTCATGGCGAAGTGAAGGACTTTCATGATCGAGATAAAACACCTGAAAACGCTACAAGCGTTGCGGAACTGCGGGTCCCTCGCGGCGGCGGCGGCCACGCTGCACCAGACACAATCCGCTCTTTCTCACCAGTTCAGCGATCTGGAACAACGCCTTGGCTTCCGTCTGTTTGTGCGCAAGAGTCAGCCGCTACGCTTCACCCCCCAGGGTGAGATCCTGCTGCAGCTGGCTAATCAGGTGTTACCGCAAATCGCCAGCGCGCTACAGGCTTGCCATGAGCCGCAACAGACTAAACTGCGCATTGCCATTGAGTGTCACAGCTGTATTCAGTGGCTGACCCCCGCGCTTGAGAACTTCCGCCAGAAGTGGCCGCAGGTGGAAATGGACTTTAAATCCGGCGTGACCTTTGACCCGCAGCCGTCCCTTGTTCAGGGCGAGCTGGATCTGGTGATGACCTCGGACATTCTGCCGCGCAGCGGCCTGCACTATTCGCCAATGTTTGATTTTGAAGTGCGTCTGGTTTTGGCCCCGGATCATCCGCTGGCCGCGAAAACACGCATTACGCCGGAAGATCTGACCACGGAAACGCTGCTGATCTACCCGGTGCAGCGCAGTCGTCTGGATATCTGGCGTCACTTCCTGCAGCCCGCAGGCATTAGCCCGCAGCTGAAAAGCGTGGATAACACCCTGCTGCTGATTCAGATGGTGGCGGCCAGAATGGGTATCGCGGCGCTGCCGCACTGGGTAGTGGAGAGTTTTGAACGCCAGGGTCTGGTGGTGACCAAAACCCTGGGCGAGGGATTGTGGAGCCGGTTGTACTCCGCGGTACGCGATGGCGAGCAGCGTCAACCGGTTACCGAGGCCTTTATTCGCTCAGCGCGGAATCACGCCTGCGATCATCTGCCGTTTGTGCGGAGCGCGGAGCGACCCAACGGCGATGCACCCACAGTGAAGCCAGGATCACCGTTCCCCCAATAATGAAGCTTGGCCAGTGCGGTTGTTCCTGCCAGATGGCGAGGTTCACCAGCAGGCCTGCCGGGACATGCACGTTGTTCATGATCCCCAGCGTCCCGGCGTCCACCTGCGTGGCGCCGTAGTTCCACATAAAGTAACCCAGCCCGGATGCCACCACCCCCAACCAGACCAGCACGCTCCACTGCAGCGTGGTCGTCGGCAACTTCTGCGGATTCCCCAGCATGAACCATGCCGCAACCGCCACGATAGCCGCCCCCATGTAGAACCAGGCAAAGGCGTTATGCTGCGGCATCGGCCGGGTTTCCATCAGGCGTTTATAGCCCACCATGCCAATCGCGAAGCTGATGTTGGCAAGCTGGACGAACATCAGCCCGGTCCAGAAGTGATCGCTCACTTTGTCGTAGCGAATAATCGCGGCCCCCACCACCGCCAGTGCCGCGCTCAGCAGGTAGCCCCAGCGCAAACGGCGCTTGCTCAGCAGATCGTAAATCAGGGTGATATAGAGCGGTGTCAGCACGGTAAACAGCAGGAATTCCGATACCGACAGGTAGACGTACGCCCGAAAGCTGAACAGGTACATAATGCCAAGCTGCATCGCGCCTACCAGCATATACAGCAGAATGGTTTTCAGCGTTTGCCCACGTGTACGCAGGAACGGCAGGAACACCAGCGCCGCCAGCCCGACGCGCATCAGCACCGAGAAGTAGCTATCGACGTGTCCGGCAAGGTATTCGCCGATCAGGCTAAAGGAGAAGGCCCACAGGATAGTGGTGATGATGAGTAGCGCCACAATGCTTGTCTCTTTAAAAGATGGACAGGCATTGTAGCGAACTCTTTGGTTGACAACTGAACGCTAAACAACCAAATGAAGATTATTCAAGGAACAGCTTACGCAGGTATTTTGGCACTGCGTTGTCGCCGTTGGTACCGATCACTTCCAGCTCCGGGTGCAGGTCTTTCAGACGCTGATGGGCATTTTCCATGATGCAGCCTTTACCCGCCATGGAGAGCATTTCGGCGTCGTTCATACCGTCGCCAAAGGCGATGCAATCCTGCAGGTTAAAGCCCAGACGTTTAGCTACCGCTTCCAGAGCGTGCCCTTTGGAGACGCCACCCGCCATCACTTCCAGACAGGTAAGCGTGGAGAAGCTGACGTTAACCCGATCGCCCCAGCGGGCATTGATCGCCTGCTCCAGCGGCAACAGCGCTTCGTGGGTTTCGGTGGTGAAGAACACTTTGCTGATGCCTTCTGGCTCCAGCAGACCGGGTTCGTACAGCGAGTAGTTGAAGACCGCCTCTTTGAAGAACCGCATCTCGTCCGGGCGGTGACGGTTCATAAACCATTCATCGTCGCGATAGACGTTGGTGATGATATCGGGGTTGTTATGCATGATACCGAACAGATCGGTGGCGATATCGCGATCGAGGTTATGGGTAAAGATCAGATTCCCGTCCAGATCGTGCACGCGGGCACCGTTGGAGGTGATCATATAGGATTTGATCTCCAGATTATCGCGGATCTGCCCCACATCAACGTGGTGGCGACCGGTGGCGAAGACAAAGTTCACGCCACGGGCAGTCAGGAGTTTTAAGGTCTCTTTCGCGTAAGGCGATAAGGTGTGGTCGGGAGAGAGCAGCGTGCCATCTAAATCAGACGCGACAACCTGGTACATAGGAAAATTTAACCTCTGGTGAATATCAGTTATGCCTGCCGAAAAAGTCGACGATGGCGTGGAGTGCGACTGAGCGCATGGCGTCCTTTTCAAAAAGGATCTCATGGTACGCGCCGTTTATGACCAGCGGTTTATCCCCTTCGCAAGGGTGACCGGCTGCGGCTCGCAGTTCACAAAAGCGGTCGTGCATGCGGTTATCCACTACCCGCTCCTCTTCTGCCTGAAGGATAAGCGTGGGCGTGTTGTCCTGACCAGCATTCGCCAGTACCTCTTCCCCTGCCAGAATCCCTTCGCGAACCCAGTGGTAAGTTGGCCCGCCGACGCGTAAACGCGGTTCATCGGCATAAAAGCGCAGGTTGCGGCGATAACGCTGCCGACTGTGAGTTAACACGTTAATGGCAAACGGCAGTGCGCGCCAACGCCCGGTGCCGATGGCATAGCCTTCCCGAATGCGCTGATGGCCCTCAGCCCAGTCGAGAATATGGCGTACCATCCAGTCCGGGAAGCGCATGACAATGCCAAACATCGGGGCGCTCAGGGCAATGGCATTACACTGGTGCTGCGGGTGGCGCTGTAAAAACAGCGTGGCGATTGCGCCCCCCATCGAGTGCGCCAGGATAAACCGTTTTCGCCACGGACCGGACTGCACTTCCTGTTGCCAGAAGGCGGCAAAATCATCGACGTAATCACTGAACTGACTCACATGACCGCGGTGCGTGTCGGACAACATTCGCCCGGAGCGTCCCTGACCGCGATGATCGATAATCAGCACGTCATAACCCAGCCGGAAGAGATCGTAGGCCAGCTCGGCATACTTGACGTAACTTTCGATTCGCCCGGGGCAGATGACTATCACCGAATCATGGGCTTCGGCCTGAAAACGAACAAAGCGCACAGGAACATCATCGACGCCTGCGAAACCGCCTTCCTCGCGCTGGCGCCAGAAATCGGTCAACGGCCCCATGGAGAAAGCAGCGAAAGCCTTTTCTCGCGTTTCCCAGTCCTTATTCTGCTGAAACATCGGGTTTACACCCCTGTAAGCCAAGGAATATCGTTTTTTCGTGACAGGTCGTAAAATGTCGCAACATTAGCGTATTGTGGCATAAAAATAGACGATTCGGGAGCTTCAAATGACCTTCGAGTGGTGGTTCGCCTACCTGCTGACATCCATCATCCTCAGCCTTTCCCCGGGTTCCGGGGCCATTAACACCATGACCACCGCCATGAACCACGGCTATCGCGGCGCCGCCGCGTCTATTGCCGGATTGCAGACCGGGCTGGCCATTCATATCGTGCTGGTCGGCATAGGACTCGGAACGCTCTTCTCCCGCTCGGTGCTGGCTTTCGAAGTGCTGAAATGGGCCGGTGCGGCCTATCTTATCTGGCTGGGGATCCAGCAGTGGCGCGCCGCAGGTGCATTGGATCTGAATACGCTTGCTCAGACCCAGAGCCGGGGCCGCCTGTTTAAGCGTGCGGTATTTGTAAACCTGACCAACCCGAAAAGCATCGTCTTCCTGGCCGCCCTGTTTCCGCAATTTATCGTGCCGCATCAGCCGCAGATCATGCAGTACGTGGTGCTCGGTGTAACCACCATTGTGGTCGATATTATTGTGATGATTGGCTATGCGACGCTGGCAACCCGGATTGCAACATGGATTAAAGGGCCTCGTCAGATGAAGGCCCTGAATAAAGTGTTCGGTTCGCTGTTTATGCTGGTAGGTGCGCTGCTGGCGTCAGCGAGGCATGCTTAATCACATTGCCGGATGGCGCTGATCCGGCCTGTGATTAATGTTACCGTCCTTATCGGGACAGGATCAGGTGAATACCGAAGCCGGCGAATAACGCGCCGGCAAAGCCATCAATCCACTTCGCCAGACGTTGATAACCGCGACGCATCGACGGGAGCGCAAACAGGCTCGCCACGACCGTAAACCAGGCGAAGGTTTCCAGCACGATCAGCAGGAAAATGCCCCAGCGTGCACCGGCCCCGACGTCTTCACCCACAAACAGTGAAAATACTGAACCGAAATAGATAATCGCTTTGGGATTCGCGAGATTAGTCAGCAGCCCTTTCACAAAGCTACGCCCACTGGCGGCCAGCTCCATTTTTGGCTCAGGTGCCTCGCTGCCCTCTTTCTTAAATGCCCCGCGCAGCATCTGGTAGCCCATCCAGCACAGATACAGACCGCCGCCCACCATAATGATGTTATGCAGCCAGGCCATTTTATCGAGGATCAGGTTCAGGCCCAGCAGCGCCAACGCTGCCCAGACCATTACGCCAAGGGTAATGCCCAGCACGCCCATCATTGCCTCTTTACGGGAGCGGCTCACCGCCGTTTGTGAGACGAAGAAAAAGTCAGGGCCAGGGCTCATCAGCGCCACGATGTGCACCAGCGCCACGGTCAGAAACAGGGTTAACATAATTAACTCGCGGGGAAATAGTTCAGGGAGTCATCATCCTGGCACTTTTTTGCCGGACTGACTACTCCTCATCATCGCCATCCGTATGGGAACGAATCAGCGCCATAAATTCTTTCCCAAAACGCTCTAGCTTACGTGTACCAACGCCGTTGACGCTGAGCATTTCGCTGGCGCTGAGCGGCATCTGCTCGGCCATCTCAATCAGCGTCGCATCGTTAAACACCACATACGGCGGGATATTCTCTTCATCCGCGATGGCCTTGCGCAGCTTACGCAGTTTGGCAAACAGCTTGCGATCGTAGTTGCCGCCGTAGGATTTCTGCATCACCCGCGGTTTTAGCGCCACCACGCGCGGCACCGCCAGTTGCAACTCCACGACGCCACGCAGCACCGGGCGGGCAGCTTCGGTGAGTTGCAGCGCGGAGTGCTGGGCAATGTTCTGGGTCGCAAAGCCCAGGTGGATCAGCTGACGGATGACGCTGACCCAGTGCTCATGGCTCTGATCGCGTCCAATGCCGTACACCGGCAGCTTGTCGTGGCCCATCTCGCGGATGCGCTGATTGTTGGCGCCGCGCAGCACTTCCACCACGTAGCCCATGCCAAAGCATTGGTTGACGCGGCCAATGGTGGAGAGCGCCTTACGCGCGTCCATTAGCCCGTCATACTGCTTCGGCGGATCGAGACAGATATCGCAGTTACCGCACGACTCCTGGCGACCTTCGCCAAAATAGTTCAGCAGTACCAGACGGCGGCAGGTTTGCGCTTCAGCAAACGCGCCCATCGCATTGAGCTTGTGGCGCTCGATATCCTGCAGCGCCCCGGCAGGTTTCTCTTCGAGGCAGCGACGCAGCCAGGCCATGTCAGCCGGATCGTAGAACAGCATCGCCTCTGCAGGCAGGCCATCACGCCCGGCGCGGCCCGTCTCCTGATAGTAGGATTCAATATTGCGCGGAATGTCGAAATGCACCACAAAGCGCACGTTCGGCTTGTTGATACCCATCCCAAAGGCGACGGTCGCCACCACGATTTGCAGATCGTCGCGCTGGAACTTCTCCTGCACCTCGGCGCGAACGTGGTTTTCCAGCCCGGCATGATAAGCCGCGGCGCTGAAGCCCCGGCTCTGCAGCCGCGCAGCGGTGTCTTCCACCTTCGCCCGGCTGTTGCAATAGATGATGCCCGACTTGCCGCGCTGCTCCTGGACATAGCGCAACAGCTGATCCAGCGGCTTGAACTTTTCCATCAGCATGTAGCGGATGTTTGGACGGTCGAAGCTGCTGACCTGGATCAGCGGATCGTTAAGGCCCAGCAGCCGCACAATATCGTGCCGGGTGGTATCGTCGGCGGTGGCGGTAAGTGCCATAAACGGCAGCTCAGGGAAGCGCTGGCGCAGCTGGCCGAGTGCGGCATATTCCGGGCGGAAATCATGGCCCCACTGGGAAATACAGTGCGCTTCATCCACTGCCAGCAGCACCGGGTTCCAGTGCGCCAGATGCTCAAGGAAGTTATCCAGCATCAGGCGTTCCGGGGCGATATACAGCAGACGCACCTGCCCGGTACGGCACCCGGCCATCACTTCCTGCTGTTGCTCGCGGGTTTGGGTGGAGTTGAGACAGGCCGCCGCCACGCCATTCGCCAGCAGTTGGTCAACCTGATCTTTCATCAGCGAGATCAGCGGTGACACCACCACCGTCAGGCCGTTCAGTACCAGCGCGGGAACCTGATAGCACAACGATTTCCCGCCGCCGGTCGGCATTACCACCAGACAGTCACGGCCCGCGAGGGCGGTGTTAATGATGGTTTCCTGGCCCGGGCGGAACTGCTGGTAGCCAAAGGTTTCATGCAAAACCTGTTTAGCCAGCAACTCCTGATTTACGACTTCCGCCTGCACCACATCAACCCCATTTGCCTGAAATAAAAACAGGCGCTATTTTCAGCGCCTGCGAGAGAAACTTCAACGTTTAAGACAAAAACATTCGAGAGGGCTAGAAAAGATCGTTCAGCATCACGCCCACGCCGACGCGGGTCTGGTTGAAGTTGTAGTCGATGAGCGATTCGCCGTAGCCACTGTAGATCTGGGTGTAGAAACGAACATGCTTAGTCAGCGGATAGCTGACGCCCATCTCCGCGCCGCCGTAGCCGGTATTCCAGTTGTACTGGCCCTTCACGCTAAGCACCGCTTCGCCCAGCTGATAACCCACTCGCAGCTGGTAGTAGCCCATGTATTTGGTTATATCCGGGTTATCGTCGGTATTGCCCACCACATACCAGGGTTTGACCTCCACCAGCCAGTTACCGTTCTGCGCCATCAGGCGGGTATAGAGACGGTTCCAGCTGCGCGACGTTGGGTCGGAGCGGCCGTTAGACATGTGATTGTAGCCAAACTCCACGTCCCGCAGCGTCCAGCCCGCCAGCGAGTAATCGGTGGCGAAGCCGAGGAACAGCTGTGGCTCATAGTTGGTCTCACGAAACGGCGAAGATTCATCGCTGTTCGACAGCTGCCACCAGGATTTTTGCGTGTAGGAGCCACCCAGAATCGAGTTCGGCCCCAGAATGCCGCGCCATAGCGGGAAGGCAAGGCTCAGCTGAAACTTCACTTCATCTTTTTGCGAATCGTCAGCCCAGTCATAGGTGCGGATCGCCTCTTTATTGAGGTCGCTGGTGGCGGTGTAAATTAAATAGTTGCTGTCATAGGGGTAGAGCGTAAAAGGATTATCGTGCTCTTCCAATAAGTTAGCGATGATGCTGCCGCGCACGGCAGGCGCTTCCTGAGTTACCGCTTCCTGAGCTAATGCCATAGAGGGCAGCGTAACCGCCGCCAGGAACCCGGCCTGATATATCCGCATCGGTGATGCTCTCCTGCGAAATTGTTTTAATGAAGAATTATTTTGTTCCCTTTTAACATATTTAATTAATAGCCGCCTCACCTGCACTCTGAATCTGGAAATTCACATTGATGAGGCATAAAATCAACATCCTTTTAACAATAAGGATGTGACGTGCTATGTCTGCCACGCTAACTGCTGACCAGGCCCTGAAGCTGGTCGGTGAGATCTTCGTCTACCATATGCCGTTCAACCGTGCGCTGGGGCTAGAGCTGGAGCGCTATGAGAAAGATTTTGCCCAACTGAGCTTTAGTAACCAGCCGATGATGGTGGGTAACTGGGCGCAAAGCATTCTCCATGGTGGGGTGATCGCCTCTGCCCTCGACGTTGCCGCCGGGCTGGTTTGCGTCGGCAGTACCCTGACCCGCCACGACACCATTAATGAAGACGAGCTGCGCCAGCGCCTGTCGCGGATGGGCACCATCGATCTGCGCGTCGATTATCTGCGTCCCGGCCGTGGGAATCGCTTTACCGCCAGCAGCAGCCTGCTGCGTGCGGGTAATAAAGTCGCGGTCGCGCGCGTGGAGCTGCACAACGAAGAGCAGCTTTATATCGCCAGCGCAACCGCCACTTATATGGTGGGTTGAGAGGGTAAAATCGGGTAAAATTGCGTTACTTTTTTGTAACGGATTTTCCTGATGGATGCTAAACAGACGCGGCAGGGTGTTCTACTCGCTCTTGCCGCCTATTTTATTTGGGGTATCGCGCCCGCCTACTTCAAGCTGATTCACTACGTTCCCGCTGACGAAATTCTTACCCACCGTGTGATCTGGTCGTTTTTCTTTATGGTGGCGCTGATGAGCGTAAGCCGTCAGTGGTCAGGGGTGAAAACGCTCCTGCAAACGCCGAAGAAAATTTTCCTGCTGGCGCTTTCTGCCGTGTTGATTGGCGGCAACTGGCTGCTGTTTATCTGGTCGGTCAACAACCATCACATGCTGGAAGCGAGTCTCGGCTACTTCATTAACCCGCTGGTAAATATCGTGCTGGGGATGCTGTTCCTCGGGGAGCGCTTCCGTCGGATGCAGTGGCTGGCGGTGATCCTCGCCCTCTGCGGCGTTCTGGTTCAGCTGTGGACCTTTGGCTCGCTGCCGATCATTGCGCTGGGGCTGGCGTTTAGCTTCGCCTTCTATGGCCTGGTACGCAAGAAAATCGCCGTGGAAGCACAAACCGGGATGCTGTTCGAAACCCTGTGGCTGCTGCCAGTGGCTGCGATTTACCTGTTCGGCATTGCCGACAGCAGCACCAGCCATATGGGCAGTAATCCGTGGACGCTGAACGTGATGCTGATGGCGGCCGGTGTCGTTACCACCATCCCGCTGCTGTGCTTTACCGGTGCGGCAACACGTCTGCGCTTGTCGACGCTGGGCTTCTTCCAGTACATCGGTCCGACGCTGATGTTCCTGCTGGCGGTGCTGTTCTACGGCGAAGTGCCGGGTGCGGATAAGATGGTGACGTTTGGGTTTATCTGGGTGGCACTGGCGATTTTCGTCGCGGATGCGATTTATACCCAGCGCCGAAAAACACGTCTGTAATCCTCTCGGGCCGTGTCAGAGAATGGACAGGAAATAGCCGGGCAAGGCGTCATCGCCACCCGGCATAACACTTAAAGCCAGTTACGGCGCTTGAAGTAGAGATAAGGCGCCAGCCCGGCGAGTACCATAAAGACAATCGCGCCTGGGTAACCAAAGCTCCATTTCAGCTCCGGCATAAACTCAAAGTTCATCCCGTAGCTGGAGGCCACCAGCGTAGGCGGCAGGAACACGACCGAGACCACCGAGAAGATCTTGATGATGCGGTTCTGCTCGATATTGATAAAGCCCATCGCCGCCTGCATCAGGAAGTTAACTTTCTGGAACAGGGATTCGTTGTGCGGCAGCAGGGATTCGATATCGCGCAGGATCTCACGCGCCTGCTCCAGCTGACCGCCCGGCAAACGCGCCTTACGCACCAGGAAGTTCAGCGCACGCTGGGTATCCATCAGACACAGACGCACCTTCCAGCCAATATCTTCCAGCTCTGCCAGGGTCGAAAGCGCTTCGTCGTACTCATCGCCCTGATGGCCTTCCATGATCACCCGGCTCAGCTCTTCCAGATCGCTGTAGATGTTCTCAATCTCATCTGCCAGCTGTTCGATTTTGGTTTCAAACAGGTCAAGCAGCAGCTCATAGGCATTGCCGTCCACCATCGCCTGGCTACGGGCACGCATGCGGTAGAGACGAAATGCAGGCAGTTCACGCTCACGCAGGGTAAACAGGCGGCCATCGCGAATGGTAAATGCGACGGTGGAGTTACCGGCGTGATCTTCCGCATCTTCGAAGAAGAAAAAGGAGTGGATGTGCAGACCGTCTTCGTCTTCGAAGAAACGGGCCGACGCCTCGATGTCTTCCAGTTCCGGGCGGGTGGCCAGGCTTTGTCCTAACTCAGATTGTACGCGCAGGCGTTCGTCGTCGTCCGGCTCGACCAGATCCACCCAAACGGCATCAATGAGGGGTTGTGACTCTTCAGCTTCAAGCCGAATCAGTCGGTTCTTTTCCAGTTGAAATGCGCTCAGCATGACCGGGACTCCCAATGCAATAAATATCGGACAGTTCGGTGGGCACACAGAAACAAATTGGGTTTCAGACCATTAAACAGCCTGACTCAGCGCGACGGGAATAACTGTCGCTGACAACCACTAAGGGCATCAGCGTGAGGAGATAGCCTTAGGAGTTGTTCCTGGATGACAGGGAATTGAGCCAGTATCTACTGGGTGTGTCCAAGGCGAATGTCCTCTTAGCGTAATCGTGCGCGCATGTTACGCCAGCAGTCACAGCGGCGTCAACACGCAACGGAACGCTGAAGAACTTAAAATGCCCTTCAACGTTTAAGCCTGGCAGCTTATTAAAAAATAGTGATATTTTTCGGAAAGTTACACTGCTTCCAGCCGGGCGTAAGCGGCCACCAGCCATTTGATCCCCTGCCCCTGGAACGCCACCTGCAGACGGCTGTGCTCCCCGCTGCCTTCCAGATTCACAATCGTGCCCTCACCAAATTTGGCGTGGCGCACACGCTGGCCGAGCTTGAATCCGCTGTCGTTTTCAGCAATCGGCGCACCCAGGCGCTGATGGCTAACCGGACGGCTGATGCTGGCCCGCAGACGGACCTCTTCCACGCACTCTTCCGGCAGTTCACCGACAAAACGCGACGGCCGATGGTAAACCTCTTTGCCGTACAGACGACGGGTTTCCGCATAGGTCAGGGTCAGCTTTTGCATTGCGCGGGTCACGCCCACATAGGCCAGGCGGCGCTCCTCTTCGAGACGCCCGCCCTCATCCAGCGACATCTGGCTCGGGAACATCCCCTCTTCCATGCCGACGATAAACACCTGCGGGAACTCCAGCCCTTTGGCCGAGTGCAGGGTCATCAGCTGAACCGCGTCCTGCCAGGTGTCAGCCTGCCCTTCGCCTGCTTCCAGCGCGGCATGGGACAGGAATGCCTGCAGCGGCATCAGATCTTCGTCTTCTTCGTTGTAACTGAACTGGCGCGTGGCCGTCACCAGCTCCTCTAAGTTCTCGATACGGGTCTGGCCCTTCTCGCCCTTCTCCTGCTCGTACATCATGCGCAGGCCGGAGTCTTTGATCACCCGGTCGGTCTGAACGTGCAGCGGCATATCGGCGGTTTCATGTGCCAGGGCTTCGATCAGCTCCAGGAAGCGTTGCAGTGCGCTGGCCGCACGTCCGGCAAGAGCCTTCTCCTGCAGCAGCTCGCGACACGCCTGCCACAGGGTCAGTTGGCGATCGCGGGAAGTCTGACGCACCACGTCCAGGGTGCGATCGCCAATGCCGCGCGTTGGGGTGTTAACCACGCGCTCAAAGGCCGCGTCATCGTTACGGTTGGCAATCAGGCGCAGATAAGAGAGCGCGTCTTTAATTTCCTGACGCTCAAAGAAGCGCATCCCGCCATAGATGCGGTACGGCATGCTGGCTTGCAGCAGCGCCTCTTCCAGCACACGCGACTGGGCGTTGCTGCGATAGAGAATGGCGCATTTCTCCAGCGCGCCGCCGTTGTCCTGCCAGGTTTTGATCCGGTTAACCACGAAGCGGGCTTCGTCCAGCTCGTTGAACGCGCAGTAAAGCGAGATCGGCTCGCCGTCGATGCCCTCGGTCCAGAGCTTTTTACCCAGTCGCCCGTTATTGTTTTCAATCAGGGCGTTGGCCGCGCTCAGAATGTTGTTGGTAGAGCGGTAGTTCTGCTCGAGGCGAATGGTCTCTGCGCCAGGGAAGTCCTTAAGGAAACGCTGGATGTTCTCCACCTGCGCGCCGCGCCAGCCGTAGATCGACTGATCATCGTCACCGACGATCATCACCTTGCTGGAGTCGCCCGCCAGCAGGCGGATCCACGCGTACTGAATGTTGTTAGTATCCTGGAATTCGTCCACCAGGATGTTGGTGAAGCGTTCGCGGTAGTGCTGCAGGATGTGCGGCTTGTTGAGCCACAGCTCGTGGGCGCGCAGCAGCAGCTCGGCGAAATCCACCAGCCCGGCGCGATCGCAAGCTTCCTGATAGGCCTGATAAACCTTCTGCCAGGTCTGTTCAATGGGGTTACCAAAACTCTGGATATGATGTGGACGCAGCCCTTCGTCTTTTTGGCTGTTGATGTACCACATGGCCTGACGCGGCGGCCACTGTTTCTCATCGAGATTCATGGCCTTGATCAGGCGCTTGAGCAGGCGCAGCTGATCTTCGCTGTCGAGGATCTGAAAGTCCTGCGGCAGATTGGCGTCCAGATGGTGCGCACGCAGCAGACGGTGTGCCAGCCCGTGGAAGGTTCCGACCCACATGCCGCCCTGGCTGGTGCCCATCAATTGGGCGATACGGTGGCGCATCTCTGCCGCCGCTTTGTTGGTGAAGGTCACCGCCATAATGGAGTACGGCGAGCAGTTCTCCACGCTTTGCAGCCAGGCGATACGGTGTACCAGCACACGTGTCTTACCACTGCCCGCCCCTGCCAGCACCAGCATATTGGTGCGCGTCGCGGCAACCGCGTCACGCTGTTTGTCATTAAGGCTGTCGAGCAGGTAAGAAACGTCCATTGGCACCGTCACGTAGTAATCAGGAACACTGCAAAGTGCCCGGTGGCGCTTTGCTTACCGGGCCTACGACTGCAAAACCCTGGTAATTTATACAATATTACTGGTGATTATATCAGCGTGGTGAGGGATGCCAACCGTGAAATTTCGATGTGGGGCAGCAGGCGGCTGTCAGAAGTCTGCATCAGATCGGCATTTTCCGGCTTGATCCAGCAGGCCTGCATCCCGCAGCGGATCGCGCCTGCGACGTCGGTGGTCAGGTCATCGCCCACGTGCAGGATCTCTCCCAGCGGCAGACCGAGCTTCTCCGCCGCCAGATGATACATATCGTTGAACGGCTTGGAGCGTCCGTGCGGGCCTGCGCGCAGCACAAACTCGAAATAGTCACCCAGGCCGAACAGCTCCGGCTGGGCGTTGCCGTTGGTGATGGCCACCAGTGGCCACTTCTCTGCCAGTTTCGTCAGCGTGTCATGGGTTTCCAGGGGCACGTCGATACGGCTGCGCCATTGGGCAAAGTGGGCCATTGACGCTTCAGCGCCAAGCGCGGCTTCTGCGGCGGTCAGGCCGGCATTCAGCATCGCCTGCTCCACAGCACGACGACGCCACTCAGTTACGTCGTGATAGATTTCCGGCTCGGTTTGTCGTAACGCCTGGCGTAAACGGTGGAACTCTTTGTTTTCCAGCGTTTTTAACGCCGGATGGTAGTTTTGCACAAACGCCAGCGCTTCCTGCTCGGTACGCAGGATCACCTCGCGGTTGTCGTAAAGGGTGTCATCAAGGTCGAACGTCAGTGCAGAGATGTAACCTAATGGACGATAAAAACGCATTATTTCCCCCGTTTGGCGCGTGGATGCGCCGCGTCGTACACCGAGGCAAGGTGTTGAAAATCAAGATGGGTATAGATTTGGGTGGTGGACAAATTGGCGTGGCCCAGCAGCTCCTGCACCCCACGCAGATCGCCGCTGGATTCCAGCATATGGGTAGCGAATGAGTGGCGAAGTTTGTGCGGATGGACATGGCTGTTCAGCCCCTGCTTGATCCCCCACTCGGCAAAGCGTTTTTGCACGTTTCGCGCCGAGATTCGCTTCCCAAGCTTCGAGAGGAACAGGGCATTATCTTCGGTGCCAAACAGGCCGCGCAGATCGAGCCAGTGTTCTATCCACGCCACGGCGTTACGGCCAATGGGCAGGCGGCGCTCTTTGCTGCCTTTGCCCATCACCCAGACTTCGCCGGTATCCAGATCGAGATGTTTGATATCGAGGTTCACCAGCTCGGAAAGACGTAATCCCGCGCCGTACATCACCTCCAGCATCGCCCGATCGCGTACCGCCAGCGGATCGTTCAGATCGATATCCAGCAGGCGGTTAACGTCATCGACATCGATATTTTTTGGCAGGTGGCGCGGCGCTTTTGGCGCGGCGATGCCTTTAGCCGGGTTGGCATTCAGCTCACCCTGGCTCACCATCCAGTCGAAGAAGCTGCGCAGGGCAGACAGACGCAGCGCAAGGCTGGCAGGGCCAAGCCCTTTACGGCGACTGCGCACGGCAAAGGCACGCACCGAGGCGGCATCACACTGCTGCCAGCTGGTCAGGCCCATCTCGTCAGCCAGCTGCATGATGGCATCAAGCTGGCGCTGATAGTTGAGCAAGGTGATCGGGCTGAGCTGACGCTCAACGCCCAGATAGCGCAGAAAACGCGTTACAGCAGGGGCCAGCAGCGCATCGGTCATACGCGTTCAATCCAGCGTTCCAGCAGCTCGGGCAGCATCTGCGCGATCTCCTGTATTAGCTGCGTCCCTTGTCCCTGCTGATAGTGCTGCGGATCGCGGCTGGTAAACAAGATCACTCCGAGATCGCCATCGCGTCCCATCAGCGACATTGCCACCGAACCAATCGCTTTGGCTTCCGGCAGGACAACCAGCAGTTCCGGGCCATTCAGCGGCCCAAGATAATGGTTCTCACACCCCATACGCTGAATGCGCACCGGCTCAAAGGCCTGACGGTTCAACGCCAGATGGGTAAAGCCAGAGGGCGCGCCAATGCGCCAGCGATCCGGGAACAGGCGCAGGGTTGCCCCGGCCAGACCCAGCTCGCGTGCCCAGCGATGCAAACGGAGCAGAAATTCGTCCAGGCTGCTGGCGGAGGCCAGTCGCGATTGCAGATGCAACAGGCGGTAGAACAGGCCTTCATTACTGGTAGCCTGCTCCATCAGCAGCGAAATGTTCTCTTCAAGGTGGTTGATATGATTGCGCGCGCGGGCCATATGCCATTCGACCAGCGAGACCGTTCCGCGCACGGGATGCGGTACGCGCATCTCTTCAACCACACGGGCATTGCGAATGAAAAACTCAGGATGGCGCAGCAGATAATCAACAACCGCCCGGTCGTCCATCTCCGTCAGCGTTTCCTGCAGTTCTTCTCCTGGTTGTTTCATAGATGGATAAACCCGTCGTAAACTTGTGTCGCCGGGCCAGTCATATAGAGCGGCTGACCCGGGCCTTTCCAGGCGATATCAAGACGGCCGCCTGGTAAATCCACGCGAACCTCTTCCGCCAGTAATCCCTGCGCAATCCCCACCGCGACGGCCGCACAGGCTCCGCTGCCGCACGCCTGTGTTTCGCCCGCCCCGCGTTCAAAGACGCGCAGACGGATGTGATCGCGCGTGATGACCTGCATAAATCCAATATTGGCGCGCTCAGGAAAGCGTTCATGGCTTTCCAGCACCGGACCGAGCGTCTCAACGGGCGCGGTCGCGACATCATCAACCTGAATCACGCAGTGCGGGTTCCCCATCGAGACCACGCCGCACAAGACTGTCTGTTCTGCGACGCGCATGATATAGGTCTTTTCCGCTTTGATGGCGCGGAACGGCACCTGCGACGGCTCGAAGTTCGGCTCGCCCATGTTGACCCGCACCAGTTCATCGTCGGTGACGCTCAGCACCATCCGCCCATTGGCGGTGCTGACGCGAATATCGCGCTTGTTGGTCAGCCCTTTCAGCCGGACAAAGCGGGCAAAACAGCGCGCGCCGTTGCCACACTGGGAGACTTCACTGCCGTCAGCATTAAAAATGCGATAGTGAAAATCGAGATCGGGATCGTAAGGCGGTTCAACCACCAGCAGCTGATCAAAGCCTACGCCGAGGTGCCGATCGGCCAGACGGCGGATCAGCTCCGGCGAAAAGAAGACATTCTGCGTTACCGCGTCGACGACCATAAAATCATTGCCAAGGCCATGCATTTTAGAGAACTGCATCATTTACTCCATTGCGCGGTTCGCAACGCGCGTCAGTAGTTAACCTGGCTTGGGCCGCCATTGCCGCCGCGATCGTTACGATCTGGCATGGTGGTTTGCACAGGGCTATCCACTTTTTTGGTCGGTGGCGGCGCGGTTTTATCTGCTGGTGGGAAATAGAGCGGCCCTTTCAGACCACAGCCACTCAGGCTAAACAGTGCGAGGAGAACGGCAAGCGTTCCAAAAACGTTTTTCATTATCAGGTTGCCTGTAAGTTCATGCTTTCTGTTTTCTATCATCGCAGGAGAAGGCGCAAAAGCAAGAGTTTGCCGCTAACCTGCAACCGGAATTATTTAGCGTTATACTGCCGCCATCACGAAAAACAGGAACAGAACCATGAATGACAGTGAATTCCATCGCCTTGCCGATAACCTGTGGCAAACCATCGAAGAACGTATTGACGACTGGGATGGCGACAGCGACATCGATTGTGAAATCAACGGCGGCGTGCTGACCTTAAGCTTCGAAAACGGCAGTAAAATTATTATTAACCGTCAGGAACCGCTGCACCAGGTGTGGCTGGCCACCAAACAGGGCGGCTACCATTTTGATCTGAAAGGCGACGAGTGGATTTGCGACCGCAGCGGCGAAGCATTCTGGGATCTGCTGGAGCAGGCTGCGACCGCACAGTCGGGCGAAGAGGTTAGCTTCCGCGGCTAATAACAAAAAGCGTCTCTTCAGGAGACGCTTTTTTGGGGTTTGCCTCTTCTCCCTGTGGGAGAGGGTTGAGGCGAAGACACCAGGCCGAATAAGTAAAGCGCATCCGGCTCAGCGGCTCAGGAGAAATACTGCTGCAACAGCGGGGCGTTCGCATCCTGATTGGCCGGTGCGGCTGCAATCACCTGCGTGCGGAACGGGATCACCTGCGCACGGCCATCGACCTTCACAATCTGGTAGAACTGCGGCAGGTTGAAGTTGATAAAACTTGAGCCGTAGGTGAAGCGGTCGTGTGAGGACGAGTAGAAGCGGCTGACGTCGCGCACCAGCTCCTCTTTGCTGCCTTCACAGTGGTGATACACTTCGGCGCGGTTGGTTTCATCAAGGATATAAATATTGAAACCGGCATCGTCGCCCGACTCTTCAAAGAAGAACTGAATAATCCCTTCGCTGGCAAAACCATCCACCACCTGCGGCAGTTTGACGTGGTTAGTCTCAACCTGGACCGACAGGCCATGCAGTTTGTTGTGCGAAATGGCACCGTAGAATTCGATAGCGTTTTCCAGCTTCTGCACTGAAACGTTCAGACGTTCAAAGAACAGACCCCAGGTTTGCCCGGAGACGCGCAGCGCTTTAAAGCGACCGGTTTCCTGACGGGTACTGGAGAGACGCAGGTCGATACATTCGGAGACCAGCTGCTGCACGCGGGTACGGATCAGGCCGCGCAGATGCTGGCTGTAGCAGAACACCTCGACGCTGTCCGGTGGCGCCGCATCCTGGTGCATCTTGCCGAGAATGGTTTTCAGCGCTTCGATCATCGCCTGCTCGCCGTTGAAGTGCAGGGTACGCACCTCATTCCACGAGTTGCGGTACAGCAGATCAACGCTGCCCACCAGGCAGTTTTGCTGCTCGCCAAAGCTGAACACGTCCAGCTTACGGAAATCAAAATGCACCACCTGATTGCGGAACGCCGCCGTCGGGTCGTATTCCAGGTTGACGATAATCGCCAGATGGCGAATTTCGCACGGACTGTAGAGCGCTTTTGGCGTCGGCGCAGGCAGACGCAGCGGGAAGTGGTGCGACACATCGGCCACCATTTCCTGCAGTTTAGCGAGATCGACAATCTCGTTGCCTTTAATAAACAGGCGGGTACGTGATGTCAGCAGGCCATTAAACCAGGCCCAGGCCACCAGCTTGTTCAGGTAGCGGTTATATTCCAGCGGCTGATGGCTGATGATTGAGTCCATGCTTGGCGCACGGTTATACAGATACCACCCGGTACGGTTCGCACGTCCCGGCGGCACATAGATAAAGGTCAGGTTCGGTTCAGACAGGTCTGGCGAAATCTGCGGGTTCACCAACGTCACTTTACCCGGCAGCGCTTCAAATGCAGCATACAGCTTACGGGTCAGAACACCGATATCCTGCGGGCTGGCGGAAACGCTGAGGTTATTACGACGGGCAAAGCGGATCAGATTACGGTAGCTCTGCATCATGGCATCGAGCAGTTCATTGTGTGCTTCACGCACCTGGTCGATTTTCCAGTTGGCACGGTTATCAAGCATCGACAGACGCTCTTCGTCCCATCCCCACTCTTTAACTAACTGGCTAACCACTTCACGACGCCAGCCGACGCATGCCCGTTCGCGGCTGAGCTTCTCACAGACTTTGAGATAGAAACATCGACGGACCAGATCCAGACGGGTCGGATCGTCAATGGCTTTCAGATATTCGGTAACGCGCTCAAGCATCATGCAGTAGGCATCAAGACCGAAAGAGACGATCTCGCCATCATGCAGACGCTGTTTGATGTCTTTCGCCAGCAGACGCGGCGTCGGGTATTCCCACGAATAGGCTTCAAGCAGCAGGGTTTTCAGCACTGCTTTGTACGGGGAATCGATACTTTTATACAGCTGCCACAGGCTTGCGCCGAAATACTCTTCAGCAGACAGCGAGCTTAAGCCGCCCAGATCCAGCCACTCGTTTGGCGTCAGGACGCCCTGGGCGTAGAGCTTCATGACGTAATCGTCGTAATGCTCTTCTTCGTCGCACGGCACCATACTCCAGAGAATACGTTTCCCGGCCAGGCGTACGGCGGTACGGTAGAACTCATCCAGCAATAAGATGTGCTGTGTCGAGCCGCAGTCTTCACCACCCAGACTGCCGCTTTCATTATGGCGGAAACGGTTTTCATCAATCAGGAAGAAGCTTACTTCCACACCGAGCGATGCTGCCCAGCTCTCCAGCAGGCTGCATTTACGCTGCAACAGCTGGCGCTCGTCATTATCGAGCCAGGATTGATGGCAGACCCAGATATCCAGATCCGAAGAACAGCTTTGTCCTACTGAAGAGGTGCTGCCCATGGTGTAGACGCCGGTGATAGGCAGTTCCCCTTTTGGGGACTCCTGCGGCGGCATGCCACGGTAGAGCTCCAGCTCTTTAAGGTAGTGTTCTTGGGTTTCATCAGGCGTGAAAAGGCAGATGCCCTTGGGAACGTTACCGTCGAGGTAACCCGGCATCAGTGGGTGGTGATAGTGCAACAATGTCGGCAGAAGACTGTAAACCTGCTGGAAAGCAGGACCCATTGCAGCAAGCGCGCGATCGACACGCAGTTGGTTGATGGCATCCAGTCTCTGTTTCAGAGTCTCAATATAGAGGTACAAGACGTATCGCCTGATGTTCAGAAAGCGCTAATCTTCAACAAGACCGAGGATTACGCGTTCACAGTATTTCGAAAGTAACCGTCACCCTTTTTCGCCCTTATCTTTATGGTCTCGGAGACGAAAAAATGGTCTAAAACGTGATCAATTTAACACCTTGCCGATTGACCGTAAAGAAAGATGCGCTACATACAAGTGTAGCACCCTTCTGTACGTGTAAATTCCTGAATACGGCAGAAGGCAACGTCTATGGCTGCCCTGTCCTGAACCCCTCAACGTCCGTAAACCTGACAGTCCCAAGACAACAATGTTAGGATGGTCAGTAGATGATTAAGACGGTAACAAGCATGTTAGACAATGTTTTAAGAATTGCCACACGCCAAAGCCCCCTTGCGCTATGGCAGGCACATTATGTTAAGCAGCGCCTCGAAGCCTGCCATGCTGACCTGCGTGTTGAGCTGGTGCCTATGGTCACGCGTGGCGATGTCATTCTTGATACCCCGCTGGCGAAAGTGGGCGGTAAAGGCCTGTTCGTGAAAGAACTCGAGCTGGCACTGCTTGAGGGGCGCGCCGATATCGCGGTTCACTCCATGAAAGACGTCCCGGTCGATTTTCCGCAGGGATTGGGCCTGGTGACCATTTGCGAGCGCGAAGATCCGCGCGACGCCTTTGTTTCAAACCGCTATGACTCACTGGATGCCCTGCCACAGGGCAGCATTGTTGGCACGTCAAGTTTACGCCGCCAGTGCCAACTGGCCGAGTCCCGCCCGGATCTGGTTATCCGCTCGCTGCGCGGTAACGTCGGCACCCGTCTCGGCAAGCTGGATAACGGTGAGTACGACGCCATCATTCTGGCAGTTGCCGGCCTGAAACGCCTGGATCTGGAATCGCGCATTAAGGTGGCCTTATCCCCGGAGCAGTCTCTCCCGGCCGTAGGCCAGGGCGCAGTGGGCATTGAGTGTCGACTCGACGATCAACGCACTCATGCGCTGCTTGCACCGCTCAATCATGATGAGACCGCGACTCGCGTCAAGGCGGAGCGCGCCATGAATACCCGCCTGGAAGGGGGATGTCAGGTGCCGATTGGCAGCTATGCTGAATTAAAAGATGGCGAACTGTGGTTGCGTGCCCTCGTTGGCGCGCCGGACGGTTCGCAAATGGTGCGCGGCGAACGCCGTGGTAACCCCCAGGATGCAGAACAGCTGGGTATTTCGCTGGCAGAAGAGCTGCTGAATAACGGCGCCCGTGAAATTCTCGCGGACGTCTATAATGGAGAACCCCCGGCATGAGTATTCTCGTCACCCGCCCTTCTCCCGCAGGAGATCAGTTAGTGAGCCGTCTGCGCACACTGGGGCAGGTGGCGTGGAGCTTTCCGCTGATTGAGTTTTCCCCGGGTCGGGAGCTTCCCCTGCTCACCAGCCATCTTGCCGCACTGCAGGCCGGTGACATGCTGTTTGCCTTGTCGCAGCATGCGGTGGAGTTTGCCCACGCCCGGCTGCAACAGGAAGGCCAGCGCTGGCCGGATGCGCCAGGCTATTTTGCCATCGGCAGAACCACCGCCCTGGCGCTGCATACTGAAAGTGGTAAAGACATTCGCTATCCACTGGATCGGGAAATCAGCGAAGTGTTGCTACAATTACCTGAATTACAAAACGTTGTGGGGAAGCGCGCCCTGATTTTGCGCGGCAACGGTGGACGAGAACTGCTGGGCGACACGCTGCGTGAACGCGGAGCAGAAGTGACATTTTGTGAATGTTATCAACGTTGTAATAAACACTATGACGGTGCGGAAGAGGCGATGCGCTGGCAGTCTCGCGGCGTCACCACCCTGGTAGTGACCAGCGGCGAAATGCTGCAACACCTCTGGTCGCTGATCCCACAATGGTATCGTGAAAACTGGTTACTCCGCTGTCGGCTTCTGGTCGTCAGTGAGCGTCTGGCGAACCTCGCCCGGGAACTGGGCTGGCAAGATATTCGGATCGCTGATAACGCCGACAACGATGCGCTGCTGCGCGCATTACAATAACTCTCATAATGGGAAGCCATAATGACGGAACACGAAAAATCCTCCGCCGTGGTTGAAGAGACCAACGAGACTGTGGACACCACGCCACAGCCAGAAACGACAGAGAAAAAACATGGCAGCAATAAAACCAGTCTGGCGTTAAGCGCGATTGCTATCGCCATTGCGCTGGCCGCAGGCATCGGCCTGTACGGTCTGGTGAAAAAACAAGCCACTAACCAGACCGCCACCAGCGATGCGCTGGTTACTCAGGTTACCGCTCTGCAGCAGGCACAGCAGACGCAGAAAGCCGAGCTGGATGCGGTGATCAAACAGCAGGCAGCCCAACTGGCCGACGCGAACCGTCAGCAGGCTGAACTGACGAAGCAACTGGATGAGATGCAGCAAAAAGTGGCGACCATCTCCGGCACCGATGCCAAAACCTGGCTGCTGGCGCAGGCTGATTTCCTGGTCAAACTGGCTGGACGTAAGCTGTGGAGCGATCAGGACGTCACCACCGCCGCCGCGCTGCTGAAAAGCGCCGATGCCAGCCTGGGCGACATGAACGACCCGAGCCTGATCACTGCCCGTCGCGCCCTTACCGAAGATATCGCCAGCCTGGCGACCGTCTCGCAGGTGGATTACGACGGCATCATTCTGAAAGTGAACCAGCTGTCGAACCAGATCGACAACCTGCGTCTGGCAGACAATAACGACGACGACTCCCCGATGGATTCCGACAGCGGCGAACTCTCCAGCTCGCTGAGCGAATGGCGCATCAACCTGCAAAAAAGCTGGCAGAACTTTATGGACAGCTTTATCACCGTCCGCCGCCGCGACGAGACTGCCGTGCCGCTGTTAGCCCCGAATCAGGACGTCTATCTGCGTGAAAACCTGCGTTCACGTCTGCTGGTGGCTGCCCAGGCGGTTCCTCGCCATCAGGAAGAGACATATAAGCAGGCACTGGATAACGTCTCAACCTGGGTGCGCGCGTACTATGATACCGACGATGCCACCACCACGGCCTTCCTCGAAGATGTGGACAAGCTGAGCCAACAGAACATCACCATGAACGTCCCGGATAAGCTGGCGAGCCAGCCGATTCTGGAGAAGCTGATGCAGACGCGCGTGCGCAACCTGCTGGCACAGCCTGGCGTGGCCGCAGAGCAAGAAGCCCCCGCTTCCGCTCCGGCTCCTGACAGCGCGCCGCAAGGAGAGTAATTATGTTAAAAGTCTTATTACTCTTCGCACTGTTGATCGCCGGGATCGTGCTCGGTCCTATGCTGGCTGGTCATCAGGGTTACGTGCTGATCCAGACCGATAACTACAATATCGAAACCAGCGTGACCGGACTGGTGATCATTCTGATCCTGGCGATGGTGGCGTTTCTGGCGATCGAATGGATCCTGCGCCGCATCTTCCGTACCGGGGCGCATACCCGTAGCTGGTTCGTTGGCCGTAAGCGCCGCCGCGCCCGCAAGCAGACCGAACAGGCGCTGCTCAAACTGGCCGAAGGCGACTATCAGCAGGTTGAGAAGCTGATGTCGAAGAACGCCGATCACGCGGAACAGCCGGTGGTCAACTACCTGCTGGCTGCCGAAGCCGCCCAGCAGCGCGGCGACGAAGTGCGGGCCAATCAGCATCTGGAGCGCGCCTCCGAACTGGCCGAAAACGACCCGATCCCGGTAGAGATCACCCGGGTGCGCCTGCAGCTGGCGCGTAACGAAAATCATGCCGCCCGACACGGCGTCGATCGTCTGCTGGAGATCGCCCCGCGTCATCCAGAGGTACTGCGTCTGGCAGAGCAGGCTTATATCCGCACCGGCGCCTGGGGTTCGCTGCTGGACATCATCCCGTCGATGGCAAAAGCCGACGTGGGTGACGATGAACAGCGCGACAACCTGCAACGTCAGGCCTGGATCGGTCTTATGGACCAGGCGCGTGCCGATCAGGGCAGCGATGGCCTGAAGACCTGGTGGAAAAATCAGAGCCGCAAAACGCGCCAGCAGGTGCCGCTGCAGGTGGCAATGGCGGAGCACCTCATCGAGTGTGACGATCACGATACCGCGCAGAGCATTATCGTTGATGGCCTGAAGCGTCAGTATGACGATCGGCTGGTGATGGTGATCCCGCGTCTGAAAACCAATAACCCGGAGCAGATCGAGAAAATGCTTCGCCAGCAGATCAAAACCGTGGGCGATCGACCGTTGCTGTGGAGCACCCTTGGTCAGTCGCTGGCAAAACATGGCGAATGGAAAGAGGCCAGCCTCGCCTTCCGCGCGGCGTTAAAACAGCGTCCGGATGCCTTCGACTACGCCTGGCTGGCGGATACGCTGGACAAGCTGCATCTGCCAGAGGAAGCCGCCGCGATGCGTCGCGATGGCCTACTGCTGACGTTGCAGAACAATCCCCCGCAGCAATAATTTTACAGGAGGCCTGACGGCCTCCTTTTTTATTTGCTACATTCTTTGCATCATCTTCATGAGACCGCCTTCACCAATGTAACGACCTCCTTTCATTAAACATTTTTCCTGCACACGCCTTTGCGGCGTGGACTCAACTGTTTTTGAAAGGATCGTTTCATGAACACGCTTTTATCTGCGCTTTTTCGCGCGCTCCGCAGCCATCGCTGGCTGCGTCTGCTGGCTTGCGCTTTTCTGTTTACCTCTGTGGGGAATGGCTTAACCCAGGTGATGGTCTTTGGCCTGCTGCTGGACTGGCATGCCCCTGCCTCGTTACTGACTCTGGCATACCTGTTTGCCACGCTACCCGGATTTCTGGGCAGCCTCGTCGGGGAGAAGCTCTGTATGCGCTTTTCGCCCATCCGCCTGCTGATCCTGACCGAGTGGCTGGGTCTGCTCGCCCTGCTGTTTCCTCTGCTTGGCATTCAGTTTCACAGCATGGTGGCGCTGCTGGCGGTGCAGTCCACCGAGGCCTTCCTGGCTGGCATAAGCTGGCCCGCGTTGACTCTGCTATTCCGGCAAGGATTGTCGGAAGCCGAGCTGCCTGCGGCAACATGCCTGGAGACTGTGATTTTTGCTTCGCAGGTGCTGCTGGGGACCGGGCTGGGTATGGTGCTGTTCCATCATCTGCCTGCCCTGGCACTGTTGGGGGTTGATGCGCTCACGTTTATTGGCTCTCTGGTGATGCTGATCCTCGCTGGCAACGCCTTGCCCTCCCTGGCGCCAGAGCAGGCAGCGGAAACCGACAGACCAATGGCGGTGCGCTGGCAGGCGCTGGCCCCGCGGCAAAAACGCAGCCTGTTATTGCTCCCCGTACTGGCGGCCGTCGGTTCGCCCGCTATGGCGCTGCTGCCAGCCCTGGCGCAGCACATCGAACCGGATGATGCCGCCGGGCTGGCCCTGCCGCTGCTCTTTGCCCGCAGCATGGGACAGCTGTGCGGCCCGCTGCTGCTAAACAGAGAGAGTTTGTCCCGCTACGCCGGACAAAATCGCCTACTGCTGACCTGCCTTGGCCTCTTTCTCCTCGCCTACGGAACAATCCCGCTGTTATCGGTGACGCTGGCGCTGGCGCTGGTGTTCATCGCCCATCTGGCCTCGAACATCGTTTTTGCGGCAGGCACATTTAGCTTGCTGAGCAGTTTTCAGGCCAGCCAGGTCTCCTCTGCCAGCGGCAAAGCATGGCGATGGCAAACCGCCAGCGCATCACTCTTTACCTGCATCACGGCGCTGGTCGCTGACGTGCTGGGGCCGCTACAGGCGCTGTATGGCGTTTCGGGCTGTGCGCTGCTGATGGTGGTGGGGATCCTGACGCGCTACTGCAAATAAGGCATAAAAAAACGCCTGCTAAAAAGCAGGCGTTAAACAGGTCTGTTCGACAACTTGTGGTGCTTCACTCAACGTTGTGCCCATGGTGTTTGATGAGGCCGAAGCGACATCTGTCAGTGGACGATAAGCACCGTAAATGGCTCTGCATCATTCCGGGGTTTATGAGGCCCTAAAGCGAACATAAGAGATGGAATGAGCATCTACACGTATATTATTGCATGCAACATGCCAAAGTTGCACAGGGAAGTTGTCCGATCTCCAACTTTTTAAGATAAAAGGAAATTATGGCATTCGGGTAGGCATTAGGCGGCAAAATGCATCAGGATGACGGACAAAGTGTCTCCTGAGAACGACATCGCGGCACTTAAAGAGATATATCTTTGTTTTTCAGGTAGTTAAATGTCACTTATTCGCGACAGGCTGGAGTGTGGCTGTCGGCAATAAGCAACAGCAACAGCAACAGCAACAGCAACAGCAACAGCAACAGCAACAAGGATAGTAGCAGGTACAGAAACAAGGCCAGAAGCAGAAGCAGAAGCAGAAGCAGAAGCAGAAGCAGAAGCAGAAGCAGAGGCAGAAATAGGAGCAGGATCAGGAATAGCAGAAAACAAAAAACCCCGCCGAAGCGGGGTTCAAAATTGGTCGGCGAGAGAGGATTCGAACCTCCGACCCACTGGTCCCAAACCAGTTGCGCTACCAAGCTGCGCTACTCGCCGTTGTACTGCTTTTTGAATTTTTAGTTCAATTCATTAAAAGTCGTGGTGCGAGGGGGGGGACTCGAACCCCCACATCCTAAGGACACTAACACCTGAAGCTAGCGCGTCTACCAATTCCGCCACCTTCGCAATTCACAACTCTTTAAATAATGGGGTGGCTAATGGGATTCGAACCCACGACAACTGGAATCACAATCCAGGGCTCTACCAACTGAGCTATAGCCACCACGACTTAATTCTTTACTTCCACGCGGTTCTGCCTACTTAACAGACCACCGCAGCTCCAGCACCGGGTAAATGGTGCGCCCGACAGGATTCGAACCTGAGACCTCTGCCTCCGGAGGGCAGCGCTCTATCCAGCTGAGCTACGGGCGCTTAGCGCCGTTGCGGGGCTGGATATTACGGAGGTCTCGCTCTGCTGTCTAGTGCTTTTTTAAAATAAATGCGCGTTTGATTACAGTTTGCGCATTTTGCCGCATATTACTGCGTTTTTGTCCTTTCGACGTGCCGACCCAGGCCAAAAAGCTTATATCCCAGGCTCACGGCAGCGATAAATATCATCCCGACATACAGTGACATGCGGGTATCTTCGTTGAAGTACATGCCGACCAGGACGCAGATCAGGAATGCCATCGTCAGATAGTTCGTCCACGGGAACAGAATGGAGCGGAACGGATGGCTGGCGATCGCTTTTTTATGTGCCTGACGGAAACGCAGCTGGCTAATCAGGATCACAAACCATGGCACCATACCTGGCAGAACGCTGGCGCTGTACACATAGACAAAGACACGCTGCGGGTTCGGAATGATGTAGTTCAGGCAGGACCCCACCAGCAGAATGGCAATCGAGATAGCCACACCCGCCACTGGCACGCCGGCGCGGGAGACTTTCCCCACCACCGAAGGAAGCTGACGGTTCTTCGCCAGGGCATAAAGCATACGCCCGCAGCTATACATGCCGCTGTTACAGCCGGACAGCGCCGCCGTCAGTACCACAAAGTTGATGATGCCTGCCGCCGCGGTAATACCGATTTTGGCAAAGGTCAGCACAAACGGGCTGCCGGTGGTGCCAATCTCATTCCACGGGAAGATGGTGACAATGACAAAAATCGCGCCCACGTAGAAAATCAGAATACGCCACAGCACTTTGCCAACCGCGCTACGCAGGGTCACCTGCGGGTTTTTGGCTTCGCCTGCGGTGATACCGATAAGCTCCACACCCTGATAGGACGCTACCACGATACAGAGCGCCGTCAGGAAGCCCTTCCAGCCGCCAGCAAAGAACCCGCCGTGCTCGGTCAGGTTACTAAAGCCAATCGCCTGCCCACCGTTGCCCAGGCCAAAGAAGATGACACCCACCCCGATAACGATCATCACGATGATGGTGGTGACTTTAATCATCGCGAACCAGAATTCGATCTCGCCGTACAGACGCACAGCCGCGAGGTTAGCCAGCGCCACCAGCCCCACGGCGATCAGGGCGGGTATCCATTGCGCCATCTCCGGGAACCAGAACTGCACGTAGACCCCGATAGCGGTGATCTCCGATATCCCTACCGCCATCCACATAAACCAGTACGACCAGGCCGTGAGATAGCCAAAGAATGGACTCATATAGCGGTGCGCGTAGACGGCAAATGAACCGGCAACCGGTTCAAGGAACAGCATCTCGCCCATTGAGCGCATGATAAAGAAGACGAACAGTCCGGCGACGATATACGCCAGCAGAACCGACGGCCCTGCCCATTTCAGGGTACTGGCAGACCCCATAAACAGGCCCACACCAATCGTCCCGCCCAGGGCGATAAGTTCTATATGACGAGCTTCCAGTCCACGCTGAAGCTCCGGTTTTTTCTCTGCCATAAATCCTCGGTTGTGCTTGCGACTCTCCCGGCCTGAGCCGGTTATTGTTATAGGTACAGATGTGCTATCACGGGCTGTGCGTTATGGACCGTTTATGTTAACGGTTGATGCAAAAACAGCCTGGTACGGTAATGAGGGGAGGAATGGTTTCTTAAATTTTGTGAAATGGCAAACGATGCGTTAAAAAAATGAATGTATTGCACAGAAAAGCAGCAGGTTTGCTGGCAGGTTGCAGCGCGAACAACAGATCGCGCTGCAAATAAGCTCTTAAAGCCGACCGGAATGGTGCCAGGCGAGATAACGCAGCAGACGCAACTGGCGGCGGATGCGGCTGGGCTGTGATAACAAGCGGTACAGCCACTCCAGGCCGAGGTTCTGCCAGGCCTTTGGCGCCCGCTTCACATGGCCGGTAAAGACGTCATAGGTGCCGCCAACGCCCATATAGAGCGCGTCCGGGTATACCTGACGGCAGTCGCGCATCAGGATCTCCTGGCGCGGGGAACCCATCGCCACGGTGACAATCTTCGCCCCGCTGTCACGAATGCGGGCAAACAGCACCTGCTGCTCATCTGCGTTGAAATAACCGTTCTGGCTACCGACGATATTCACCTGCCATTGGGCACGTAGCTTCTGCTCGGTTTGCGCCAGAATCTCCGGTTTGCCGCCGATAAGGAAGACCGGCGTACCGTCTGCCCCCGCCCGCGCCATCAGCGCTTCCCAGAGGTCGGCTCCTGCCACACGGGAGACGTTCGCATCCGGGTATTTCTTGCGTACCGAACGCACCACGCTGATCCCATCAGCATATTTAAATTCTGCCGCCTCAATCAGTTCCCGGACCTGAGCGTTATCCTCAATGGTAAGCATTTTTTCTGCATTGATGGCCACCAGCGTGCCGGTCCTTATCTCGTTTCCCGCGCAGAGATAGTCCAGGGCATGTTGCATATCACGCCAGCCGATCAGCTTCAGGCCCCGCAGGTCATACTGTGGCGCAGAGGTATTGTCAGTCATTATTATCCTTACTCAGACTCGCGAAAGCGTCCTGCCGCTTGCCGGTTCACGCTTGCGCACTAACCCGGCGGTGTCGAACAACCAGTACAGCAGCTTCGCCATCAGCAGACAGGCGCCAAAAACCATCATGAAAAAGACCACGCGCGAGACGAATGAATCCAGCCCCTCTCGCGCCAGCACGATCATATTGAAAATGGCACCGAAACAGAAACTATGCAAAATCGCTGCCTTATAGCGATTCGTCTCCTGATTGCCCAGCGTATAGAGCCAGTCGAACCATTTGATAATCAGCCCAACGGCGATCGCTCCCGGCAGGATGAACCAGCCGCCGCCCATCACCACCAGCGAGCCGATCAGCGTCGGTGAAATCGCCAGCCCGGAGTGGTTGTTCAGCACCTCCCAGGTAAAGTAGTTGGCGGTGTTCAGGACCACGCCCGGCCTGTCCGGCCATAGCCAGGTGGGGATAAAGACATAAAAATCGCGCACGATGGGCGCCAGCCCCTGGAAGTCGATTTTGTCGTAGTTTTGCAGCAGCAGAGCGAGGTTTTCCCACGGCGAGAAAGTGTCGCGGGTAAGGTACAGGAAGGTGTAAAACGCCTCATCGCCGCTGACGTCCATGCCATAGCGCTTCAGCGCCAGCCAGAACATACCCACAATTCCCATCACGCCCGCAGCAGCCAGCATCCATAATGAGATCCAGCCGCGAATGATGCCGATAAACAGGAAGATGGCGAAGGCAATGATGATGTTCGCGCGTGTGCCGCCGACAATCATGTAGGTCAGCAGGCCAAAGGCCACGGTACTGACGAGGAAAAACAGCCACGCCCGGGCGTCCTGGCGCAGGAAATAGATGACCAGCATCGCCGGAATGAAGAAGTAGAAGAAGCGCTTAAGCGCCACCCCGGAGACTTCACTGGAGAAGATCTGGCTGTAGGAGTGCAGCTTAAATAGCAAAAAGCCGTTATGCATGAAGAAGATGCCGACGGTGACAAGCGCAATCCCCATCAACATCACCCAGGTCAGGTGGGTCTCAACCCGGTTCATGGTAAACAGCGGCCGTCGCTCAACGTCAGGGCGGGCGGGCCTTAGCCGCGTCTTATAGGCGACGTAGTACACCCCATAGAAGCAGGTGGCCGACAGCAGCGCCTGCATCAGGATCTCCGGCGGCACAACGGCCACATCGAAGCGGAACACCAGCATGCTGGTGAGCGGGAAGCCAAAGTAAAAGGTAAGCAGAAATAGCAGCGAGAAGAAGACGTTGAAGTTAAAGCGCACCCGCCGGAACTCGAACCAGGTCAGGGTGGCGATAAACAGCGCGCTCAGAAGCCAGATGACCAACAGTCCGCTAAATTGCAACTGGCTCATGCTTTCTCCCCTGAGGCGATCCGCAGCGCCTGGTGCCACGGCGTGAGGTAGTTCGGGCTGAAGAAGTCGATGGCGTTTTTGTCCACCTGCGTCAGCTGTCGCTGTGCTTCACGCACGACCTCTTCGTTGAGATCATCAGTGGTGAACAGCACCGGAATGTGCTGCTCCGCCATATCCTGCCAGAACGGGTTGTCGCGATTGAGCACACAGGGCACGCCCGCCTGGATCAGCAGACACAGCGTACCAATCCCCTGCTGGCGCGCGAAGATAAAGTAGCCCAGATCGCACTGGCGCAGCAAAGCGAGATAGTCGTCAAAGGCCAGCTTATCGCTGAGGATCTGCAGGTTATCCGGGCTGAACAGCGCCAGCCCGCTCTGACGGACTTCATCAATATACGCCGCGTTATTAGCAGGATAGCCCATAGGCACAATCACGTTAACCGTATCGCCAAATTGCTGATGCACCGCCTTCAGGGCCGCAATATGCTCATTACTGCGATCCCCGGAGTTACCGACCAGAATCGTCAGCTTGCCCTCGCGTTTTATGTCCCTGGCTAAATTGTTCAGCGCGGGGTCCATGCGGGTAGGAAAATAGAGTAACTCCCCGCGAACATTCGGATGACGTTGGGCGAAATAGTTCAGATCGCCGCGGGTGGCAAAAATACACCCTACGCGCCCCTGAGCCATGCGGCGCAGCGGGTAGAACAGACGGAACTTCCAGCCCTGGGACACTTCATACAGGTCGGCGCCCCAGATATGCCAGTTGAACTGCGCAGGCTTGATGCCCCCGCTCAGCAGCGCCAGCCAGAGGCCGGTATTGAACTGCCCGTGGAAAAAGAAGCGCTGCTGGCGGTTCGCTTTTGCTCTGGCGATCACCACTTTGGCAAGCGAAGCTTTGTCCGGCCAGAAGGTGAGGTTCAGTGCCGGGCAGGCGGCGCTCAGGCCGGTATCGTTACCCACCACCATAAATTCGCGCGCCAGGGCGCTGCCGGGTGCCAGCTCATCATTAAAGAACCGCAGTACGGTCTGGTTATGGTGTGGGATATCCGATCCCAGGACGTGAATCAGTGCAGTCATGCGCGTTTATGCCAAAGTAAAAAGACGCCGCAACAGGCAGCAAAATAGACAATGTAGGTAGCCATATAGGCCTGGGCCGCCCCCAATGCGCCGTGCGTCGGGATAAGCCAGTGCGAGAACGCCGTCAGCAACGTGAACTGGCTGATTTCCGCGAGAATATAGAGCCGCAGCGACGCTTTGGCGATCACCAGATAACCAAAGACGTAAGCGCCTACTTTCAGTACATCGCCCACCAGCTGCCAGGCGAACAGATCGCGCATCGCGGTAAATTTGTCCGAGAACAGCAGCCAGATGGCGACATCACGCAACAGCCAGACGGTAAAGCTGGCCGCCGCCACCGCCGGTAAAACGAAGCGCAGGGAACGGAGGATTTCGCGGGTGATCTCCTGTCGGGTGGTGAGCCTTGAGAGCGTTGGCAACAGGTAGACGCTAAAGGAGGCGGTAATAAACTGCAGGTAGGCATCCGAGATGCTGCTAACCCCTTGCCAGATCCCCACCTCATCCCAGCTGTAGTGTGCTGCCAGCAGGTTTCGCATCATCACATAAGCCACCGGCAGGGTGACGGAGGTGATCAGCGCCATCAGGGTGAATTTGCCCAGTTGTCCCGCGAGGAGCGTGTCCCATTTCGGCTTGAGGTAGTGCAGGGGAATCGTGCCTCTGCGCATCAGCATTCCCGCCGCCGGGATCACCACCAGCGCAGGCACCAGCGCCAGCCCCAGCAGTGCGCCTTCATAGCCGCCGAGACGGTAGCAGGCGTAATAGGCAATCACCCCAATCACGCTGCCGACGATCAGCGCCAGCGCATTGCCAGCGGCATCGCGAAAGCCCTTCATCAGCGCCAGCAGCAGGTTTGCCCAGGCGATACCCATCTGCACCAATGCGACCAGCCGCACCAGGCCCTGATAGCCGGTGTGACCAAACAGCCCCTGACTGATGGGGGCGGCGGCCAGTAAAAAGATAATCGCCAGTAGGGTGGAAAAGCCCAGCACCATCGCGGATGAGGTTCCGACCACCGTGCGTAATTGCGCTTTATCATCATGATATTGCGCGACATATTTGGTGACACCGTTGAAGATGCCCGCCCCGGCCAGCACGCCCAGCACGGTGACGAGCTGACGGAAGTTACCCGCCTGCCCGACGCCCGCCGGACCAAATGAGACGGCCAGCAGTTTGACGACCAGCAGTCCCGCGCCGATCTTGACGAGTGTGGACGCGGCGGTCCACACCGATGCTTTCGCCAGAGACATATCAGCCGAAATAACTCAGAAGGGTATTAATGACCGTGCGCTGGTTGACCGCAGCGAGGTTGTAGAACAGCGGTAAGCGGAGTAACCGCTCACTTTCTTTAGTGGTGAAACGGTCTTCGCCAACGAACTGGCCAAAGGCTTCCCCTGCCGGGCTGGAGTGCAGCGGAATGTAGTGGAACACCGCCAGGATCTCAGCCTCTTTCAGGTACGCGATAAGCTCGCCGCGATCGTCGTTATCCCGCAGCTTGATGTAGAACATATGCGCGTTATGCACGCACTCTGCCGGGATGGTCGGCAGCTCGATACGACCTTTGCGCGCCAACGGGGCCAACGCATCGTAATAGGTCTGCCACAGGGCCAGACGCTGCTGGTTAATGCGATCTGCCGCTTCCAGTTGCGCCCACAGGTACGCCGCCTGTAGATCCGCCATCAGGTAGCTGGAGCCGATATCACGCCAGGTGTATTTATCCACCTGCCCGCGGAAGAACTGGCTACGGTTGGTGCCTTTCTCGCGGATGATCTCCGCGCGCTCCACCAGGGCGCGATCGTTAATCAGGGTCGCGCCGCCTTCACCGCCTGCGGTGTAGTTTTTGGTTTCGTGGAAGCTAAAGCAGCCAATATGACCAATAGTGCCCAGAGCGCGGCCTTTATAGGTAGACATCACCCCTTGCGCGGCATCTTCCACCACATACAGGTTGTGTTTTTTGGCGATCGCCATGATGGTGTCCATCTCGCACGCTACACCGGCATAGTGTACCGGCACAATGGCGCGAGTTTTATCGGTGATGGCCGCTTCAATCAGCGTCTCGTCGATGTTCATGGTATCCGGGCGGATATCCACAAAGACGATTTTCGCCCCGCGCAGCACGAAGGCGTTAGCGGTCGAGACGAAGGTGTAGCTTGGCATAATCACTTCATCGCCAGGACCGATATCCAGCAGCAGGGCTGCCATCTCCAGTGAGGCGGTGCAGGACGGCGTCAGCAGAACCTTCGCGCTTTGAAAACGCTGCTCCATCCACTGCTGGCAGCGGCGCGTATAGCCGCCATCGCCACAGAGTTTGCCGCTGCCCATCGCAGACTGCATGTAATCGAGTTCGGTGCCCACCACAGGAGGCGCATTAAATGGGATCATCTTGTCACCTGTATAGCCAGTAAGCGGTCGTTTCGATGTTGCCGCCGCTTGCGATATAACGTTTAAGCGCGGCGGTGTTGCCCATCTGGGTCGCCACCCGCAAAGTAGAAAGCTGCTGTTGTTGGGACCAGCACAGCGCCGCCTGCATTAACTGCTCGCCCATGCCGCGCCCGGCCAGCAGGCCGATACGCGCGTCGGTGTCATTCAGTTTACGCAGGGAGACAAATCCCTTGATGGTGCTATCCGGCGCACGAAACACCAGGCAGAGATGGTCGAAGCTGCCTTTGACCGCATTTTCGATCCACTGGGCATAGAAGCGGCCGCTGTCGTCCGGGGCGTACCAGGGCGCGCGGAACCGGCTCTGCGCAAAAGCCTGCGCGGCCAGCTGGCGCAGCGCCGGAATATCCTGCTCTGTCGCGATTTCCGCTCCAGGGCAGGCGTGCTGCGTCACGTTGATCGCGAGATCGACTTCACCCTCGACCAGCCTGAAACCCTGCTGCTGAAGCGCATCCAGCCAGTCGGCGCGGGTGGCCGGAATTTTGGCCTGCAGACGTTGCCAGGCAGCTAAATCTTCGGCCGCCAGTAACGGGGCGTCTTCAGACAGGCGCACAATGGCTGTGGGCCGGGCAAAGAATTGACTTTCCCAGTCCAGCGGTTGTAACGCGCCACGCAGCTGACTCAACGCCAGACGCCTTTGGTATCAACGATAAACTCCTGACGAACGGCATCGCCCGGAATCGCTTTAAACGCATTGTGATCCACCAGCAGTACCAGCACGTCGGCGGTAGCCAGGGCATCCTCTACAGATGTCAGAGTGCAATGACCGGCCAGCTTTTTCGGCAGCTCATGAATATTGGGTTCAACTACCTGCGTTTCGCCGCTGTGCCAGTCGGCAATCATCTCAGCAATTTCCATCGCCGGGCTTTCGCGCAGATCGTCAATGTTCGGCTTAAAGGCAAGACCAAAACAGGCGATAGTCACTTCGTTTGCCCGCTTGCCGCTCTGCGTCAGGTAATCAGCCACCGTGGCTTTCACCTGGTTCAGTACCCAGTGCGGTTTGCTGTCGTTCACTTCACGAGCCGTACGGATCAGACGCGCCTGCTGTGGGTTCTGCGCCACGATAAACCACGGGTCAACCGCGATGCAGTGGCCGCCTACACCCGGGCCAGGTTGCAGGATATTGACGCGCGGATGGCGGTTCGCCAGGCGGATCAATTCCCAGACGTTAATCCCCTGATCGGCACAAATGAGCGACAGTTCGTTAGCAAACGCGATGTTGACGTCACGGAAGCTGTTTTCCGTCAGCTTGCACATCTCGGCGGTACGGGAGTTAGTCACGACGCACTCGCCTTCCAGGAAGATGTTATACAGCTCGCTGGCACGGGCAGAACAGACAGGCGTCATGCCACCAATCACACGGTCGTTTTTAATCAGCTCGACCATCACCTGTCCTGGCAGCACACGCTCCGGGCAGTAGGCGACGTTAATATCAGCCTGCTCGCCCGCCTGCTGCGGGAAGGTGAGATCCGGGCGTGCTTCGGCCAGCCACTGTGCCATCTGCTCGGTGGCGCCCACCGGAGAGGTTGACTCCAGGATCACCAGCGCGCCTTTTTTCAGCACCGGGGCAATGGATTTTGCAGCCGCTTCGACATACACCATATCCGGCTCATGCTCGCCTTTGAACGGCGTAGGCACGGCAATCAGATAGGCATCGGCGGGCACCGGTGTGGTGCTTGCCTTCAGGTATCCTCCCTCAACGGCGGTTTTTACCACCTTGTCGAGATCCGGCTCCACAATGTGGATTTCACCTTTGTTGATGGTGGCAACCGCATGCTGGTTGATATCCACACCCACTACCTGTTTTTGACGGGAGGCGAATGCCGCCGCCGTTGGCAGCCCAATGTAGCCAAGCCCAATGACAGAAATGGTCGTAAAACTCATAGCGATACCCGATTGTGTTTGAGTGCGTACAAAATACGGTCACAGGCCTGGCCATCACCATACGGATTATGGGCGCGGCTCATGGCCTGATACTCTTTATCGTCGTGCAGCAGGCGCGTCACCTCTTCCACGATGGCGCGTGAATCGGTGCCCACCAGCCGCACCGTTCCGGCTTTAACCGCTTCCGGGCGTTCGGTGGTTTCACGCATCACCAGCACCGGTTTGCCCAGGGAAGGCGCCTCTTCCTGAATGCCGCCAGAGTCCGTCAGGATCAGCCAGGCGTGATTCATCAGCCAGACGAAAGGCAGATAGTCCTGCGGCTCAATAAGGATGACGTTTTCGACATGGCCCAGGATGCGGTTGACCGGCTCACTGACGTTCGGGTTCAGGTGTACCGGATAGACAATCTGCACATCTTCATTCAGGGCGGCGATTTCTGCCAGCGCATGGCAGATTTGCTCGAAGCCCTGACCAAAACTTTCCCGACGGTGGCCGGTGACCAGAATCATCTTTTTGCCATTGGCCAGGAAGGGATACCGCTCGGCCAGCTCTCCACGCAGGGTATCGCTGGTCAGTACCCGATCGCGCACCCAGATAAGAGCGTCGATCACCGTGTTGCCGGTGACAAAGATATGCTGGTCATTAACGTTCTCGCGCAGCAGGTTCTGACGGGAGTTCTCCGTCGGCGCGAAGTGATACATCGCCAGATGCCCGGTCAGGGTACGGTTTGCCTCTTCAGGCCACGGGGAAGAGAGATCGCCGGTACGTAACCCGGCTTCGACATGCCCCACCGGAATACGCTGATAGAACGCCGCCAGACTGGTGGCGATGGTGGTGGTGGTATCGCCGTGTACCAGTACGACATCAGGCATGAACGACTCCAGAATAGGTTTTAACCCTTCCAGAATACGACAGGTAATTTCAGTTAATCCTTGCCCCGGCTTCATAATATTGAGGTCGTAATCGGGAACAATAGAAAAGAGGTTAAGGACCTGATCCAACATCTCCCGATGCTGGGCGGTAACGCAAACTTTCGCCTCGAAAAAAGGGTCGTTTGCCAGCGCGTGTACCAGAGGCGCCATCTTGATGGCTTCCGGCCTCGTACCAAAGACGGTTAGTACTTTCACATCGATTCTCTTCGATTAGGCGATGAAGGCCACAGGCCTTCATCGTAGATGGCGTTCTTAATTTTTGCGACGACGGGTTAATGCCACGCCAGCGCCAATCAAAGCACCCACAATCCCCCACATAATCATCAGGAATGCGCGACGTGGACTATCGCGTTTTACAGGTTCTTCAGGAGTTCGCAAATAACGATAGGTCTGAAAACGTGGATCCAGTGTCGGACCGACGTTGAGGGTTGTTAGCATGGCGCGGTTTTGGTCGTAGTCGAGGTCTACATCTGGCCCCACGGCTTGCAGGTTTTCCAGACGTGCCTGCAGCATCGGGCGACCCAGCAGGAACATTTCAGAGTCCGGCAGTTCGTCTGCGGGTACGTCAGTTTCGCTGCGGGAGATGTTGCTCTTCTCCGCAATCTTCAGCGCCTGTTCAATATTATGAACCCGGCGGTTGAAGATCGCTTTCGCGACCTCTTCCTGACGTTTAACCTGCGCTTTCATCTGTACGGTACGCGCCGCCCAAGCCCCTTTCAGCTCATCATTCAGATGACTTGCCGCACGCTGGCTGGCGAAAGCAACGTACTGGCGCAGCAGGTTATTGGCATCCGGCGCGGTTTCCGCGATCAGTTTGACGCTGTCGTTGATGTTGCGCAGCGGATCGCCCGCCATAAACTGGATATTGTTGATCAGCTCATCCAGCAGGGCGGCATCCGCCTTGCTGTTACCCACCATACGCTGTTTGAAATAGTCGGTCTGGTTCCAGAAATCACGACGTGTATCCCAGGAAGCCAGCTGCATGATGAACTCTTTGTACGATTCGTCCATCACTGACGGCTGGTCGGCGGAGGCGGGATTCGCTTTCACATCCAGGTTACGCAAAAACTGTTGCTGGGAGTAGAACCCTCCCAGCATGTTCACCGTCGGACGGTCAGTAATCGCCGTCGCGCTCCACTCTTGTCTGGCGAAAAAAGTATAAGCCAGGGCGATAAGTGCAAAGCCCAGCGCAATTCCTGCAATCCAAAACTTGCCCGCCCATAACACGCGGAACAAGCCACGAACATCCAGCTCATTCTCAGTTACCACTGATTTTGCTCCCGCCAACGGTTGAGTCATTACAGTCCCGATTTACTTGGTTAAAGTTGGGTTATTGCCATTATTTCGACGCATACGGCGTTTCACGCGTTTAATAAATCGCGCCACTTTCCATGCGCGCTTAATACAATAGCCGTACAGGAAAAATGCTAGCAAGAATAATACCAACATTACCCATTCAGGAATGAAATGAGCGTATTCGGCGGCGACACCAATACCTGCCAGCAGCGCAGCGGCCAGCGTAATTAAGACAAAGGCCTGACGTGAGGTGAAGCCGGCACGCATAATGAGATGGTGAATATGTTGGCGGTCTGGCGAGAACGGACTCATCCCTTTACGCAGGCGACGGTACATAATCGCCACCATATCCATCAGCGGGATGGCAATAATCCACAGCGCCGTCACCGGGCTGATCGGGTGGGTATTCCCCTGGGTGGTTTCCAGCAGGATCCAGATGACGGTAAAACCAATCAGCGTACTCCCGGCATCGCCCATAAAGACTTTATAGCGGCGCCCCAGCACGCCCAGGTTCAGGCAGATATAAGGCAGAATGGCGGCAATCATCGCAAAACACCACATCGACAGGCTGTATTGTCCGTCGAACCACAGGATGATGCCGATCGCGGCAAACGACACGCTGGAGAGACCACCCAACAGGCCGTCAATGCCATCCACCATGTTAAAGGCGTTAATCGCCGCCCACACCGCAAACAGCGTCAGGAAGTAGCCGAACGGCCCTAACACCATCTCCCAGGTTCCGAAGATGTAGCCGAGGCTGCTGAGATAGAGTTTGCCGACAACCATCATGATGACGCCGATAGCCGCCTGAACCGCAGCGCGGAATTTCACGCTGATGTCGAACCTGTCGTCCAGCGCCCCCACCAGTACCAGCACACCGGCACACGACAAATAGAGCGCCGCATGCGGGATATAGTAATCCGCAATACTGAAGGTGAAGCAGATGCCCGCATAAACAGAGATTCCGCCAACCAGCGGAATCAAGCCTTGATGGCGTTTACGATAATTGGGCTTATCCACCAAACCGACTCTTTTTGCCGCCTTACGGGCGAGAAATAAAAAGCAGGTGGTGAAAAGAAAAATACTGATTAGCTCAGTCACCGCGGTGAGTAGATTCACTATGGATACTCTCAACAAATGTTAATCCCGGAAGTATAACCTTGAAGGCTCGGCTTCAGAAGGAAAAAGCAGGCCTCGCCCAAGTCCCTTTGTTTATTTTTCAAACAATTAATTTTCTGCTTTGACGAACATTCCGATTTTCGTCTCTCGCAGAATAATTCTACAGCGCACTGTAACAGCGTATAAGTCAGAAAAGAAAAACGCCACGTAAAAACGTGGCGTTTCGGCGGTTTATTTACTTTACGAGCGCTTCATCATATCGAAGAAATCGTCGTTAGTTTTGGTCATCGCCAGTTTGTTAATGAGGAATTCCATTGCGTCGATTTCACCCATTGGATGGATAATTTTGCGCAGGATCCACATTTTCTGCAGCTCTTCCTGAGTGGTGAGCAGCTCTTCTTTACGGGTACCGGAACGGTTGTAGTCGATCGCCGGGAAGACACGTTTTTCTGCAATCTTACGAGACAGGTGCAGTTCCATGTTGCCTGTACCTTTAAACTCTTCGTAGATAACTTCATCCATCTTCGAGCCGGTATCGATCAGCGCCGTTGCGATGATGGTCAGGCTACCGCCCTCTTCCACGTTACGCGCAGCACCGAAGAAGCGCTTCGGACGGTGCAGGGCGTTGGCATCCACACCACCGGTCAGCACTTTACCAGAAGCCGGAACCACGGTGTTGTAAGCACGCGCCAGACGGGTGATAGAGTCGAGCAGGATGATAACGTCTTTTTTATGCTCAACCAGACGCTTCGCCTTCTCGATAACCATTTCCGCAACCTGAACGTGGCGGGATGCTGGTTCGTCGAAGGTAGAAGCCACAACTTCACCTTTCACCAGACGCTGCATCTCGGTTACTTCTTCTGGACGTTCGTCAATCAGCAGCACCATCAGCACACAGTCTGGGTGGTTGTAAGCGATGCTCTGCGCGATATTCTGCAGCAGCATGGTTTTACCCGCTTTTGGCGGTGCCACAATCAGACCACGCTGGCCACGACCAATCGGAGACGCCAGATCCAGAACGCGAGCGGTTAAGTCTTCGGTAGAACCGTTACCACGCTCCATGCGCAGACGCGAGTTCGCGTGCAGCGGCGTTAAGTTTTCAAACAGGATCTTATTGCGCGAGTTTTCTGGTTTGTCGTAGTTAACTTCGTTAACTTTCAACAGCGCAAAGTAGCGTTCACCCTCTTTAGGAGGACGAATCTTACCTGAAATGGTGTCACCAGTGCGGAGGTTGAAACGGCGGATTTGGCTGGGGGAAACGTAGATATCATCAGGACCGGCGAGGTAGGAGCTGTCTGCAGAGCGGAGGAAACCAAATCCGTCCTGCAATATCTCCAGCACACCGTCGCCAAAGATATCTTCGCCACTCTTTGCGTGCTGCTTCAGGATGGCAAAAATGATGTCCTGCTTGCGCATACGAGCCTGGTTTTCCAGTCCCATATTTTCGCCGAGAGTGATCAGCTCAGAAACCGGCGTATTCTTTAATTCGGTAAGATTCATAATGGTGTGGGTTCTTAAACTCGGGGTGATACTCGAACTTAATTTGTGAATGGTATGGCAGGGTCATCCATGCCTGTTAGCGGCCATCGACTCATGTCTGTTCGCTGTCTGGTCACAGGGAAAGCACAGAACTGAAACGACAAGACGGATTGAGTGACAAGCCCGGAATCTATCCACTTCACGCACTGTTTAAAGGAAACAACGGGAAGTATCGGGTAAAACAAGATTCAAACAACAAGGTATGTTTAAAACGAAGTCATAGGTAACTTAGCATGACTCAAGCCGGGCGTCCAGAGATCCAAACAATTTAGAAACTCTGGACGCTCAGACGAGAACCTTACGCCAGGTTGGCGTCCAGGAACTCTTTCAGCTGACCTTTGGACAGTGCGCCCACTTTGGTCGCCGCAACTTCACCGTTTTTGAACAGCAGCAGAGTTGGGATACCGCGAATGCCATACTTAGGCGCGGTGCCCGGGTTCTGGTCGATGTTCAGTTTAGCAACGGTCAGTTTGCCCTGATATTCGTCAGCGATCTCATCCAGAATCGGGGCGATCATTTTGCAAGGACCGCACCATTCAGCCCAGAAATCGACGAGGATCAGCCCGTCAGCTTTTAGTACGTCCGTGTCAAAACTGTCGTCAGTCAGGTGAATAATTTTATCGCTCATATATAACTCCACAGGAATAAGCCTGGCGCGTTGATCTCGCTTCCATCAACGACCTGTTGATGTAGCATTAACCAACTAAAGGTTGACTTTATTTCACCGGATACGCTTTCGTAAAGCAATAGTAAGCTGATATTCTACCACACTATGAGCAAAACACATTTAACAGAACAGAAGTTTTCCGACTTCGCCCTGCACCCAAAAGTCATCGAAGCCCTTGAAAATAAAGGGTTTCATAACTGCACGCCTATTCAGGCTCTCGCCCTCCCGCTAACGCTGGCAGGTCGCGATGTTGCAGGGCAGGCGCAAACCGGTACTGGCAAAACGATGGCGTTTTTAACGTCAACGTTTCATTATTTACTTTCTCACCCGGCAATTGCTGACCGCAAAGTTAACCAGCCGCGCGCGCTGATTATGGCCCCGACGCGAGAACTGGCGGTACAGATCCACGCTGACGCAGAGCCACTGGCACAGTCCACCGGCCTGAAACTCGGCCTGGCCTACGGCGGTGACGGTTATGACAAACAGCTGAAAGTGCTGGAAAGCGGCGTCGATATTCTGATCGGCACCACCGGCCGTCTGATCGATTACGCTAAACAGAACCACATCAACCTCAGCGCTATCCAGGTTGTGGTGCTGGATGAAGCCGATCGCATGTACGATCTCGGCTTTATTAAAGATATCCGCTGGCTGTTCCGTCGCATGCCTGCCGCTAACCAGCGTCTGAACATGCTGTTCTCGGCAACGCTGTCGTATCGCGTCCGTGAACTGGCGTTCGAACAGATGAACAACGCCGAATACGTCGAAGTGGAACCGGAACAGAAAACCGGCCACCGTATTAAAGAAGAACTCTTCTATCCGTCGAACGAAGAAAAGATGCGTTTACTGCAAACGCTGATCGAAGAAGAGTGGCCAGATCGCGCTATCGTGTTCGCCAACACCAAACACCGCTGTGAAGATATCTGGGGCCACCTGGCTGCGGATGGACATCGTGTAGGTCTGTTGACCGGCGACGTCGCGCAGAAAAAACGCCTGCGCATCCTTGAAGAATTTACCCGTGGCGACCTGGATATTCTGGTGGCGACGGACGTGGCGGCACGCGGCCTGCACATCCCGGCAGTGACCCATGTCTTTAACTACGACCTGCCGGATGATTGCGAAGATTACGTTCACCGTATCGGTCGTACCGGTCGTGCGGGCGCCAGCGGTCACTCTATCAGCCTCGCCTGTGAAGAGTACGCTCTGAACCTGCCAGCGATTGAGACCTATATCGGTCACTCGATTCCGCAGAGTAAATACAACCCGGAAGCGCTATTAAGCGAACTGCCGCCAGCGAAGCGCCTGACGCGCGCCCGTTCCGGCAATGGCCCGCGCCGTAACAGCGCACCGCGTAACCGTCGTCGTTCAGGCTAAAAACTATGCTCCGGTCCACCTCGCTCTATGCAGCTATTGATTTAGGTTCGAATAGTTTTCATATGCTGGTTGTACGCGAGGTGGCGGGAAGTATACAGACGCTAACGCGTATTAAGCGCAAGGTCCGTCTCGCGGCGGGCCTGAGTGCGGATAATCATCTCTCTCCTGAAGCCATGGAGCGCGGCTGGCAATGCCTGCGTCTCTTTGCCGAACGTCTGCAGGACATTCCTCCTCAGCAAATCCGTGTCGTTGCTACCGCAACCCTGCGTCTGGCAGTGAATGCCGGTGAGTTTATTGCCGCCGCGCAGGCGATCCTCGGCTGCCCGGTGCAGGTGATCAGCGGCGAAGAAGAAGCCCGCCTGATTTATCAGGGCGTGGCGCACACCACGGGCGGGGACGAACGTCGTCTGGTGGTGGATATCGGCGGCGCAAGCACCGAACTGGTCACAGGTATCGGTGCCCAGGCCACCTCCCTGAACAGCTTATCAATGGGCTGTGTCACCTGGCTTGAGCGCTACTTTAGCGATCGCAACCTGGCGCAAGAGAACTTCGATGAGGCAGAAAAAGCTGCCCGCGAGGTGCTGCGCCCGGTGGCGGATGAGCTGCGTTATCACGGCTGGAAGGTCTGCGTTGGCGCGTCCGGTACCGTCCAGGCGCTACAGGAAATCATGATGGCTCAAGGGATGGATGAGCGCATCACGCTGGCGAAACTGCAGCAGTTAAAGCAGCGCGCAATCCTTTGTGGCCGTCTTGAAGAGCTGGAAATTGAAGGGCTGACTCTTGAACGGGCCCTGGTTTTCCCCAGCGGGCTGGCGATCCTGATTGCCATCTTTACCGAACTGAATATTCAGTGCATGACCCTTGCGGGCGGTGCGTTACGGGAAGGTCTGGTCTACGGCATGCTGCATTTGGCCGTCGATCAGGATATTCGCAACCATACGCTGCGCAATATTCAGCGCCGGTTTATGGTGGATATCGAACAGGCGCATCGGGTTGCGAACCTGGCGGTCAGTTTCCTCGATCAGGTCGATAACGAGTGGCATCTGGAGCCGGTCAGCCGCGAACTGCTTGTTAGCGCATGCCAGTTGCACGAGATCGGCCTGAGCGTCGATTTCAAACAGGCGCCGCTGCACGCCGCCTACCTGGTACGCAATCTCGATCTGCCCGGCTATACTCCGGCGCAGAAAAAACTGTTAGCCACGCTGCTGTTGAACCAGACCAATCCCGTCGATCTCTCTTCGCTCCACCAGCAAAATGCGGTACCACCGCGCGTCGCGGAACATCTCTGCCGCCTGCTGCGTCTGGCGATCCTCTTTGCCAGCCGTCGGCGTGACGACTTGCTGCCCGCCATCACCCTGACGGCGGAAGGCGAAAAGCTGACGTTGAACCTGCCGGAAAAGTGGCTGGATAATCATCCGCTGGGGGCAGAAATGCTGGTGCAGGAGTGCCAGTGGCAAAGCTATGTGCACTGGATACTTGACGCGCAATAACCCTGATGACATGCCCGGCAGCGCTACGCTTACCGGGCCTGTTAACTAACGATTTTTTGCTTTCTCCATCATCGCGCGAATATTGGCGATACTGGCCTGGCCTTTATGCATCCGCTCTTCAGCGGTAATCACTTTGCGTTCTTGCTCCCAAAGCACATCATCCTGAGGTAATTCCAGCAGGAAGCGGCTCGGCTCGGGGCGCACCAGTTCCCCGTACTGACGGCGCTCTTTACACAGCGTAAAGGTCAGCTCTTTTTGCGCTCGCGTAATGCCCACATACGCCAGACGGCGCTCTTCATCGACGTTATCTTCATCGATACTGCTCTGATGCGGCAGAATGCCCTCTTCCATGCCCACCAGATAGACATAGGGGAACTCCAGCCCTTTCGAGGCATGCAGGGTCATCAGCTGCACTTGATCCGCCTCTTCTTCGCTTTCGCCGCGCTCCATCATGTCACGCAGGGTAAAACGGGTGACGACCTGGGTCAGGGTCATTGGCTCGTCGATGTCGGACCCTTCCAGCATCTCGGTCATCCAGCTAAAAAGCTGGTTGACGTTCTTCATCCGCATCTCTGCCGCTTTCGGGCTGGCGGAGGTTTCATACAGCCAGGATTCATAGTCGATGCCGCGGATCAGATCGCGCACCGCTGCGATCGGCTCCCGCTCGCTCAACTGCTGGATCTCGCGCAGCCAATGGGTAAAGCGGGTCAGTGATTCATAGCCACGCCCGGTTAAGGTATGGCTCAGGCCCATATCGAAGCTGGCAGTCAGCAGGCTCTTATTGCGGGTCATCGCCCACTCGCCCAGTTTTTGCAGCGTTGCCGGGCCTATCTCCCGCTTCGGCGTATTCACGATCCGCAGAAACGCGCTGTCGTCATCCGGGTTAGTCAGCACGCGGAGGTAGGCGAGCAGATCTTTGATCTCCGGGCGCGAGAAGAACGAGGTACCGCCGGAGATTTTGTACGGAATGCGGTTTTGCATCAGCATCTTTTCAAAGACGCGCGACTGGTGATTCCCGCGATAAAGAATGGCGTAATCTTTATAGTTGGTCTTATTCACAAAGTGATGAGCAATCAGCTCACCCGCCACGCGTTCAGCTTCGTGATCTTCGTTATTGGCGCTCAGCACTTTAAGTTCAGTGCCATAACCCAACTCAGAGAAGAGGCGCTTTTCAAAGACGTGCGGGTTGTTGGCGATCAGAATGTTTGCCGCCTTCAGAATACGGCCGGATGAGCGGTAGTTCTGCTCAAGCTTGATCACCTGTAGTGCCGGGAAATCTTTGCTCAGCAGGACCAGGTTTTGCGGACGGGCACCGCGCCAGGAGTAGATCGACTGATCGTCATCGCCTACCACGGTAAACCGCGCGCGCTGCCCGACCAGCAACTTCACCAGCTCGTACTGGCTGGTGTTGGTGTCCTGATACTCATCCACCAGCAGATAGCGGATCTTGTTCTGCCAGCGTTCGCGCACCTCTTCATTGCGCAGCAGCAGCAGCGTAGGCAGCAGGATCAGATCGTCGAAATCGAGCACGTTACAGGCTTTCAGATGATCGTTATACAGGCCATAGCAGTGGGCGAAGATCCGATCCCGCTCGCCTTTGGCACTTGCCGCGGCCTGTTCGGGGTTCATCAGATCGTTTTTCCAGTTGGAGATCGTAGAGATCAACTGCTGCAGCACCGTTTTGTCGTCTTCGATTAGCCCTTCGGTAAGCTCTTTCAGCAACGCCACCTGGTCGGTATCGTCGAACAGGGAGAAGTTCGACTTCATGCCCAACGCCGCATATTCGCGCTTAATGATATCCAGCCCCAGGGTATGGAAGGTGGAGATCATCAGGCCGCGCGCCTCTTTACGCCCCAACGTCTGCCCGACACGCTCTTTCATCTCGCGCGCCGCTTTGTTGGTAAAGGTCACCGCCGCGATATGGCGTGCCTGATAGCCGCAGCCGCGGATCAGGTGGGCGATCTTGTTCGTGATGACGCGGGTTTTACCGGAACCCGCCCCTGCCAGCACCAGGCATGGTCCAGTAACGAATTCGACCGCTTGTTGTTGTCCAGGGTTTAAACGCATGGGAATATTGCTCAATCTTCGAACGGGGTGGGGATTGTAGCAGAAAGCCGGGCGCAGATTTACCGGCTAATGATAAAGTGAAGAAAACGCGATCAACCCCGAGAGCAGAACCATGAAAAAGAGCGCAGCAGCCCTGCACATTCTGGTAAAAGAAGAAAAACTGGCGCAGGAGATCCTCGCCAAACTGGCGCGCGGTATCAGCTTTGATCACCTGGCAAAACGCTATTCAAAATGCCCATCCGGGCGCAACGGCGGCGATTTAGGTGAGTTTAAGCAGGGTGCGATGGTCGGCCCCTTCGATCAGGCGGTCTTCAGCTGTCCGCTACTCAAGCCTTACGGCCCGGTGAAAACCAAATTTGGCTACCATATCATTAAGGTGCTGTACCGCAGCTAACGCGTGGTATATTGCGCCCCGATTTAACTCAACCCTTCAAGGCACGATCATGGCTAAAACAGCGGCAGCAATGCACATCCTGGTAAAAGAAGAGAAACTGGCTCTGGAGCTTCTGGAGCAGATCAAGAACGGCGGCGACTTCGAGAAACTGGCGAAAAAGCACTCCACCTGCCCATCAGGTAAAAAAGGCGGCCACTTAGGTGAATTCCGTCAGGGCCAGATGGTTCCGGCGTTCGATAAAGTGGTGTTCTCTTGCCCGGTGCTGGAGCCAACCGGCCCGCTGCACACCCAGTTCGGTTACCACATCATTAAAGTGCTGTACCGTAACTAATAAAAAGCCCGGAGTTTGAACTCCGGGCTTTTTTTCGGGTGGCGGCTACGCTTTACCCGAACTGTGACTCTTTTGCAGGTCGGGTAAGCAAAATGCCATCCGACATGCGCTTTTAGCCTGCTACCGCGATGCGTTTCATGTCGGTCATGTAGCCACGCAGCTTCTGGCCTACTTTCTCGATTTCGTGGCTGCGAATCGCTTCGTTTACGTCACGCAGCTGGGCGTTATCTACCGCGCCTTCGGTAATCGCTTTGCCCAGGTCGCCGGTCTGCAGCGTGGTCATGAACTCTTTCAGCAGCGGTACGCATGCGTAAGAGAACAGGTAGTTGCCGTACTCCGCGGTATCAGAGATTACCACGTTCATTTCGTACAGACGCTTACGGGCGATGGTGTTCGCGATCAGCGGCAGCTCGTGCAGGGATTCGTAGTAAGCAGACTCTTCGATGATGCCGGAATCAACCATGGTTTCGAAGGCCAGCTCAACGCCTGCTTTCACCATCGCAATCATCAGAACGCCTTTATCGAAGTACTCCTGCTCGCTGATTTTGCCGTCGAACTGCGCAGCGGTTTCGAACGCGGTTTTGCCGGTCTCTTCACGCCAGGTCAGCAGGTTTTTGTCGTCGTTCGCCCAGTCAGCCATCATGCCGGAAGAGAACTCACCGGAGATGATGTCGTCCATGTGTTTCTGGAACAGCGGTGCCATGATGGTTTTCAGCTGCTCAGACAGCGCGAATGCACGCAGTTTTGCCGGGTTAGAGAGGCGATCCATCATCAGGGTGATACCGCCCTGCTTCAGCGCTTCGGTGATGGTTTCCCAGCCGAACTGAATCAGTTTCTCAGCGTATGCCGGGTCGGTGCCTTCTTCTACCAGCTTGTCGAAGCACAGCAGAGAACCGGCCTGCAGCATACCGCACAGAATGGTCTGCTCGCCCATCAGGTCAGATTTTACTTCCGCAACGAAAGAAGATTCCAGAACGCCCGCACGGTGGCCACCGGTAGCCGCTGCCCATGCTTTGGCAATCGCCATGCCTTCGCCTTTCGGATCGTTTTCCGGGTGAACCGCGATCAGCGTTGGTACACCGAAACCACGTTTGTACTCTTCACGCACTTCAGTGCCTGGACACTTAGGCGCTACCATCACCACGGTGATGTCTTTACGGATCTGCTCGCCCACTTCAACGATGTTGAAGCCGTGGGAGTAGCCCAGCGCTGCGCCGTCTTTCATCAGCGGCTGTACGGAACGTACAACGTCAGAGTGCTGTTTGTCTGGCGTCAGGTTAACCACCAGATCCGCCTGCGGGATCAGCTCTTCGTAGGTGCCTACTTTGAAGCCGTTTTCGGTAGCTTTACGCCATGAAGCGCGCTTCTCAGCAATGGCTTCTTTACGCAGGGCGTAGGAGATATCCAGACCGGAGTCACGCATGTTCAGGCCCTGGTTCAGACCCTGTGCGCCACAGCCGACGATGACCACTTTTTTACCCTGAAGGTAGCTCGCGCCATCAGCAAATTCATCGCGCGCCATGAAGCGGCATTTGCCCAACTGCGCCAACTGCTGGCGCAAGTTCAGTGTATTAAAGTAGTTAGCCATGGGTGATACCTCGTGATGTTGTGTGTCTTATTGTTCGGTTCGCTTTTCAGCGAGAATGTACCCACATTACAACAGGAAATTTATTGCGGAAATTGATATATTCACAACGTCATGTTGCAATTTTTGCAATGTAAAAACGGGGAGTGGAATCAGTGGATTTACGCGATCTGAAATTGTTCCTGCATCTGGCGGAAAGCCGTCACTTTGGCCGCAGCGCACGCGCCATGCACGTCAGCCCCTCCACGCTTTCCCGCCAGATCCAGCGCCTGGAAGAGGACCTTGGCCAGCCGCTGTTTGTGCGCGACAACCGCACGGTGACGCTTACCGAAGCCGGGGAAGAGCTGCGCACGTTCGCCCAGCAAACCTTGTTGCAGTATCAGCAGTTGCGCCACACCATCGACCAGCAAGGGCCATCACTTTCCGGTGAGCTTCATATTTTTTGTTCCGTTACCGCCGCTTACAGCCACCTGCCGCCTATTCTTGATCGCTTCCGCGCCGAACATCCGTCGGTAGAGATCAAACTCACCACCGGTGATGCCGCCGACGCGATGGAAAAGGTGGTCACAGGCGAAGCGGATTTGGCCATTGCCGGGAAACCGGAAACCCTGCCAGGCGCGGTGGCGTTTTCGATGCTGGAAAATCTGGCGGTGGTGCTTATTGCCCCGGCGCTACCTTGTCCGGTGCGCAATCAGGTCTCGGTGGAAAAACCAGACTGGTCAACGGTGCCCTTTATTATGGCCGACCAGGGACCGGTACGCCGCCGCATCGAGCTGTGGTTTCGTCGGCAGAAAATCAGTAATCCCTCGATTTACGCGACGGTGGGCGGGCATGAGGCGATGGTCTCGATGGTGGCGCTCGGCTGCGGCGTGGCGCTGCTGCCGGAAGTGGTGCTGGAGAACAGCCCGGAACCGGTGCGCAATCGCGTGATGATTTTAGAGCGCAGCGATGAGAAAACGCCGTTCGAGCTTGGGGTGTGCGCACAAAAAAAGCGGCTGCATGAGCCGCTTATTGATGCGTTCTGGAACATTCTACCCAACCACTAGCCGGAGCCTTATCCGGCTACGAGCCGTTTACCCTGCCAGGAAGAACCTGAACGCCGGGTTATGGGTCTCGTCATGGCAGTCGTAACCCAGCTCGTTGAGGCGCGTTTCGAAATCCGGTTCATGCTCACCCAGTTCGAACGCCGCCAGCACGCGGCCATAATCGGTGCCGTGGCTGCGGTAATGGAACAGGGAGATGTTCCAGTGCGTGCCCAGCGTATGCAAAAACTTCAGCAATGCACCCGGTGATTCCGGGAACTCGAAGCTGAACAAACGCTCCTGTAACGGTTTCGACGGACGCCCGCCTACCATGTAGCGAACGTGCAGCTTCGCCATCTCGTCATCAGAGAGATCTACTACGCTGTAACCGCCTTCATGCAGCAAGGAGAGGATCTCCTTTCGCTCGTCCAGACCGCGGCTTAAGCGCACCCCGACAAAAATGCATGCGTCTTTGGCATCGGCAAAGCGGTAGTTGAACTCCGTCACCGAACGACCACCCAACAGCTGGCAGAACTTCAGGAAGCTGCCCTTCTCTTCCGGGATGGTCACCGCCAGCAGCGCTTCACGCTGCTCCCCCAGCTCGCAACGCTCGGATACGTAGCGCAGACCGTGGAAATTAACGTTCGCGCCAGAGAGCACGTGGGCCAGACGCTCGCCGCGAATGTTGTGCTGCGCGATGTATTTCTTCATCCCCGCCAGCGCCAGCGCACCGGATGGCTCTGCCACCGCGCGCACATCCTCGAAGAGGTCCTTCATCGCCGCGCAGATAGCGTCGCTATCAACGGTGATGATGTCGTCGAGATACTCCTGGCAGACGCGGAAGGTTTCATCCCCGATGCGTTTCACCGCCACGCCTTCGGCAAACAGCCCGACGCGCGGAAGATCCACCGGATGACCGGCATCCAGCGCCGCCTTCAGGCAGGCAGAGTCTTCCGCTTCCACGGCAATGACTTTAATCTGTGGCATCAGCTGTTTGATGAGCACTGCGACCCCTGCCGCCAGCCCGCCCCCACCGACCGGAACAAACACCCGATCGAGATGGGCATCCTGCTGCAGCAGCTCCAGCGCCAGCGTGCCCTGGCCAGCAATCACCATCGGATGATCGAAGGGCGGCACCCAGGTAAAGCCCTGCTGCTGCGCCAGATCGATGGCTTTGGCTTTCGCTTCGTCAAAATTGGCACCGTGGAGCAGCACTTCGCCGCCAAATCCGCGCACCGCATCGACTTTAATATCTGCCGTTGCCACTGGCATGACGATCAGGGCTTTCAGCCCCAGTCGCGCAGCAGAGAACGCCACGCCCTGGGCATGGTTGCCCGCGGATGCCGTGATCACACCCCGCGCTTTTTGCTCGTCGGTCAACCCGGCCATCATCGCGTAGGCACCGCGCAGTTTGAAGCTGTGTACCGGTTGACGGTCTTCACGCTTCACCAGAATGACGTTATCCAGCCGTGAAGAGAGCTTGTCCATTTTTTGCAGCGGGGTAACCTGCACCGCTTCATAGACCGGCGCACGCAGCACCGCCCGGAGATATTCTGCCCCCTCAGGGGCAGACGATAAAGGTTGGGATTCGGCCATCATCAGCCCCCGAGTTTGGATTTATCGCGCACCGCGCCTTTATCCGCACTGGTGGCAAGGGTAGCGTAAGCACGCAGGGCGAAAGAGACTTCGCGCTGACGATCTTTCGGCGTCCAGGCTTTGTCCCCACGCGCGTCCTGTGCTTCACGGCGGGCAGCAATTTCCTGAGGGCTCAGTTTCAGCTGAATACCACGATTCGGAATGTCGATTTCGATCAGATCGCCATCTTCGATGATCGCGATGTTACCGCCGCTGGCCGCTTCCGGCGAAACGTGACCGATTGAGAGACCGGATGTCCCCCCTGAGAAACGACCGTCGGTGATCAGCGCACAGGCTTTACCGAGACCCATAGATTTAAGGAAGGTCGTTGGGTAGAGCATCTCCTGCATCCCCGGCCCGCCTTTCGGTCCTTCGTAGCGGATCACCACGACATCGCCAGCGATAACTTTGCCGCCGAGGATCGCTTCCACCGCATCATCCTGACTTTCGTAGACTTTTGCCGGACCGGTGAATTTCAGGATGCTGTCGTCCACGCCAGCCGTTTTAACGATACAGCCGTTTTCCGCGAAATTACCGTAAAGCACCGCCAGGCCGCCATCTTTGCTGTAGGCATTTTCCAGCGAGCGAATGCAGCCTTCCGCGCGATCGTCATCCAGGGTGTCCCAGCGACAGTCCTGGGAGAACGCCTGCGTGGTACGGATACCTGCCGGGCCGGCGCGGAACATTTTTTTGACGGACTCGTCTTTGGTCAGCATCACGTCGTACTGATCCAGCGTTTGCGGCAGCGTCAGACCGAGCACGTTTTTCACGTCACGGTTCATCAGCCCTGCGCGATCTAACTCCCCGAGGATCCCCAGCACGCCACCCGCACGGTGAACATCTTCCATGTGGTATTTCTGCGTGCTCGGCGCAACTTTACACAGCTGCGGCACTTTGCGGGACAGTTGGTCGATGTCGGTCATGGTGAAATCAATTTCTGCTTCCTGGGCCGCGGCCAGCAGGTGCAGAACGGTGTTGGTGGAACCGCCCATGGCGATATCCAGGGTCATGGCATTTTCAAACGCCGCTTTGCTGGCGATATTGCGCGGCAGTGCGCTGGCATCGTCCTGCTCGTAGTAGCGTTTGGTCAGCTCAACAATGCGTTTACCGGCGTTAAGGAACAGCTCTTTGCGATCGGCGTGGGTCGCCAGCAGCGAGCCGTTACCCGGCTGAGACAGACCCAGCGCTTCGGTCAGACAGTTCATCGAGTTGGCAGTGAACATACCGGAACAGGAGCCGCAGGTCGGACACGCCGAACGCTCAACTTGCTCGCTCTGCTCGTCGGAGACTTTCGGGTCAGCACCCTGAATCATCGCGTCAACCAGGTCGAGCTTGATGATCTTGTCGGACAGTTTGGTTTTACCCGCTTCCATCGGACCGCCGGAAACGAAGATCACCGGGATGTTCAGGCGCAGGGAGGCCATCAACATCCCCGGGGTGATTTTGTCGCAGTTGGAGATGCAGACCATCGCATCGGCACAGTGGGCGTTAACCATGTACTCCACCGAGTCGGCAATCAGCTCGCGCGACGGCAGTGAATAAAGCATGCCCCCGTGCCCCATTGCGATCCCGTCATCCACGGCGATGGTATTGAACTCTTTCGCCACGCCGCCAGAGGCTTCAATCTGCTCGGCAACCAGCTTCCCGAGATCGCGCAGGTGCACGTGACCCGGTACAAATTGGGTGAAAGAGTTGACCACGGCGATAATCGGTTTGCCGAAATCGGCGTCGGTCATTCCGGTGGCGCGCCACAGCGCGCGGGCGCCCGCCATATTGCGGCCGTGAGTGGTAGTGGCGGAACGGTACTTAGGCATGCGTTATTTACTCCCGTCTATCTGGTAAATGGGACGGTGCGTGCCGTCCCATATTTATGCTTATTGATTAACCTGATCCAACCAACCCCATTTATCTTCGGTTTCACCGGTAAAGAGGCCAAAGAATGCTTCCTGGATACGTTTGGTCACCGGACCACGGCGGCCTTCGCCCACCTGGATGCCGTCAACGCTGCGCACTGGCGTGATCTCTGCCGCGGTACCGGACATAAAGATTTCATCGGCCAGGTACAGCGATTCACGGGACAGAACCTGCTCGCGCACTTCGATGCCCAGATCCTGCGCCAGCTTGATGATGGCGTCACGGGTGATGCCCGGCAGGGCTGAGGAGGTAAACGGCGGCGTGAACAGAATGCCATCTTTCACTTCGAACAGGTTCTCACCTGCACCTTCAGAGATATAGCCGTTCACATCCAGGGCAATACCCTCCTGATAGCCGTGGCGACGGGCTTCGCTGCCAACCAGCAGGGAGGAGAGGTAGTTACCGCCCGCTTTTGCTGCGGTCGGGATGGTGTTTGGTGCCACACGGTTCCAGGAGGAAACCATCGCGTCGATCCCCTGCTCCAGCGCTTCTGCGCCGAGGTAGGCTCCCCACGGGAACGCGGCGATGATCACATCAGTGGTGTAACCGGCTGGCGGGTTGACGCCCATACCCACATCGCCCACAAATACCAGAGGACGAATATAGGCGCTGGTCAGGTTGTTTTTGCGCAGGACGGCGCGGCAAGCTTCCATCAGCTCATCCACGCTCTGGGAAACCGGGAAACGATAAATTTTGGCTGAATCACGCAGACGCTGCATGTGTTCGCGATGACGGAACACAACCGGACCTTTGTGTGAGTCGTAGCAACGGATGCCTTCAAAAACAGACGTACCGTAGTGAAGCGCGTGGGACATCACGTGGACTTTAGCGTCCTCCCAGCGAATCATCTCACCATTGGACCAAATGAAATCAGCTTTTTTCGTCGTCATTTTTCTTCCTTTGCGCTCAGGCGCGAATTTGTTGTGTTTGTGATGTAGCGGCACGCTGCTGGATATCGACCCGGGCGACGTCGACCAGTTTGCTCAACTGGCTAAACAGTAATTCGACGGGGCGCTGGCTGGCAACGGTCAATTCGATATTTATGTTTTGCGCGTCGGTGGCGGTTTCCATGTTCATCGAACATATCTGGAACCCACGATGGCGCACCACGCGTAATACACGTTCTAACGTTTCCGGGTTGAAGCGAGCCTGCACGGCGACCTGATGTTGCATCATGATAATTTCTCCAGCATTTGTGAGTTACTGGCGCCGGGCGGCACCAACGGCCAGACATTCTCAAGTTCGTCGATTGAGACATGAAGCAGGTAAGGCCCCTTGCTTGACAGCATTTCATCAAGTGCCGCTTCAACCTGGTCTTTACGGGTGATGTGCTGGCCAGGAATGCCGAAGGCGCTGGCCAGAACGAGGAAATCGGGGTTATCGGTCAGGGTGGTTTCGCTGTAACGCTCCTGGAAAAAGAGCTGCTGCCACTGGCGCACCATGCCTAAACGTTGGTTATCCAGCAGTACGATCTTCACCGGCAGTTGCTTGCGCTTGATGGTGCCCAACTCCTGCACGTTCATCATGAAGGAGCCATCACCAGAGACACAGATCACCGTATCGTCCGGGCGCGCCACCTGGGCACCTACCGCAGCTGGCAATCCGAAGCCCATCGTGCCTAAGCCGCTTGAAGTAATGAAGTTTTCCGGGCGCGTGTAAGTCATGTGCTGCGCTGACCACATCTGATGCTGACCCACGTCGGTGGTCACGACACTGTTGGCCGGTTTGCGATCCGACAGCTGCTTGAGCAGCAACGGCGCGAAGATCGCGTCGCCAGGATGGTCGTAGCGCCAGGCGTGTTCGCGGCGCATTTCTGCCGCATGCTGCCGCCACGCATCGATCGCTAAAGTCTGCTGTAACGCAGGTAACAGCGCGTTGAGATCGCCCTGCAAGGCCACGTGTGCCTGGCGGAGCTTATTCATCTCTGCCGGGTCGATATCCATATGAATGACTTTGGCATTCGGTGCGAAGGTATTCAGCTTGCCGGTTACGCGATCATCAAAACGCGCACCCACGGCGATCAGCAGGTCACACTCCTGCACGGCGAGGTTGGCGGCTTTCGTGCCGTGCATCCCCAGCATGCCAAGGTAGTACGGGTAATCGGCATCCACCGCGCCCAGCCCTTTTAACGTGCAGGCAGCGGGCATCCGGGTAGTGGCAATAAATTCGCGCAGGGCCGGAACCGCTTGCGCCATCCCTACTCCGCCGCCTACATAGAGGATCGGCTTTTGCGCATGGGCCAGCATCTGGCTGGCCTCGCTGACTTCTGCAAATGGAAACGCATCATCATTCTCAACGGTGGAGAAGTGCGGCTCCAGATCCCCTAACGCAACCTGGATATCTTTCGGGATATCAACCAGCACCGGGCCTGGACGGCCTGAGTTTGCCACCTCAAAGGCTTCCGCCATGACGCGCGGCAGCTCTTCCAGGGATTGCACGAGGAAGCTGTGTTTTGTGCAAGCCAGTGACAAACCGAGAACGTCCACTTCCTGGAAAGCATCGGTGCCGATGAAAGGGGAAGCGACCTGGCCGGTGATGGCCACCACGGGAACAGAATCAAGCAGTGCATCAGCCAGACCGGTGATCAGGTTGGTTGCGCCCGGGCCGGAGGTCGCCATGCAGACGCCGGTTTTCCCGGTTGCACGCGCATAGCCAATGGCCGCCATCGCTGCACCCTGCTCGTGTCGGCACAACAGATGTTCCACGCCGCCGTCATACAAAGCATCGTAAATCGGCATAATTGCGCCGCCCGGGTAACCGAAGATGGTATCGACTCCCTGCGCTCGCAACGCATGTACTACCCACTGTGCGCCATTCATAGTTACTTCCCCGTCGTAAATCGAGAGAAACAGAATTTTGTGCTACTACTCATGTTCTGCTCCTCGCTTATGTTTTAAGGTCATAAAAAAACCCCCGGACCTTTCGGTGCGGGGGTCTTAGTTCGTTAAGGCTTGATTATTAAGCCTTTCCTCGTCCAAGTGCAGCCCCGCACGGTGGGATAATAATCACCACCACGCTAATCACGACCAGGCTAATCACTAGTAGAAGGGCTGTCATTTTCTGTTCTTTTTGCATCTTGTTCGAAGGAATACCTAAAGAGTTATCACAGATATCGAACCGAACACAACATTTTTTTATAATCCACTTTCTTATTTCGCTAATAATTTAGATAAATATCATTGTTTTTTATGACAAAAATAGAAAATGAATTAATTTCACTTTTTTGTGCGCAGGAGAGGCGAGAAGAAATGCTTATTACAATCTGCGAGCAGGCTTCCATGACGATGAAAAGATTACAATTTCGTAAAAATATTCAGGAACAGGCCGTGTAAAAACGCCCTTTGCCGGTAAAAATCATCCCGTCACCGTGACATAGTGCCGCTTCAAGGAGGGTCTTTATGTCACTGTCGGTTGTTTATACCCGCGCTGCGTTAGGCGTCAAAGCGCCGCTGATTTCCGTTGAGGTTCACCTCAGTAATGGCCTGCCGGGCTTAACCCTGGTCGGCCTGCCAGAAACCACCGTCAAGGAAGCCAGAGACCGGGTACGCAGCGCAATCATCAATAGCGGTTATACCTTTCCGGCCAAAAAGATCACCATCAACCTGGCGCCTGCCGATTTACCCAAGGAAGGCGGGCGATATGATTTACCTATCGCCATTGCGCTTCTCGCTGCCTCTGAGCAGCTCTCCTGTTCCAGACTGAGCACATACGAGTTCGTGGGTGAGCTGGCGCTTACAGGCGCATTAAGAGGGGTTCCCGGCGCAATATCGGGTGCCCTGGCGGCCATTCAGGCTGGCAGAGAGATTATTGTCGCCAATGATAATGCTGCCGAAGTTAGCCTTATTGAACAAAAAGGCTGTCTGGTGGCCGGGCATTTGCAGGAGGTATGCGCCTTTCTTGAAGGCCGACACGAGCTGGCTGCGCCCGTTCAGGAGCCATTCGCGATAGAAAAGAGCGACCGGGACATCAGAGATATCATCGGTCAGGAACAAGGTAAACGGGCGCTGGAGATCACTGCTGCTGGCGCGCACAATCTGCTGCTGATTGGCCCCCCTGGTACCGGTAAAACCATGCTCGCGAGCCGACTTGATGGCCTTCTCCCGCCACTCAGCAACCATGAAGCGCTGGAGAGTGCGGCAATCCTGAGTCTGGTTAACGCCTCATCGATGTATAAGCAGTGGCGTCAGCGCCCTTTTCGCGCACCGCACCACAGCGCCTCGCTCGTGGCCATGGTGGGCGGGGGCGCGATTCCCGTGCCGGGTGAGATCTCGCTGGCGCATAACGGCATTCTCTTTCTGGACGAGTTACCTGAGTTTGAAAGACGTGTACTGGATGCCTTACGCGAGCCTATCGAATCCGGGCAGATAAATATCTCCCGCACCCGCGCAAAGATCAGTTATCCCGCTCGCTTTCAGCTTATCGCCGCCATGAATCCCAGCCCAACGGGGCACTATCAAGGCAACCATAATCGCTGTTCGCCAGAGCAGACGCTTCGCTATCTGGGACGCTTATCGGGGCCATTTCTGGATCGCTTCGATTTATCGCTTGAGATCCCGCTACCGCCGCCAGGGTTATTAAGCCAGACGCATACCAGAGGAGAATCCAGCATCACCGTGCGAAACAGAGTGATTGCTGCGCAGGAGCGACAGCGGGTACGACAACATAAACTCAATGCTCACCTGGATAATGCGGAGATACGCAGGTATTGCTTACTTGCGGCAGAAGACGCCCTGTGGCTGGAAGAGACCCTTACCCGGTTTGGCCTGTCGGTGCGTGCCTGGCAGCGGCTGTTGAAGGTGGCCCGTACAATTGCCGATCTGGAAGAGAGTGAACAGATTGAACGCAGGCACCTGCAGGAAGCCCTGAGCTATCGCGCTATCGATCGCTTGCTGCTGCACCTGCAAAAGATGCTGAGATGAAAAAAGGGGCCGTAGCCCCTTTTTCTTAATCGTCTGACTCGGTGTAGTCTTCCGCACCTTCCATCTGTGGTTTACCACCAGACAGAGTATGGAACCGTTTTGGACGCTTGATACGGCCCATATACTTGATCCATACGCGCTCCGCTTCCGTTACCGGCTCACGCTCGCCACGGCAGACGGCTACAAACGATTTTTCGTCTTCAGTGGTGGGTTCACGTTTTCCCAAATCCAGTTCATTGAAGGCATAACCGTGGCGCTCAAGCAGTTGTGCTTCTTTGATGGTGAAATCACCATGGCGAGAAAATCCGCGTGGATAATTTTTATTGTCGAAAAAACGATTAGTCGTCGTAAAGCTTTCCGCCATCCTACACGCTCCTATATCTTTGGCCGAGCTATTTATGGCGCGGAGTATTAGTTACGCTTGACAGAGCGTCCAACAAAACATTTAAATCATAACGACAAATTATTTTGCGGAGAAAACCGTGGATACGGAATTGCTAAAAACTTTCCTCGAAGTGAGCAGAACTCGCCACTTCGGGCGCGCCGCAGAAGCGCTTTATCTGACTCAGTCGGCGGTGAGCTTTCGTATTCGTCAGCTTGAAAATCAGCTAGGGGTGAACCTTTTCACTCGTCATCGTAACAACATTCGCTTAACGCCCGCAGGTGAAAAACTTCTGCCCTATGCAGAGACTCTGATGAACACCTGGCAGGCCGCGCGTAAAGAAGTAGCTCATACCTCAAAGCATAATGAGTTTTCTATTGGTGCCAGCGCCTCTTTGTGGGAATGCATGCTAAGCCCCTGGCTTAGCCGTTTGTATCGCTCTTATGGGCAGCTACAGTTCGAGGCCCGCATTGCGCAGCGGCAGTCGCTGGTAAAGCAGTTACATGAACGACAGTTGGATCTGCTGATCACCACCGAAGCACCGAAAATGGATGAATTTAGCAGCCAGATCCTCGGGCAATTCACCCTGGGGCTTTATGCGGCTGAACCTTCAGCCATGAAGAGCGACCTGAATTATTTGCGACTCGAATGGGGACCTGATTTCCAGCCGCATGAGGCGGGTTTGATTGCCATTGATGATGTGCCGGTCCTGACCACCAGTTCCGCTGAGATAGCCTGCCAGCAACTGGCATCGCTAAAGGGTTGCACCTGGTTGCCACAACGCTGGGCGAGTCAGAAATCCGGCCTGTATACGGTGACGGATTCAGCCCTGCTTCAGAGGCCGCTGTATGCCATCTGGCTGCAGAACAGCGACAAGCAAGGGCAAATTAAAGATCTGCTTAAAATCAATGTGATGGATTAAGAGAAATGTTGCAGGGACGCAACGCAAAGAGGTTAAAAAAGGGAAGTTGGGCTTTCTTAGACGCAAAAAAAAATCCTTTGCCGAAGCAAAGGATCCTTTATATGGCAGGGGCGGAGAGACTCGAACTCGCGACACCCGGTTTTGGAGACCGGTGCTCTACCAACTGAGCTACGCCCCTAAATTTCTTACCACTAAGCCTGCTAATAAAGCAGGCTTAGTTTAAATAGGTGGCGGAACGGACGGGACTCGAACCCGCGACCCCCTGCGTGACAGGCAGGTATTCTAACCGACTGAACTACCGCTCCACCGAATACTTCTGTAACCACCGGTTTACTGCCCCGGTTCACTACGTAATTTGATGCCTGGCAGTTCCCTACTCTCGCATGGGGAGACCCCACACTACCATCGGCGCTACGGCGTTTCACTTCTGAGTTCGGCATGGGGTCA